>Ga0196962_10000929_pt1 | contig 10377 bp, 9 predicted proteins | sample S3v_20metaG_FD_183186 | JGI IMG/M metagenome (GOLD analysis project Ga0196962, IMG submission 183186) | Soil microbial communities from Anza Borrego desert, Southern California, United States - S3+v_20 | ecosystem: Environmental > Terrestrial > Soil > Desert | place: USA: California | collected... | reverse complement strand
CGCGGCGGTCGCCGCCGCTACCTCGCCGCCAGGGTGGCGGCCGCGCGCCCGGTCCGGGTCTCGCGCACGGCGCTGCCCCCACGCCCACCCGTCACCACGGAGAGGAGTGCCCGATGACCGTCGGATCCGACAACCAGTGGCCTCCGGCGCTCACCGTCAAGGCGTGGCTCAAGGCGTTCATCCCCGGCGACTACCCGGACGCCATCGACGGCGTGGGCGCGGCCAGCGGGCACAAGCTGCTGGTCGGGCCGTGCTCGTGGTTCAGCGACTGCTTCCACACCGACAACCGCACGTTCTCCGCGGACATCGCGGCGAGCTGTCGGATGCACTCCGAGTTCGAGCTCGACCTGGCCAACCACGAGCTGCGCGAGGTGCACTACTGCGGCGAGACCGTGGAGTACGACTGCGAGGCCGGCGAGGTGGAGTGCCGGGCCACCGCGGCCGCCACCGGGATGCAGTTCGCCAACCTGCGGTGGGACGGCCCGCACACCATCGTGGTGGACGTCGACGGCTTCGCGAACAACCCGTGCCTGCGCGGCTCGCCCGACATCGGCTACACCGGCAGCTTCGCCGTCGACCTGGCCGCGCACACCGTCACCTTCACCGGCCGGGTGCACGGCTTCCCGGCCTACGAGGCCTACGCCGTGGTGAACGGCGGCTCCATCGCCACCGTCTTCACCTACGGCCCGCGCGGCGGCCCGGACGCGCTCACCGGGGTGGCCTCCGACCCGGTCACCGGCACCGCGCGCTTCTGACCCGGACGGCCGCTCAAAGGTCGCCGCTCACAGAGCGGCGCGGATCTTGGCGGCGTACAGCTCGGCGGGGTGCTCTGCGTCGTAGCGGTGCCGCGGGCCTAGCCAGAACCGCAGGCCGTCCTTGCGGCGGCGCGGGATGACGTGCAGGTGCAGGTGTGGCACGGACTGGCTGATCACGTTGTTGACCAGGATCATCGAGCCGTCCGCGCCCAGGCCGGTCTCGACCGCGCGCTCCAGCCGCTGCGCCTCCAGGAAGAACTCCTCGACCCTGTCGGCGGGCAGGTCGCTCAGCAGCTGCACGTGCATTTTGGGCACCAGCAGCGTGTGACCGTGAAATAGCGGCCGGTGGTCGAGAAACGAGATGAGCCGCTCGTTCTCATCGATAACGGTGGCGCTCTCGCGGCCGGAAATCACGGCGCAGAACACGCACTGCGGATCGAACACGTACTCAGTGTAACCCTGTGGAAAAGTCGTGAGTGGCGTTTGGTGCTATAGCACCAAACGCCACTCACGGGACCTTCGGTCAGTGGCTCTCGTGCGTTCCGTCGCCGAACAGCACGTACTCCCAGCCCACCGTGCGGGTGGTGAGCGGCGACTCCACCGATCCGCTGATGGAGATCGGCAGGCGGGCCCGCGGCGCGGTCCCGGTGCCGGCGTTGGTGGGGTTGTGCACCCGCATGTTCAGGTTGACGTCGAAGCCCCACGCCACATCGCAGGACAGGACCGTCACGTGGCAGTTCGGGATGAACGCGCCGCCGTTCTGATACCGCGCGCCGTACTCCCAGTACACCCGGAAGTTGATGTCGACGACGTCGATTCCCAGGTAGTTCGTCCACTTCAGGTGGCGGCCGATCCAGGTCGGGCCCTGCGCGTTCGTGAGCGCCTGCCAGTCCTGCACGTCCGGCACCGCGTTCGCGTTGTTGGTGCTGACCGCCAGCGACGGCTTGCCGTCCTTGACGATGTCCCACGCGGTGGACGCGGCATTGATGATGTGTTCGATGCTCATGCGATCGAGCTCCCCTCACCGTGGTGGACCTCGGGGATGTCCACGGCAGCCACCGTGTCGGCGTGCTGGTCGTGGCTCTCCTGGTGCCCGAACCAGTAGGTCCGGAGGTATTCGCGCTCGGCCTCAGTCCACTGGCTGTCGTCCTCAGGGAAAGGCGTACCGTCGTGCCGCAGTGGCCGGCCCTCGTGGTTGACGTGCTGGGTCATATGTATTTCTCCAATCGGCACTCTTAGATTGGCCTACCACAGACGATGCCAGCCGGGGCCGGCGGCCGTCAGGAGTGACCGAACCGACCAAGGGGTGGTTCGAACTGCACTTTCGGGCGGATCCTCGCCGCGAATCGCGCCGTGGGCCCGCCGCCGCCCGGAATCCGCAATTCCGGGCGACCGATTGCCCGTGGCACCGGCGCCATGCTCAGCGCCGGACCAGGAAGTCCGGTGGGCCGATGCTGCCCGGCACCACCAGCAGGTTCTCGGTGTCGCCGATCGCCGGCGCGATGCCGTCCACGGTGGCCTCGACCACCCGGCTGCCGGGCACCGCGTTCGGGTACACCTGGATGGTCCTGGTGAAGGCGCCGCTGCCGTCCACGGTGGCCTGTGCCAGCTCGGGGTGGCCCGGCATCCGGATCGAGACCACCTGGCCGGGCGGGAAGCCGGTGCCGATCACCGTGGTGATCCGGCCGACCGTGACCACCCCGGGGTTGACCTGCAGCAGCGGCGCGGTGCCGGCGCCACGCAGCTCGACCAGGTGCGGCTGCACGCCGGCCGGGGTCAGCTGGTCGAACCGCAGCACCGCGGGCCGCTCACCGGGCCCGAGCGGGCGGTGCACCACGGTCACCGAGCACTCCGTACCGGTGGCCAGCACCCGCGACGAGCAGTCGTCGGTGACGATCCGGTAGTCGCCCGGCGCGGACGGCGCGAGCAGCGGCGGCAGGGTGACCGTGCCGATGGTCATCGGCCGGACGCCGGCGTTGCGCACCGTCACGGTGGCCGCCCCGCTGTCCGTCATGATCAACCGCTGGCCGAAGTCCAGCGGCGCCGGCTGCACCTCGAACGCCGGGTCGGGCTGCGGGAACGGCGTGCCGACGCCGCTGAGCGGGACCTTGACCACGTCCTGGAAGCTCGGTGTGAGGTCCAGCGTTCCGGTGCGGTCGCCGTCCGCGGTCGGGGTGAAGTCCACGGTGATGGCGCAGGTCTCGCCGGGGTGCAGGGCTGGGCCGCAGGTGCTGGCGTCGAGACCGAAGTCGGCGCCGCTGATCGTGATCGAGTCGATGGTCAGCGGGCCGAACCCGGACGGCGCGGCCACCGTGCCGGCGCCGACCACGGTCCCGGCGTTCGCCGTGTCACCCACCTGCACGCCGCCGAAGTCGATCGGCGTGGCCTGCACCTGCGGAGTGAACCGGCGGGCGAAGACGTCCACCCGGTCGTTGGTGTCATCGGACACCAGGTCCTCGGCGTCGGAGGTGTACGCCACCACGCTGCCGTTGCCGGCCAGCGCTGGCATCTCGGCGATGCCGTCGGAGGCGCAGGTGTCCCCTGGCTGGAAGCCGGGGCAGTCCTGTTCGATGCTCGGGCTGGCCAGCTCGCCGGGCAGCCGGCCGATCTCGGCGACCAGGCGCTGCTGGTCGAGCACCAGGTCGCGGACCACCACCTGGCACGCCGACTGCGTCTGCGCGGCCATGGTGAACGGGATGGGCGGGAAGCGCGGCACCGCGCAGAGCGAACTGCCCAGCGGGCGGTCGACCCCGTTGTGGGTGTCCTCGGCGTCGGTGACGAAGGCCGCGTACCTGCCGTCCGCGGAGATCGCCGGCATGATGCCGCGCGCCACGTCTCCTGCGCTGTCCCTGGACAGGTACTCCACCTTGGGCGAGGAGTCGATCGTGCCGTTGCCGTCCGGGTCGGGATCGGCGAGGTACGCGCGGACGAACCACAGCGGGAACTCGCAGCCCGGGCTGGTGCACACGTCGACCGACATCTCGAACACGACCTTGCGGCCGTCGCCGGAGATCCGCGGCCGGTTGCCGCCGCGGTGCGCGGTGTCCAACCCCTGCGGGTCGATGTCCACCCGCAGCGCCGGCACCGAGCCGGAGTCCGGGTTGACCGCGGACACGTCGAACGCGACGACCCGCTCGCCGGGCGGGTCGGCCTGCAGCGCCGCGGCCGCCGGCCTGGTCGGCACCGAGTCCAATGCCGGATCCAATGCCGGGTCCAGCGCGAACGGGATCGGCGGTGGGGCCGGAGCGCTGTAGTTGGCCTGGGCGACAATCCGCTTGCCGTCGGCGGAGATCGACGGCGACCACGACGAGCCGAGCACCAGCCCGGCCTGCTGCGGGAACACCGTACGGCGTACGACGTCGAACGGGCCTTCACCCGGGCCGGGCACCAGCCGGACCAGCACGACCCGCGACGGCCCGTCCGGCTGCTCCTCGTATACGACGGTCTGACCGTCCGCCGAGATGCTCGGCAGGAACGCCGGGTCCGGGCTGTCGGAGCTCTCGCTCAGCAGCGAGTAGCTCACCGCGATCGCGTCGCTGTCCGCGCCGACCTTCTCGTCCAGCTGGCCGTCGCCGTCCGGGTCCCGGTCGATCAGGACGACCCGCATCGTGAAGTCGTCCGGCGGGATGGCGCCGGGCGCCAGGCCGAACGTGGTCTGGATGGCCACGTACCGCCCGCTCGCCGAGATGGACGGGAAGCCGCTGTCGCCGTCCACCGGGCGGGCCTGCACCGGACCGTCGCCGGGGACGACGTAGGTGAAGGTCAGCAGCCGGGTGGTGTTGGCCACCAGGTCGCGGACGTAGATCTGGTCGTTGGGGGCATCGTCGTCGTCCGGCAGGGCAGTGGTGTCCAGGCGGTCGCTGGACGAGAACACCACGTACCGCCCGTCCGCCGAGACCGACGGGTCGTGACTGGCCAACTGCGCCTGCGCCTGGTCGCTGCGCACCGATACGCGTAACGTCTGACCAGGGGATACACCGGCGGTCGCGAGCGGCGCGGCACCGAGCGTGGTGACCAGGCCGACCAGCATTCCCAGGGCAGCAGTTATCGCCACACGTCGCACCGGGGCACCGTAGGGCCGTGGCGATCATCGCGGGCACGCGCCGTCGGGTGCCGGCAAGGGCAGTACTGGCCGCCCTTTCGCGCGGCGCGCGGCGCCCAGCTCAACTCCCCGCCGCAAGTTCTGACATTCCCCTATGACGGAAACACTGTGCAGCCATGGGCGCAACCGCTTCATTGACCAGTGCGCAGATCGCCGTCGACCCCGGTTCGACGGCAGGCTGCGTCATCGCTGTACGCAACAACGGTCACATCGTCGACCAGTTCGTCATCGACGTCCTCGGTGACGCTGCCCGCTGGGCGACGGTGGAACCGCAGGTGGTGAACCTGCTGCCAGGTGACCAGGCCGAGATCGCGGTGCGGTTCGCGCCACCCCGCTCGGCAGAGGCACCGGCCGGTCCCACACCGTTCGGGGTACGGGTGCGCAGCCGCGAGGACCCGGCCGGATCGGTGGTCGAGGAGGGCGTGGTCGACGTCGCGCCGTTCTCGAACGTGACCGTCGAGCTGGTGCCACGCCGCTCCCGTGGCTCCCGCAGGGGCCGCCACGAGGTGGCCATCGACAACACCGGCAACCAGCCGACCACGGTCGAGGTGACCGCGGCCGACCCGGACGACATGCTGCGCTTCCGCATCGACCAGTCCGTGGTCACCGTGCAGCCCGGCACCGCGGCGTTCGTGCGGCTGCAGGTCGTGCCGCGGGACCGGTTCCTGCGCGGTGCCGAGCGGACCCACCCCTTCCAGGTGCTGGTCAACGACGGCAGCGGCGCGCCGATCACCGCCGACGGCACCATGGCGCAGCGCCAGCTGCTGCCGAAGTGGCTGCTGCCGGCGCTGGCCGCGCTGATCGCGCTGGCCATCGTGGCGGTGGTGCTGTGGTTCACGGTGCTGAAGCCGGCCGTCAAGTCGGTGGTCCGCAACGCGGTCCAGGAGGAGACGGCGCAGCAGGCCGCCCAGGTGTCGGAGGCGTCGGAGGCCGCGAAGGCCGCCCAGGCGCAGGCCGCCGAGGCCGAGCAGAAGGCGGACGCCTCCAACAAGGCGCTGGGCATCGACCCGCAGGGCAACCAGACCGGCGATCCGGCGATCCCCGGCGGCGGCGCGGGTGACCAGCCACCGTCGTCCGGCGTGGACTTCCGGATCGCGGCCAACGCGGCCCCGGCCGGCGGCGGCACGAACTTCACCGAGTTCGAGGCCGACCCGGCGCTGCCCGCGGACAAGACCCTGGTGATCAGCGACCTGGTGCTGCAGAACCCGCGCGGCGACAGCGGCATCCTGCGGATCGTGCGGCTGTCCGGCAGCCAGCGGATCACGCTGCTGGAGGTCGGGCTGAACAACTTCCGCGACCTGGACTACCACTTCGTCCAGCCGCTGCGGATCGCGCCCGGCGAGAAGGTGCTGCTGACGGTCAACTGCCAGAACCCGACGGAGCGGTGCCGCCCGGCGGCCTCGTTCTCCGGCCAGCTGCAGGGCTGACAACGAAGATGCGCCCGGGTCCAGTGGACCCGGGCGCATCGCCACAACTGAACAGCGACTAGATGAGGCCCTCGCGAAGCGCGTACGCCACCGCGTGCGAGCGGTTGCGCAGCTGGAAGCGGTTGGTGATGTCGTACAGGATCGTCTTGACGGTGCGCTGCGAGTAGCACAGCCGCTCGGCGATCTCCCGGGTGTCGTAGCCGTCGGCGACGAGCCGCAGCACCGCGGTCTCCCGCTCGGAGATCCCGGCCAGGTTCAGACCCTTCGGCTCCAGCACGTTGCGCTGCAACCGGGACACCCGGTCCAGCAGCCGGCCCAGCAGGTCGGCCGGGACCACACCGTCGCCGCGGGCGGCGGCCTTGGCCAGCCGGACCAGCAGCTCGGGGGTGGTCTCGGAGCGCCGCGTCACCGCGGACACACCGTCCTCGACGACGGCCATCAGGTCACCGTCGTCCACGTGGGAGGAGATCAGCACGATCCGCCGGAAGCCCCGGCGCTGCAGCGCCCGCAGGCGTTGCCTGGCGTCGTCGTCGATCCGATCGACGGTGAGCACGACGACGCACTCCGGCCAGGCGTCATCCTGCTCGACGAGCTGGATTTCGGACTGAGCCCGGAGGGTGGCGGCCAGTCCCGCCTGTGAGATGGCGTCCCCGCCATGTAGCACGACGGGTACACGTTCGACCAAGTTCATTACGCCCCTCCAACGCGTTGGACGCTACGCCGCGCCCAAGCACCGATCCTCGAACAGGTTGAATCATGGACTGCGTCACGTCCCGGCGTCATGGGCCTAAATGTCCCGCTCGTCCGGCCTAACGCTACCGCCAAATGGGTGACTGACGGTCTCACCACTAGTACTCATTTCTGGCGCCGAGGCCCGCTTCTTTAGCCCGAACGATGGCTTGGGCCCGGTCGCCGACCTGTAACTTGCCGAAGATGTTCGACACGTGGTTGCGAACCGTCTTGTGGCTGATGCCCAACCGGTGGGCGATCACGGTGTTGGTGGCCCCTCGTGCGATCAGGTCCAGGACCTGCCGTTCGCGGGCGGTGAGGTCCGGGATGGCCGGCGCCGGGTCCCGGGTGCGCTGGCGGAAGTACTCCAGCACGTGGCCGGCGACGATCGGGCCGAAGATCAGCTCTCCGTTCCCGACGGCCTGCACGGCGCGCAGCATCTCGTCGCCGCCCGCGCCCTTGAGCAGGTATCCCCTGGCGCCGGCGCGGACCGCGGCGAAGAGCGAGTCGTCGTGGTTGTGCGTGGTGAGCACCAGCACGCCCGTCGTCGGGCACGCCGTGGTGATCTCCCTGGTGGCCTCGATGCCGCTGAGGTCGGGCAGGTTGAGGTCGACGACCACGACGTCGGGCCGCAGGGACAGCGCCAGCGCGATGCCGGCGCGCCCGTTGGCCGCCTCGCCGACGACCTCGCAGCCCGCGGTCGTGCGTAGCACGGCGCACAGGCCGAATCTGAACAGCGGGTGGTTGTCGATCAGGACCACCCTGAGGTCGCGGCGCATCAGCCGCCGTCCGGACGGGTATGCGTCATACCGTCAAGTGGGCGGTACCCCCGGTGTTGATACCGGGACGCAGCCCCTAACCATCCCCCCGGCGCATCGGTCATGGGAACCTCCTCGGGCAGAGCGCCCATCAACTGCTGGTTCAGTCGAGCAACCGCTCAGTCCGGTAGAGCCAGCGGAGGAGCTGCGGACAACACAAACCGCCCGGCGATTCGGGCGGCGCGGGTGAAGCAGCGGACGTTCGACAGGCAGCAGTCGGGCCGCACGGGGCCAGTCGTACGCACGTCTCTGGATCGACGTACACCCAGGCCACCCCCAGCACGACACTCCGTAATCTTGGCGCACACCGCCCGTCGCACGGGAGATCATTGCCGTCCCCGAGGCCAGATACCACGCGGCCGGCCGAGCAGGTTCCGGAATCGTGACGTAAGGCTGCCGTAAGAGGCCAGCGACCTCGCTCGAATGGCCTAATACGATCGTCGCTACGCCACGTCCTACGGCGTGCACTCGGCCCAACGGGTGGCCGCCACCAGGCCCGATTCCTCCGCCCGGCTAGCCCTTCGCGGCTTTCTGTGTGACCTGTGTCGCTTGCCTGCGGTGGACGCCGAAGGCATGCTTACACTTTAGTTACTCGTCAGTAGCTTTTCGGTGCGAGATCGACGGAGCGACGAACATGGGCCACTTCAAGAGCAACCTGCGCGACCTGGAGTTCAACCTCTTCGAGGTGTTCGGGGTCGGCGACCGGCTCGGCTCGCCGCCGTTCGCGGAGCTGGACGCCGACACGGCCCGCGACACCCTGCGCGAGCTCGATCGGCTGGCCACCGGGCCGCTCGCCGAGTCGTTCGTCGACGCCGACCGCAACCCGCCGGTGTACGACCCGCAGACCTTCTCGGTGACGCTGCCGGAGTCGTTCAAGAGGTCCTACCAGGCGTTGTGGGACGGCGAGTGGTACCGGATCGGGCTGCCCACCGAGCTGGGCGGGTACGGCGCGCCGCCGTCGCTGGCCTGGGCGTGCTCCGAGCTGATCCTCGGCTCCAACCCGGCGGCGTTCATGTACATGGCCGGGCCCAACTTCGCCACCGTGGTGTACCGCAACGGCACTGTAGAGCAGCAGCGCTGGGCCGAGCTGATGATCGAGCGCGGCTGGGGCGCCACGATGGTGCTCACCGAGCCCGACGCCGGCTCGGACGTCGGCGCCGGCCGCACCAGGGCGGTCCGCCAGGACGACGGCTCGTGGCACCTCGAGGGCGTCAAGCGGTTCATCACCTCGGCCGAGTGGGACGTGCCGGAGAACATCGTGCATCTCGTGCTGGCCCGGCCCGAGGGTCCGGAGATCACGCCGCGCCCCGGCACCAAGGGGCTGTCGCTGTTCATCGTCCCGAAGTTCCACTTCGACCCGCGCAGCGGTGACCTCGGCGAGCGCAACGGCGTGTTCGTCACCAACGTCGAGCACAAGATGGGCCTGAAGGCCTCCACCACGTGCGAGCTGACGTTCGGCCAGCACGGCGTGCCGGCCGTCGGCTACCTGCTCGGCGAGGTGCACGACGGCATCGCGCAGATGTTCCAGGTGATCGAGTACGCCCGGATGATGGTCGGCACCAAGGCGATCGCCACGCTGTCCACCGGCTACCTGAACGCGTTGGCGTTCGCCAAGGAGCGGGTGCAGGGCGCCGACCTGACCAGGATGACGGACAAGACCGCGCCCCGGGTGCCGATCACCCACCACCCCGACGTGCGGCGTTCGCTCATGTTGCAGAAGGCGTACGCCGAGGGCCTGCGCGCGGTGTACCTCTACGCCGCCTCGTTCCAGGACACGGTCGCGGCCGGCTCTGATGACGCGGCCGTCGAGCTGGCCGAGCGGGTCAACGACCTGCTGCTGCCGATCGTCAAGGGCGTCGGGTCCGAGCGGGCCTACGAGATGCTCACGCACTCGCTGCAGACCCTCGGCGGCTCCGGCTTCCTGCAGGACTACCCCATCGAGCAGTACATCCGCGACGCCAAGATCGACTCGCTGTACGAGGGCACCACCGCGATCCAGTCCCTGGACTTCTTCTTCCGCAAGATCCTGCGCGACCGCGGGGTGGCGCTTGGCTTCGTGGCCACCGAGATCCAGCGGTTCGTCGACTCCGAGGCCGGCAACGGGCGGCTGAAGGAGGAGCGGGCGTTGCTGGCCCAGGCGCTGGCCGACGCGCAGGGCATGGTCGGCAAGCTCGTCGAGTACGCGATGGCCTCGCAGCAGGAGCCGCGCAGCGTCTACCTCGTCGGGCAGCACACCGTGCGGCTGCTGATGAGCATGGGCGACCTGCTCATCGGCTGGCTGCTGCTGCGCCAGGCCGAGGTGGCGCTGGCCGCGCTGGACCGCAGCCCGTCGGCCAGGGACACCGCGTTCTACGAGGGCAAGATCGCCGCGGCGTCCTTCTTCGCCAAGACCGTGCTGCCGCCGCTGTCCGCCAACCGCACCATCGTCGAGTCGGCCGACAACGCGCTGATGGACCTGGACGAAGCGTCCCTGTGAGTGGCGATTGGTGCTATAGCACCAATCGCCACTCACGACTTGTCCACAGGGCCGCGTTCTAGGAGCGGGT
>Ga0196962_10000928_pt1 | contig 10399 bp, 11 predicted proteins | sample S3v_20metaG_FD_183186 | JGI IMG/M metagenome (GOLD analysis project Ga0196962, IMG submission 183186) | Soil microbial communities from Anza Borrego desert, Southern California, United States - S3+v_20 | ecosystem: Environmental > Terrestrial > Soil > Desert | place: USA: California | collected... | reverse complement strand
TCGGCCGGACCGCCGGGTCCGCCGGGCGGTCGGTCGGCAGCGAGCGCCGCAGCGCGGGCGGGACCTCGCGATCGGTCACCGGGCGAACCAGGCCGACCTCCCGGAACGCCCGCTCGGCCTCGCCGGGCGCGGCGAGCCGGAGCAACAGCCCGGCGACGACGGGGTCGCCGAGCGGGGAGCGGTCCGCGAGCGCCCGGACCCACGCCGGCTCGAAGGCGCGGGCGACGATGTCGCCGGCCAGCGGCCGCGCGAACAGCAGCAGCCCGTTGGGCGCCTCGTCGTCGTCGCCGAGCGCCGGCAGCGCGCTCCCGCTGCGCCCCGTCCACACCCAGCCCTCGATGCCCTCCTCGCGCGGGACGACCGCGTTCGGGCCGAGCCGGCGCAGGACGGCGAAGCGCCCCGTGTCCGGCGCCGCCTTGGCGGGGCCGGGATCCACCGCGGCGAGCGCGAGCGTGCCGGGCGGGAGCACCAGCGGCTCGCGGAGGGCGCGCGCGTGCTCCACGATCGTGCCGGACGCGGTGAACGTCACCGCGTCGACCGGTCCCCCGCCGCGCAGCAGCCGCCGGCCGCGCGGCTCCTCGAGCCGCACGACGAGGCTGCGGCCGGGCGGCGCGGAGCCGGCCCGCTCGGCGGGGGGCGGTGTGCTCACTTGGTGGCGGGCACCTGCTCGTTGGTGCGGATGACGGTCCAACTCGCCGCGACGGGATCGAGGAAGTACGGCGGGCTGCGGTAGCGCAGCCGGTCGTCGTAGTTGTAGTCCTTCTCGTACCCGTGCGTCCCGTAGTTGTTCGCGGACCCGACCGGGCCGCGGTACTTCTGGGCGATCGCCCCGTTGACCGTGAGCTTGCCGAGCTTGGCGCCGCACTGCCAGTTGTCGACGAGGAACGAGTGCGTGAGCGACAGGATCGCCGCGTCGATGCGGACGTTCGGCATCACCCGGTGCGAGCCCGTGGTGACGTTGTTGCAGCTCGACACGGGGTGCGAGACGCGGACGTAGTTGTTGGCGATCAGGCCCATGACCACGTTGTCGTTGGCGCGCTTGAGGTCGCCGTTGTCCGAGTTCGCCGGCGGGCGGATGACGATGTCGTTCTGCGAGCCGATGGTCATGCTCTTGTCGTAGGTGCCGCTGACGTAGACCTGCGCGCAGCCGTCGCCCTCGGTGTAGGTCGCCTGGATCGGCGGGATGCTCGACGTGCACGAGCGGTTCTTCACGTAGATCACGCCGTTGGAGGGCAGCGCCATCGTGGTCGCGGCCCCGCCGTTGCGCCACGGGTTCGTGACCGTCATGGTCTCGTTGCCGTTGAAGCGGATCGTGGTCTTGCCCTCGAAGAGGTAGGCCGCCTGCGCGACGGTCTTGAGCGCGTCGTTGGTCGGCGGCATCGTGAGCGGCGGCGTCGAGACCATGAACGGACCGTTGAACACCGGCGTGCCCGCGCAGCCGGAGCCGTTCGGCTTGTGGCCGGGCGCCGCGCCGGACACCTCGATCTTGTCGGCCGCGGTCCGGCCGAACACGGGGTTGCCGCAGGTCAGGATGTCGTCGTTCGTGTGGAACGGGCCGTTGATGCGGTCGAAGTCGGCGAACTGGATCTCGCTGCAGTAGACGTGGCGCTTCGCCCGGCGCCGGTCGGCGCAGTTCGCGGCCGCCCACTCGCGGTTGTACGTCGTGCCGCTCACGGGGTACGCGGCCGGGTCGACCGTCTCGTAGTCGGTGAAGTACAGGAAGTCGAGGAACGACTTGCGCCGGAAGGTCGCGTTGATCGTGCGGCGCAGCTTGGAGCCGGCGTTCGGCCGCCCCGTCGCGCGGATCCGGAAGGTTCCCGTGGACGGGTCGATCAGCGAGTCGTTGACGCCCTGGACGCAGGACGTGTAGCTGCCCGCGGGCAGCAGCTCGATCGTGTACTCGGCGGTCGCGCCGGACACCTTGCGCCAGTTGCGCGTGTCGTTCCCGGTGCCGTTCCAGCGCTGGTTGACCGGGCTCTTCTCCTGCGCGTTCGGCGCCGGGACGTTCGTGCACCGCGACCAGTAGTCGTTGTCCGAGTTCAGCTTGAACTGGTAGAAGTTGATCCCGGACTCGGCGGCCGCGTAGGCGGCCTTGCGGTCCTGCGAGTTGCGGCTGACGGGCAGGTCGCCGTTGGCTGCGGCGTAGCCGGCGGCGACGAACATCGCCGAGGCGGTCATGACCATCATGACCGCGAGCATGGAGAAGCCGTCCTGCGCCGCGAGGCGGGCGCGGAGGGCGCTGACGAGGTTCATGCGCATGTCGGGTAGGGAGCCGGGTCGTTGGGGTTGGCGGCGCGGACGTAGACCTGGTCGCGCAGGGTCAGCGGCGAGCGGGCGTTCGTGCCCGCCGTCACCGCGAAGGCGAGGTCGATCCGGGCGATGCGGCCGATGGTCGCCGCGTCCGGGTTCACGAGCTCCTGGCTGGGCTCGCGGATCGTGGTCGACCCCGCGGTCGCCGGCGGGAACGTGTAGTAGCGGAAGATCGACGGCCGGCCGCGCGGATCCGGGATCACGTTGCGGACCAGCTCGCGCGTCGCGGCCGGGCCGGGGTAGGCGATGGCCGTGGCCACGCCGGCCGGCTTCAGGACGGTCTCGTAGATCGTCCGGGTCGCCGGGTCGTAGCTCAGCGTGCGCTTCTCCACGCGGGTCTCCGGGCCCCCGGTGCCGTTGCTCAGGTCGGCGTAGAACGTGACGCTGCTCGGCGTGGCCGCCGCCACGGCGGGCGTCGTGGCGTTGAGGCAGACCTGCGAGCGCAGCTGGCGGGTCATCACGTCGAGCGCCTGGCGCCCGCGCTGGGTCGCCTCGACGCGCAGCTGGGTCTCCCCCGTGCGCTTGAGGACCGTCTCGAGCAGGCCGAAGCCGGCGAGCAGGATCACCATGCCCGCGGTCATGGCGATCAGCAGCTCGGTGAGGGTGAAGCCCTCCTCGGAGCGGATGCGGCGCATCATGCGGCCGGCCAGCTTCCCGCGCTGCACTTGGCCCTCTGCGCGCCGGTACCGAGGACGTTGAGCTGGGTGTAGGCGCTCGAGCCGTTGGGGTCCTGGTTCGTGACGGTCACGAAGTTGCGCCACGTCGTGCCGCCGACGGTCGTCTCGGCGCAGACCTGCCAGACGCCCCACGGCATGCCGGGGTCGAAGTAGCCCGACGTCCACGGGCTCGTCGCCGGCGCCTTCGTGACGAAGCCGAGGCGGCCGTCCGCGTAGTTCGTGGCGGACGTCCCGCTGTAGCCGGCGATGCCGGCGGGATAGGACTGCAGCCCGCCGGTGGCGTCCTGCTCGACGCTCTTCAGCGCGTCCGGCACCGCGGCGCAGGCCGAGTCGGTCTCGAGGCCCACGAGCTTCGCCTGCACTCTCGCGTCACCGAGCCAGTTCGGCTTGCCCTTGTGGGTCCCGCTCGCGACGGTGCCCGAGGAGACCCGCACGGGCAGCGCCGGCTGGCGGACGTCCATCGTCGCGGCGACGCCGGGGTCGAGCAGCTTGAACGCGCCGCCGACGGCCCAGGGATCGTCGAACTGGCTCGGGTTCTGCTCCGTGCAGCGGCCGGAGTAGACGCCGTAGCCGTCCTTGAACGGGAACAGGTTCGCGGCCGTGAAGCTCGCCTGCGGCGAGCCGTTGGTCGCCGCGTACGTGCGCTCGCCGCCGTCGACCTTCATGTCGTCGTTGGCGAGGGTCAGCGCCCAGCCGCGCGAGGCGCGCGTGGAGACGGCCTGCGTGACCGGGTCCCAGAAGCTCGTGCTGAACGTGGCCGTGAGGCTGCTCTTGCGGTCGTAGAGGAGCGGCGTCACCGTCGTGTTGCCGGCGGTCACCGTGCCCGGCACGACGACCTTCTGGACGCCGTCGGGGCTCACCCAGCCGGCCTGGTCGACGGTGACGTCGTACTCGTCCGCCGGGATGTAGGCGAAGACGGCGCAGCCCACCGCGTTGGTGACCTCGGAGAACGTCTTGAGCGTCGTGTCGCCGGCGATGGCGACCGGCAGGTCGACCACCGGGGCGCCGTCGCGGTTCGCCACCTGGACGGTGAGCGTGCCGTTGTTGCCGCCGGACGATCCGATCGGCGGGGCGACGAGCGAGTCGATCCGCACCGGCGCGGTGCGCGTGCCGACGGTCGGGGACGTCACCGTGGTGCGGAGGCGCAGGTAGTCGGCCTTGCCGCCGTTGCTCGTGCACGACACGGTGGCGCCGTTGGAGTCGCTGACCCAGTCGGCCTCGGAGACGACGGTGTACTTCGTGCCGCCGACCTCCGTCTGCTCGGTGTGGCGGTACTCGGGCAGGTCGATGGCGCGCATCGCGCGCATGCGCTCCTGGTCGCGCTCGGCGAGCGCTGAGGCGACGGCCCTGGCCTTCTCCCGGCCGGCCGAGCCGGCGGCGCCGTCGATGCCGGCGAGCACGCCGAGGGCGAGGAAGGCGAACACGGCCGCGGACGCGATCACCTCGATCAGCCCGAAGCCCGCCTCGTCGCCTGGCCGGGGGATGCGCGACCGGCGTCTCGCCGTCGCCTTGGGGGCACGCGTCGTCATCGCCACGTACATCGACCGCGACGCGCCGCGGGTTGAGCGCCGGGCAGCCGGCGTGGACGGCCGCTACGCGAACCGCAGGGAAAGCGAGGCGCCGAGGAAGGCGGCGAGGCGCTCGGCCTCGGCCTCCGCGCCGGCGCGGACGGCGCGAGCGATGCGCCCGAAGGGCTCCACCGCGACGGTGAGCCGCTCGCCGCGGCGCTCGTGGGACCACACCCCGGCGATGCGCCCGTCGGCGAGCAGGACCGGTGAGAGCCAGCCCTGCGGGCGGTAGACGCGGCCGCGATGCGCGGCTCGAACGACGGCGTCCTCCCCGCGCGGCGCCGCGACCACGTACTGGTCGAAGGCCGGGAGGAGGCGGACGGCGCCCGTGGGCGCGGCGGCGGCCGCCTCCGCGACGTCGGCGGCGAGCATCCAGCCCGCCGCGCCCTCGATCTCGACCTCCTCCACCTCGTCGCCCAGCCCGCGCAGCCAGCGCCCCGCCTCGGCGGGCGAGGTCATCCCGAACCAGCGCCGGAACTGCTCGCGCGGCGCGGGTCCGTAGGCGCGCAGGTACGACCGCACGACCTCGGCGCGCGCCGCCGCCGGATCGACGTCCTCCTCCCACGCGCGCAGCCACGCCCTCGGGAGCGTGAAGCGCACGCGCCGCCCATCGTCGGGCGCGAAGCAGAGGTCGCCCGCGAACGCGGCCGGCTTGAGCAGCTCCCCGAAGCCGCTCTGGAGCTTCTCCGCCAGCGCGCCGTGCCCCGTCCGCTCCGCCACGGCATGGGCGAGCGCCTCGCGCCTGAGCGGCTCCTCGGCCAGCGCCGCCGGGATGGCCTCCAGCATCGCCTCCGCCTCGTCGCGCGAGAGCCCGTAGGCCCGCTGCCAGGCGCCCTGGTGGTGGCGCGGCTTGAGCTGCGAGAGCGCGGCGACGTAGCGCGGCAGCTCGGCGGACGGCAGGAGATGGAGCGTCCCGCGCATCGCCCACGTCTTCACCAGCGTTCGCTCCTCCCACAGCAGCCGGTCGACGGTCCCGCGCTCGAGCCCCTCCAGGCGCGCCCACAGCGTGAGCTCCGCCGAGGCCGCGACCTGCGCGTGGACGCCGCACAGGCGGGACGCCACGGCGAGCAGCGCGTCCGCCGGCGCCCGCTCGGCGAGGCCCTGCCGGCGCACGCGCCACGCCAGCACCGCGTCCCAGGAGAGGCTCGCCATGGTGGGCGCGCAGCCTACGGCGTCCCCGCCCCGCAGCCCGGGTACCCGAGTCTCATGCCGACGAAGAAAGAAGACCTCCCGAGCACGATCGAGCGCTCGCCGAAGAAGGTCCAGGAGACCTACGCGAAGACCCTCGACAGCGCGCACGAGACCTACGACAGCGAGGAGCGCGCACACCGCACCGCCTTCTCGGCGGTGAAGCACGTCGCGGAGAAGAAGGGCGACCACTGGGAGCTCAAGGACGAGAAGGGACCGTCGGACCCGCAGGCCGCGAAGGGCGGCAAGGCCGCGCGCGACGGGGGCGGGAAGACGTACGGGGGGATCGACGCCTCCAAGTCCAAGCAGGAGCTCTACGAGGACGCGAAGCGCGCGGGCATCGAGGGGCGCTCGAAGATGAGCAAGGACGAGCTGGCCGAGGCGCTGCGCAAGCACAGCGACCGCGAGACCGCGAAGGCCCGGTCATGAAGGCGCTGACCTGGCACGGCAAGCGCGACGTCCGCGTCGACACGGTCCCGGACCCGGCGATCCAGGACCCGTCGGACGTGATCGTGCGGATCACGTCGAGCGGCATCTGCGGATCCGACCTGCACCTCTACGAGGTCCTCGGCCCGTTCCTCAAGGAGGGCGACATCCTCGGCCACGAGCCGATGGGCGTCGTCGAGGAGGTCGGCGCCGAGGTCACCGAGGTGCGCCCCGGCGACCGCGTCGTCATCCCCTTCAACGTCTCGTGCGGGACGTGCTGGATGTGCTCGCAAGGCCTGCAGTCCCAGTGCGAGACGACCCAGGTGCGCGAGCACGGCTCGGGCGCGGCGCTGTTCGGCTACACGAAGCTCTACGGGTCGGTCCCGGGCGGCCAGGCGGAGTTCCTCCGGGTGCCGTTCGGCAACAAGCTCCCCATCAAGGTCCCCGACGGCCCGCCGGACGACCGCTTCGTCTACCTGTCGGACGTCCTGCCGACCGCGTGGCAGGCGGTCGACTACGCCGCCGTCCCGGACGGCGGGACGCTCGCGGTGCTCGGCCTCGGCCCGATCGGCGACATGGCCACGCGCGTCGCCAAGCACCACGGGCACCGCGTGATCGGCGTCGACCTCGTCCCGGAGCGGCTGCAGCGCGCCCGCCGCAACGGTGTCGAGGTGCTCGACCTGTCCGAGCACCAGAGCGACCTCGCCGACGCGATCCGCGAGCTGACGGACGGGCGCGGGCCCGACTCGGTCATCGACGCGGTCGGGATGGAGGCGCACGGGTCGCCCGGCGCGAAGCTCGCGCACCAGGTGACGTCGTTCCTGCCCGACGTCGTGGCCGAGAAGCTGATGGAGCGCGCCGGCATCGACCGCATGAACGCGCTGTATCTCGCGATCGACGTCGTCCGCCGCGGCGGCACGATCTCGGTGAGCGGCGTCTACGGCGGGATGACGGATCCGCTGCCGATGCTCACGCTCTTCGACAAGCAGATCCAGCTGCGCATGGGCCAGGCGAACGTGTGGCGCTGGATTCCGACGATCCTGCCGCTGCTCACGGATTCCGATCCGTTCGGCACGGAGGGCTTCGCGACCCACCACGTCCCGCTCGACGACGCCCCGGCCGCCTACGAGACGTTCCAGAAGAAGCAGGACGGCGCGGTGAAGTTCCTCGTCCACCCGTGACGCTGCGCGCATCCGCTCCGGTGGACTGAACCGCCTCCGGGGCGGGTGCGTAGACACGGGCGTCGGCGGGATGGACCCGCCACGGAGACAAGGAGGTTCCATGGGTTTCAGGCGTACAACGGCTGTCGTGGCGGTTCTCGCGAGCGCCGCCGCCGTTCTCACGATCGCCGGCGGGGCCGGCGCGGCCGCCGCGCCGACGACGCTCACGGCGTCGCTGAGCGGCGAAGCGGAGCCCGAGGGCGGCCAGGGTTCGGGCACCGCCCGGCTCACGCTCGACCCGGCGACCGGCCGCGTGTGCTTCAACATCCGGCTCCGCGGGGTCGGCACCACCGCCGCGGGCCACATCCACCGGGGCGCCGAGGGCGTCGCCGGGCCGGTGGTCATCGCCCTGTACGGCGAGCCCACGCGGCGGCCGCGCGGGTGCGTCCAGGACCAGCCGGCGGCGGCGATCCGCCAGATCCTGCGGCGGCCCGGCCGCTTCTACGTCAACGTCCACACCGCCGCGCACCCGGACGGGGCGGCGCGCGGGCAGCTCGAGAGGTAGCCCGGCAGGCGATCCGGTGACCGCCGCGCGCCGGCGGTCACCGGGCCGCGCCGCCCCGTCAGGCGGCGGACTCGAGCTCCCCGGCGAGCGCGAAGGCCTCGTCGGCGAGGTCGAGCGTCAGCTCGGCGAGCGCCGTCCAGGCCTCCAGGACGGCCGCCACGGGCCGGCGGTAGAGCACCTCGGAGGAGGCGGCGCGCTCCGGCCCCAGCATCAAGGCGGCCCACCCCGGCATGCACGCCGCCATGCGCACGGCGACCTGCGCCGCGAACCCGAGCCGCACCAGCCGCGGGTCGCCGCGCCACCCGGCCTCTCCGAGGCCCGCGTGGTAGCCGGCGAACGCCGCCTCCTCGACCGCGGGCAGATCCGCGATCTCGACGTCGCAGAACCACACCGGGCCGTACACCAGGTCTCCCAGGTCGGCCCCGAGCGGTGCCGGCCCGCAGAAGCCCCAGTCGACGGCGAAGATGTCGTCGGCGCCCGCCGGCAGCATGATGTTGCGCGGGTGCAGGTCCCCGTGGCCGAGCACGGGCGGGAGCGCCTCGGCGGCGGCGAGGAGCCGGTCGCGGCCGGCCCACAGCCGCAGCACCCGCTCGCGCGTCCGCGCCCCGAAGGGCTCGGCGAGCGGCGAGCGCCACGTGTCGCCGGTGGCCGGGTCCATCGTCGTCGCCCAGAAGCCGCCGCCGGCGAGGATGCTGCGAAGGAAGCCGCGCGCGAGCCACGGGTCGGCGGGCACGGGGCGGCCGGAGAGGAATGCGCCCGCGGAGCGGCCCGCGGCACGCCCGGCGTGTTGGAAGTCGTCGAGGCTCCACCGGTGCTCGGGCGCCGGGACGTGCTCCATCCAGATGCGCGCCTCCGCGTCGTGCTCGGTGACGCCGTAGGGGCGCGGCGCGCGCAGCCCCGCGGGGAGCGCCGTGGCGAGGCCCGACCCGTAGAACGCGGCCTCCCGCCGCCAGTAGCACCAGCTCGCAGGGTCGAAGCACTCCCCCTGCGGCGGCCGCACGACCACCTTGAGGACGCACGACCACGGGACGTCGCCGTCCGCGGTCCGGGCGCGCCCGTCGACGACGTGCAGGCCGCCCGTCGTGCTGATGATGCCCACGTGGGCCATCGGCCGGACGGACCACGTGAGCGGCTCGGCCGCCGCGTCGCCGGTCATCCGCCGGACGGCGGCGGCCGCCTCCTGGGCTCCCACCTTCACGTCACCGTCCATGGCGCACCTCCATAGGGCCGACGACGACACGGGCGGCGATGCCTCCGCCGCCGGGCGAGTCTATGCGCCTATGCTCCGCCCATGTGCCGCAACATCCGCCCGCTCCACAACTTCGCGCCGCCCGCCACCGAGGAGGAGGTGCGCGACGCCGCGCTGCAGTACGTCCGCAAGATCAGCGGGTTCACGAAGCCGTCGCAGGCCAACGCCGCGGCGTTCGAGCGCGCGATCGACGAGGTGGCTGCAGCGACGATGCGCATGCTCGACGCGTACGTCACCTCCGCGCCGCCGAAGGACCGCGAGGTCGAGGCCGCCAAGGCGCGTGCCCGGAGCGCGGAACGCTACGCCGCATGATCACCGGCATCCACGCGATCGTCTTCACGGAGGACGCCGACGCGCTGCGCGCGTTCCTGCGCGACGTGCTCGAACTCGAGTCCGTCGACGCCGGCGGCGGCTGGCTGATCTTCGCGCTTCCTCCGGCGGAGCTCGCGGCGCACCCCGGCGACGAGGCCGGGCGCCACGAGCTCTACCTCATGTGCGACGACATCGAGGCCACGGTGGCGACGCTCGAGGGCAAGGGCGTCGAGCTCGCGCGCCCGGTCGGCGACGAGGGCTTCGGCCCGATGACGGCGATCCGCCTGCCGGGCGGCGGGGAGCTCGGCCTCTACGAGCCGCGCCACCCGAGCCCGCTGTTCCCGACGGCCTGAGCCCGGCTACTCGTCCCACGCCTCCACGCTCACCTGCTCGGCGATCCGGCCGTCGCGGACGCGGCAGATGTGCGTGCCGACGACGCGCTCGCCCGTCGGATAGACGCACGTCTCGCGGAACGCGAACCGGTCCCCGCCGGCCAGCTCGTCGGAAAGCCGGTGCGTGAGGTTGCGGCCCATCACGTCGCGCCACCACGCGTCGATCGCCGCCCGCCCCTCGAGCCGGCGCGGCGCCGCCGGCCGGTCGCGCTCGCTGTAGGCGACCACCACCGCGTCGTCCGCGTACGCCCGCAGGACGCCCGCCTCGTCGTGCGACTCGATGGCCTGCTTGTAGGCCGCGAGCACCTCGTCCGCCGCCGTCGCCGTCGCCATGCCGCCTCCTCCTCCGGGACCGTGTCTGGGCGTGAATCTACGCCACCGGACGACGCGGTGCGAGGGAGGCGGGCGGCTCAGCGCTGCGGCTCGAGCGCGAGCTCGAGCTGGACCTCGCCGCGCCCGAGCGCCGACGTGCGGAACCCGAGCCCGCGGAGCAGCCGCCGCGCGCGGCGGTTCTCCTCGAGCGTGGTCGCGGTGAGCCGCCGGACGCCGTTG
>Ga0196962_10000927_pt1 | contig 10404 bp, 12 predicted proteins | sample S3v_20metaG_FD_183186 | JGI IMG/M metagenome (GOLD analysis project Ga0196962, IMG submission 183186) | Soil microbial communities from Anza Borrego desert, Southern California, United States - S3+v_20 | ecosystem: Environmental > Terrestrial > Soil > Desert | place: USA: California | collected... | reverse complement strand
CTTCGGCCCGTCGCCGGCCGGCGCGTCGAAGCCGCCGACGGCCCCGCCGCCCTGAAAGTCCTTGCCGCCGCCGCGGCCGACGCCGTCGATGTTTGATCCGCCCATCAGCGAAGCCCCCGCGGCGCGCCGGCCGCGCGCGCGACTCGTAAGACTTACCGCGCGGGCCGCGCGTCGAGGGCGCGGGCCACGATGGCGGTCGGGTAGTTGCCGATCTCGTGGTACTTCGAGGCCGCGAGCGAGGGGAAGTAGCGCGCCGCCGCGAGCCCCAGCGGCGAGCCCGTGCCGCCCGCCTTCAGGTTCTCCCATTGCGAGGCGTAGCGGCGCGCGAAGGAGACCGCCTCGGGGCCGACGAGGCCGCGCCCGCGCGCCTGCGCGAGGCCCGCGCGGTAAGCGTGCCCCATCGCCAGCGCGACGGTCGCCTCGCCGCCGTTGTAGGCCGCGAGGACGAACTTCCAGAACTCGACGCCGTCCGGCTGGCCGTAGCGCGCAAACGCCATCTCGCCGAGCCGCTGCGCCTTGATGCGGAGGAGGCGGGCCGCGCCGGGGATCGCCTTGTAAGGATTCAGCCGCTCGTCCGTCGAGCTGCCCGCGACGCCGACGTGCATGCCGACCTCGCGCGCCTCGGCGCGGCCGAACTGCGCGATGCCGGCGTAGCCGTAGCGGTTGATGACGGTCGGGTTGAAGTTCGACTCCTGCGCGAGCAGGCCCTTGAGGATGGCCGGCGAGAGGCCGGGGCACCACTCGACGGCGCGCGCGATCACCTCGTCGAAGCGGTGGACGCCGCCGCCCGGAAGTCTGGGCGCGCGCTCGAAGGCGCGCTCGAAGGCCGTGCCGAGCGCCGCCGGGCCGCGCACCTCGCCGCCGAGCAGGTTCGCGCCGAGGAAGTCGCCGACCTCGTTGATGGCCGGGTGGACGAGGAGCGCGCTGATCTGGTTCCACTCGTCCAAGAGCGCCTGATCGGTGAGCGGCTGGCCCTTCAGGTCGGGGTGGCGCGCGTAGAAGATGAGGTCGGTCAGTTGCCACGCATCGGTGACGCCCGACTGGATGGCTTCGACCAGCGTCTTCAGCTCTTCGAGCGTCCGCTCGCGCAGCCAGCGCTCGGCCGTCAGGTGCTCGGCCGCGCCGGCCCGCTCGGCCGAACCCGTCTCGCGCGCGCGGCCGACGCGCTCGCCGAATGCGTCGGCGCGGTTCGGGCGGCGCGCGGGCGCCAGTTCGTCCTGACGCCTTACGCCCGGAACCTGCGCCAGCGCGCTGTTGCCGACTCGCTCCGCCCCGGCCATCTCCGTCACCCCTCCCCGCCGGAAACTCTCAGACGTTCGTGTTGAGGATCGTCTTGATCCCGCCCGTCACCTGATCGACCACCTTGCTCAAGACCTCGACGTGCTGCGTCACCTGATAGAGCCGCGCCTGAAGGCCGAGCAACTCGGCCGTCGAAAGCTCGCGGTTCGAGCGCATGATGGACTCGACCTGATACCACTCGTTCTCGATCTGGCCGAAGCGGCCGTGCAGGTCTGTGCCGACCGGAGTGCCGCGCGTCTTGCTCATCACGTCGCGCAGCATCCCGAGCCGCGTCCGCGTGTCGATCAACTCGGGCAGGAGCGCGTTGACGTTCGACGCGCCCTCGGGCAGGCGGTCGATGCGCTGCATCAAATCCACCCGCAACTGTTCGAGCCGCGCGCCCGAGACGGGCGGCGTCTGGCCCGTGGCCGGGGCCGCCCCCTCCCCCTGCCCCGCCTGCTGTTGCAGCACGTTCTCGAAGGAACGGCCGCCGCCCTGCTGCTGCTGTAACTTCTGCTGCGTGGCCGTTTGCGACCAGACGCTGGCCGCCACGCCCGACACCGGATCAGCCATGACTCACCCCCGCTTTGTCAGTGCCAAGAACAAACACCAATCGCCCCTCAGACCGAAAGCTGGTAATCCCCTCTCGGCAAGGTTATCGGCGTTCGGCGGAAAATGTTTCCTCGCGGTGTGGAAAAAATTTCGCGGCGGGTTTTTTTTCAGGCCGCGGGGCCGGGCCGGGTCGGCGCGTCGAGGGCGCGCAGCAGGGCGCGGGCGCGCGTGACGCACATCGCGGAGGTCGTCTCGGGCGGGGCGACGGCGCGCGCCACCGCCTGCAAATCGGCCCGCGCCGCGTCGAACTCGCCTAGACGCAGACGCGCCTCGCCGCGGTTGACGAGCGCCGTCAGGTCTTGCGGGTCGGCGGCGAGCGCCGCGTCCAAGTGCTCGACGGCCAGAGCGGGCTCGCCCACGCGCAGCCAGAGCGCGCCGAGCGCGGAGCGGAAGTAGGCCGTGGCCGGGGCCAGCGCCGCCAAGCCCTCGAAGACGGCGATGGCCTCACGCTCGCGCCCCTGCTCGGCCAGCGCGTAGCCCACGTCGGCCACGAGCCGCAACTCCTCGGCCGTCCAGCCGCCCGCCGCCCCCAAAGACGCGCGCCCCTGCAACCACTCCGCCGCGACCTGATCCATCACGCACCTGACCGCAGAATTTTCGCAGAAAATAACACAGCGGGGGGAAAGCCGCGAATCGTCAATCGTCAATCGTCAATCGAAAAGGGAGCGGGCCGCCGCGACCCGAACGACTCGGGCCCCGGCCGCTCTCCGCCCCGCCTTCGCGATTCACGATTGACGATTCACGATTGACGGCTTTTTCAGGAAACGTTTTCGCGCGCGCGCCGATAATTTCGGTGTACGGTTGAAAAGGCAGGCGCGGCGGGGCCGCCCGGAGTGAGGAGGGGAAGGTCATGTTAGGATTGGGGAGCATCTTCGGCGACAACGGGATTTTCGGTAAGTTCTTCGACTCCATCGGCTTGGGGTGGATGAATAACGTCCTTTCGCTGGCCACCAACGTGATGACCGGCAACTGGCTGGCCGCCGCGAAGGACGTTTTCGACCTCGTCTCCGAGTTCAGCAACAGCTCGTCGTGGATGGATCGGGTGGCGCAGCAGCAGCCGCTCGGCGCGTTCGGCTCGGGCGGCGGCTGCTTCGGCCAGAACTGCCTCTCGCAGTCACGGCTTGACGACTTCCGCACCGCGGCCGACCGCGACTTCGGCCTGAACAACTTCGGCGGGCTGTTCGGCATCATGGGCGACACGGTCTCCGACAAGTTGCAGGTGGACTTCAGCCTGCAAGCCTCGCGCAACGCCGCGCGCGTCTGAGGCGTTCGGGCATACGGAATGCCTCCGGGGAGCGTCAGAGAGTTGGGCCGCGTCATCATGGACGAAAAGGCGACAAACGGCCGCGGGGCGGCGCAGGAATCCGGACGGGCGACGCCGCGGGCGCGTCTCGGCATCAGCCCCGAAGAGTTCGCCGAGATGGGGCGCGTCGGCGCGATGTATTACGAGCACGGGAACTTAGAGAAGGCCCGCACGATCTTTGAGGGACTGGTCGAGATCGACCCGCAGAGCGCGGCGGCCCACTCGGCTCTGGGCGCGCTGCTGACGCGCACCGAGCGCTACGACGAGGCGCTCCGCCACCTCGACAGCGCCGTCGAACTCGACCCGGGGCAGATCGCCCCTTACGTCAACCGCGCCGAGATTTTCATCAAGCGCGGGCGGGCCGAGGAGGCCGTCGCCAACCTGCGGCGGGCCATCGCCCTCGACCCTTCGGAGCGAGACCCGGCCGCGAACCGCGCGCGCGCGATGGCGCTCGGCATCGCCGAAGCGCTCAAGGCACAGGGCATAAATTGATTACGGCACAAATTCATTCAGGAGAGGAGAGAGAACCATGGCAGTCGGAATGCCGCCGCCGCTGAAAGAGGGGGCCAGCCCCGAGGAGCAGATCAACTACACCAACCAGATGCAGGCTTACTGGTTCGCCCTCCAGCAGGAGACGAACCGGCAGAGCCAGAAGGCGACCGCCGAGTCGAACATCCAGAAGGCCCAGCACGACGCCATCATGAACATGGCGAACAACATGAAGTAAGGGCGGGCCGCGGGACGAGTTTAAGCATCTGACCGACGCGCCGGGGCGGGCGAGGCCGCCGCCGGCGTGTCGGCCTGTTTTCTTCGCCAGCCCGCCCCCCGAACCTCGTTCTCGAAGAAGAAGGCCATGAACAACTCTTTGAGAGCCGCCCTCGTCGCCGCCCTGCTGCTCGCGCCCGCCGCCGCGGTCGCCACGGCGCAGGTCTACGTGCCGCCGCCGCCGGTGACTTACAACCAGTGGGGCTTCCACAACACGCGGATGGGCATCGTCCGCCGCTCCATCGCGCGTCGCTCGTCGGGCCGGCGCGCGAAGCCGACGCCGGCGCGCAAGACCGGCCCGGCCCCGAAGACCGGCGGCGGGACGACCTCGCCCGCGCCGACGGGACGGCCCGCGACCACGCCCGCGGCCGGCGCGACCACCTTCCGGCCCGTCGCGGCCAGCCTCATGCCTTCGCAGCTCGCGCGCGGCCTCGCCAAGACGCCGGCCCAGCGCGCCGACCTCGAGCGGTTCTTCGCCAAGCTGCTCGACGCCTACACGGACATCCTGCGCGAGAAGGGCGTGGCCCCGAACGACGTGGCGCGCGCCGCCAGCTACGCCATCGCCAACAGCTACAGCGTCTTCCGCGACGGCGAGGACCTGAGCGCGCGGCAGATGGACGGCCTGCGCGCGCAGGTGCGCGAGGCGCTCGCCGGGGACGAAGAGTTTCAGCGCCTCGACGACCGCCAGCGGCAGGAACTCTACGAGGGCTACGCGATCATCGGCATGTACGTCTTCTCGATGCACGACGCGGCCGTGCGCGCCGGCGACCGCGAGCTGACGGCCAAGCTCCGCGACCTCGCCCGCGCCCAGCTCGTCGAGACCTACGGCGTCCCCGCCGACCGCCTCCGCTTCACCGAAGCCGGCATCGAATTCTAAAAAAAGTGTGGCGGGCATCAGTCGCCGGGTGGCGGGGAAAGCAGCTTGCTTCTCCCCGCCACCCGGCGCCTCACGCCCGCCACACTTTTTTTACTCCCCGCGCGCGGCGACCCGTTCGAGGACTTCCCCGCCCCACGCGAGGCTGGCGGCGGCGAGGCGGCGCACGTCGGCGGCGAACTCCTCGGCGGGCGCGGGTTCGAGGTAGGTGCGCGTCAGCAGGAGGCTGCGCGACTCGGGCCGGTAGTCGAGCGCGCCGCCGCCCGTGTCGGCCTCGCCCCGCGACTCGGCGTCGAAGAACCCTTCGAGGACGCCCGGCCGCGGCTCGCCGTGGAAGCGGTAGACGAGCGCGGCGCAGACCAGCGCCTCGCCCTCCTCCCGGTGCTCGAAGAACAGCTCGGCCGTGCCGAGCATCACCCCGACGACCCGCTGGCGGTCGAAGAGGCGCGCCCCGCCCGCGACGCCGTGCGCGTCGAGCAGCGAGCTGACCATGCGCGAAGCTTCCCCCTTCGTCATCTTCGGAGCGCGCGCCCCGGCCGCCGCGCGCGCGAGCACGCTCGCCGCGTAGGCGTAGAGGGCGAACGACAGTCCTGTGTCGCGCGAGTACAAGTCGCCGCGTCCTTCGGTCGGGGGGCGCCGGTCGGGACGGCCTTCCTGTTTGTGCGCGAGGGGGTCGAAAAAAACTCAGTCGAAGTCGCCGCGCCGCGCCTCGTCGAACGGCACGCGCCGCGGCAGGTACGTCGCGTCGAAGCCGTGCGCGTTGTCGAATTCGGCGAAGCGGTGGACGACCGCGCCGCGGCCGGGCCGCACGAGCGGGTTGGCGAAGGGGCCGAGGCCGAAGAGGGTCGAGACGGGGTCGAAGCGGTTGACGTAGTGGACGTAGCGCGGCCCGTCCGGGTAGGAGCCGGCGGCCCCGCCGAAGGTCTCGACGTTGACGCGCGAGAGCACGCGCTCGGCCTCCCGGCGCGACAGGCCGTCTTCCAGCATCAGGCGGCCGCGCACGTCCTGCAAGGCGCGGCTCGTGATGAGCGCGCCCTGACTGTGCGCCATCAAATTCACCGTGCGCCCCGCCGTGATCTCTTCGTAGACGGTCGAGGCCAGAGCGTCCACGGCCGGGTTGCGGCCGATGTCGAGCGTGTCGCCGCCACTCTGGATGATGTCAACGAGCGCGCCCTGAGTGGCGTTGTGTATCCCGACGACGCGCGCGCCCGTGTGGTCGGCGATCTCGCGCAGCGAGTCGAACTGTGAGTCCTTCGTCGTCGAGATGCCGTTGACGTAGAGAATCGTCTGCCCGTTGTCGCGGCCCGAAGAGGGCAGCACGGGCGGGATTTCGGAGAGCGGCGTCGAGGGCGGAAACGTCCGGCCGTCGGCGCCGACGAAGTGTCCGTCGTAGCGCGTGTCCGCGCCGCGCGCGGGGGCGTGCGTCGCCCCAACGCAGGCCGACCGCGGGGCGCCGGCCCAGAGGGGCGCGCCCGTGCGGAGGATGCCGGTGCGCGCCGCCAAGCCTTCGGTCAGGCTCAGGGCGGCGTGCGGCGCTTCCGTGAAAGTCTCGGCCAGCGCGGGCGCGAGGTCGCGCGCGGCGCCGGCCAGCCCCGTCAAACCTTCCGCGAAGCGGACGCCCGCGCCCGCCAGTGTCTCGACGTTCCCGATCATCTTCTTAACGCCCCGAGTGCTCCAGCGTGTAGTCGACCGAGCCGGCCCCGCTGTAGAAGTCGTCCGAGTGGTAGCTGTTCAGGTTGTTGGCGAACTCGGCGAACATGGCCCACACCTCGCCGCGCTCCTCTTCGAGGTCGGCCTCGCGCAGCCAGTCCTTGACGAGGTCTTTGACGAAATCCACGCCCTTGTCCGCGGCCTTGTCGATCAGCAGGCCGGCGCCGGGGACGCGCGCCTTGACGATGTCGGTGGCCTTGCCGACGGGCACGAGGCCGAAGAGGAAATCGACCGCGCCGTCGATCTCGGCGTTCTCCTTGCCGCGCGCCTCGACGGCCGCCTCGAAGCCCTTGAAGATCGCCCCCGTCAGGCGGCCGAGGCGGAAGGCGAGCTGCTCCTTGATGGAGGCTTCGGAGTTCGTGCCCGGCTCCGGCGCGAGCGTGCGGTCGATGAGCGAGCGCGTGCGCGAGCCCACGTTCGGGTAGTACTCGATGGCCGACTGGAGCGAGCGAATCTGGCCGACGAGTTCGCCGCGGACGGCCTCCTTGTACTCGCAGTCTTCGTTGAAGGCGGTGGCCTCGATGAAGTTGCGCAGCGCCGAGGCGCGGCCCGCCTCGTCTATGTTCTCGCCCGTCTGCGGGTCTACGCCGGTGGCGAGCAGGCGGTGGGTGAAGAACTCGGCGTTCGGGTGGAAGATGTCCTCGGCGATGCGGCCGTTGGCGAAGCGGACGTGCTCGGTGTAGCCGGAGGTGAACAGCTCGCCCATCGCGTCGGCCACGCCGGTGCGGCCCATGTAGTTCTGCGCGACCTCGGTGAAGAGGTTCAAGACCTGCTCGGTGGGCGGCTGGATGTCGGCCGCGCCGCGCACGAGCGTCGCCAGCGCGTTCTGGTAGCCGGAGTCGTAGCCGGCGATGCTGCGCGAGTGCCACTCCGGCTCGACGTGCGCGAGGAAGTCGCGCAGCTCGGACTGGCTCATCCGCTCAAGGCGCTGCTGCAAGACCTGCGGGTCGCCAGCCATCGCGCGCGCCGCGCCGAGGTTGAAGCTCTGCACCCACTCGGGGTCGTCGCCCCGCGCCATCTCCAGAGACTTGTCCACGTAGGCGTTAATCAAATCCTCCGAGCCGCTGAGGCCGACGATGGTTCCGGTGTACTCGTTGTTGGGCGGGCTGCTGAAGCGCGCGTCGTGGCCGAGGAGTTGTTCGACGAAGCCGGCGGGCAGTTGCCCGCGGTCGTAGGCCTCGCCGAGCGCGCGGGCGATGACGTAGCGGTCGGAGTCCGAGGCGAAGGGCTCGCTGATGTGGTGGCGGTTGCCGCCGGCCGCGCCGCGCAGGATGTCGTTGGCGACGCTCGGCGCGTACTCGTAAAGCTCGGCCATGAAGGCGGCCTGATACTCGGGCGAGCGGCGGCGGAGCTGGCCGGCCAGCTCGATGGCGGCGTCGCCGTAGCCGTAGCCGGCGCGGTTGAAAACGTCCTCGACGCCCTGCTCGATCTGCCGCTGCTCGCCGGGCGAGACGCCGTCGGCGACTTGGCCGGCGACGTTATGCAGCGCCTCGTCGGCCTGCGACGGGGAGGCTTGCGTCTCGCCCGCGCCGAGGAAGCGCGCGACCGTGCCCGCCGCCTCCGTCACCGTCTCCTGCACGACGTCGATCGTCTCCCTGACGCGCGACGCGATGTTACCCACGTCCAACATGGCGACTCCTTTAAACCGGCTGCCCGAACGGATGGCGACCCGCGGCCGGGCGCGGGCGGATTTATCGCTACGTCGAAGTTATCGGCGGCGCGGGGCAAAAGTTTCCGCCGGCGGCGGAGTTTTAGAGTTGAAGACGGCGGCCGGGCTCCCGGCCTCGGCCCGAACTTCAGCTCATCCCCGCGAGGGCGCGGATCGAGAACTCGAACGCCTTGTAGGCTTCCCTGAAGTAATGGATGTAGCGGTCTTTGTAGAGGGCGAGGGCGAAGAGGACGACGGCGAGGCCGACGGCCATCTTGACGGGGAGGCTCAGGAAGAAGACGTTGATCTGGGGCGCGACGCGGTTGACGATGCCGAAGAAGAGGTCTGTCAGGAGCAGCGCGATGATGGCCGGCGCGGCCAGTTGCACGCCGACGGAGATGACGCCGCCCGTGACGCGCGTGATGAACTCGGCGGCCGGCGTCCACCCGGCCTGCACCTGCGGGAAGCCGAGCGCGGGGACGACCTCGAAGCTGCGCAAAAGCGACCCGATGAAGAAGTGGTGCGCGCCGACGGCGAGGAAGAGGACGATGGCGAACTGCAACTTGAACTGGCCGAGTTCGGAGACGCGCGCCTGCAACTGCGGCGCGAACATCTCGGCGATGGTCGAGCCGCGCTGGAAGTCTATGACGCGCCCCGCGACCTGCACCGCCTCGAAGACGAGCGACGAGACGAACCCGAGCGTGTAGCCGACGAAAGCCTCCTTCGCCAGCAGCGCCATGAAGCCGAGGGGGCCGAACGGGAGCGGCCCGCCGTCGCGCGGCAGCTCGGCCGCGAGCGCCGGGTAGAGGATGACGACGAAGGCCGTCGCCGTCGCCACCTTGACGCGCGCCGGCACGGCCGCCCCGCCGAAGAACGGCACCACGATCAAAAACGACAGCATCCGCGCGAACGCCAGCCCCACCAGCACGAGGAACGCCTGCGGGCTTTGCCCCACCTCGAACGTCTGAAGGATGGTTTCGAGTAGCCTGAGAAACTCGTCCATGGAAAAGCAGTAGACAGTAGACAGTAGTCAGTAGCCAGTAGTCAGTAGAAAAGACCTTCGGCGGCGAATCGCCTGCGTGTCGGCGTCAGCAGACTCAACGCGGGGCGCTACTGACTACTGACTACTGTCTACTGTCTACTTCCTCAAATGCTGACCCCGACCTTGAGCATGGTGTCGAAGACGCGGGCGGTGAACTCGCGCAGGACGCCGAGCATCCAGCTGGCGAAGATGATGAGCACGAGGATGGTGGCGATGATCTTCGGGACGAAGGTCAGCGTCTGCTCCTGCACCTGCGTGAGCGCCTGAAGCAGGCTGATGACGAGGCCGACGACGAGGCTCGCCAGCAGCGGCGGCAGCGAGAGCAGCAGGATTAAATAGAGCGCCTCGCCCGCCAGTGAAACGTAGGTGTTCATCCTCCCCCTCCCTGTCAGCCGTCAGGTGTAGGCCAGCACGAGGTTGCGGATGAGGATCACCCACCCGTCCACGAGCACGAAGAGCAAGAGCTTGAAGGGCAGCGAGATCATCGTCGGCGAGAGCATGAACATGCCCATCGCCTGTAGGATGTTCGAGACCACCATGTCGATGATGAGGAACGGGATGAAGAGCAGGAAGCCGATCTTGAAGGCCTCGGTCAACTGGCTGGTGACGAAGGCCGGGACGACGATGCGGAAGTCGGTGACGAGAATCTCGGCCGGGTCGTTGCCGTTCTTGACGGCCATCCTCCGCGCGAGGTCGTAGAACATCTTGCGGTCGCGCTCGGCGGCGTGGCGTTCGAGGAAGACGCGGAGGGGTTCGCGCCCGCGCTTCGCCCCCTCGAAGATGGTCTTGACCGAGACCTCGGAGAAGATGGCCTCGCTGTCGCCGATCTGGCCGGCCTCGGCGTACATCTTCTCGACCACGGGGGCCATGATGAAGACGGTGAGGATGAGCGAGATGCCGGTGATGACCTGATTGGGCGGAACCTGCTGCGCGCCGAGCGCGTTGCGCAGGATCGAGAGCACCACCGAGATTTTGACGAACGACGTGAGCATGATGAGCGCGAACGGCGCGAGCGCCAGCGCCCCGAGCACGATCACCAGCACCACCGGGTTCGCCGTGCCCGTCCCGCCCGCGGCGGCGCGCGGCGGCGCCTGCGCCTGCGCCGCCGGCGCCTGCGCGCGCCGCTCGCCCGGCTCCTGCGCCGCGGCGGCCGGAGCGGCGGGGGCGGCCGG
>Ga0196962_10000926_pt1 | contig 10411 bp, 9 predicted proteins | sample S3v_20metaG_FD_183186 | JGI IMG/M metagenome (GOLD analysis project Ga0196962, IMG submission 183186) | Soil microbial communities from Anza Borrego desert, Southern California, United States - S3+v_20 | ecosystem: Environmental > Terrestrial > Soil > Desert | place: USA: California | collected... | reverse complement strand
CCGCGCTGCGCGGGGACCGCGGCCCCGGGCGAGGCGCCTGCGGCGATCGCGGCACCGCCCGCTGCGGCGAACCGCAGGGCGTCGCGCCGCGTGAGGCCGTCGGCCCGGCCTTCAGGCTTCATCCGGTTCCCTTCTCGATGGCTTCGCGCGACCGAACACGAACCGCGTCGCGTCGCGTGGAAACCGGCGCCACGCAAGCACCCGCTCGGGCCGCAGGCGCCACACACCGGCATCGGCGTAGCTCGCCGGGTCGGGGCCGTACCCGTACTTCGCCTTCGAGCGCTCCGAGAGCCGGCGGGCGAGCCGGGCGTCGGGAACGATCATCTCGCAGCGACCCTCGACGATCACCGCGTGGTCTGCCTCTCCGAGATGGACGACCGCCATCGGGTTCGCCGTGAGATTCCGGTGCTTCACCGTCTCGGCGCTTCCGCCGAAGAACCACTCGTCGTCCAGCCAGATGCCGTCGAGCGGCACGACGTGCGGCCGGCCATCTCCTCGCACCGTCGCCAGCCAGTAGCGCGTCGCGGCCACCAGGCGCGCCCGGACGTCGTCCCAGGCGAGCGGCCCCTCGGGCGTTCCGTATCCCGGGGGCAGATCGAGCAGCTCGACGACGGGATCCGGGGCCACGTGCGGACAGGCGTCACAGCGACCGACGCGCGCGACGGCTAGGCGCCGGGCGGCCGGTACCCGATCTCCTGCGCCTTCCGCAGGGCATCCAGCGTCTCGTCGACGGTCAGGAGCACCGTCGTCTCGAGCGAGCTGAGCGCACCGCCGGCCGTGATGGCCAGCGCAACCGCCGCCATGGACTCGTTGTCCGGAGCCTCCCAGAGGTTGTAGGCGTCGTGCTCGCCGAACGCGTACCAGAACCCGTGGAGCTTCCCGCCGACCGACTCGATGTAGGTCTGAGCGGCCTTCCGGCGATCCTCCGGGTTGCCGATCAGCCTGGCCCACGTCTCCGGCGTGTAGCTGAACCTCGTCAGATAGAGCGGCACCGTCCCTCCCTCTCGATCGCCGACCCGCGCCGTTCGCGGTGGGCGACCCAGTATGACCCCACCGGGGCCGGCCCCGATGTGCCAGCGTAGGGGCCGATGATCGAGCGCTACACCCGCCCGGAGCTCGGCGCCGTCTGGACCGACGAGGCCCGCATGACCGCATGGCGCGACGTCGAGGTCGCCGCCGCCGAGGCGCTGGACGGGCCGGCCGGCGAGGAGCTCGAGGCCATCCGCGCCGCCACCTTCACCGTGGAGGCCGTGAAGGAGCGCGAGAAGGTGACGGACCACGACGTCGCCGCGTTCGTCGACGTCCTCGCCGGATCCGCAGGGCCCGCGGGGCGCTGGATCCACTACGGCCTCACGTCGTCGGACGTCCTCGACACGGCGCTCGCGCTCCAGATCCGAAGGGCCGGCGAGATCATCGTCCCGAGCGCGCGCGAGCTGGCCGCCGCGCTCGCGGACCGTGCGCGCGAGCACGCGGACACGCTGTGCGTCGGGCGCACCCACGGCGTCCACGCCGAGCCGACGTCCTTCGGCCTCAAGCTCGCCGGCTTCGCCTTCGAGGCGCACCGCAACGCCGGCCGGCTCGAGCGCGCCTTCGCGCAGGCCGCCACGGGCGCGATCTCGGGCGCCGTCGGCACGTACGCGTCGCTCGGCCCCGGCTACGAGCGGCGCGTCCTCGCCACGCTGGAGCTCGCCGCCGAGCCCGTCTCCACGCAGGTCGTCCCGCGCGACCGGCACGCCGAGCTCGTCCAGGCCATCGCGCTGGCCGGGGCGGGGCTCGAGCGCCTCGCCACGGAGATCCGCCACCTCCAGCGCACCGAGGTGCGCGAGGTCGAGGAGCCGTTCCGCGCCGGGCAGAAGGGCTCGAGCGCCATGCCCCACAAGCGCAACCCGATCGTCACGGAGCGCATCACGGGCCTCGCGCGGATGCTGCGCGGCTACGCCCAGGCGGCCGTGGAGAACGTCGCGCTGTGGCACGAGCGCGACATCTCGCACTCGGGCGCCGAGCGGGTCCTGCTGCCCGACGCCACGATCGTGCTCGACTACGCCCAGCACCTCGCGCTCCGCGTCGTGCGCGGCATGACCGTCCACGCCGATCGCATGCGCGCGAACCTCGAGGTCACGTGCGGCGCGCTCTTCTCGCAGCGCGTCCTGCTCGCGCTCGTCGACGGCGGGATGCAGCGCGACGACGCCTACCGGATCGTCCAGCGCCTCGCCCAGGAGGCGTGGGACACCCAGACCCCGCTGCCCAAGCTGCTGGAGCGCGAGGACGTCGACCTCGACCTCGACGCCATCTTCGACTACGGCCACTACACGCGCCACGTCCCCGAGGTGCTGGCGCGCCTGGAGGAGATCCATGCCTGACGCCGGACGCAAGGACGCGCTGCTGCTCTACGGCGCCCCAGACGCATCACCGGACCTGTTCCACGCCATTCCCGAGGGCATCGTGGACCCGTTCCTCTACCTGGAGTCGGACGGACGCCGCGCCGCGACGGTCGGCGTCCTGGACGCCGACAAGGTCCGCGCGCACGAGGTCGACATCCTCGACCCGTCCTCGCTCGGCGCCGACGACCTGATCGCCCAGGGCGTGACGCGGACCGCGCTCGCGGTCGAGGTCGCCCTGCGCGGGTGCCGCGCCGCCGGGGTGAGCCGCGGCGTCGTGCCGCCGGACTTCCCGGTCGCCGTCGCCGACCACCTGCGCGCGGGGGGCGTCGAGTTGCTCGTCGACGAGGAGATCTTCGTCGCGCGCCGGCGGGCGAAGACCCCGGCGCAGCTCGCGGGCGTCCGCCGCGCCCAGAAGGCCGCCGACGCCGCGATGGCGACCGCCGCCGAGCTCATCCGCGGGTTCGAGGCCGGCGTGTCGTCCGAGCGCATCCGCAGCGCGATGCAGGAGGTCTGCGACCGGATGGGCTGCGACCTGCCCGACGACGTCATCGTCTCCCACGGGCCGCAGTCGGCCGTCGGGCACGAGTCCGGCCACGGGGAGCTGCTGCGCGGCGAGCCGGTCGTCGTCGACATCTGGCCGCGCGACCGCCGGTCGCGCTGCTGGGCGGACATGACGCGGACGTTCGTCGCGGGCGGCGGGGAGCCGCCGGACGAGCTCGCGGAGTACTGGCGCCTGTGCCGGGAGTCGCTCGACCTCGTCTACCCGGAGGTCCGGGCGGGCGCCGACTGCAAGGCGCTCTTCGCCCGCTCGTGCGAGCCCTTCCACGCCGCGGGAAAGCCGACCCAGCTCACCAAGGAGCCCGGCACCGTCCTCGCCGACGGCTACTTCCACTCGCTCGGGCACGGCGTCGGGCTCGAGATCCACGAGCGCCCGCATCTCGGCCGCGCGCCCGACACGCTGCAGGCCGGGGACGTGGTGTCGCTCGAGCCGGGCTGCTACCGCCAGGGCTTCGGCGGCTGCCGGCTGGAGGACCTCGTGATCGTGACGAACGAGGGCTGCGAGGTCCTCACGGATTTCCCGTACGACCTGTGACGTACCCTGAAGGCGTGACGCTCCCGCTGCTGACCAAGGGCAAGGTCCGCGAGGTGTACGACGCCGGGAACGACCTCCTGATGGTCGCCTCGGACCGCATCTCCACCTACGACGTCGTCCACCCGACGCCCATCCCCGACAAGGGCAAGGTCCTCACCGGCCTGTCCGTCCTGTGGTTCGGCCTGACCGCCGACGTGGTCCCCAACCACCTCATCTCCGCCACCGACGGCGTGCCCGGCGACGTGCGCGGCCGGGCGCTGCGCGTCAAGCGCCTGCGGATGCTTCCCGTGGAGTGCGTGGTGCGCGGCTACATCACGGGCTCCGGCTGGAAGGACTACCAGGCCACGGGGCGGGTCTCGGGCATCGAGCTCCCGCCCGGGCTGCGCGAGTCGGACCGCCTCCCGGAGCCGATCTTCACGCCGTCGACGAAGGCGGAAGAGGGCCACGACGAGGCGATCGACCTCGACGGGGCGGCGAAGCTCGTCGGCTCGCGCGAGCTCGCCGAGCGGCTGCGCGACGTCTCCATCGCCGTGTACCAGCGGGTCGCCGACCACGCGCGCGAGCGCGGGGTGATCCTGGCGGACACGAAGTTCGAGTTCGGCTTCGACGCGGCCGGCGAGCTGACGCTCGGCGACGAGGTCTGCACGCCGGACTCCTCGCGCTTCTGGCCCGCCGACCGCTACGAGCCCGGCCGCGGGCAGCCGTCGTTCGACAAGCAGTACGTGCGCGACTGGGCGGCGGGCACGGGGTGGGACAAGTCGCCGCCGGCGCCGCCGATCCCGGACGACGTCGTCGCGGCCACCCGGGAGCGCTACGTCGCCGCCTACGAGAAGCTCGCCGGCGAGCCGTTCTCCGCGTGGCTGGAGCGCGTCGCGCCGTGAGGGCGCGCGTGCTGATCCGCCCGAAGGCGGGGATCCTCGACCCGCAGGGCCAGGCCGTCGAGCGGGCGCTGCCGGCGCTGGGCTTCGCCGGCGTGCGCAACGTCCACGTCGGCCGGCTGGTGGAGCTCGACGTGGAGGACCCGGACCGGCTGCCCGCGATGTGCGAGCAGCTGCTGGCCAACCCGCTGATCGAGGACTACGAGATCCAGGGCACGGCGTGAAGTTCGGCGTCGTCCGCTTTCCCGGCTCCTGCGACGACGTCGACGCGCTGCACGCCGCCCGTCGCGTCGGCGAGGCGGTGATCCTCTGGCACCGCGACCGCGACCTGCAGGGCGTGGACGCGGTGATCGTCCCGGGCGGCTTCTCCTACGGCGACTACCTGCGCGTCGGCGCGATCGCCCGCTTCGCGCCCCTGATGGAGGAGATCGACCGCTTCGCCCGCCACGGCGGCCTCGTGCTCGGCATCTGCAACGGCTTCCAGGTGCTGTGCGAGGCGGGGCTGCTGCCGGGCGCGCTGCTGCCGAACGTGTCGCTGCGGTTCGTCTGCCGCCAGGTCGACCTCGACGTCGTCAACGCCGGAACGCCGTGGACGCGCGCCTGCCGGCCCGGCGATCGCCTGTCCATCCCCGCCAAGCACACCACCGGCCGCTACTGGGCGCCCGAGCCGGTGCTCGACGAGCTGGAGGCGAACGGGCAGGTCGTCCTGCGCTACGCCACCGGCAACGGCTTCAACGGCTCCGTGCGCGACATCGCCGGCGTGAGCAACGCGGCGGGCAACGTCGTCGGGCTGATGCCGCACCCGGAGCACGCGGTGGACCCGCTCACCGGGTCCGTGGACGGGCTCAAGTTGTTCCAGTCGGCGGCGGCGCTGGTGCCGGCGTGACCGTCGCCGCCCGCCACCGCGAGCTCGGGCTGACCGACGACGAGTACGACCGCATCGTCTCGCTCCTCGGCCGCGACCCGAACGGCGTCGAGCTGGCCATGTTCTCCCTCATGTGGTCGGAGCACTGCGGCTACAAGCACTCGCGCCGCCTGCTCGAGACGCTGCCCACCGACGGCCCGCGCGTCGTCATGGGCCCTGGCGAGAACGCGGGCGCGGTCGACGTCGGGGGCGGGCTCGCGTGCGCCTTCAAGGTCGAGTCGCACAACCACCCGAGCGCCGTGGAGCCGTTCCAGGGCGCGGCGACGGGCGTCGGGGGCATCCTGCGGGACGTCTTCGCGGTCGGGGCGCGGCCGATCGCCATCCTCGACTCCCTGCGCTTCGGCGAGCCGGCCGCCTCGGCCCGCTCGCGCTACCTGCTCGAGCGCGCGGTCGCCGGCATCGGCCACTACGGGAACTCGATCGGCGTGGCGACGGTCGGCGGGGAGATCTACTTCGAGCCCGCCTACGAGCAGAACTGCCTCGTCAACGCCATGTGCCTCGGGCTGATCGAGACGAAGCGGCTGATCCGCTCGGCGGCCGCGGGCGTGGGCAACGTCGTGCTGCTGTTCGGCGCGCGCACGGGCCGCGACGGGATCGGCGGGGCGTCCGTGCTCGCCTCCGCGGAGCTCGGCGAGGCCGACGCGGCCAAGCGCCCGAGCGTCCAGATCGGCGACCCGTTCGAGGAGAAGAAGCTGCTCGAATGCTCGCTCGAGCTGCTCGACCGCGGCCTGCTCGTGGCGCTGCAGGACCTCGGCGCCGCCGGCCTCACCTCCTCGTCGTCGGAGATGGCGGCGAAGGGCGGCGTCGGGCTCGACCTCGACGTGGAGAAGGTGCCGCTGCGCGAGGCCGGCATGGAGCCGTTCGAGATCATGATCTCGGAGTCGCAGGAGCGCATGCTCTGCGTCGTCGAGCCGGAGCGCGTCGCCGCCGTCGTCGCGGTGTGCGAGCGCTGGGAGGTCAACGCGACCGCCGTCGGCGTCGTCACGGACAGCGGGCGGCTCCGCGTGCTCGCGGGGGACGACGTGGCGGCGGACGTGCCGGTCGAGGCGCTCGTCGACGCCTGCCCGGCCTACGACCTCGAGCCGGCGGCGCCCGGCGTCCCGGTGTACCCGGCGCCGCCCGCGACGGTGGCCGAGGACGCGGACGCGCGCGCGTCGCTGCTCGCGCTGCTCGGCTCGGCGAACCTCGCCTCGCGCCGGTGGGCGTTCGAGCAGTACGACTGGCTCGTCGGCTCCCGCACCGTGCGGCGCCCCGAGCAGGCGGACGCCGCCGTGCTGGCGCTCGACGGGCCGGAGCCGCGCCGGGCGCTCGCCGTCTCCATCGACGGCAACGGCCGCCGTGTGGCCTGCGACCCGTACCGCGGCGCCGTCGAGGCGGTCGTGGAGTGCGCCGCGAATCTCGCCTGCACCGGCGCCGAGCCGCTGGGGCTGACGAACTGCCTGAACTTCGGCAACCCGGAGAAGCCGCACATCGCCTGGCAGCTCACGCGCGCCGTCGCCGGGCTCGGCGACGCGTGCCGCGCGCTCGGCGTGCCCGTCGTCGGCGGGAACGTGTCGCTCTACAACGAGGGCGGCGAAGGCCCCATCTATCCCACCCCGGTCGTCGGCATGGTCGGCGAGCTGCCGGACGCGGCGCGGGCCGGCCGGCTCGGCTTCGCGCGCGCGGGGGATGCCGTGGCGCTCATCGCCGCCGCCTCGTGGGCGCCGTCTCCGGCCGGCTCCGAGCTCGCCAAGCTACGCGGCCGAGCCCCGGCGGGGGAGCTCCCGGCCGCGGACCTCGGCGAGCTGCGGGTCGTGCACGCCGCGGTGCGCCAGGCCGTTCGCTCCGGCGCGCTGCGCTCCGCGCACGACGTCGCCGAGGGCGGGCTCGCCGTCGCGATCGCCGAGTGCTGCATCGCCGCCGGGCTCGGCGCCGAGCTCGACCTCGGCGCGGTCGCCCCGGCGCTCGATCCGGAGGCCGTCCTGTTCGGCGAGGGCCCCGGCGGGTTCGTGGTCTCGGGGCCGCGCGAGGCGTTCGCCGCCTTCGGCGCGGCGGCGACGATCCTCGGCACGGCGGGCGGCGACGAGCTGCGCCTCGGCGGCCGGCACGGCCTCCTCGCCGTGCCCGTGGAGGAGCTCGCGCGCGAGCACGCCGACGGGCTCGCGCGGCTGTTGCACTGACGCGGGGCGCCGGCGCATGCGCCGGCGCCCCGCGGTCGCTGCTAGCCGGCGATCGCGGCCAGGAAGTCGGCGTAGGAGATCACGCCGCCGTGGCCGCCCACGATCCAGTTGACCGTCAGGCCGTTCGCCTGGATCGTCTGGTCGAGCGTCCGCGCCGCCGGACCGGGCGGATTCGCGGGCGTGTACGTGTCGCCGTTGACGAACAGGACGCCCTCGCTCGGCACGTGCACGAGGACCGTGGTGGTCGCGTGGTCCGTGGGCTCCGCGAGGACGGTGACCGGCCGCACCGGGTCCTCGAGCGTCACGGCGGCTCCGCTCGCGGGCACCGGGAGGATGTTCGCCTGCGCCTGGCTCTCGTCGAGGCGGTCCGGCAGCAGGTCGGACCCGCGCACGGCGAGCACGTCCTCGAAGAACGACACCGCGTTCTCGTGCACGACCGGGCGGGCGCCGAGGGCAACGAACGGCCGCAGGCCGCCGGCGTGGTCGGAATGGTGGTGGCTGACGGTCGCGTAGCGGATCGGCTTGCCCGGGTACGTGCGCTCGATGTAGTCGATGAGCGCCTCGGCGCGGTAGTCGTGCAGCGCGGCCTCGACCACCACGATGCCGTCCTGCTGCTCGACGATCATCGACTGGTTGCCGTTGCCCTGGATCAGCGTGCTGCCGGAGGCCACCACGCGCGGCGTGATGACGTCCGCCTCGCCGTCCTTGATGAAGCCGAGGTGCGCGAAGGTCATCAGCCACTCGGTCGTCCGCGCGCCGCGGGCGGCGAGGTCGCCGTCATAGGTCGCCTGCACGCCCGTCGGGAAGCGGAAGCGCGCCGCCGGCACGGCGGGGTTGGCGCGGACGGCCGACCGCGTGTGGCGCTGTAGGACCTGCCCCGCCTGGCGCAGCGTGACGCTCCGCGGGAACCACACGCCGCCGTTGGCGCGGCGCCAGCGGGCGTAGTCGACGACGGTCGGAACGTCGCCGCGGTTGTAGTTGTGGTCCTGCGTGGTGAGGCGGGAGATCCGGCCCGTGCGCGCGTCGATGTAGAGCCGGACCGGCACGGCGTCCCCGCGGACCTCGAGCACGCGGTGCGGACGCCCGCGCAGCGTGCGCCGGCCCGCCGCGGTTCCCCGCCCCGGCCGCGCCAGGAGGTCGCGCACGTACACCTGCGGGTTCAGCAGCCGCTGCTCGCGCGTGATCGCGGCCCAGCGGTCGGAGGTCATCGCCTTGTCGCCGGGCGGCTGGAAGTTCGCGTCGGCGCCCGAGATGAACCCGCGCCGCCCGACCACGACCTCGCTCACGCGGCGGTCGGTGCCGACGCTCGTGCGCACGTAGTCCGCGCGCAGGCGCGAGCCGCGGAGGTCGTAGGTCAGCACGAGCCGGAAGGTCGCCGCGGGCGAGACCGTGTTGCCGGGCTCGGGCCCCTCGTCGAAGATCGAGACGTTGCCCCTGGCCTGGAGCCGGAAGGCGTTGAGACCCTCCAGCGCCTCCTCGCCGCCGAGGCCTTCGACGGCCAGGTCGATCGAGCGCTGGGCGGCGGGCGCCTGCGCGGCCGCGGCGGGAACCTGCGCCCCGAATGCGAGCGCGGACATGGCGGCGGCGGCGATCCCCGTCCGTCTCGACACGGTTCGGTACCTCACGTGCGTCTCTCCCTCTTCCGGAGTCGTCGGCGGCCCTTGCCGGGCCGGAGCGGTCGGCGCGCCACCCTAGCCCGCGAGCGCGCGCGGCGCAAACGGCCGCCGGCTAGGCGGTGAGCTCCGCGGCCATCGCGTCGAAGACGGCGACGTAGGCGTCCACCGCCTCGTCCGTGTGCGTCACGGACAGCGTCCACTCCTCCTCGCGGCCGGGCGTCATGAAGATCCCGCGGTTCATGTTGAACAGCCAGGCGAGCTCGGAAAGGTCCTTGTCCTGGTTGGCCTTGAAGGTCTCGTAGTCGACGATCCTGGTGGGGGAGAAGGTCACGCAGCCCTTGGACCCGACGCCGACGGCGTAGCCCGGCAGTCCGTGCCGGCGGATGACCTCCTCGCAGCCGGTGAGGATGCGCTCGTTGAGGTGGTCGAGGTGCGCGTACGCGTCCGGCGTGAGGACGTCGAGCAGGTTCGCGCGCGTCGCGGCCATCCCGAGCGGATTGCCGTTGTAGGTGCCGACCTGGTAGACGCTGCCGTCCGCCACGACGGAGAAGACCTCCTCGGTGCCGCCGATCGCCCCGGTCGGGACGCCGCCGCCGAGCGCCTTGGCGAGCGTGACCATGTCGGGCGTCACGCCGAACCGCTCGGTCGCCCCGCCCGCGGCGATCGCCAGGCCGGTCTTCACCTCGTCGAAGATGAGGACGATGCCGTGGCGCCGCGTGACGTCCCGCACCTCCTCGAGGTAGCCGGGCTCGGGGAGGACGACCCCGAGGTTCATCATCGCCGCCTCCATGATCACGCAGGCCGGCTTGCGACCCTCCGCGTCGAGGCGCCGGATGCGCCGCTCCATCGCGCCCGCGTCATTGAAGGGAACCGGCACGGTGAGGTCCGCGACGACCTGCGGGATGCCGGCCCCGTAGGGCAGCGACGCGAGGTCGTCGCGGTCCCCGATCCGGTCGTACTCCACGCCGATGGAGACCATCACCGTGTCGTGATGGCCGTGATAGGAGCCGAAGATCTTCATCACGGTGTCGCGTCCCGTGTACGCGCGCGCGATGCGGATGGCGTCCATCGTCGACTCCGACCCGGAGTTCGTGTAGCGCCACGTCGGCAGCCGGAAGCGGCGCGCGAGCTCCTCGGCCACCACCACGGCGTCCTCCGTCGGCGCGGCGAAGTGCGTGCCGCGGCCGTAGCGCTCGGCGATCGCGGCGCCGATCGCCGGATGGGCGTGGCCCGGGACCATCGAGCCGAAGCCGTTGTGGAAGTCCCACATCTCGTTGCCGTCGACGTCCCACACCTTCGGGCCCTTGCCGTGCTCGAGGTAGATCGGCCACGGGTCGCGCAGCTGGTAGGACGACGCGA
>Ga0196962_10000925_pt1 | contig 10412 bp, 8 predicted proteins | sample S3v_20metaG_FD_183186 | JGI IMG/M metagenome (GOLD analysis project Ga0196962, IMG submission 183186) | Soil microbial communities from Anza Borrego desert, Southern California, United States - S3+v_20 | ecosystem: Environmental > Terrestrial > Soil > Desert | place: USA: California | collected... | reverse complement strand
ACCGGCTGCGGAGGAGTGTCCGTCTGCTGTTCCTCAAGATTCTTGAACCACATCCCTGTCGCATCCCGCGACGAGGGCTGCTCGGGTGCAGTGGCTGTCTCTTCCTCGTCCAGGCTTCGCAGCCAGGCTGCTGTATCTTCCACGGAGGAAGGTTGTTCAGGCGCCGAAAACTGCTCCGCGCTGACATCCTTCGCCTGCTTCACCCAGTCCGGTTCTTCTTCTTTTCGTTCCTCCGGTGTGGTTAACAAGCCTTCCGTCGCCCCCTGTTTCGCAGCCAGGCTCTCCAACCAGGCAAACGCGTCGTCCTGTTCCTGCTCACTCTTACCCAAGTCTTCAACAGTCGCAGAGGGTTCCAGCGCAGCAGAAGGAATCTCCTCAGGAACCTGTGCGGCTGGGACCTCTTGCGGCTGATCACTGATGCCTTTTGCCTGCTTCACCCAGTCCGGCTCTTCTTCTCTTCGTTCTTCCGGTGTGGTCAACAAACCTTCCGTCGCGCCCTGTTTCGCAGCCAGGCTTTCCAGCCAGGCAAATGCATCATCCCGTTCCTGCTCGCCTTTGCCAAGCTCTTCCACATTCCCAGCAGGCTGTGTTGTTGGAGTCTGTTCAACAGGTGCCGAAGGCTGACTCGCGGAAACATCCATGCCCTTGGCTTTCTTGATCCACTCGGGTTCTTCCTCTAAACGATCTTCAGGCTTGGTGAGTAAGCCCTCGGTTGCACCCTGCTTCGCGGCAAGGTTTTCCAGCCAGGCAAACGTGTCTTCCTGTTCCGCAGCGCTCAGTCCAATGTTATCTTTCATTATGGGTTCAGATGCAGAAGCAGGAGCCAATTGCTCGCCTTCCCCGGTTAGCTCATTCAGGAAATCAAAATCATCAGTCGTGGAAGTGGCGGGTGTGGTCTCCGACTCAAATCCAAACTCTTTAAGTAATTCCTTATCATTTGCTTCCAGTTTCGACACAAGCGTTTCAGACTCGGCAGCGGGTTGATTGAGAAAATCGAATTCATTCGACGGCGTTTCGACAGGCTTGGACTCCTCGCCCAACTGGCTGAGCCAGTCCAGTTCGCCAGTGGATGGCACTGAGGAAGGAGACTCATTCTCAAATCCTTTGAGCCAGTCTGGCTGTTCATCGATCAACGCGCCCGGCTCAGCAGAATCGAGTTGCTTCAGCCAATCGGGTTGATCTTGTGCAGGCTGTGCCGCAGGTTGCTCTGACTGGCTCATCCAATCTGGCTGGTCAGTCGATTCGGTGATTGGTAATGCGCTTTTATCGATCTTGTTAATCCAATCGGGCAATTCTTCTTCCTGGGCAGGGCTTTCGGCAGACTGCTCCGGCGCCATCGCCTTGACCCAGTCCGGCAAGTCACCGGGGGCGAGAGCTTCCTCACTTGAGACAGGCTCACTCTCTGCAAACGCAGGCTTGCTTTCGTCGAACGCTCCGGTGGACTGCCCCCATCCCGCCGCACGTAAAAAGTCCGGGATGTCGTCCGCGGGTTCTGCGGGTCTGGCGGAAGGCGGCGCGTCGAAGGGCGGTTGCCCAACCAGAGGAGGCGTCTCGTTGAAGGTATTTTTCAACCAGTCGGGCTCTTCGTCTGAGCGTCTGCCACTCTCCAGAGAGATCGCCTGCCTGGACTCCCAATCCGGCTGCAAGCCCACAGGCTGACCGTTCCAGTCCAGGCGTTCCACTGTCACGGCGACGTCTGGCACCTCAGCTGCTTGAAAGACAGAGCCTGAGACTTGCGCCGTGTACGGGTCGAGTTCGATCACGCGTTGACGATAAGCCTGCACATTTTCAGGATGTTCTGCACCCAGAATCTCCACCAGAATTCGGTTGGCATCGAGAGAATAGGGTTCGCTGCGAAGCACGGCGGAGGCGGCTTCTGCCGCGTCATTCTTCGCGCCGCTATGATAATACGCGCGCGCCAGCAGACTCTGCATATCCTGGCGGCCCGGGTCTTCCTTCAAAACATTCTTTATCTCGGAAATCGCCTGTGGATAGAGCTCACCCTTTACGTACATGTGCGCCAGCGCCCCATGCGTCATACGGATGCGCGGAAGCTGGACACCGTCCCGCCGGCTGTACAAGCGCTGAAGCTCGCTCTGGATCGCGGCATTCGAGGGCTGCGTTTCAAAGGCGCGCTCCATGTGCCAGATCGCGTCGTCGAGCTTGTTTTCTTCATCTCGAATGATGCTCATGCCCACATTTGCGACAAAATCATTTGGGAGCGCGACGAGCACGCGCGAGAAGATATCTACCGCATCAGGGTAGCGCTTATATTCCAGATACGCCTTGCCAAGCAGGCGGTAGGTTTCCAGATGTTTTGGGAAGGTTTTCAGGATATGTTTGCAATGCGCGATCGCTTCATCCAGATGATTGCGATCGATCATCGCCTCAATTTCGCGGTTATACGCCCGAAGGGATACTTTCGCCATGAAATTTTCTGCTCCTGTACTGCCGGCGGTCTCTTTCATTCATAGATTTCACGTCTACGCGACGATCCGGCACGCTGTAAGTATGCCCCATTCTTAAAATTAATGCAAGCCTGGGAGCAAATTTTCAGCGAAATTACTCGTAAAAAAGCGGCAGGCGGTCTACGGGCTCTTCATGAAATTGATGGGCAGACAGGATTGCTTGACGGGCTTCTGACAGTTTCTCTCTGTCATTCGCATGGACGGTAAATAAGGGGGCACCCTTTTCGACTCGATCCCCCACCTTATGGTGGATGACGAAGCCCACAGCATGATCGATCGGGTCAGATTTACGCGCCCGCCCTGCCCCCAGCGTCACTGCCGCCTCTCCCACGATCCGTGCATGGATTTCGGACAGGTAACCGCCCTGTGGTGATTCCACCACATCAATATACTCTGCCTGCGGGAATTTCGATGTGTTTTCCACGTACGACACATCGCCTCCCTGCGCATCGACGAGTATTCGGAGCTTCTCGAAGGCGGAACCATCCGCAATGGACTTTTCTGCCATGGCGCGTCCTTCTTCCAGATTCTGTGCTAGTTTTCCCAACACGAGCAAATGCTCGCTGACGTGCAGGCAGTGTTCTAGAAAATCCGCAGGACCATTGTCTTTTAAGGTTTCCACTGCCTCGATCACTTCGAGCGCGTTGCCCACGGCATTGCCCAGCGGCTGGTTCATATCCGAGAGCAGCGCCACAACGTCCCGCCCAGCCAGCTGACCGATATTCACCATCATGTCTGCAAGCTGGCGCGCATCCTCAAGGGTCTCCATGAACGCGCCCAGCCCAGTCTTCACATCCAGGAGGATCGCCTGCGCGCCCGCTGCCAGTTTCTTGCACATAATGGACGAGGCGATCAACGGGATGGATTGCACCGTGCCCGTCACATCGCGCAAAGCATAGAGTTTTCCATCGGCGGGAGCGAGGTCCAGAGATTGCCCGGTCAGGACGATACCTTTCTCTTTGAGCTGGTGCTTGAACTCTTCGGTCGTGAGATCCACACGATAGCCGGGAATCGATTCCAGTTTGTCGAGCGTACCACCGCTGAAGCCCAGCCCACGCCCAGACATTTTACCGACAGGCAACCCGCACGCCGCAACAATCGGCAGAACGGCAAGACTCGTCTTATCTCCCACGCCGCCGGAGGAGTGCTTATCCACCGCCAAATCGACGACATCGCTGAGATCCAGCATGTGACCGGAATTCGCCATCGCCAGGGTGAGGTCGGTCGTTTCACGCGGCGTCATTCCATTCAATACGATTGCCATGAGAAGCGCAGAGGCTTGATAGTCGGTCACTTCCCCCGAAATAAAACTCTTGATGAAGAACTCGATCTCCGCGAGCGTCAGCTCACCCTTATCGCGTTTCTTGATAATAATATCCACAGCGCGCATGAAAATCTCCTTATGAGAGTTTGCGCGTGTATTTTATCGTACTCAGAGAAACAAGTACACAGGGAGATGGATTTACCTGTTATGTCTCGGAATTTTTCACAAGCTTATATCCATCCTTTGAATCCTGCACCGTCCATCCCAATGCGGTGATTTGTTCACGCAGCTGGTCAGACTCTGCCCAATTCTTGTTTGCGCGAGCAAGTAGGCGTCGCTCCACCAGGGCAATCACTTCGTCCGAAGGTTGGTCATTTTCAAGCGCAGGAGGATTGACGCACATCTCCCACACATCCGCGGGAATATCTTTTTCAAGGGGATTGGGAATCTCGAACCCACCCAATTCATTCAGCGAGAACCTAGACCCAGATGGGAACATCTCCGGGTTGCCTGTACGTACCAGCGACACAGAGCTGACGCCACTCACCTCGCATAGCCCGGACTCGAAATCTACAATCAGACCGGTGTGTTCATCCAGTCCGATGATTTGGTTTTCATCAGGAACAAACTCACACCATTCTGCAAAGCGATCCATGCCGATGAAACATCTACTCGTATCGAGATCGACGCCGCCATCCGCATTATTCCAGTGGGGGATGAAGGACACGTTTAAACCAAAGTCGGAAAAAAGATTCAGTCCATCCACCGCATGGACATCCTGCCCCACCTTGTAAATTTCGTAGACGGGCAAAGCATGCGCGCCAATGGAAATCGTTGCCGCGGAAGCAAACACGAGCGTCGCGCCGAGCCGGTGCCGCGCCCGGATGACATCCCACGCCAGTGTGTCTTGTAACTGCCGGATGGCGTAGGTGGGGCTGCCGGGTCCCAGAAAGATCATGTTGGCGTACAGCAGTGGCTTGATAATCTCAGGATCATCGGGGCTAAACGCAGAATCCTTTTTGCGGGCAGCGATAATTTCAATGACCGGCTTATAGTTTTGCAGCCGTGTTTTCATGAAGTCCCCAACGCGTCTCACGACCTGGGCGGAATTCAGCTCGAAGCCCGCTGGCGTCTCCATCAATGCGATACGAAGTCCCTCGTTGATATTGCGGGCAAGTGCCTCAAAAATGCGCCCGCCCGCGAGAGAAGTTTCGCCAGACCCGAGAAAGGCGATCTGTCCGAGTGCCATGTTCGTCTCCTGTAAAGAATGATGCGTTATCTGTGGGACGCGCCGTTAAGCGCCTCTATTACATGCAGGAGTTCTTCATTGGACGGAATATCCGACATCGATTGGCCATAATGCGCAAAACGGACATAGCCTTTGGCGTCGATGACGCAGCTCAACGGCATTCGTCCCAGTTTGAAGAGGTTCACTTCCTGGCGGTAGGTATTCGCCACGGAATGATTGGGGTCTGGCAAACCGATAAAGGGAATGTATTCGTTTTTCCAGTATCGCTGAAACACTCCTGCCGGGTTGGGTCCTATCGCCAAAATTTCGGCGCCGCGGCGGGTGAATCGTTCGTATCCATCACGCAGGCGCGCTAACTGCGCGCGGCAATAGGGTCACATAAATCCGCGTAAAAAAGCGAGTACCACGGGCTGCCCGCGAAAATCAGATAAACGAACGAGCTTGCCGGTGACATCTTTCAATTTGAAATCAGGCGCCAATTCCCCCGGCGTGATCAATTTATTCATCTCGAATCAATTCTTTTGCCTTAGCCCAGATGTCATCGAACATCTTCGCTGTCAACCGGCCAGTCAACGTGTTTTGCTGGCTGGGATGATAGGAACATAGAGTCCAGGTCCCATCATCGAGTTGATACAGAGCGCCATGCCCAAACTTCCACCCACGATTACGGACCGAGAAGATTCGCAGCAGCCTGTCGAAGGCGATACTCCCCAAACAGACAATCACTCTGGGCTTCAAGACTTGGAGCGTCCGTTCCAGATAGGGCTGGCAATTTTCCAGTTCCTCGCGCGCCGGCTTATTATCCGGCGGCACACAGTGGGCTACGGCACAAATATACAGATCCTTGAGCATCAGTCCATCGCTTCGTGACTCTGCCAGCGGCTGATTGGCAAATCCGGCGCGGTACAACGCCGGGAATAAAAACCCTCCCGACGCGTCGCCTGTAAACACGCGCCCGGTGCGGTTCGATCCATGCGCGCCCGGGGCGAGCCCCACCACCAGCACGCGCGCATTTGGATCGCCAAAACCGGGAACGGCTTTGCCCCAGTATTCTTGGTCTCGATACGCCTTCCGTTTGACCCGCGCCACTTCCTCGCGCCAGGCAACAAGACGCTGACATTTATAGCAGGAGATGATCTCCTGATTAATTTGTGCCAGTTGAGATTCTTTTGTCATACATCAATTCTTAGCCTATAAAATTCGCACGTCATTGTAATTGAATTTCTTAAGAGAAACACGTAGAGTTATAATCCCTTGCAAAACGTGAGGCGAATATGAAGATAATTTTCTGCAGTCTTGTCATTTTGCTTTTAGTTCCATGCACAAAAACCACCGCAGAACCTGTGACATTTTCATTTGAAACGCCACCTTTCAGTCCAGTTCCTACAACAACACAACCAGTCCCATCAAAAACGCCTTCACCAACTCCCCCACCCACAAATACGCCCGTATCCTTATTAGCTGCTTACTCGCTTCCATCTTGGATGGGTAATCCCAACACGAACATCTTAGCAGCGTTAGTCATCAATGAGCCTGAACACACTCGCAAAGTATCTTTTTTTAACGCTACAACCGGGAAAACTACGAGATTTTTCTACCGCGAGACGTGACGGGATATTTTTGGTACGACAATGCCAACTTTGGCCTGCTTTCCAAAGATTTAGAAACCGTATACCGGATAAATCTGCAAACCGGGAAAGTTTCTATGGAATTGATTCCATCAAAATCTGCACAATTTTTGATTGGAGGATACGAAGATGATGATTACGAAGGCGGCTATGGAATTCCACCGGCCAGTGCTCTACAAATAAAGAACGATCTAGATACAAATGAGCGTCTGTTCAGGAAAGCAGAACATGGCATTTATGAAAATCTATCAAGAAATGGAAGGTTCAGCGCAGAATGGGACGAAAATCAAATGGGGATCGTGGTAACTGATAATCAAACAAATCAAGTCATTTGGGAATCAGAATTATTTCAGGATACATATGGAACCTCATTGAGATGGTCTCCCAAAGACGAAAGTCGATTGGCTTACCTGCGAGGTAAACCAGGAGAACGTAGTGAATTTATAACCGAATTGATCACATTAACTATTGTGGATGTCGTCACTGGAAAAGTGCTTGGAAGTTACGCTGGAGATTTTGGGAGACTCGAGTGGTCCCCGGATGGTCAAAAAATCCTTTACGAAGCACCTATAACATATTATGGTTTAGCCTTCACGGATGCTCCCTGCATTCTTTTCTTAAACATTGGGGAAAAGAGGTGTTTGAGGAGCATTCCTCGTCTCGTTCCAGAGGGATACGACTTGACAACAACGGGAGTTTATAAATGGGGACTTAGTAATGAGACGATCTATTACACGTATATATACGGAAAAGAAGGCAATTGGATCGGAAATCTGTGCATGTACAGCCTAGTGACAAGTTACATAATATGCCCTACCGAAAATTTGGAAGCCTTACGTGGAATGACCATTATTGACCACGATATATCACCCGACCAGCAATTTCTCTATTTTTGCTATTCTGCATCCTCTCTATTGAATGATTATGCGGATACAGCCTATGACGGAGTTATTAAAGTAGACGGCTCTGGCTTTTTCTCCTGGAAAGGACTGGTTCAGATTGGTGGCCCACAGGTTTGCTCTCCTAGCACGTTATGGCGCCCGTTGCCATAAGGATCAGAGAATGAGCATGGCATCCCCAAATGAGTAGAAACGATAACCTTCCTGAATGGCTGTTTCGTATGTCTTCAATACTGTTTCCCTTCCCGCAAACGCGCTGACCAGCATCAGCAGCGTGGATTTGGGCAAATGGAAGTTGGTGATCATCGCGTCGACGACTTTGAATTCGTAGCCAGGGAGGATGTAGAGGGAAGTGGGACCGACAAACGCCGATATTCGATACTCGATCATCAAATTCCCGAATTTCGAATATCGCATCGTGGATTCCAATGTCCTCACTGATGTCGTTCCAACAGCAATCACCCTCCCACCTGTCTGCTTTGTCTCATTGATCAAATCTGCCGTTTCCTGTGGAAGCTCGCACCACTCCGTATGGATTTTGTGTTCTTGAGGATTTTTCTCGGTAACCGGCGCGAAGGTGTCCAACCCGACATGCAGCGTGACATATGCGATCCTGACGCCTTTTCCCTGCAATTCTTCCAATAAATGCGGCGTGAAATGGAGTCCGGCGGTCGGCGCTGCGGCAGAACCAGGTTCTTTGGCATACACCGTCTGATATCTTTCCGGGTCGCTCAACGTTTCATGGATATAGGGCGGCAGAGGCACATTCCCTACTTTTGAGAAATAAGGCTCGATGGGTTCTGAAAATTGGATGAGGCGTTCCGAACCATCTAATAACTCAATAATTTCCGCTGACGGTCCGCCTTCCACCTGGATTGATTTGCCTACACGCAGACCTTTTCCGCCCACGAGGGCTTCCCATGTCAAACCATCGCAGCGGCGCAGGAGGAGTAATTCCACGCGCCCACCCGTTTCTTTGCGGGCATATATCCGAGCAGGAATCACACGCGTTTGGTTCAAGACCAGTAAATCACCGGCGCGCAAATAATCACCGATGTCGCGAAAGATGCGGTGCTCGATTTCCCCTGTATTGCGGTGCAAAACCAGCATGCGCGACGAATCCCGCGGCTCAACAGGCGTTTGCGCAATGGAGGCTTCGGGGAGGTTATAGTCGAAGTCGGAGGTTTTCATTGCGTTTGAACATCAACCTCTCAGCATTTAAACGCTTATCTATCGAGCCAGACCACGGAAAGATTTTGTGTAATCGTTTTGAATTCCGGATCACCTGTAATTAATGAAGCACCAAGTTCCTGTGCCAGAGATGCGGCAAACGCGTCTGCATAGGATATAGGATATTTAGCTTTCAACCATGCTGTAGCGAGGATACGCTCTTCGGTTACTTCATAAAAAGTGATAGGAAAGGAACGTAAATCATCCAAAACCGCTTGCGCTTTATCCTTTCCGTGTTGACGTCCAATCGTATATGCCAATTCCCCCATATTGATTAAACTCATAGCAAGATATATTTCACCATCTTCCGCACGCTTTAGGAAATCTCTTACTTTTTCACCTCCCATTTCCGCTCCAAAATGAGCGATGAGAGCAAAGGTGTCCAAAACATATAGAGATGTTTCTTCAGCCATGCCACTTTCTCAGTTTGGCTTCTTCGCGCGCTAGTTCTTCCCTACGCTCATTGAGAAGTGCCTGAGTCAAGGATGTTTTCCCCGCGTACTTCCCATACGTCGCGTCAATATGCGCAATACGACGCGAACGCGGCGTATTCTTTCCCCTCTCCTGAAGTAATTTTTGAATTTGCTCGTATACATCAGGCGGTAATTCAATTTTCTTGCCATCAGGTGTAATTAAAAGAGGGGTAGCCATACAATCCTTTCGCTCTGCACCAATTATAACTGTTTTGCGAGATAGAAGTTCTGTAGAGGGAGTGGCTCAAATGCTCTATACACCAAACGCTATCGATTTAAGAATCTGATGATGATGTTCAAAACAACCGTGAGAAGAATCGAGAGCAGACAGGAGGTCACAATCGGGAAGTAGAATAAGCCACTCCCTCTCTCGATGCGGATATCGCCGGGTAACCTGCCAAAGGGAATTCCCAACCTTGAAGCCAGATACACCCCCCCACCGATGAGGATCAACACGACCCCGCCAATTACTAACCAACGCGCAATATTTTCCATATTTCTCAGTTCCGGGTTGAAGGTTCAACGTTTAAACCTTCAACCATAAATACTATAAAAGCCTTTGCTGTCCTTCGTCTTTCCATTCCATTTTTAAGTGCTTGTATGCAGATTTCGTTGCGATGCGTCCCTGGGCAGTGCGGTCGAGGAAGCCAAGCTGGAGGAGATAGGGTTCGACGACATCCATGATCGTGTCCTGCTCCTCGCTGATCGAGGCGGCGATCGTGTTCAAGCCGACCGGTCCGCCGCCGTATTTTTGGATGATCGTCTTGAGCACGCGCCGATCGATGTCATCCAGGCCTAGCGGATCCACCTGCAGAAGGTCGAGCGCTTCTCTGGCGATCTCGGCGGTGATTCTTCCATCCGCGCGGACCTGGGCGTAATCGCGCACACGGCGCAGGAGACGGAGAGCCACCCGCGGCGTCCCGCGGGCGCGGCGGCCGATCTCTTCCACTCCACCGGGTTCCACTTCCACCTTCAACATGCTTGCCGCTCTCTGAACGATGGACTTCATCGCCTCCAGGTCGTAATAGTCCAAACGATAGACGGCGCCAAAACGTGCGCGTAACGGAGCAGTAACCAGCGCCAGCCGCGTCGTCGCGCCGACCACAGTAAAGCGCGGCAGCTTCAAGCGGATGGACCGCGCCGAGGGTCCTTTGCCGATCACGATATCCAGCGCGAAATCCTCCATCGCCGGATAGAGCAC
>Ga0196962_10000924_pt1 | contig 10417 bp, 7 predicted proteins | sample S3v_20metaG_FD_183186 | JGI IMG/M metagenome (GOLD analysis project Ga0196962, IMG submission 183186) | Soil microbial communities from Anza Borrego desert, Southern California, United States - S3+v_20 | ecosystem: Environmental > Terrestrial > Soil > Desert | place: USA: California | collected... | reverse complement strand
GGGGATCGTCTGCGGCCGGGTCCTGCCGCCGCCCGGGGCCGATCCCCGGCTGGTCCCATCGACCATGCTTCTCGAGACCCCCCGGGACTACACGGGGCAGACCATCTCTGGCGCCCTGTTCGCCGGCAACATGGCCTGTTCGCGAGACGCGGTGCTCGCCATCGGCGGCTTCGACGAGGACATCGTTCCCTCCGCCGAGGACTGTGAGTTTTGCTATCGGTGGCTTCGCGCCGGGGGTCGCCTGCGTCACATCCCCGATCTGGTCGTCTGGCACCAGGCGTGGCGCACCCCCGAGCAGCTCGAGCGCCTATACGTCGACTATTACCGAGGCCTGGGCATCTTCTACGCGAAGCACCTGGCCGCCAGGGACCTCACCGTGCTGCGCTTTCTCGCTGGCGATTTCTACGCAGCCTTGCTCAGCCTCGCCCGCCGGCAGAATGGTGCGGCGCGGTGGGAAGACGCGCGACGCGGCGCATTCACCGGCCTGCCGCGGGGCCTGCGAGACGGCTGGAGGCGCTTCCGGCCCAGCCGCCGTGCTGATCGCCTTACCGGCCCTTGACCGCCTTCACCGCGATCAGGAGCTGATAATCGGGATCGCGAAGGTCCAGCTCCGAGCGCCTCAGGTCCTCGGTTGACAGTCCATACAGAAATGCGGCAGAGGTAAGAACGTTGCCGTATGACTCGACCCACACGTCCTCGGCCGCAAAGACCTCCTCGAAGAGTCTCCGCGCCGAGGCCGTTGTGAAGCGCCAGTGGTCCCCCCACACGTCCATGTCGGGGCGACAGATCTGTGAGATTCCGGGCACGGTCACGAACAGGGTCCCGCGGGGTTTGAGTGTTCGGTGCAGGTTATGCACCGCCGACTTGAGGTCGTAGATCAGGAGAAGGGTCTGGGTGCAGATGACGCAGTCGAACCTCTCGGATGGAATCCCCTCCCCGTCGGCGAGGTCCGCGACGATCGTCGCGTCCGGATTGGAATCGGAGGCGTCCAGTATGTCGACGCTCTCCACGGCCGCCTGGTCGCCGAAGCCGCGTGTGTATTGCGATTCGCCGACCTCCAGCACACGTCCCCGGATCGCGCTAGGTGCATAGCCGGCGGCCCCGGCGTGCCTGTCGAGGAAGTGGTCAATGTAGTAGCGATCGATCGGATGACCGCGATCCGATCCGAACGCGCGGCTGAACGGAGTGAGCCTTCGAAGCGAGCCAAACTGCACCATCCCCACGGGAGGCCAGGCTCTCGCACGACGGTATGGACGCCGAAGTCGCACAAAGGCCCGTTCCGAGAGCAGGCGCTTGGCGGCTCGACGCACCCAGCCAGAATCAGTGGGGCCCGAGGCGCTCGGCATCAGCGACGCTCCGTGGCTCGGAGCAGGGCGTACTGGAGGCGAGCTCCGAACTCCCCGACCGAGTCAGTAAGCAGCTCCAGGCGCCCGAGCAGCAGCGGGTCTGAGCTCGGCGTCGTTGCGATCCTCTCCGAGGTGAACCCGAGCTTGAACCCGGCCTGTCGCGCGGCGCTCGCAACCCGGTCGTCCGCGAAACCATAGGGATAGGCGATCGACTCGATGGGCCGCCCGGCGATCTTCTCCAAGGCGCGCCGATTCTCCTGCAGGGCACGCGCGAGCCGCTCGTCGTCGAGGTGAGTGAGCCTATCGTGCCGTCGTGTGTGAAACCCGATCTGAAAGCCATTGCGTGCAAGCGCCGCAATTTCAGCGGCCGAGATCAGGTCATTCTGAGGGTCCGGCCCCGTCAGCTCGAGCAGGGCGGCGCTGAACTCGTCCCGGCGCTCCGGTTCAAGCTCGATCACCGCATCGGAGATCCGGTGAATGTCACGGGGGGCGCCGCGGAGAACGAGCTCAGAACCCGCCGGAAGGAGACCCGCGATCTCGCCGAGTGGAATCCCACGGTCGCCCGCCCGCTGCAGTCGCTGCCACCAGAAGCTCCCCGGTTCTCCGTCTAGCGCCGCACCGCACAGGAAGAAGGAGGCGGGTAGCCCGAGGCGCCGCAGTTCGGGCACGGCGTGGGAGAGATGTTCTGGCACATCGTCGTCGAAGCTGAGGCAGACCGGAAATCGCTCTCCCCGCCGCCGGTTCGCAACCGTCGACAAGAATCTGTCCGCAGGGACGACGTTGTAGTGACGGGCCAGATACTCGAGTTGTCGACGAAACCTCGAACGATCGATGGGTGGGACCAGCTCGCGCTCCCGATCCCCCTGCCGCACATCGATCGTGTGGTACAGGAGAGCGACACCGGCGCGCCGTTTGGCGAGCCGAAGCATCCAGTTGAGAGGGCCCGCCAACGGTCGGCTGAGTCTGCCAGCTGTGACGGCGAGTCTGTACTTCACGCGATGCCTAATCGATTCCGCCTTCGCTGTCGTCGGGCGCGTCGGCGACCGCAAGCGGTTGCTCAGATAGAGCAGAGGTCCGCTGAATGCCGCCCGTAGCATCCTGCGGCGGAGCGCCGGCGTTTGGGGGCGGTAACGACGCCATGGTGGCTGTTGACGTCGGAACGCCTGGGCGATGTAGCGGCCGGTCCTGCGTCGGAACCCCGGCTCCTCTACGAAAAGCATGAAGACATACGCGGCGCTGAAACGGCGTTCCGCCGTGCGTTTGGCCGCGGAACCGGCTGTCGTTTCGGGATCACCGTGACGGACGACGGCCTCCGGGACGTATGCAATGCGGTGACCGCGCCTGATCAGGGTGAAGAATGCGTACGCCTCCTCGCCCCAGCCAAGCAAAGATCCGGCGCCAAGGGACTCCCTGAAGTGAAACCCCGCCTCGAACAGCTCCCGTCTGAAGACCATATTGCCTCCGAAGCCAAGGCCGCCGAAGTTGGCGATCTCAAACCAGGAGGAGGTGTCGCGGTCGATGCGAAAGGGCGTCTCGCCGAGGTCCAGCATTCGCGAATCGCCCTCTCCATTCGCCGGTTTCGAGATCGGAAGGACCCGGCCCGTGCTGGCCGCGAGCGAGGGATCCGCGAGGACCGCGGCGTGCGCGGCGAGCCACCCCGGCTCAGCGATTGCGTCGTCGTCAATGAACGCCAGCAGCTCCCCATTGGCCGCCGAGGCACCTGTGTTGCGGGCGCGGCTAAGGCCTGTGCGGGCGTCGCGGACGTAGCGCGTACCGGTGTCTGAGGTCAACCGCCGCGTGGCAGGGTCTCCCGGTGTGTTATCCACCACGAGTACCTCGTAGCTCGGGTAGTCGAGCTTCGCCAGCGACTCTAGGCAGCGTCCGAGCAGTGCCTCTCGGTAGCGCGTACAAACGATTACCGAGCAGTCCGGCACGGAAGGTCGGCAGTATATCCCCCGTGAGTGGCCCGTCAGCTTCAAATGAGGCCAAGCCCCCCGTGACCGTGGTGATACCAGTCTGGGACCACTACGTGGAGCTTCTCGCCGATGCGGTGGAGAGTGTCAGGCGGGCGGCCGGCCAGGTCCCGATCCTGATCGTGGACAACGCTTCGCAAACTCCTGTCCCTGACCTGCGGGAGGCGAGCCTCATCCGCGCACCGCAACGGCTGACGGTGGGTGCCGCCCGCAACCTCGGCTTGGAGCAGGTCCAGACAGAATTCGTCCTGGTTCTCGACGCCGACGACATGTTGCTGCCGTGGACCCTGAATCTGCTCTGCTCGCGGCTGCAGCGGGATCCCTCGCTCGCAATAGGTGCATCCTCGATCTTCGACGGCGGTACGAACGCGCGTCACCGAACCCCCCGTCGGTTCGTTTCCCGCTTGACGCGCTGGCCGCGGGCATTCGCCGTGGCGCACTCGATCTGGTCTTTGGTCCCGATTCAGGGCTGCGCTGTGATGCGGACCGCGCATGCTCGGCAGGCCGGCGGCTATGCGGACGCCGACTGGGCCGACGATTGGGTGCTCTCGGTATCGCTCGCATTCCGTGGGGGTGTGCATGTGAGCGAGCGGTTGGGCCGCTATTACCGCCAGACCAAGGGGTCGATTTCGAGGCGACCCAAGGCGGCGAGGGAGCTGGCGGCCGGCGCCCGCCTGGTCCGGCAGCGGATCCGATCGGACCCCGAGATCCCCGCCTGGATGAGGGTGGCGCTGCCTATCGTCGCGCTGCTCCAGCTCGCGACGATCTATGGCCTCAGGCCGGCGTACTGGCGCCTCCCCCGAGCGTGACCGGGATTACTGGTCGGCCAGCCTGTGATTGCACGTCGGTTTCTGGCGCGCTCCGTCAGTACAGTGCTACATCTCTCGTCGAGTAGGGAGCGGTCTGAGTCTGTGGGGATAGCGTGCGGTACCTAATTACCGGGGGTGCAGGATTCATCGGTTCGCATCTGGCCGATGCTCTGGTGGCGCGAGGCGGCGAGATCGTGATCCTCGACGATCTCAGCACTGGCAGAAGGGAGAACGTCGACCATCTGGTCGCCGCCCAACAGGCCGAGCTTGTTGAGGGATCGACTCTCGATTCCGGCCAGGTGACGAAGTTGATGTCCGACTGCGATGCGTGTTTTCATCTCGCCTCCCCGGTTGGGGTGAGGCTGGTAGTCGATCGCACGTTGGAGTCCGTGCTGCAAAGCGTGCGCGGCACCGAGGTGGTGCTGGAGACCGCCGCCCTCCAGCGAAAGCGCCTGCTGTTCGCCTCCACCTCGGAGATCTACGGGAAGGGTGACGGAAGGCCGCTCGCCGAGGGCGCGGACCGGGTGCTGGGCTCGCCGATGGTCCCTCGCTGGGCATATTCGACGGCGAAGTCGATCGGAGAGATCCTGGCCTGTGGCTATGCGCGCGAACGTGGTGCCGAGATGGTGGTCGCCCGGTTGTTCAACGTCGTCGGCCCGCGGCAGCGAGGTGACTGGGGGATGGTGCTGCCCAATTTCGTGCGGCAGGCGCTTGCCGGCGAGGACCTGACGGTGTTCGGCGACGGCTCCCAGTCGCGGTGCTTCACGCATGTCACCGACGCGGTGGACGCACTGGTCGGTCTGTTGGACGCCGACGGGGCGATGGGCTATGCCTACAACGTCGGACACCACGAACCGATCACGATCACCGCGCTTGCCCGGCGCGTGATCGAGCGCGCAGGCTCGCCGTCCGCACTCCGGTTCGTCCCCTACGAGGAGGCCTACGGCGACGGGTTCGAGGAGCTCGGCCACCGCCGTCCCGACTGTTCAGCGCTGCGGCGGCTCACGGGTTGGGTCCCGTCGCGGACCGTCGACGATGCGATTGACGACGCGATCGCATACCAGCGCAGCGCCCTCGCACAGGTGACCCGCTGAGATGGAAGGACTATCCGCCGAGGGAACGGCAATCGCCGCCCTCCTCATCGCGGCCTCTGTCAGCGCCCTTGCCACACCACCGGCCAGGCGCCTGGCGGTACGCACCGAGTTCTACGACCATCCCGCCGGCTACAAGGCGCATTCGCAACCGACTCCGTATCTGGGCGGGCTCGCGGTTTTCACTGGGTTCCTGACCGGAGCGGCGGCGATCGTCGGCGAGGCCTCGATCTTCGCCGTCTTCGCGCTGTGCAGCACGCTGCTGCTCGTGGTCGGCACGCTCGACGACCGCCGACAGCAGGGCATCATCACGAGGATCCTCGCGCAGATCGCCGCGGCGTGCGCGCTATGGGGGTTCGGCTTCGGATGGGAGGTGGGTTACGAGGCTGCCGACTTCGCTCTGACCATCGTTTGGGTGGTCGGGATCGTGAACGCGTTCAACCTGATGGATAACCTCGATGGCGCTGCGGGGGCGGTCGGCGCGGTCAGCTCCCTTGGGGTCGGCGTCCTCGCGCTTCATCTCGGCGAGGCGGCCGTCGCCGCGATCGCCTTCTCCCTCGCGGGTGCCTGCGCGGGGTTTTTGCCGTTCAACCTGGCGAGGCCGTCGCGGATCTTCCTCGGGGACGGGGGAAGCATGGTCGTGGGCGTCCTCGTGGCCGGTGCGGTGATGGCCCTGCCATACGGCCACGAGCACTCCGCCGCCCTGTTTGCATGGGCTCCCCTCGTCGGCCTGCCCATCCTCGACACCGCGCTGGTGGTCGTCTCGCGTTCACGCCGCGGGGCGCCGATCCTCAGCGGGGGGCGGGACCATTTGACCCATCGGCTCATGCAGACGGTGCGCTCCGAGCGTAGGGTCGCGCTCCTCCTTGCAGGCGGGCAGGCTCTGCTGTGCGCTCTCGCCTTCGCCCTGCACGAGCTCGCCCCCGACGAGGCGATCGCCGCTTCGCTCGCGTACCTGGGCTTTGGCGCGGCGGCTGTCGTCCTGCTCGAGCAGAGTTTGCCGAGGCGTTCACGCGAGGAGGCGGCCTGAGCCAAACTCGTGTCCTCCGGGTTATCGCCCGGCTTAACCTGGGCGGACCCGCCCGCCAGGCGTGTCTGCTGAGCGGCCGGCGACTTGACCCCGATCGGTACGAGACTCTTCTCGTCCACGGCTCGCTCGCACCGGGGGAGGAGTCGATGGCTGACTTGGGGGCGCATGAGGGCGCGCGGGCGACCTTCCTCCCGTCGCTCGGTCAGCCGATCCGTCCCCATCGGGACGCTTCGGCGCTCGCCGGGCTCACTCGCATCGCGAGACGCTTTCGACCCGACATAGTTCATACCCACACGGCCAAGGCCGGAGTCCTCGGTAGGCTCGCCGCCCGGGCCAGCGGATCTCGCCCGGCAGTGGTCCACACCTACCACGGGCATGTGCTCGAGAGCTACTTCACTCCCCTCGCCAGCCGCGCGTACCAGATCGTGGAGGCCCAGCTGGGACGTATCAGCGACTGCCTGATCGGGGTCAGCCAGGCGACCGTCGACGATCTGGTTCGACTCGGTGTCGCGCCGCGCGGGCAGTTTCGCGTCATCCCCCTTGGGCTCGATCTCTCCCCCTACGACGAAGCGACGCCGTCGCAGCGTTCGCAGCTGCGCGCGGACCTGCGCGTTGGAGAGGCGGAGACGCTGATCGTGTACGTGGGTCGGCTGGTCCCCGTCAAGCGTCTGGACGTTCTCCTGCGGGCGGTTGCCGAAGCCGTCTCGCGGGGAGCTGCGCTACGTCTCGCCCTGGTCGGAGATGGCGAGATGCGATCGGATCTGGAGGGCCTGGCGGCCGAGCTGGGCCTCACTGGACGGGTGGTGTTCATGGGTTACCGTCGCGACCTTCCGCGCATCTTCGCTGCCGCGGACGTGGCCGCCCTGAGCTCCATTAGCGAGGGCACACCGGTCTCGCTTATCGAGGCGGCGGCGGCTGGAGTACCCGCCGTCGCCACCGCCGTCGGCGGGGTGTCGGAGGTCGTTTCCTCGGAGACCGGCTTCGTCGTCAGGCCCGACGACCTGAGCGGGTTCGCCGAGGCCCTGACGCGACTGGCCGGTGACGCGGCACTTCGGCGAAGGATGGGATCCCGGGCCCGCGAACGGGCTCTCGCGCACTACCCGATCGAGCGCCTTGTTCGTGACATCGACTCGCTCTACTCGGGCTTGGTGGGCCGGACGGGTTCGGCTCCTGAGCCGGAGTCCTCTACCGACCGATCGCTGGAGACTTGAGATCGATGGACGTTCGCGGCCTCAGCCTCCCGGCTGGAGGACGCAGGCCGCTCGACCGCGTCCGGTTCTTCGGCTCGGCTCGGGAGAGGAGCCTCCGGCGCCGTCGGCTCTCCGGAGGGCGCGGGAGAAGGCGTCGGCCTCGGCCGTTCGGTCCGGCCGCGCCAGTCGAACACCGTCGCCTCATCGGCGCGCGGAGTCCCCTCGAACTCGTAGGCATAGCTCTGGTCGTATAGCCCGGCACCGCGCGCGGCGGTCGCGACGACGCCCAGCGTCTTGCCGCCGGCCGTCGATATCACCCGCGCGCTTCGGTCGAGCGCGCTCCGCGTGGTCTGGTCGACGCGAGCGACCAGGATCACCCCCGAGACGTGTTCGAGCAGTGGAATCGCGTCCCCTACCGCAAGCAGGGGCGGACTATCGATTAGGACGATATCCGCTGTCTTGGCGAGCGCCGCCAGAATTCTCTGCATCCGCGCCGATCCCAGGAGGACGGAGGGATTGGCGGGAGGAGAGACGGCGGGCAGCACCCGAAGCTGCCCCCGCGGGGCATCGATACCTGGGACGCGGACCAGGGCCTTCCTCAGACCGCCCTCGCCGAGCAGGACCCCGTCAAGCCCGACGCTGGCCTTCCGTTCAACCCCCAGCCTGGCGGCCGCTTGACAACGGCGGAGATCGCCGTCCACCAGGATCACGTGCCGATTGTCCTGCGCCAGGGCAATCGCTAGATTCGTGGCTACGGTCGTCTTCCCCTCCCCCTCGAGCGGGCTCGTGATCGCCACGGTGCTGAGGCGTTGATCGACGTTGAAGGACGTCAGGCTGGCGCGCAGCGTTTGGAACGCCTCGCGCACCTGCGGGACCGGACGTTGCCCCGGAAAGGCGGCCTCCGGCACCATCGCCAGCAAGGGGGCGCCCGCCAGGCTCGCGATCTCGTCCGGGTCGCGGACCTTCGTGTCGAGCCGGTTCAGTAACGGGAGCAGCCCCGCGGCCAGGAGCAAGGAGAAAATGAATGCGAGCGCGGCGTTTCGCAGCGGCTTGGGCGAGCTTGGATCGCGCGGTACCACTACCGGATCGACGATTTGGGTTGCGCTCCGTGCACCGGAGCGAAGGGCCGTCAGGTCTCTCAGCTGAGAGGCGAGCTCCGCCCTCTCCGTCGGGTCCAAGGTCGCGGACGCCTCGCTGGTCAAGTCGCGTATCGTCTGGTCAATCGCGCGCGACGCCTGCTTGGAGCGGGTGGCCGCGACCGCCTCGGCAAAGGCCCGCGCGATCTCGGCGGCGCGCTTCGAGTCCCCGTCTCGGGCCTTGATCGTGAGGAAGTCGCTCTCGCGCTCAGTCGATTCCTCCGAGGCCTCGAGCTCAGCCGAGACCTTCTCGAGCAGGCTCCGGCTATTGCTCCTTGGGACGTCGAGGTCAGCCGCCGCGAGGTTCGCAACGAGCGGGGTCTCGACCAGGCGGGCCACGCTCCTCGGGGCGGACGTTGAGAGGGCAACCTGATCCGCGAGCTCGGGCGAGGAGATTTCCGTCGTCTGGACGAAGAGAGTCGTCTTCGCCTCGTAGACGCGCGACATCTGGGACGAAACCAGATAGGTGATTGCCGGAATCCCGACGATTAGCGCGAGGAGGAGCCACTTACGCCGCCACGCCAGCCGCAGGTAGTGACGCGGATCGGTCCGTTCCCGCCGTTCGCTCAAGGCGCCGCAGTATAGGCGAGGGCCTCGTCACCGCCTCGGCCCTGAGGGCGACCCGAACGGCCCGCGCTGCGGGCTGGACGTTATGGTCGCGGCGGTATGGAGCCGACGTTCGACCAGCTCCTTACCGAGATCCTCACCGTCGCGGTGACACTCGGGATCGGTGCTTGCGCGCTGGCTCTGCTGCTCAACCGTTTGAAGAGTAGGCGTGCCGATCTGGCGATCGGCAAGCCGATGGCGGCGGCGTTGGCGGTACGAGTGATCGGCGCGATCGCCGTTTCACTGACGGGAGCGGGCGCGTCGCTGAGGGGCGGAGATGAGCTCTCCTTCCTCCTCGGCGCGAACCTACTGGCGGCTAGCCCGTTCGGCTCCGAGCAATGGGTGGACGCGCTGACCGGTGAACTGCACGTGTTCGTGATCGCGGTGCAAGAGGTGGCGCTCGACTCTCCAGACATCGCACTCAGGGTGACGGAGGCGTCGATCGCGGTGGCGGGACTGGCGATGCTTTCGACGGCGGTATTCGAGCTGGGGGGGCGGCGTGCGGCGACGATCTCGGCCTGGTTTCTCGCGTTCGAGCCGGCTGGGGTCTTCTTCTCGACACTGATCCACAGGGAGGCGCTCCTGTTCCTCGCTCTCGGGATGGTCAGCCTCGGCGCGGCGATGATGTGGCGGCACATGGAGTTCCGCTCGCTGCCGCTGATGGCGGTCGGCTGCGCGCTCGCCGTCGCCACGCGGCCCTACGTGGGGTGGTTCTTGATCGCCGCGGGAGCGGCGACGGCGATGCACACCGCGCTGCGCGGCGCGCTCGTGGGCTCCGCTCGCGGGCTCGCCGCCGTTGCGGCTCTCGTCCTGGCTGTCGCGATTGCCGCACCCTTCGTCCTCGGGGACTTCGCATCGCAGGGCCTGAACCGCTTGCAGGTTTCCCAGCAGGCGAACGCGGCGGACGATTCGAACCTGCGGTTGGAGGAAGTCGATTTCTCCTCCGTCTCGGGAGTCCTCACCGGTTTGCCCGTTCGGATCCGCGATCTCTCGGTTCGGCCGTATCCATGGGAGCTTGAGAACACGAGCCAGCGACTCGGCCTGCTGGGGACGCTGTTCGCGCTTGGCCTCCTCTACCTGTTGGTCACCGAGCTGGTGCGAAATCGGGGACGGATCATGGCTCGCGCCGGTCCCCTGGTCTACATCGGCGTGGCGCTTCTGGTCGCCTATGCGCTCGCGGTCGGAAACGCCGGCACTGGCTATCGATACCGAACACAGATAATCGCGCTCGGCATC
>Ga0196962_10000923_pt1 | contig 10423 bp, 10 predicted proteins | sample S3v_20metaG_FD_183186 | JGI IMG/M metagenome (GOLD analysis project Ga0196962, IMG submission 183186) | Soil microbial communities from Anza Borrego desert, Southern California, United States - S3+v_20 | ecosystem: Environmental > Terrestrial > Soil > Desert | place: USA: California | collected... | reverse complement strand
GGCGACGAGGTCAGCGGTCCTTGGCGGCGCGAAGTCGCGCCTCGCCGGCGCGGCGCCGCTGGTCCCGAGGAGGTGCGCCGGCGCGCTAGGCTTGGTTCGGTCACGCTGACGTGTGACCGCGCCCGCCAGGCTCATCCGCTCTCCTGACGAGTGACCGCTCCGAGAGCGCAGAGAGTGAGGGGCCATGGGAGTCACAGCATCGGTGCCGGACGCCGGCGACGTGCAGCCGGTCGAGCACGAGCTCCGCCACCGGATCATCACGGGCCTCGTCCCGGTCGTGCCGATGTTCGCCCTCGGCGTCGCGACGCGTCCGCAGGGACAGATCGCGTCCCGCGCGCGGATCGCCCGCGGCGATCCCGGGGCGGTTCGGCAGCCGGGCGGACTCCGTCGTCACCGGCCTCACGCTGCCGCTGATCGTCGACGTCCACGGCGTGGCCTTCTGTTTCGCGTGGGGGCTCATCGGGCTCGCCCTGGTGACCGAGACGGCCGCCACGCTCATCTACTGGCGCCGCTCGCGCGGCGACGAAGGGAGCTGAAGTGGCGATGAGCGACACGAGCAACGAACGGCAGCGGCCGGCCGGCCCGCCCAAGCGCGGCGAGGCCGCGTGGCGGGCGCACCGCGACGCGATTGCGAGCCGCAACGAACGAGCCAGCCGGGTGGCCCGAGCGCGGCGGCAGGAGGAGTACGAGCGGCTGCTCGGGCGCCGGCGGGAAGCCGAGCTGCGCGAGCGCGCCGAGCTGGCGAAGCGCCCTCGCTGACATCCACGACAACGGACGGAGTCCAATGGGATCGACCAGCAAGCAGAAGACCACCATGGCGAAGCTCGCGCGCGAGCGCGCATTGCGCGAGCGGCGCGAGCGCAAGCAGGCCAAGAAGCAGGACAGGCGGCGCGCCGCCGTCGCGTCGGCCGTCGCACCGAGCGAGACGCCGCCGCCCGAGCCGCACAGCGACGGCGACTGACGTCACTGCTCGCCGGTTCTTCGAGGACCTGCCGCGCCCGGTCGACCACGGGCCGGTCACCGCCGGACCTCCGTACGACGGCCCTACGCTGCGGCAGCCGGCGCCTGGCGCCGCAGGAAGTCCTCGAGCGTTGTGAGCCGCACGCCGAACCTCGCCTCGGCCTCCGGGGCGGATATCGGCTCCGCCGAGTCGTATGTCTCCAGGCCGGCCATCAGTCCGGCGACCGCTTCCGGGAACCCCGGCATCGGCTGTCCGGGGTCGATGCTCTCCACGTCCAGGGTTACGCCGTGCACGCGCTCGAACGCCGAGATCACGTCGCGCCACGACAGCGCCTCCGGTCCTCCGATGAGGAGGTCGCGGTTGCGTGCGTCCTCGGAGTGGACGGCTGCGACGGCGAAGCCGGCGACATCGTCGGCGGCGACCAGATAGTGCTTGCCAGCACCCTCGCCGACGATCGTGATCGGCCGGCCGGACGCGACGGGCGCGAGCACGACCAGAGGGATCCACACGTCCATGTAGAGGTTCGGCACGAGGACGGTGTAGGCCATGTCCGATTCGCGCAGGCGCGCTGAGGCGCTCCCCTTCGCGCGCAGGAACGGCACCGGGCTCTCAGGGTCCTCGCCCTCGGCCGAGAGGAACACGAAGTGGTCCACGCCGGCCCGCGAGGCGGCCTCGATCAGGTTGCGGTTGCCTTCGAGGTCGACCGTCTCGACGTTGTCCTCGCCGCCTCGGGCGGCCGAGTTGGCCGTCGTGATCAGCGTCGAGATCCCGTCACATGCCTCCGCGAGCGACGCCGCGTCTTTCAGATCACCGCGCGCGGTCTCCGCGCCCGCCTCCGTGAGCGTCCGTTCGCCCGCGTCGTCGCGCACGAGCGCACGCACCCTGTCGCCCCGCTCGAGCAGTCGCCGCGCGATCGCGCCGCCCAGCATCCCGGTGGCTCCTACGACCAGAATCACGATGCCTCCCTTCCGCCGGCGCGCGAGCGCGGCCGGCGGGCTGTCGATCCGCGCGTCTGTGGGCCCGTCGGCATCGGACGCGCTCTCGTCTCGTCTCCGACCGCGCGGCGGACGGCCGCTCCGACGTCTCCGCTCTCATGCTCGACACGCTCCGGCTGGAAACGGGCCGAAGCCACGGCGCCGTCCGCGATACGGAAGATGCTGACTGTAACAAGAGGCGAGGGCTGTCAGGAGACACGGAGATACGACTCCAACGGCGCGTCGAGCAGCTCGTCGACGACATGATGGTCTCGACTCACCGTCGGCGACTCGCGGCTCACCCCGGGGTGGAGGCCGGGCCGGGGCTCGGGACGGGCTGGCGCAGCAGGTCGCGGATGTGTGCGGCGGCGTGGTGGACGGCGGTCTGGGCGCCCTCGTCCCGGTGCGCTGCATCGCTGGCGTCGATCGTCGCCAGGAAGGCCTCGACGACGGCCGGGTCGAACTGGGTGCCGGCGTTGGCCCGCAGCTCGCGACAGGCGACGTCGTGCGGAAGGGCTCTGCGGTACGAGCGGTCGGCCGTCATCGCCTCGTAGGCGTCGCAGACCGCGACGATGCGCGCACCGAGCGGGATGTCCTCGCCGGCGAGTCGGTCGGGATAGCCGCTGCCGTCCCAGCGTTCGTGGCTGGCACGGACGAGGCGGGCGACGGGGCGGAGGGCGGGGGCACCGTTGAGGATGCGCTCCCCGAGGATGGGGTGCTGGCGCATGAACTCCCACTCGTCGGCGTCCAACGGGCCGGTCTTGGTGAGGATGGCGTCGGGGATGCCGACCTTTCCGATGTCGTGCAGCTCGGCGCCACGGGCGATCTCGTCGAGCGCCTCGCCGACCTGCCCGAGCTTGCGGGCGACACGGGTGGCGAGGTCGGCGACCTCGCTCGAGTGCTCGTCGAGGTCCGGCTGCTTCGCCTGCATCGTCCGCATGAGCACGTCGCGCGCTTGGTCGCGCGGGCCGGCGGCGCGGCGGCGCTTGCTGGCGTACATCCGCTCGTCGGCCAGCTGCAGAGCGTAATCGGGGTTGTCGGCCTCGTGGGGAAGCAGGACGGCGCCGAACGAGGCCCCGATCGCGAACTGGTTGCCCGTCTCCGACAGGGCGGCCGCCGTGCGTGCGATGCGCTCGTCGAGATCGTCGGCGTGGACGTCGAGCAGCGCGCAGAACTCGTCGCCGCCGAGGCGGTATGCACCACCACCGGGACCGACGGCGGTGCTCAGCTTGGCGCCCAGGCGGCTCAGCAGGGCGTCGCCGGCCAGGTGTCCGAACGTGTCGTTGTAGCCCTTGAAGCCGTCGAGATCGAACAGCAGCAGCAGGGCCGGCGGGTCCGTGGCCGCGCGCTCGAGCGCATCGGCGAGATCGCGGGCGAGCCGGCGACGATTGCCGAGGCCGGTGAGCGCGTCGGTCACGGCCTGCTCGCGCAGCGTCTGGTTGGCGAGGATCTCAGTGGCGGCGTGCTCCGCCTTGGCGACCAGCTCGGAAAGCAGCGCGATCTCGTCGTCCTCGAAGGCACGCTCGTCCCGCGCGATGGCCAGCGTCCCGGTGGCCGTGCCGCCGATCTCGACGGGTAGGAGCAGCGTCCAGGCGCTGGCGTCGGCGATCTGCACGGCGGAGTCGACGCGCTGGTCGCCGTCAGTCGTCGCGTCGAGGTCGCGCAGGCGGTCCGGGGATCCGGCTGAGAGGCGGCGGACGGAAGGGAGGTCGGACAGCTCGAGCCGGCCGGCGGCGCCGTCGAGCGCCTCGAGGGTCCCGTGCAGCAAGATCTCCAGCAGGGCGTCGAGCTCGAGCTTGGCGGCGAAGGCGTCGCCGAGCCGGCGGACCGCCGACTGCAGCCGGCGACGTTCACGTTCGAGGAGCTTGAGCCGAGCGTGTGCCTGCTCGATGCGCCGGCTGCGGTCGCGTGCGAGCATCCACAGGAGGAGGGCGAGCGGGACCACGAAGAGGACCGCGCCGACCGCGTGCTCGGTCGCGATCGCCGCCAGGAACCCGAGCGGGGCCAGGCATGCGTCGACGGCCCACACCGTCAGCATCACGCGCGTGTGGACCTTGCCGTCGGGCACGATCCCGACGAGCCGCATGCGCGCGAGCGAGGTCGCCAGATCCAGGACGCAGCACGCCGCGAACGCGGCGATCATCACCGGGAGCGCATGGAAGTCGATCGGCGATGAGCCGGCGCTCAGGAGCACCAGCGCGGGCCCGATCGCGTGCCAGGCGTCGGGGACGGCCGAGACGATGCGCCGCGCCGGGAGTCTGCCGAGCGCGCAATCGATCACGGTGGGCACCAGCAGTCCGACGACCACCGCGACCGGCACGGCCGCCGGCGGCAGCACCACGAGCATCGGGATGAGCACCAGCTGGGTGGGCACGACGTGCCCGGTTCCGACCGGGAACTCGATACGGGCCACGAGCGCGTACAGCGCGACCAGCAGCCCCGCCACCTCCAGCCGGACGTCGCCGGCGGTCTCCGACACGGCCAGCAGGGTGGCCGCCGCCGCGAGGAACAGCGTGCCGGCGCCGGCCTCCACCGCCAGCTCGCGACGGGAGGCGCGCCGTGCGCGCGCCTCCCAGCTGTCCTCGAGCAGCCGCTCGGTGACCGCGCGCTGCCCGCCGTCGCACGAAAGAGCGCCGCTCATGGCCTACCGTTCTCTGCAGTTGGGCGCGGCGGCTGTCAGCCCGCGCGGAAGGGGTCGACGTAGACGTCGTCGATCCGCCACGCCGCGCCGAGCCCCACCGGCGTGAACCGGAAGCGGACCGGGGTGAGTTCGCCGGGCACGAGCGGCAGCAGGTTGGCGATCACCGGCATGGGGAGCGTGGGCGCCCAGGCCGAGGTGCCCGCGACGGCGCCGATCGGCAAGGCCTTGACGAGCCCCAACTTGTCCTCGAACAGCACCTCGACCTTGAGCAGCGAAAGCATCGAGCCGGTGTTGCGAGCGAAGAACCTGAGAGTGGGGTGCTCGAGGCCCACGCACTGCGTCGGCGTCGTGGCGGTGGAGCCGGCGGGCAGGGCGAGCGAGTACTGCTCGCCGCGGCCGTGGACGAAGAACGGTTCGTTTCCGGTCGCCCGGGAAGCGCGCGACAGCGTCCAGGCGGACGGGCCCTCGAGCGTTCCCTGACGCACGAGGACGTAGTTCGCGGGATCGAGCCACCGCAGGAAGGGCCGTTCGAGCTCTTGCTTGGGGCAGTCCCTGGCCGAGCTGACGAGGACGCCGGCATTGGCGGCGGGCGCGAGGACGCCGAGGGCCACCGCGCCGGCGACGAGCGTCGCGACGAGGATGGGCAGGACACGGGCGATGGGTGGGTGTTCCGGTCGGAGCATGGGCCTCGTATCGGCGTGGTGAGGCTGCCCGGGCATCGGACGAGCGTCCAAGTCCGGGGGACTGGAGCGTGTCCTCAGGCCTGCGAGGCCCGGCCTGGAGGGGCGCCGGCGGCAGGGCCGGTCCGTCTTGTCTATTCGGAAGCGGCGGGAGTCCCGACCTGGAGGCCGATCTCGTAGCTCTCGACCGACTCGATCGAGCCGCCGCCCGTCTCCGCACCCTGCCTGCGCAGCTCGTCCGCCTTCGCCGCGCTGGATGACAGAGCCTCCTCGGTCTCCCACACGGTGATCGACAGTCCCTTGCCGGCGGCGCGGTCGACCATGAAGTATGCGTGCGAGAAGCCGTCCATCTGCTCGAGCGGCTCGCTGACGCGCTCGAAGCCCTCCAGGAGCTTGCCGGCGTCGTCGGCGCGAAACGTGCTGACGCGAGCGAACATCGCGATCCCTCCCTGTCGGTGGTGCGGAACCCCGACTATCGCGCGCCCGGCGAGCGCGTGCAACCGCACGTGCCGGCCGGACGGGCGCCGCCCGGGCTCATCCCGTGGACATGCGCCAGCCGGCGAGCGCGGTGCCCAGCAGGGACGCGATGAAGGCGACGAGCACGGCGGCCTCCACCTGCGACCAGGCAACCTCGTCGCCGAACCGGACGAGTGCGAGCGCCTGCAGGAGCACCAGCGTGAAGAGCAGGCCGAGGCCCAGCCGGATGCGGGCGCGCTCGTTCTCCCACCGGATCGCAGCCAGCAGGCCGCCGAGCGCGATCAGCCAGGCGGCGATCGCTCGGCCGGTCAGCTCGGTCAACCCCCACGGCCAGACGTCGCCGACGCCCCGTGGTGCGACGAACAGCGCCGCCCCGAGCACGATCAGGATCGTGGCCTGGACGGCGAGCGCGGCACGATACGGCTGCGGGAGCGGGGCCGGCCGGGGCGGCTCGGCTCCCGGAGCCCGCAGCTGCGCGACGAACGCCCACAGCAGCAGCGGTGGTTCCGCCACGTACACGGAGAGCCACACCCAGGCCGCCGCCTGGGCCAGGAGGCCCGGACCGTCGAGGTGGAAGAGGTCGAGATGCAGCAGCGTGGCGAGCAGGGTCAGCCACACGAACGCCAGCACCCCGGGCACGCCGAGGCGTGCCCGCGCCCACGTCCGCTCCCGCGCGCTGAGCAGCGCCAGCACGGCCGCCGCCCAGTAGAAGCTCCCGAGCCAGGCGGCGGTGAGCTCGGACCTGATCGTCCAGGCGAACACGTCGTCGGTGCGGTCCGCGAGCAGCCAGAGCTGGACCCCCGCGGCGAGCACGAAGCCGCCACCGACGTAGAGCAGCGCCCTCATCCCGCCGCTCAGCCGTCGCTCGGAGCCCGCGACCGCAGGGACGGAACCGGTCTCCGTGGTCCGCACCACGCTCAGCTCCCCGCCTCGAAGAAGCGCTCGGCTCGCGCCGCGACCAGCTCCGCGCGCTCCTCGTGCACGAAGTGCCCTTCCCGCTCGAGCAGCTCGACGCGCATGTCGTCGACGTACGGCTCGTACCCGCGCAGACCGTGAGCGGAGAAGAAGGCGTCGTTCGTTCCGAACAGGAGCAGCGTCGGCACCCTCAGGCGTCGTGCACCGTATCGGCCGCGCGCCAGGGGCAGGAACTCGCGCGTGAGGAACGTGCGGTACATGAGCGACACCGCCCGCGCCCGAGCCGGGTCGTCGAGCACCTGAGCATAGGTCTCTATGTCCTCGTCCAGCCACGCATCCGGGTGGGGACTGGTGCCGCGAAGGAGCCAGCGCAGCAGGGGCCGCCGCCGCACGGCCCACGGGCCGGCCGCCGGGGCCGCGACCAGCGGCTGGTACCAGCTGCGCCACAGCCCCGCGGCGACGCGGGGATCGACGTGCAGCCACGGATGCAGGATCCCGATCGCCAGATACCGGGAGACGCGCTCGGGCGCGGACAGGGCGACCAGGAAGCCGACCAGCCCGCCCATCCCGTGCCCGATGAGTCCGGCACGCTCGAGCCCGAGGGCATCGAGGAGTCCCACCACGTCGGCGGCCAGCCGCTCCTTCTCGTACCCCTCCGGCGGCGCGTCCGACCAGCCGCAGCCGCGCATGTCGGGGCAGATGACGCGGTGCTGCGCCGCCAGCACGGGGATGAGATGCCGCCAGGCGTACCAGTGCTCGAACGACGTGTGGAGCAGGACGAGCGGCTCGCCCGACCCCGCCTCCGCCACGTGCACCCGCAGGCCGCTGGTCGCGACGACCCGGTGCCGCACGCCGCCGATCTGCGGCATCGGCGGGTGGCGCTCGGTCTGCTCCATCGAAAACCAGTCTTACGGCGCGGCCCGGCGTCTGCGCGCCCGGTGCGTCGAACTGGATGGTCGCAGGACCGAGGTGCCGGGCACACCGTCAGGGTCCGGCTCGATGTCGACACGCGGCAATGACGGTGATCGAGAGGGCGGCTCGCAGGTCCGCTCGATGAGCACGCTCGCGGTCCCGCGCGCGCCTGGGCTTCATCAGGCGTCTGCGCTACAGGCCCATGGCGACGATGGTCCGGGCGAGCGTCCGGTCGGCGCGCCGGCGGGCGTGCCGCTCCCCCCTGGCAAGCCGGGCATCGAGCTCGGCGGGGTCGGCGAGCAGTCGCTGGTAGCGGTTGCGCAGCGGCGCGACGTGCGCATCGATGGCGTCCGCGAGCCGCGCCTTGACCTCGCCATAGCCGATCCCGCCGGTGCGATAGCGCTCCTCGACGGTTGCGACCGTCCCAGGGTCGGCGAATGCCCGCAGCAGCGCGACGAGCGTGCACGTGTCGGGATCCTTCGGCTGCTCCGGCGGCGTGGAGTCGGTGACGATCCGCCGGATCTGCTTGCGCATCTCGTCGGGCTCCGCCATGAGCGAGATGGCGTTGCCGTGGGACTTGCTCATCTTCCTGCCGTCGAGGCCGGGGAGGGTCGCGGTCGTCCGGGCGATGAGCGCGCGCGGCTCGCGCAGCACGCCGGGCCGGTAGCTGCGCGAGAACTGCTGGGCGAGGTCGACGGCGATCTCCAGGTGCTGCGCCTGGTCGGCACCCACCGGCACCTCATCGGCGCCGAGCACGAGGATGTCGGCGGCCATGAGCACCGGGTAGCTGTACAGGCCCATGTTCACGCCGTGCTCGGGGTCGCGTCCGGCCGCGACGTTGGCCGCGACCGCCGCCTTGTAGGCGTGGGCGCGGTTCAGCAGCCCCTTGGATGCGACGTTGTTGAGCAGGGAGGCCATGCCGGCAACCGCCGGGACCCGGCTCTGGCGGTAGACCTGGACGTTCGGGCGGTCGAGGCCGCACGCGAGCAGCACGGCGACGAGCCGCCGGGAGCGCTCGCGCAGCGCCGCCGGATCGGGGCGGCTGTTGAGCGCGTGTAGATCGGCGACGAAGACGTACACGTCCCGTGCCGGGTCGACCGCGAGATCCGCCAGCGGCCGGATCGCGCCGAGGTAGTTGCCGAGGTGCAGATCCCCGGTCGGCTGGACCCCGGTCAGGGTGACGGTCCGGCGGGCCGTGGCCGCGCGGCTCGATCGTTCGGGCTGTGCCGTGGTGTGGGTCATGACGGTCATCTCCTGGGGGTTGGCGCCCGTGTCGGCGACGGGGCCTTGAGAGATCACCGTGGGCGCGCGGTGGCCGGCCCCGCTGGGGTCGGGCCGGAACTGCGGCCGTTCTCGGATGAGGTCCGAAGCGGCCGACCGGCTAGCGGCAGGCCCACCACGACTGCGCCGCACGCGGGAAAGACGCCGAGGGGCCGGGTCGGCCGACGTGCGCGGGCTCAGTCATGCATCGAAATGATACGGCAGGCGTCACAGGGCAGCCTCGCTTCTCGGTCGCGGTGGGCGCTCTCGTCCAGGCCGAGGCCCCTGGACTCGACCCGTCACTGCCGGTAGTCGCGCAGCTCGTGCAGCAGCAGGGACTCCCTGAACCGAGGGAAGGGCGACAGGTCATTTGGTGATGAGCGGCGCGGCCCGCCGCAGAGACGAGCTTCAGCCGGCGGATGCGGTCTTCGCGGAGCTGAGGAGCTCCGTCCACTCATCGGCTCGAACCCGCCCGACCAGCCGGGCGCGCGGTCCGTAGATCAGCATCTCGCCCTCCCGCACGGTCTCCTCACCGAAGGCCGTCCCAATGTTGCCCGTGTGAGTGACCAACACCGTGTTCTCGCCGTCTGCGGGCGGCCGCTCGGCGAGTGCTCGCAGTGCCTCGGCGCGTCGCTTGTCGTCTGCTTCGGTTCCGATGACGCCGGGCGACACGAGCTTCCGGTCGACGATGACGCGCCCGAAGGCCAACCGGGCGGTATCACGCGTGCGACAGAGCGGGCTTGCCCGCACATCGCCGATCGGGATCCGGAGCGCGCGGATGCCGCTGCCGATCGCGCGTGCCTGGTCGCGGCCCGCCTCGGTCAGGTTGCGCTGGAACGCACAGGAGCGCAGCAGCTCCTGACGGTTGACGTTCGCGTCGGAGATCGCGTGGCGCAGGACGAGCGTGAGGCCGCCCTTCTGGAGGGCGGAGACAGTCCGGTCCGGCGTTCCAGAGCGTTGCTCTTCGTCGCTGCCACAGCCGGCCATGAGCAACAGCGCGACGATCAGAGCGCGGGCGACCGCGGGCGCCAGGCACCGCGCTCGTGGCACCCGTGTCCGCGTTGCCGGCGGCCCGCTCGGCGACGCCCGCCAGCGCAGTCGCGGCCGTCTCCCGGCGGTGGGCATGCTCGACCGTTGGGCTTCGCGGATCCCCGTGGGCGGCACGATATCGCAGGCCGTGATGGCCGACGCCGCGATCGACACCGAGGCCGATGCCGGCACGATGAACCCGCCGACGTTCCTGCAGGCACGGTCGGGAGCGTCCCGGCGAAGGGCAGGAGGTTGGTGCAGCGGCTCGGGCTCGCGGGCTGCTCGTCGTCGGGTTCGTCGCCTCGTCGGCCGCGCCCGCGCTCGCCCAGTACGTCGCGCCGCCGCCGGACCCTGGGTTCGAGTACATCTTCGACGGCACGACGACCGGGTCCGACGCCTCGTTCGACAAGTGGGTCTTCTCGAGCAGCACCGCCGCTGCATCGGCGATGCAGGGCCGCGCGACGGTCGACCCGGCGGAGGGCGCGATCCTCGTCGGCGCATCGCCGTTCGGCGGTTACTGGTATCCCGTCCGCGCGTTCGGGGATGCCGTGGTCCGGCTCCAGTACACGGTCCA
>Ga0196962_10000921_pt1 | contig 10441 bp, 8 predicted proteins | sample S3v_20metaG_FD_183186 | JGI IMG/M metagenome (GOLD analysis project Ga0196962, IMG submission 183186) | Soil microbial communities from Anza Borrego desert, Southern California, United States - S3+v_20 | ecosystem: Environmental > Terrestrial > Soil > Desert | place: USA: California | collected... | reverse complement strand
GGGCGGGATGCGGGAGTCCCTCATTCCGTGGGCAACCCACAGGATCTCATCACACTCGGCAAGACAATCGTCTTTGACATTTTTCCTGCCGAAGCGGGCGGCGGATATTTTTATGATTTCACCCGCACGTGGAGTCTGGGCTATGCTACACCGGATGCCCAGGCACTCTACGATCAGGTGCAGGAAATCTACAACAAAGTGATTGAGAACCTCGATTTGAACGCATCGTTTATTGAGTATCAGCGTATGACATGCGAGTATTTTGAGTCCAAGGGGCACAAGACGCTGTTGAGCACAACTACGCCCTTGGATGGATATGTCCACTCCCTGGGGCATGGCGTTGGCTTGAACATCCATGAGCGTCCCTGGTCACGATTAACCTCCGATCCCGACAACATTCTCAAGCCCGGTGTGGTAGTTACTATCGAGCCGGGTTTATACTACCCGGAAAAGGGAATGGGATTTCGAATCGAAGATACCTACTGGGTCCGCCCCGATGGCAAGATAGAGATCCTGGCAGAATACCCGTATGATTTCGTATTGCCGATGAAGAAGTGGAAGCAAGAATAAGACCTTCGCGCTGAGTGCTGTGCAATCGAAGCGCATGTGATTGAGCAACCAAGATGAATGATCTAAAATCCGCGCGAATTCTCGCGATCGAAACCTCCTGTGACGAGACCGCCTGCGCAATCCTCGAAAATGGGCGCGCGCTTCTATCGTCTATCGTTGCCTCCCAGATGGACATCCACGCGCGTTATGGCGGCGTCTTTCCCGAAGTGGCTTCACGCCAGCACGTATTGAGTATTATCCCGGTTGTCGAAGAAACACTCGATCAATCGAACCTCACATTGAACGATATCGATGCGATTGCCGTTACCCGGGGTCCGGGCCTGGCAGGGTCTCTCGTAGTAGGCATGAACATGGCAAAGGGCATCGCTCTCGGGATGAATCTGCCGATTATCGGCGTCAATCACCTGGAAGGGCACATTTATTCATCGTGGATCTATAATGCCGGCGAGAGTGCACCTGCAGAACCAGAGTTTCCGTTGATGGCATTGCTGGTCTCAGGTGGACACACAGAGCTGAACCTCATGACCGATCACCTGACGTACAAACGTCTCGGTTCCACGCTGGACGATGCAGCAGGGGAGGCATTCGACAAAGTCGCGCGGCTCCTGGGGCTCCCGTACCCGGGCGGACCTTCGGTGCAGCGCGCCGCTGAGCAAGGCAACCCAACCCGCTTTAAGTTCCCCCGTGCAAAACTCGACAATCCTTACGATTTTTCCTTTAGCGGACTCAAAACTGCAGTGCTGTATGAGGTGAATGACCTGAAGAAAAGTCAGACGACACTGCCAGTGGAAGATCTGGCTGCGTCGTTCCAGGCAGCGGTGGTGGATGTCTTGTTTCACAAGACAATTCAGGCGGCGAAAGATCACAATGCAAAAGAGATTCTGGTTGCGGGGGGCGTCTCTGCCAATCGCGCACTCCGTGAAGCGTTTCAATCGCAGGATGAGTTCAAGGTGCATATCCCTCCCTTTTCCCTGTGCACGGATAATGCCGCCATGATCGCGGCAGCCGGGTATTACCGGTATGCGTTAGGACATGTCTCCGATATGGCGATGGACGTCCAGCCGACGTGGCCGTTGGCTTAAAGAATTCCTCCCCTAAATCCATGCTCCTGGATTTGGGGGAGGTGTCACGGAGTGACGGTGGGGGTTAAAAACCCAAACCGCCTTTGGCTTGCCCGAGCCGTAGGCGGTTTGTAAAGGAGAATGCATCCTTCATTATAGCCAGGGACTTTAAGGGAACCTGAACTCAACCTGAAAGCAAACTAAGAGTTTCCCCTATTTTGCTTTTCAAATGGGGGAATGTTGGGATGGGGGTCAAGGGCGGAATGCAACTCCTCCATGCGGATGGGTCCTTCACGTAGGATCTTCAGTTCGGGCGTCGTGCAATCCACCAGCGTCGAAGGGACGCCTCCGGGAGTCCGCCCTCCATCGATAATCAGTGGAATTCGCCCTCCCAACTGCTCGTAAACTTCCTGGGCGCTGACAGGGCTCTGCGCTCCCGAGATATTGGCGGAAGTCACAGCCATGGGCCCTGCAAGGCGGAGCAGGGCTCGGGCTACATCATGGTCCGGCACGCGCACTCCCACCGTGGAGGTGGCAGAGACCGATGCGGGCAGGTCGGGGCGCTTCGGGACAAGGATCGTCAGGGGTCCCGGCCAGAAGCGGGAAGCCAGCACAAGAGCAACATTGGGGATGTCCGTCCCCACTTTATCCAACTTCCCGGTGTCACTGATCAAAATTGGGATTGCCTTTTCAACCGGTCTATCCTTCGCGGTGTAAATGGACTCGATCGCTGTCCCGTCAAATGCCAGCGCGCCTACGCCGTAAACGGTATCGGTTGGGAACGCCACGAGTCCGCCCGCGTTGAGCACTTCCAGGGCGCGGCGAAGGGCGTCTTCGGAAGAAGTGGGGAGAATCTCGGTGTGCATAGGTCTAAAGACGAATTTCCAACAGACGGTCTCGCCCGGCTAGATCCTGATGTAAGTGGATAGCCGCTTCGGGAAACAAATCGCGAGCGAGATTGGATGCCGAGTTGCCGCGGGTCGATTCAATTTCAAGCAGAATCAGCCCGTCGGGCGCAAGCCAGTCTGGAGCCATACGTAGCAAACGACGGATCAGTTCGAGCCCATCGTCACCTCCGTCCAGCGCCAGCGTAGGCTCACGTCCAAATACAGGAAGATTGTGCAGCGTTTCCGTGGGGATGTACGGAAGATTTGCACAGATTAAATCAAAGCGAAGTTCTCGCAACAGCGGAGTATGACGTTCGGGTAACAAGTCACACTGCACAAAGTCAACTTTGTGAAGAACGTCAAACTTACCTGCGTTTCTGCGTGCGACCTCCAACGCGCGATGGGAAATATCGGTCGCGAGGACATGCGCCTGAGGAACGTGTACAGCAATGGAGATTGCGATTACACCAGAGCCTGTGCCTACATCTGCCACACTTCTCCGCAGCGGGGATTCCTTGAGCCAGGCAATCGCCCGTTCGACGAGTAATTCGGTTTCTGGTCGTGGAATCAGGACATTCGGCGTTACCTCAAAATCCATGCCGAAGAATTCCCAGTGACCGAGCACATAAGGAAACGACTCGCCGCGTTCCAAGCGCCTGAGCGAGTCATCAAGTTGTTTTTGCTGTTCCGTGGTAAGCGTCAGCTCGGGATGTGCCATCACCCAGGATCGCGGTTTGTGCAGGAGGTACGCAAGGAGGACAGATGCGTCCAGGGCTGGTGTGTCACTGATGGAGGTAAGTTGATTGGTAATCTCAGAAAGATGAGAGGTTCCCATTGAAGAGTTAGTCTTCTATGCCACTCGTCGCAAGACGCTCCGCCTCATCGCGCGTGGAGAGCTCCTCGATAAATTCGTCGATCCCGCCGTCCATCACAGCTGGCAGGTTGTAGCTCGATACTCCAATACGATGGTCCGTGACGCGGTTTTGTGGGTAGTTGTACGTACGGATCTTTTCCGAGCGTTCCCCAGTACCGACCTGTGAGCGGCGGTCTGACTCGATTTCCGCGCTGCGTTTTGCCTCTTCCATTTCATAGAGACGTGCCCGCAGAATGCTCAGGGCACGCATTTTATTTTGGAGCTGCGAGCGTTCGTCCTGGCAGGTTACGATCATCCCCGTCGGCTTGTGATACAAACGCACTGCCGTGGAGTTCTTTTGTACGTTCTGTCCGCCCGCGCCGGAGGAGCGATACACCTCGACCTCAATGTCGCTTTCGGGAATATCGATTTCCACCTCGTCCACTTCCGCCATTACCGCGACGGTGGCTGTCGAGGTGTGGATTCGTCCTTGCGCTTCAGTGGCAGGAACGCGCTGGACGCGATGTACGCCTGACTCATACTTCATCTTTGAGTAAGCGCCTTTACCTTTCACTTCAAAGATGATTTCCTTATAGCCGCCTACGCCAATCGCGTTCTCAGAGAGGATCTCGGTCTTCCAGCGTTTGTCTTCCGCGTACCGCATATACATACGGAACAAGTCCGCGGCAAAGATCGCGGCTTCATCTCCGCCCGTGCCGGCGCGGATTTCGACAATCACGTTCTTGTCATCGCGCGGGTCTTTGGGAACGAGCATGCCCTTGATTTCTTTCTCGAGAACTTCGATCTTTGGATTCAGCTCTGTTACATCTGTCTCCGCCAGCGCGCGCAGCTCCTCATCGTTTTCCGACTCGAGGATCGTTTTGGCTTCTTCCAGGCTCTTGACTGCCTGACGATATTCCCGCGCCTTTTCGATGATCGGTTCCAGGTCGACGCGCTCTTTGTTGATCTCGGCGGCGCGCTGATAATTACTGCCCACCTCGAGAAATTCCTTCCCAAGTTGTTCGTAGCGTTCTTCAATGCCTTTGAGTTTGTCGAGCATATGATTTGTAATAACGACTCTGTGAGATCGTTACTACCCTCCTGCATTCGGGATCAGGCGCGGCTGCTTACCGCGCGACGAAAAATTATACCAGTCTGTGCCGAAAGCCCGTTAGGGGCATTCACTAGACTTCAGAATTGAAAGAAAGCGCGTTTCTATCTTCGCGCCACAAATTCAAACCCATATAAATTTGCTAATACTGAGTCAGCGAAAGGAGCATCGAGAGGATTAACAAGATGGAAAACACGACAAGGAAAATTCGCAGGACTCTATTTCGCTTATTTTCCTGATTTTCGCTCGCTTTTGGCGGCTTCGTGTTTTTGGATTTTTTATTTGCCATAACTCACTTCAGGCCTGAAATCTTATCAAAGACTGTTGTCATTGCCCGATCCAGCTCTTGAATGGTCACTGGTTTCATAATATATGCATTTGCTCCCAGCGCCAGCGCTTTATCCACAGTGCTATCGGCGCTTTCTGAGGAGAGCATGATGATCGGAAGCTCCTTCCATTCCGGACGGCGGCGCAAAAATTCCAGCATATCCAAGCCGGAAACTTCCGGCATGTTGATATCCAAAAAAAGCACCTGGGGCGTCTTGCCGGTGAGCAATGTCTGTGCAGCGGAACGAGCAGTAAGGAATGACTTCACCTCGCAATCGAGCATTCTTAACATCAGCCCGATCGCGCGATTCATTTCCTCATCATCATCAACAACCCAAACGTTTCTCATTCCAGGTGTGCCTTGATTGACTGTGCTACGTCTTCCGGGACAACGGTACGCAAGTCTTCCACGGACGCTTCCCTAATCTTATCCACGGAGCCGAAATGTTTCAAGAGGGCTTTTCGCCGTGTCGGTCCGATGCCAGGGATGGAATCCAATTGTGAAGCCATCCCCAGTTTCTGGCGTTTCTTGCGGTGAGCAGTGATTCCATAACGATGCGCCTCGTCACGGATGCGCTGTATAAGGTAGAGCGCCTGCGAATGACGAGGTAATAATAACGATTCTGACCGGTGTGGGAAGAAGATTTCTTCGCGCTGTTTTGCCAGCCCCACAATGGGAATCTTATCGTGTAAATCGAATTTCTCAAGGACGCTCACCGCCCGACCAAGCTGTCCCTTGCCACCGTCGATGATGACGAGATCGGGCAGGAAGGAAAAGGACGCGTCCGGTTTGGCGCCCGGCTCAGACTCCGTTTGTTGGCCGCCGCGCCACCGGCGGAAGCGCCGCGTTAGCATCTCTTCCATCGAGGCGAAATCGTCCGGCGCACCGACCACACTTTCGATATTGAACTTGCGATACAGCTTTTTATCGGGCACACCCTGTGTGAAGACGACCATTGCCCCCACGATGGCTGTGCCCTGGGTGTTCGAAATATCGTAACATTCAATACGGTTCGGTGGCTCCGGTAGCTTTAACGCCTCCTGCAATTCGGCGAGGGCTTGCTCCTGCTTGTGTGTGTCCGCCTGCCACTGAGCGCGCAGAGCCTGGAGGGTCTCAGTCGCGTTCTCGGCTGCCATCTGCACCAGCTCGCGCGGTTGCCCTTCTTTCGGGACGAAGAACTCGACCTTTTCCCCGCCACGCTTGGACCGCAGCCACTGGCTGATGATCTTTGCTTCTTCGATTTCCTGCGGCAGCATCACCTGTTGGGGAATCGTAGCGGCTTCGGTGTAAAACTGTGTAATGAACTGTTCCATGACCTCAGTGTCGGCTTCGTCCTCCGTGCCTTCCAAGATAAAGTATTCCCGTCCGATCAGCTTGCCGCCGCGGATAAAGAAAATCTGCACACAAGCTTCGCCATTGCTGCGCGCCATGGCAAGCACATCCGAATCTAAGTAATCGGTGGCGAAGATGATCTTTTGCCGCTCGATGATCGATTGGATCGCTTTGAGCTGGTCGCGTAACGCCGCAGCTCGTTCAAAGCGCATTTCCTCAGAAGCCTTTTCCATATCGCTTTGAATGCGCCTCACGATGTCTTCGCTATGCCCGCTGAGAAAATCCATTAGGTCTGAGATGGTCTGGCGGTATTGCGCCTGGTTCACCGCGCCGATGCAGGGAGCGGTGCAGAGCTTGATGTCGTAGTAAAGGCATGCCCGTTTGTCCATTCCTGTGATTTCGCGATCGCAAGTCAGGTAGGGAAAGATACGGCGCAGCACATCCAAGGTTTGATAGACAGCCCAGGCAGATGTGTACGGACCGAAATAGCGCGAGCCGTCCTCCACCATTTGCCGCGTGACCGTGACTTTGGGGAAGGGGTCTGCCCAGTGGACCTTGATATATGGGTAGCGTTTGTCATCCTTGAGGCGGACATTGTACTTGGGGCGATGCTTCTTGATGAGGTTCATCTCGAGGATGAGCGCCTCCAGCTCCGACCCCACCACGATCCACTCGATATCGGCAATTTCTCGCACAAGCCGCCGCGTTTTCGCGTCGTGACCCGTATCCGCGTGGAAATACGAGCGAACGCGGTTCCGGAGGCTGATCGCTTTGCCTACATAGATAATCTTCCCCTCGGCGTTTTTCATCAGGTAGCAGCCCGGCTTTGCAGGAAGAGTAGCAAGAATTCCTTGAAGTTTTTCCGAAATTTCCATGTCAGATAATTTTACTGCTAAGTAGAACGTTTGTGTTATTTTCGCGTAAGTTTCAATTTGAGCAGCTTTGTCCACCGCATAAACAAAAATTCGTTGCCCAGCTATAGAACGTCGATGGTTCTTGTTCGTTTAACAGCTTGTAATTCGTTCTGTTTGGTGCAATAATAGTAAAAACTTTCTGGAGGTATTGATGAACGAACCAACCAACGCTCCCATGCTGCCGCCGCCATCCGGCGTTTCTGAATGGGTCTCGGTCTGGCGGGATGCCATCACACGACCCAGCGATACGACGTTTGCAAGGATTGCCCAGATGCCGAATGCCAAATCCACCACTGCGTTTCTATGGGTATTTTTGGGGTCCCTCGTGGGCTCGTTGCTGGCGCTACCCGCCCAGGGTGTGATGATGAGCCAGATGATGCGAGGCATGGGCTTGGAAGAGCAAGGCTTCCCGGCTGCTGGCGGCGGTATCATGACCGTCCTCTGCGGGGCGCCGATCGGGGCGGTGATCTCGGTTGTGCTTTTCGCGATTGGTGCCGGGATTGTTCAACTACTTGCCAGGATGTTTGGGGGACGTGGGACCTTCGATCAGCTCGCTTATGCCCTTGCAGCGGTCGTTGCGCCTTTTTATGTGGTCAGCGGGCTCTTAAGCCTGTTATCTGCAATTCCCTTTGCAGGCTTTTGCTTTGGGCTTCTCGGGTTTGCTGTGGCGATCTATGTCCTCGTGCTGGAAGTGATGGCGGTCAAAGGTGTGAATCAATTCGGGTGGGGACAGGCGATCGGCTCCCTTCTGCTGCCCGTGCTTGCCGTTGCCTGCTGCCTCTCGGTGGCTGTGGGTGCCCTGCTGTCGATGGCTTCTCCCGAATTGATGGAATTCTTCAATTCGATCACGACACCGGCACCAGGACCGTAAATCTTCTGAAGGAAAACAAAACCTCCTGCTACAGCAGGAGGTTAGTTATTTTCTGAGGTGGGAACCGCAGTTGGCGGAAGTCTGTTTGGTCCTATGAAGATGGGAAAGTCCGCCATCCAGACCCCAGCATAATAGGCATCCTCAGCACCACACTCCCCTTCTGCGAGTTCGACCGTCCCATTATTGTTGGCGTCCATACCCTTGGAAAGTGCTAACCCCAACCTGGATAAGTCATTAATGATAGGTTCCATCTCAGGACCGAATTCCATTTCTTGAAGTTGCAGGGCCAATGGCAAAATCTGATCTGTCCATTCTTTCATGTTCTGGATACAGATTTGGAGGTTACCATTTTGTTCGATGATATGTGAGGTGGCATCGGGCGCTTCTGCAGCGGCTTGGGCCTCGAGCGCGGTTTGCTGAAGGTAACCAGCTTGATCCCCGTTGGGCAGACTTCCATATCCATTCGTTCCATTCTCCAGGTCATCAAATTGACCGTTTCCATTGTAGTCCTCATAAAGATCACTCTGGTTGCCGACGATCATATTGATCATTTCTTCGTTCCGTAAGCGGAACGTCTCCTCATCTTCACTTGCAAGGGCTTCAACCATACCAACATAATTAGACGCAGGATCACCATTTACTGCGGCTTCCACATAACTGCCACTGTAATAATAGAGCCCTGCGATGAGAGCTGCTTGATCTGAACCGCCCTCAAATGAGACATTTAACTTGCGAACGTGTTCCAATGTCTGCGGGGGGAAAACTGACGAATAAACAACTTCTCCAGTCGGCGCGACAGTTGGCGTGGCGATTGGCGTGATATTTGGTGTGGCGGTTGAAGTTTTATTTTGCTCTCTCGTGATGCGAATTTCCTGCAAACCATCCAGCAAATTAATTCCATCCCGGTCCGTAAAATCCAACCGTGCGACTCCACTTGCATCGAATTCGAGGGCTCCTAGATCACGGAACGCTTTGCCGTTTTCTTCCTCGTTTTCTCCCTCATAGACAAGCCATGCCTCCAAATGTTCATTCTCTGGCGGGCGAGTTACTTGGTTCAAAGCGAAAATAATCTGATCGAAATCCGTATTGCCAAAGTCGAACCGCGCCCTGCCAATCGGGACATCTTGGGCAATAGCCTGTTGCTGGGTATTTATGACCAGATAAAGGACGAAAAGCACGATCACCGCAACGCCGACTTCGATGCCGATGCGGAACCAGTTGGTGCGGCGTCCTTCCGTTTTCGCCTTTTCCTCCTTTTCGGCTTCCTGGCGGATCAACTGGGCAATGTGGAGTGTACCTGGCGAAATGGTCTGTCCATTGAAAAGCGCCATGAAGTCGTTGGCAAGCTCCCCGGCAGTTTCATAGCGATGCTTGGGATTCTTTGCCAGCGCACGATTGATGACCATCTGCAGTTCCGGCGATATGCCCTGAATGGGCGGCGGCGGCTCATTAATGTGCTGCATTAACATGCCAAATGTAGTATCTGCATGGAACGGAACGACGCCCGCTAGCATCTCGTAGAGCATGATGCCAAGCGCGTAAATATCGGTCCGTTTGTCAACTTTTTCGCCGCGTGCCTGTTCGGGACTCATATATGCTGGGGTGCCGCTTACAGAACCAGCCGTCGTATGCATGGTAGAGTCCAGCAGGCGAACCAGTCCGAAGTCCGTCAGGATTGGTTCTACATCCGCTGGGAGAGGTTTCCCGAGTTCAACGACATCCGATTGCGAACGCAGAAGAACGTTCGCCGGTTTAATATCGCGATGAACAATGCCCTTTAGATGGGCATAATCCAAAGCGCTCGCCATAGAATTTAAGATCTGTGCCACAATCCCAATGGGCAAGCGCTGTTTAGTGTCTTGTAATTTTTTCAGGTAGGAAGCGAGTGATGGGCCCGGAATGTATTCCATGACCAGGTATGGAGACTCATCCACAACCGCGTATTCGAGCATCTGCACGATATTTGGATGACGTAGGTCTTCAATGACCTCGGCTTCACGCTGGAAACGAGCAAGCTGATCTGTGTCTCGTTCGAGCAAGCCTCTCATAACTTTCACGGCAACTCGCCCAAAAGACTCATGTGTTCCAGTGTAGACTTCAGCCATACCCCCTCGGGCTATCAGATCATTGATATGAACCTTTCCGAGCGTTTTTCCTGCCCAGTCTGCCATATGTAAAATTATAACCGAGAATGAGGACGGGTATAATCCTGCTGATTGGTGAATTGAGGTGAATGTGCCAAATTCAATCGAGATTCAAATCGGACAGTTGTTGATGGAGCGCGGATTAAAACTTGTGCTGGCGGAATCCTGCACAGGTGGACTCGTGGGCAGCCGTATTACCGACGTGCCGGGCTCGTCGGAGTATTTCCTGGGTGGCGTGGTCGCGTATGCGTATGAGGCAAAGGCCGATCTGCTGGGAGTTTCGTGGGACACGTTGAACACCAAAGGCGCGGTGAGCCGCGAGACAGTCCTTGAGATGGCGAGAGGCGTACGCCAGAGGATGAAAGCAGAT
>Ga0196962_10000920_pt1 | contig 10442 bp, 7 predicted proteins | sample S3v_20metaG_FD_183186 | JGI IMG/M metagenome (GOLD analysis project Ga0196962, IMG submission 183186) | Soil microbial communities from Anza Borrego desert, Southern California, United States - S3+v_20 | ecosystem: Environmental > Terrestrial > Soil > Desert | place: USA: California | collected... | reverse complement strand
GCTCCGCGGGCGACGCGGCGCAGCTCGGTGCGGGCGGCGGCGACCGCCCAGGGCCGCCCGCGGGTGGCGCCGTTGATGACGCAGAACAGCGGCCCGACCGGCAGCTCGACGCGCACGCGGAGCCAGGGCTCGAGCTGCTGCCAGGCCCAGTCGTCCATGACGACCTCGCGGCGGCGGCCGCCCTTGCCGCGCCGTACCAGCAGCGATCCGCGGCACGCGTCCAGGTCGGCCTCGGCGAGCGCGAGCGCCTCGCAGATCCGCAGGCCGGCGCGCCATAGCACAACGATCAGGCCGCGCAGGCGGCGGCCGTGGACGCCGTCGCCGGCGCAGCGCATCACGGTGACGATCTCCTCGATCGTCGGCGGATCCGCTGGGTAGCGCATGCCCTTGTTGCGCGGCGGCCGGCCGGCGTGGAACTCCGGCAGAGTGGCGGGTGAGCGACGGCGCCCGGCGGCATCGAGCAGCAGCTCGGACATGACCCCTCCTCGGGACTCGGAGACGCACCGAGCCTGCTCCCCGCCAGGACCGGCGCGCCCGCCGCCCGACCACGGCCGTAAACAATGAGCCGGCGCCTCGCCCGGGGCGCGAGCGCAACCCGCGCCGCCGGCGAATGCACCAGCGCGCTCTTTCATGCGACGACACACGCCGCGAGTTCCCCCGCGCATGGGAAGCAGCACTCTGGCCAGCTCGCGCCTGGCTACCTCGTGGCATGGGATCCAGCGGCGCAGCCTTGCGTCGCCCGCCGCCGCTCGTTGCCGGGCGAAGCGACACTCGGACGGCCGACCGGCGGGACCGGTCAAGTCGCATGGAGTCCAGGAGTCGCGCTCGCCGGCGGCAGGCTGTTGGTGCCACGCGGAGGGAGCAGCGCTCGCGGTGGACGAACTCGCGCGCCAGCACGCCCACGCGGGTGCGCGTGCCTGCGGGTTCGCGAGGCGTGGGCGGTTCTCTTGACCGTACGCGCCTCGTGTAGTCCTCTGGGGGCGTGCACACCGGGTCACGTGGGATCGCGCCACTCGTGATCGGCCATGGCGAAGGATCTGCGCGTCCGGTGCGGCCCCTTTGCGGCTTGCACGGCTGGCGGCGTGGCCCATAGGGTCGGGTGGCGTCGAGCGAAGAACGAAGGGCAAGGAGCGCGTCAATGAAGGTCCTTGTGACCGGCGGCACGGGATTTGTCGGCTCCCACACCGTGAGGGCGATCGTCGAGGACGGCCACGACGTGCGGCTGTTCGTACGCTCGCCGGGTCGCGTCGCGCCGGCGCTGGAGCCGCTTGGTGTGCGCGGCGTGGAACACGTCGTGGGGGACGCCACCGACGCGGAGTCGGTGCGAAGGGCGATGGACGGCTGCGACGCCGCCCTTCATGCTGCGGCCATCTTCTCTTATGACGCGCGCGACGCGCGCGAGATGCAGCGCGTGAACGCGCGGGCGACCGAGGTGGTGCTGGGGGCTGCGCGCGACGCCGGGCTTGACCCGATTGTGCACGTCTCGAGCTATGTGGCGCTGCTGCCGGCGGCTGGGGTGCTCGCTGAGGATTCGTCGGTCGGTGACCCTCGCGGCGTCTACGCGCGCTCAAAGGCCGAGACCGAGCGGATGGCGCGACAGCTCCAGGATCAGGGCGCGCCAGTCGTCATCACGTATCCCGGAATGGTCTGGGGACCGCATGACGCGCACCTGGGTGAGGCGGCGACCTTCGCGCGCTCGGTCTTGCGCGGCCTGGTGCCGGTGGTTCCGTCCGGCGCGGTGCCCGTCGTGGACGTGCGCGACGTGGCCGCAGCACACGCCGCCGTCCTAAGCCGCGGGCGAGGCCCACGGCGCTACATGCTCGCGAGCGGCGCCTCCTCGCTGACCGAGCTGATCGATCTGATGCAGCGGGTCACCGGCCGGCGCCTGGCCAGGGCCACGGCACCGGCACCGCTCGTGCTCGGCATGACGGCAGCGGCAGACGTGGTTCAGCGCGTGCTCCCGTTCCGGCTGCCCTTCAACTTCGGCGGCGTGTGGGTCGTCACGCACGGAAGCCCGATCGACGCATCGGCAACAGAGCGGGACCTCGGCGTACGCTTCCGACCGCTGGAGGACTCAATCGCGGACATGCTTCGCTGGCTGCACGCGGCCGGATACCTGACCGATCGGCAGGCCGGCCTCGCCGCGGCGCCCGCCCAGTCACCGACGGTGGAGGTCCGCTGAGCGCGAAGACTCAATTCGCCGTCGCCGAGCTGCTGGTTCGAGGCACGAGCAACCCCCGCGACCGCGCGGCGGAAGTGCTCGCTTGGACGACGACGAGCAGTTGGGGCGCAGGGACCCGGCGCAATCGCCTTCCGTGGTTGCGGTAGCTGGCCCGGGATTGCGGACGCTATCCAGTGTGCCTCGAAGCGGCAGCGGCGGTCGGCCCGGCGGCGCTGCCGGTGCTCGTCCGAAGCGGAAGTGCCCCCGCGGCACGCTTGCCGCCCGGTCGGCTCCGTGCGCCGCGCATCGGGGTAGAGACGCCGGGTGACCGACCACCTTCGTGATGCTGCTCCTGCCGGGTCGGCCGGCCCTCGGGGCCCCGCGCGGCTGTTCAACTTGTTCAGCGCGGCCGAGCGCGCACGGTTGGCGGAGATCTTGCGCGAAGAGACGATCGGCGGCGCGTTGCTTGTCGCCGCGGCGCTCGTGGCGCTCCTGTGGGCGAACTCGCCATGGGGCGATGCCTACGAGACGATGCGCGACACGCGCGTCGGACCGTCGGCGCTGCACCTCGACCTGACGTTGGGCACTTGGGCGGCCGACGGGCTGCTGGCCATCTTCTTCTTTGTCGCCGGATTGGAGCTCAAGCGCGAGTTCGTCGCCGGCGATCTGCGCGACGTGCGCCGAGCCGCCTTGCCCATCGCCGCCGCGTTCGGGGGGATGGCGGTCCCGGCGCTGATCTACCTGGCGATCAACGCCGCAGCCGCCGACGGCGAAGGTGCGGGGTGGGCGATCCCCGCGGCCACGGACATCGCCTTCGCGCTGGCGGTGCTGGCGGTCATCGGCAGCCATCTGCCCGAGGCGCTGCGGACCTTCCTGCTCACGCTCGCCGTCGTCGATGACCTGTTGGCCATCACGATCATCGCCGTCTTCTTCACCGACGACCTCAACATAGTCTGGCTCGCGCTGAGCCTCCTCCCGATCGCGGTCTTTGGCGTTCTCGTCCAGCGGCGCGTGCGGTCGTGGTGGCTGCTCGTCCCCCTTGCGGTGATCGCCTGGGTGCTCGTGCACGAGTCCGGAGTGCATGCAACGGTCGCGGGAGTGCTGCTGGCCCTGACGGTGCCCGTGGTGCGCAGCGATGCGGCAGGCGGCCCCGATGCGGGCCCGGGTCTGGCCGAGCACTTCGAGCACCGCATGCGTCCGCTTTCCTCGGGCTTCGCGGTGCCGCTCTTCGCGCTCCTGGCCGCCGGCGTGGCCGTCGGCGGGCTTTCCGGGCTCGGTGACGCGCTGAGCGACCCGGTCGCCCTGGGCGTGGTTGCGGGGCTAGTGGTCGGCAAGGTGATCGGGATCACCGCCTCGGCCGCCGTTGTCGCGCGCTTGACCCGCGCGCACCTCGACGAGTCCTTGTCGTGGCTTGACGTCCTGGGCGTTGCGCTGCTGGGCGGCATCGGCTTCACGGTCTCGCTGCTGATCGGGGAGCTCGCCTTCGGCCCAGACTCAGAGCGCAACGAGTACGTCAAGGTCGGCGTGCTAACCGGCTCGCTGCTGGCCGCCGCACTCGCCGCGGTCGTCCTTCGCGTTCGCGAGCGCACCTACCGCCGCATGGTCTCCGGCTGAAGCCAGCCTCGACTTACCGCTCCCATGCGACTGGAGAATGGCCCCCCTACGGCTCGGCGCTGCTCCTTTCGCCTGACACCGGCATCGCGCCGCTGGCGCCGGCCGAACTACTGCTTTCATGCAACGGGAGCGCGCGGGCTCGCCTGCGCATGAGTGCCCCTTTCGCGTGGAGGGAGCGGTGACGCGCGACGAGTCGACGCGCGAGCGGTCTGCTGCAGCCCTGCACGGACGGACGCGCGCGGCGCCTCCGGTGATCCAAGTCCTCGCCGCGAGAATCGCTAATGCCGCGCGGACATCGTGCGGTGGCCAGGCCGCCACGCCTCGCGGCTGGCCTCGATCCATGCGCGGAGATCCTCGGGGACGAACCTCAAGGGTCCGTCCGCCCCGCCGAGCCGCACAGACGGGATACGGCCGTCCTTGGCGGCGTCGTAGAGCCAGGTCCTCGAGACGCCGAGGCGCTCGGCAACCTCGCTCGGACGGAGGAGCGGCTCCAGCGCCGAGTCGACGGGATCATTCGTCACGGTCGTGGTGTCCATGCCGATGACCTCGCATGGGCACGCCGCGCGTGTTGCGTCCGCCGCAGCCGCAGCGTCCGCGGTGCCCGGCACGCCGCCGCGTGAGAACACCGTGAGAACGTCCGCCGCGTCCGGCCGCGTCCCATGCGTCCTCCAGATCGGACATACTTCGCTCTGCGGGCGGTTTCCGCCGAGGCGGACTCTCTTCACCCTGGTTGAGGGCCTGGTCCGGCATAACCGGGTGGAGGTTCGAGTCCTCTTCGGCGCATGACAAGGAAGCCCGCGAGAGCGGGCTCTTCCTTTGTCGGCAGAGCGGGTGCGCATGCCGGAGCAACACCGGTAGGGCACACCCCGAGAACAGGGTCGAGAACCGGGGCGCACGGATGTGCCCCGCGGAGACCCGGTAGCAGGCGCAGGATCATGAGCGTGCAGTACGACGCGTCCCGTGGGGATTTCGGGTCTCCGTGGCTTTGAGTGGCCGGGTCGGGCCGCGCGCGAGCCGATAATGCTTGCTGGAGAGCGGTTCCGCTCTCCTAGCTGCCGCCCTCCTGCTGGTTGCGCACGTCGCAGGCGACACGCACCTGCCGCTGAACGGCTGCCGGGTGCTCGACGTCCAACCGCTCGTTCAGGAGGGCAGGGTGCGTGTCTGCACGGCATTCAACCGACTGCTCGAGCTGCCCGGCGCGTCCGTTCGCGGTGTGCGCTTCGACGAGGCCGGCGTGGTGGTCACGATCGCGCCGCGACGGCGCCGCGCGTGTGCTCGCGCTGCGGTCAGCTCTGTCGCGCGACGCGCGACACGGTGCTGTCGCGCTGGCGGCATCTCGACGTCGGCGCGCAGCGCTGCTACCTGGTCTGTTGGCTGTGGCGGGTCAAGTGCCCGGACTGCGGCGTGCGCGTGGACGCCGTCCCATGGGCGCGCCCGGGTAGCCGCTTCACGCGCGCCTTCGAGGACGTCGTCGCCTTCCTGGCCCAGCAGATGGCCAAGGGACCCGATCCGGCGACTGGTGCGGATCGACTGGCACACCGTCGGGCGCATCCGTGGAGCGGGTCATCACCGAGCGCCTCGATGACCGCCGCCCTCAGCGGGCTCGAACGCGTCGGCGTCGACGAGGTGTCCTATCGGCGCCGGCACCGCTACCTCACGGTCGTCGCCGACCACGACACCGGACGCATCGTGTCGCTGGCCGACGGGCGCAACAGCCAGACCCTCGGTGACCTCTTCGCCGAGCTCGGCGACCCCAAGCACTCGCTCCGCGCGATCTCGATCGACCTCTCCGGCGCCGACGCCAAGGCGAACCGCGAGCAGCTCCCTGGCGCCCGGATCCCCCACGACCCCCTCCACGTCGTCAGGGTCGCCGCCGACGCCGTCGACCAGGTCCGCCACGACGAAAGGAACGCCCACCACCGCTCCCACACCGCTGCCGGCCGCTGGGCCAAGCACACCCGCTGGGCGCTGCTGAAGGCCCCCGAGCGCCAGAGCCTCGGCTCGCTCGGCACGCTCGGCGAAGTCTACCTGCACAACCGCCGCCTCTACCGCGCGTTCCGGCGCTACCACGAGCTGCGGCTGCTCTGCCAGCTCGAAGATCCGACGCTCGCGGCCGCGCACCCCGACGGCTGGCTGCACTGGGCGTCCCGCTCGCGGTTACAGCCGTTCGTGCGCGCGGCCCGCACGCTGCGCCGCCACCGCGACGGCATCCTCGCCGCCATCGAGCTCGGCCTCGCCAACGACCGCCTGGAAGGCCTCAACAGCCGCATCCCGCTGATCAGCCACCGGTCCTTCGGATTCCACTCTTCCGCACCGCTGATCGCGCTGATCTACCCGTGCCGCGGCGGCATCGTCATCGAACTGCCGCTGCGGTCAAGCCACTCAAACCCCCGAAGCGCCGAAGGTTCCTGGCGCGCCTCGCGGCCGCGCCGCCGTCACCCGGCTGGCGGCAGGAGGAGCTCCCGGACCCGGCGGCGATCGAGCCGGCGCAGCCGCCCGCTCTCGCGCGCCTGACGCTCGACGAGCCGTCGCGGGCCGACCGGATCCTCAGCGTGGCTCGCGCGGTGCGCCGGCTGCGCGCTCGGCGAGCCGGTCGAGACAAGGCCGCGCGCGGCGATCCGCCCCTACCCGCAGTCCCTCGGCGCCCCTCCCGCACCGGCTACCTGCCGCCGCCGCCCTGCCCGCTCCCCGCCGGTCTGCCGCAGCTCAACCCGTCGTGGACGGAACCGACGCGCGGACGCCTCTAGCCGGCGTGCCGCGCGACGACGACGTCGACGTACAAGAGTGCCGCACGCGCGAATTGCGGGACGGCGCTATGCCGCCGCGCGTCGCTGGTGACCGACATGGCGCCGGTAGAAGTCGCCGATCAACTCGGCGATCGCTGGGCACTCTTCCGCGAGTGCGAAGTGTCCCGTCGGGAGCAGGTGCAACTCCGCGTCGGGCTGATCGCGAAGGAACGCGCGAGCACCCTCGACCGTGAAATACGGGTCGCGTTCGCCCCACGCGATGAGCACCGGTGGCCGGTAGTGACGGAGCATCCTGTGGAACGCCGGGTACTGCGGGGGGTTGTGACGGTAGTCGTGCAGCAGATCGAGCTGGATTTCGCGGCGATGAGGCAGCGCCATGAACCATGCGTCGAGCAGCCAGCCGTCGGGGCATAGTGCGTCGGCGTCGCGCGCCCCGGCGGTCCAGTTGGCCCTGATGCCGTCTGGGCTGATGAAGGCCTCGACGAGCGTGGCTTCGATCTCCTTGGTGCGCTGCTTCCACCAGCCATTGCGCAGGGGCTGCCACGCCTCGGAGAACCCCTCGTCGTAGGCGTTGCCGTTCTGGACGACGATCGCGTCGATCGCAGTCGGCCGCCGGGTCGCGAGTCGCATGCCGACCGGCGCGCCGTAGTCCTGAATGTAGATTCCGAAGTGCTCGACGTTCAGCACGTCGAGCAGTCCCTCGACGGTCGTCGCGAGGTTGTCGAAGGTGTACGCGAACTCCGTCGGCGGCAATGTCTCTGTATTGCCGAAGCCCGGATAGTCCGGTGCGATGACGTGAAGGTCCTGTTCCAGCAGCGGCATGAGCTCGCGGAACATGAATGACGACGAGGGAAAGCCGTGCAGGAGAAGCAGCGTCGGGTTGGCCGGATCGCCGGCTTCCCGGAAGAAGACCTCAAGCCCATTGACGTCGACGGTGCGGTAACGCGTCATGGCCCTACGGTTGTGCCTCACCGGTCGGCGTTACACCGCTACCCGGCCGCTGTGTGCGACCGGAAGCCGCGCGCGGGAGCGGAGTGACCCCTCGCATGCGAGCGCAGCAGTGGCGGCGACGCGTCGGACGACCGTCGGAATGGAACGAGGAGCGATCCCGGACCGTCGTCCCGCGCTATCGCCATGCGCGCGAGGAGCGGTAGATCCGGGTAGGCGCCGAGCCCGGGTATCTGCGCGCCCGGCCCCGGGCTTTCCGCTTCGCAAGGGGCATGGCGTCGCCGATGGCTTCGAAGGCGGCTCAACAGGTGGGCGCCATGACTGCTGGCGACCTGCGGGCTGCTTCCGATTGGCCGATGGTTGCGCTCGTCGCATCGGCCGGCGGCGTCGATGCTCTGTCCCGCGTGCTCTGCACGCTCCCCCGCGATTTGCCGGCGAGTGTGATCCATTGCTGCACGTCTCGCCCGAGCGGGAGAGCGATCTAGCCACGATCCTGGGCCGCGTCACCGCGTTGGGCGTCGAGCCCGCTCGCGACGGTGACACGCTCGACCGCGGGCGCGTGCTGGTCGCGCCGTCCGGGCGTCACGTGCTGGTCAGAACGGACCTTCGCACTGCGCCGATCTAGTCCGGCGCCTTCCCTCCGCCCGTATGCAGACGGAGCGCCCGCAAGGGGTTCCCTTCCGACGCAGCATCCGCTCGGCGTGGTGATCAACCGGCCCTCGCTGTGGCTTGACCGATGATTCTTCCGCGCCGTGCTGGTCTGTACGCCGGATACCGACTCGGGAGGCCAACGCTATGCGGAAACTGACCTTCGCCATGAACCTGAGCCTGGACGGCTACATCGCCGCGCCCGGCGACGACCTCGGCTGGAGCGTGCCGAGCGACGAGTTGTTCCAGTGGTGGTCCGACCGGGTGGGCGCGACGGGCCTGGCGCTGTACGGGCGCAAACTGTGGGAGACGATGAGCTCCCACTGGCCGACCGCTGACCAGCAGCCTGGCGTCACGCCGGCGGAGATCGAGTTCGCCCGCCGTTGGCGGGACATGCCTAAAGTGGTGTTCTCCTCGACGACGAGCACGGTGGACTGGAACACCCGCCTGGTCACCGGCGACGCGGTCACCGAGATCACCCGGCTCAAGGCCGAGGACGGCGGTCCGATGGACATCGGCGGCGCCACACTCGCCGCAGCGGCCATGCGGGCCGGGCTGATCGACGAGTACGTGCTGGCCACCGCACCGGTCTTGGTGGGCAGCGGCACGCCGTACTTTACGAACCTGGACAACTGGGTGAACCTGACCCTGGTGGAGACCCGGACGTTTCCCGACGGCGTGCTCCTGACCAGGTACGAGACCAAGCGCTGATCGTCCGAGCGCGGATCCGCGACTCCGGGGCCGTCCCAGGATTCCGTGTGCTGTGTTCCGAGGGTGAACCCACTGCTCACCCGAGCGGGAGCGCCGCTCATACCTTGGCTCTGTCCCTGCCGGAACGCCCGCGATCGCCGAGCGTGACATCCGCGGCGCGCCGGTGGTGGCTGCCCTACAGCTGCCGCGGTGTGCGCACGCGCGGATCGAGCCGCAACAGCGCGAGCTCCATCGCGAAGCTGAGCACGACGACGAACACCGAGGCCCAGATCGCGATCCCGACGAGCATTTCGAGGTCGATCGAGGGCTGCGTGCCTCCGCGGAGGCCGTCCTGGTAGCCGTCCCCCGAGCGGCCGGTCGCCTTCCAGGTATGTACGAAGAAGCCCTGCACGGCGAAGACCCGCTCGACGAGGACCAGGTTGAGCACGACGACCGGCGCGCTCACGCCGACCAGCGACGCGGTCGCCGCATGCGCGAACGGGCCGGCATGGCGGCGGATCACCCGCTTGTGCGGCACGCCCTTCGCGATGGCGGTGCGCACATGATCGGTGCCCTGCTGCTCCCGGAGCTGGGCGACGACGAGCCGCAGGCACATCGCCGCGAGCGGCGCCGCCGCCACGAGCCAGGGCACGAGCAGCGAACGGAACCAGTCCCACGGCGACGACAGCCGCGAGGCCCGGGTCGGCGCGGCGTCGAAGAAGTACGGCAGCGGGAGTTCGCCGAGCGTCGGATGAAACAGGAGGAGCACGCCGAGCCCGAGGACGTAGGCGGAGTGCAGTACAGGATCACGGCGGCCCTCTCGACGGCGCGCGCACGCCACGAGCCCGCTCGCCCCGCGCACCACAGACCGAGCGCGAACCCGCCCCCGACGCCGATCGCCACGGTGCCGAACAGCATCCACACGTCGGCGGCGTATCCCTGCAGCCACATGTCGCCCACCCTCGGGCAGCCGACCCACTCGCACGCGACGCCGAAGTCGAAGTGGAAGAACGCCCGGCCCATCGCATGAGCCAGGCCGCCCCAGCCTGCTCGTCGGGATACGTCCCGGGGTACGCCCAGCGCGGGATCGCAAGCGCCAAGGCCGCCGTTATCCCGATCACGCAGAGCCCCTTGGGCGGTACGCAGCGTCAGCGTCTTCGCCAACGACCCATCTTGCCGAGCATAGGCGAGCAAGGGCCTTGTCAGCCGCGGGGAGACGATCGCGCCGGCCCGAGCGCGAAGGTGCCGCCTGTGCGCACCGAACGCCAGGCCAGATCGACGGCGCGCGGGCCAGAGCCGGGCACCTCGACGGGTCCCTGACTCGGCGCGCGGCTGTACGTCAGCGAGCCGCGCTCGCCTCCTGAAGCGACGCGGCACCGATGCGTCGCGACCATCACTGCTGCGGGCGATGCTCGGCTTCCCCGAGATCGCGCTCGCGTTGCTGGAACGCCGAGAACGAGCGCGGCGACCGTCTCGTGGGGTCCGCGCGGTCGCCCATCTCAACGGCGTCGACCGGCGGCTCCTGGCGCTCCTGTGGCTGCGCCCTGATCCCGCCGGGTCAACCGCGGCGATGACCTCTGCGCCGGCGCCGGCGCCCGGCGCGCGGAGCCGACCGTCGCCGGCAGCGGCATCGG
>Ga0196962_10000919_pt1 | contig 10443 bp, 11 predicted proteins | sample S3v_20metaG_FD_183186 | JGI IMG/M metagenome (GOLD analysis project Ga0196962, IMG submission 183186) | Soil microbial communities from Anza Borrego desert, Southern California, United States - S3+v_20 | ecosystem: Environmental > Terrestrial > Soil > Desert | place: USA: California | collected... | reverse complement strand
CAGCAAAGTTGCTCGGAGTGCCTGATGAACTGCTAAAGAGACACCCATTCCCGGGGCCGGGATTGGCTGTCAGGATAATTGGCGAAGTGACTCCAGAGAAGATTAGAATATGCAAGCATGCAAGCAAGATAGTAGAAGATGAGTTAAAATCAACTGCTGCTTTTGCTCCTAGTTCTGCTTCTGTAGCTTCTCCCGCGGTGGCTGCTACGGCTGATTCTAAGGACAATCCTGGCTGGTACGACAGAGTATGGCAGGCATACGCTGCAGTTGGAGAAGATAGAGCTGTCGGAGTATTGGGAGATGAGCGTGTTTATGGACACATTGTGATCATAAGGGTTGTGGAGTCTATGGATGCAATGACTGCAGATTGGTCACGCTTACCCTATGAATTGATTGAGAAGATTAGCAACAGGATAACGAATGAAGTAGATGGGGTCACATGGGTAACTTATGCAGTATCAAGTAAACCACCGGCGACAATAGAGCCGCAGTAGAAATAAGATTTTCGCTTATCCTTCGATACTAAAAAACCTGACATCAATATAGAAAAATGAAGTGATTTGGTTAGATATTTTACACCATCACACTTGTTAACAAAAAGTGGCTTTACCTTCATATGGGAGACGTAATGTTTATTGGTTTATCGCTCTACATCTGTTCTGAGGCATTGCCATAAAGGTGCAACCACATTCTGTAATAGACCTGCGGCAAGAAAAAATGTCTTCTTGCTTGGGCTTGCCCTAGTCTTTTTAGCATTATTCATCTACTCAAGCATCATCCGACCTCTTTTAGAACCCTTATTTTCTGAATTACCACGAATTCCTGGCGTTAGTAGCTAAAAAGCAGCATAAAAAATAGCTACGCAAAAAGTGCTAAAATGGCGACCAGCTAGTTTACCATTTGACAGCTAAGCCCCCGTTCATTAGCAAAGCTTTTTTCGCACTGACACCAGATGGTAATCCTGATGCCAGATAGGTAATCGCGATGAATAGAAGAGCTGGAGAAGTAGAAGCTGACACAGCTAGGATATTTGGGCTACTGAGAGAAGCGTTAGTGGAAATTGCTAGAAAAGAAAAAGAGTTTAAACAAATACCGCTTGAAGGAAGAAAAGAAGTTTGTGGACAAATTTTTGACAGGGTAAGAAATTCTATTAGACACCCCCTCGCGAGACCCTTTTTCGATAGGAGGAAGCAGATTATGATGCGTATGCTTGAGCTTTATGTGGAAGTCGAGGACATTAATAGAAAATGGAAAGAAACAGTAGATGTGCAGTACATTAGAAAAATGAGAGTGGTCGAGGCCGAGCTTCGTAGGCTTCAAGATGAGATGAAAGAAGGATTATGACACAGCATAATAGTGAATCCAAGGACAGATGCGGAGGAGATCAAGAAAAAAGTCATGAGTATCTAACCCCAAAATTGCGATAAAAAATTAAAAGCAAAAAACCCTCCTTCTTTGCTGCTCCTTTCATTGTCGTACGCTGGATAAGGTAGCATATTTTTATACAGATGTCTTCTAGTAGGAGATTGCCATACTACGATGCAACCGCCGCATTCCACAGCAACAAAAAATCTACTGCAGCAAAGAAAAAATGCAATATTGCTTGGACTAGCCATACTCTTCTTAGCATTATTCATTTATTCGAGCATTGTTCGACCTCTTTTAGAGCCATTAATTGAAGAGATAGCAAAAGCTGGTGGGAATACCTACCACCTGCCTGTTATAACTGGCGGAATAGGAATCAAGACTCTCTTTATGATGTTGTTTAGCGTATTTCATGCAGCTTATGTGCTTGGATGGCGGCACACACTACTGTTCTTTGGAATAACAGTCGCTGTCACATGGAGCTATGAACATGTGGGTGTCGAGACTGGGCTAATTTATGGAGCCTATCACTATACTGATGCCCTAGGCCTAAAGCTTGGGCATGTTCCGATCATCATTCCAATTGCTTGGTTCATGATGATATACCCAAGCTATATCATTGCTAATCTTATCGGAGGCCGTCGACGGAAAATCATGACGATAAGAGATGATAAGAACAACAATAATAACAACTACAGCAACAACCGGACTACTTTCCTACAAATTCTAGGGCTATCATTTTTAAGTGCTGTTATAATGACGGCATGGGATTTAGTAGTTGATCCTTACCTGTCCGGCCCTACAGAAAGAGCTTGGATATGGGAACATGGAGGTCAATATTTCGGAGTTCCGCTGCATAACTTTGGGGGCTGGCTACTAACTACATTTACAATCTATTTTCTCTTTCAATTATTGTCTGAACGCAAATTTCAGATATCTCGTAGCCGTCCAATATCTACTCCAATTATCCTTTTACCGTTGATAGGTTATGGAGCCATGATGGTAACTAATATAATTCCAGGTGAACCGCCAGAGCTACGAATCATTGGGCCTATTGTTATGGGGATTCCATTGGCAATAGCTACAATTAGTCTGCTGAGAAAAAATGCAGATACGACAGCAGCATATACCAAACAAGCTTAGCAATAACAGATCTTCATTTACGTATATGGCCGATCGGTATGAATCTGCTCTGCATGGGAAATCGCTTCATCTACTAACCTTGATCTACGGAGCGGCAGTGAATGGCATCTTTCCTGCTACAATTTTTCTTCTGGCTAATGCCAATCCAAGAGCAACGGATGCCAGAGAAATCAGAGCGGCCGTAAGAAATATGAGATTGTATGCCTCCTGAGTGGGGAATTGCTCTCCTACTACTCCTTCTACAGTACCCTGGTACATCTGCTGGAACATTGCAGCAATTGATGGCCCTATTGACATTCCAACTAGGTTGAGAAGTAGCGCCATTCCAAGCGCAATCCCAGTCATTTGTATTGGCGCTGACAGGAGCACGACATTAAAGCCTCCAGTAATTGAAAGTGACAACCCTGCTGAAATTATGGTCAGCGAAACAGAAACCATGAATTCTGTTGAGTGGAACAAAAGCAAACTGAAGAATCCTATTGCGCTGATTATAGTTCCCAATAATGTAAGTCGGGTATTGCCAACTTTATTCAAGATGAAACCGGACATAATAGTGCCAACCAATAAAACGATCATAAATGGGAGTTGCACATTTGCAGTAACCACGGCATCTCCTCCAAAGCCTAGGGGAGGAGGGCTTCTTACCATAATAGGTATTGTCTGGTAGACCATGAACATGCAGAGAAAGACCAGCATCAGAATGATAGTTGCAGGAAGGATCATTCTATGAGTCATTAATTTGAGATCAAGCAAGGGTGAACTCACTTTCTTTTCTATCACGATAAATACTGCTAACGATACTGCTGCTACTGAGAAAAGCGCCACAACCTGAAATCCTGTGTTGGCAGTACTACTACTTTCCAAGAAGGAAATACCAGCTAAAAATGAAATTATGGTAGCAGCTAAGGCTAGTGTCCCCTTTACATCGATTGTCTGGGTATTAGTGGAAGAAGAAGAAGAGTAATCCTTTTTCTCATTTCTGACTTCCTCTTGTTCTTGTCCTCCTCCTTCCTTTACTTTTGCCTCCATAGTTGACGGATCTCTAACGTGTATGATTTTCCTGATCACCAAGCCAAGTATGACTGCTATGGGAAATATTGAAAAGAATGTGGCTTGCCATCCAAAGTTTTGAATTATGGTTGCACCAACCATCAGTCCCACTACTGCCCCGCCTGAAAATGTCGAACTGAAGATCGTTTGACCTATTGCAAGCTTTTTCTCTGGAAGAATATCCCTGATGATGCCAAAGGCTATAGGAAACATTGACATGCCAACACCCTGTGCTGCTCTTGCTGCAAGCATGAATTCGATGTTGTTGGCGAATCCTCCTGCTAAAATACCTGTAGAGTATACTGCCATGACTATAAGTAGCATCTTTTTCTTACCATAGATGTCGGATAATCTGCCGGCAATTGGCGTCATGACTGCTCCCGCAATCAGGTAAGAAGAGAGTATCCACGATGACGTGCTGTATGAAATGTTGAAATCCTGTATAAAGTCAGGAATAGCCGGCAGCACCATAGTCTCACCATACATTGTAATTAGGCCAAGACAGCTCAGGATCGCTAGGGTAATCCATGCCGAACGATTGATGTGGGTCTGCTCTTCTACTCCTGTCATTACATCATTCGCACCATCTATTTCTTGGGACTACGTCAAAAATTCCAGAGGTAGGAAATATGCTGATAAAAGCGGTCACTGCAAGAAAACTCGACGCTTCCCCTATGTAGGTGTTTTTGTTTCCATCCTAAATGAATCACGAAGCCTATCGAGGGATCATAAGGTTTGTAGAGTCTATGGAGGCAAGGACTGCCAACCAGTCACGCTTGATCAAATTCTATGATTTTATCGTGCACACAGTTTGTTTCTAAACCTCCGTGCCATGTCCCACTTTCACAATAAAACCGCAGCTCATCTCTGGTTTGAACTTGCCTTCTATGAACAGACAAGCGCCAGAGTACATATAGTATTTACAATCCTTGCATTGAAAACCTGGAGCACCTTCTTCGATAACGTATCCTTCCTCGTATTTCAGCTTCTTCCCTGCTTGTTTTACATACATCCAAACAATATCTCCAGGCAGCATTCCGTCGCCTTTTGGTGAGAAAAACTTTGAGATCCCTTTTTCGTTGTTGATTTGCCCTTCGACTACGTGGCATTTGCCTTCATCGCCGAGGTTGAACTTGCATTTAATGCATGATTGATCCTGTGACTGTTGTTCACCTTCTACATAATTTGCTTCATCTTTTGAAATCTTTTTATTGTTGCGAAGCACTTGAAGTAAAGCTGCATCTGGAGGAGACATATCGCGTTCATCTTGTGAACCTCTAGACTTTGCTACTGCCGATTCTTTTGCGTCCATGGCTAACGATAAACCCTAATACTATTTACTGCTGTGTGTTGGTATGCACTACCATCACTATTGCCATTATTGTTGGAGCCCAGCCAGGATAGTAGCATAAAGGAGTTCTTTCTTCACTCATTTTTTGCAGACTATAATTGAGATCCTACAACTGCATAGGCCTAGTTGCGCAACTTTGTGATATGAGGATATTTTTAAGGTGAGAGATCCTCCTATTTCATCTATACACTGTGTATAGTCAGCATGTATAAGATGGGGCAAATTTTTCCTCTCTCCTCACACTCTGTCACACCAGCACCTTTACAGTCTTATAGGCGGTCTTGGCAGACATTACTGCAAGTTTTAAGAGGGGCGAATCTGCGGCAATATTATCGATAGTTTCAACAGCCCTCTCTCTGATAAGCTCCACTATGTTTTCAAATAGATTTCTAGTCTGTTCGAGTGCATCAAGTCCCTCTGTTGTGATTATACAGTATTCCCTTGAAAAGAAATAGAATCTACGCCTTCTAATTGTCTCGACATAGCCTTTTAGCATCAATTCGGTTATCAAGGGAGAAACAATGAGAGTATCAAGCCCGATCATTTTGGCTATTTGCTTTTCGGTTCGGGATTTGCCCTTTATGCAATTCAATACTTGGATCTCACGTTTGCTGAGTCCTATACGCTCCTTGTCATGCTGCTGTTGTTCTTGTTCCTGCTCTTGATACTGATTTTTCTTTTCTTTCTGTTTTAACATGCTGCTATTATGTCCTTGTTATAATCTATCCTCATTTTATATTTTTTCTAATTGTTTGGCCGTATTTACAAATACTCTTGACATTTCTTTTGCGTTGTCTCTATTATACTCCAGTGAAAGCCTGACTCCCTCTGCATTTGCATAAATAATGTTATTGCAAATCCTGATTGCTGCTACAGTAGCATCAGTTGTGTTGCTTACAGCGGCAGCATAGTTCTCTATGGCTCTCCTTGTAGGTATCCATAAGACGTTGTCAATATATGATTTCCAAAATGACTGAACAAAATTAGTAACTTCCCTTTGTGAGTCAAGATAATTCTCTATAGTATCCCTTACGGCACCCACCGATTGCTCTTGGTTGGTTGTAACAATCTGCATGTATCGTGGAAGCTCTCTTTCTGCCTCTTGTACAGCTCTTCTTGTATTTTCCTTCGCTTCATCAAAAGTCTTGTTAATTCGTTGTGTTGTTGTTGTGATAGTGTTTTCATCATCTTCCACTCTTGGAGCAGAAGCTATGCCTGACGCAGTGCTATCTTCTTCTCCTTTCTGTCTTTTCAGATTATTATTAGGCATTATAGCTTCAGAGGTAGAATATTGCAATTAAGCATTAGATAACAAACTTCAAGGAGACAAAGAAGAGAGATAGATTTTATGATTTTAAATACCAGGCCCTGCTATATTTTTCTTAATATGGTTTTAGTATTTTTATTATATTTTATGACGATCGATATCATCTTCTTCTGTACTCATCACCGCAATCGCCTATTCTATCAAATAGGTCGATTGACTTCTCGCTTACTTCTTCTATGCTATTGCTATCGTCTTTGTCCAACCTAAAATTAAACACCCGTAAATTGTCCTCTCTATGGTCAGATATCCCAAGCCTCACACCAATGATTACTCCTGCCACCACAGGTCTATCAAGAATGTAACGTGTAGCAACGTTTGCGATACTTACACCGTGCTTTTCTGCTATTTGATGCACGGTTGATAATAACTCTTGAAATAACTTCCAACCGCCCCATGTATCTATCATCCGCTTGTATTTTCGCAGACTGGCAGTATCAAGCTCATAAGTCGATGGTTCAGATTTTCCAAGGTAGCGCTCTGACATTAGCCCACCGCAGACTGTGCCATAAGCAAGCAGGCTGATATTATTGTCGCGGCAAAAGCGCGACATTTTGACCTCAGACCTCCTATCAATGATTGAGTATTGAACTTGATTTGACACTATTTCCTTCAGGCGTGTATCCTTCACTATTATCTGCATACGCTCAGTGTCAAAATTGGTGAGACCTACATTTTTGATGATCTTAGTTTCACTGCGTAAGCCAGATAGATACTTCAGGGCATCAATGTAGTATGGATTGTTATAGTCCCACCAGTGAAATTGCACCAGATCAAGAGAGCTGACTCCCATACGCTTAAGTGATCTTTCAATACTTGTCTTTGCGATCTGCTGGGTGACCCTCTGAGGTTCGGGCACCCATTTTGTTAGTGCTTGAACGTTTTGCCGTTCCTGCTCCGGGAGCCTGTGCCTAAAAGCCCCAATAAAGTCCTCTGCAGGTCCATAAATGTCTGCAAGGTCCCAAGTGGTATATCCTGCATTGTGATACTTGACCATCTCTTCTATTGCAACTCTTGAATCTATTGGGCCGTGCCCACCTGCAACCTGCCACAGTCCATTCAGAATCCTGCATATCTTTAGATTTGGTGCCAGCTCAAAGTACTCCATGTTACCGATATGCGTGTCAATCTCATTATCTGACATAAAACTTAATCGCGTGACACTATCTTGCTATCGCAGCAACAAAGCATCAGGTAAAAAAAATCAACATGAAGAAGAGATATAGATAGGCTGCAGGTCTTTGCAAGTATGCAAATAGTGGGCAACAGGCAATTGTATAATACATATTCTGATGAAGTAACACACCCCTTATTTTTGCCGTAACTTTTCTATTGTAAGAAGACTTTTTCTTAGTAGCGACATCAGCAGCATTATGTCCTTTGTTGTAGGCATGCTTTTTGCCAGCGTCTTCTTTGCCGCTGCTTCTAGCAAGGGCTTTTTGTGCAGATCATAATTACCAGCATCTGCCAGCTTGCCTACGTATCGAAGCAAAAGATCGATATCCTTCTGCGAAGCAAGATCAACTCTCTTTTTGCTCTTTTTTATTGACAATTCTGAGGAGTGTAGCTTGGAAATTTCATATAGCAATATCGCAAGTGTATGAGCTACATTCATTGTCTTGTAATTTGTCTTTGTGTCGATAGAGACAACAAGGTTACATAATTCCAACTCTTCGTTGTTGAGGCCAGATGATTCTCTACCAAGCAAGATACAAAAGTTTTTGGTGCTTGAGTCATGTATTATCTTAGCTAGATGCTCTGCACTTATTGATTCGCGCAGAATATTGAGTCTGCTAGTAGCCTGAATTGCAGTTGTCCCTATCAGTATATCAAATTCTTTTCTTAGCTGACTCAAAGTCACAGTCTTAGCAGATACTAGGACATCATTACCATGAGTTGAATACTTTGCGGCCTCTGTATCGTCAAAGTGTGGGCTGACGAAATACAGGCTTTTATGACCAAAATTCTTCATCAGCCTAGCAATATGACCTACATTAACAGGATACTGAGGCTCAATTAGGGCCACTGCAACTGTCATGTGGATATAGGCCTCTCTAAAATAGATGGTGGAGTTATCGTTATTATTCTTATAATCTGCTATATCTATCAAACGTCATAGTCGTAAAATGCTCTGAGCGCAACTTGTACTCTATCTACAGGTATTCCAAAATATTCAAAGACATCTTTATGCGAAGTAATCTGCATCTTGGAATTTGAATTAGCTTGAAGATAGGTATCTGACGTTTCCTCCAGAAGCGCTTTAGCATGTTTGCTCCACTGCACCAAGTCATCCTGTCGTATATCTTTCAATAGTAGCAGTGGCACCAGCTTTGCAAATGCCGCTAGAATGGCCACTCGATATTTCTGCAATTCCATCTTTGAGGGATTTGAATCTGGAAGAGAAGGAACCAGCGAGCAAATTAGGAATTGGTATTCGTCAAGGTTCTTTGCAGCACTTGCAACATCACCTATCGCAGGCATAATCTTTCTAGTAGATCGTACATCAATTGACACAGGTCCAAACAATCCATGCACACCTTTGATGGTCAGATCAAAAGAGGTAATTCCGTCGCCGGATAGTAACTTGCTACAGCTAGAACTGCTAAGCTGACGCGATATTATTGAATTGAGTAATGACGGCAATGCTTCTTTTTATGAAAAATTCTAGGTATTAAATGATAGGACTAAGAAATAGAAGGAAATGGCATATGTAGGTTGGACAAATTTGTATACAGCTTATCATCAAGATTTTACTATTTATAGGAGAAAGCGATAACAAATTGATAGCAAGAAAAAGGTTCTTATAAAATATTGATATATAGGAATACTTTAATATAATTAATGCCATATAAAAGTGAGGACAAATAGTGGAAAAATATGGCTAGACTATAGCGCTTGGCGGGCAACACTGCATCATAAAACAAAATCGCGGCTTTAACGGCATGGGCTGTAACAAGGTCGTTGATGCAGTATCGCCAAGCGCCACTTAGTTATCTTATAGTTTTTCTATATTAGACATTTTTTCGTAGATAAAACTGAAAATACTAGGATATAGAATAACATCAGATCAATTAAGAATTATGCCTGCATGCCTCTACCGATGTACTACAAAATCCTTATCCTCTTGATAGTATTCGTTGTTGTTTTTGTTGTTACAATTGCGGGTGCTATCACTCCCTCTGTCATTGGACAACAGAACCAAACAAGCAATTTGACTGCATTGCTCACCCAAGCCCCAAATAACAATACGACCTCCCAGGTCCTTGCCAACATAACTGCAGGGAGCGATACTACTACCACTGTTACTAACAATACTATCGCTAACGTGGATGCTATGGATAACATGACAATTGAAGAGGCAAAGGATCTATATCTGGCGGTCTGGAACCAGACAGAGTTTAACGCTACCTTTAGCACTTTTGTCGAACCTTTCTCTGCTGCGGGCTATGGTGTATACGAAGAGCGAAATAATACCTTTGCACCGGGTGAAACAATCGTACTCTATGTAGAACCTGTGGGCTTTGGCCATGAACAGGTCATAGATGAAGGTGATGTTAACAGCAATAACAGTAACACTATGCTTTACCTGATGAACATGACAGCAGATTATGGAATAGCAGCAGCAAACGGCACTGAGCTCCAGCTGATAGAGGATGTGGAAGTTCTTAGAAACATTACTTCCCACAGACCTAATACTGAGATGTTTTTGACACTCACGATTACACCAGATGTTCAGCCATTACCGATAGGTAGCTATGTAATAACATATTCTGTAAATGATGAGGTATCAGGTGAGAGCTTCCAACTAAAAAAAGACATTATAATAGCAGAAAGGGAGAGATAGTATCGACCGGGCGCGTATATGATCATGGTGCATAGTCCATAATGTAGTTTGGTTGGCCGAATGTAGAGTTAACCCTTACAGATACATCGACCCAGTATGAAAATGATGAGGGGTTGCCAATGTAAAAGTCCTCTATAGGAAACTCGACTCTATCTTCTGGCATGTCCGGTATACTCGTAGGAGGGATGATGAATCTTCCAACATTTCTATCAAATACTGAGAAATACCACCCTTGCATAGCAGTAGAATTGTTGTTGTCACCGTCAAAAGCAGAATTTTGAAATCGAACTATATATTGTTGCTCTCTGTTTGTTATCGGACTGGTGGTTATGATGTGCCACCGATATTGTGTTTCATACATATCGT
>Ga0196962_10000918_pt1 | contig 10444 bp, 15 predicted proteins | sample S3v_20metaG_FD_183186 | JGI IMG/M metagenome (GOLD analysis project Ga0196962, IMG submission 183186) | Soil microbial communities from Anza Borrego desert, Southern California, United States - S3+v_20 | ecosystem: Environmental > Terrestrial > Soil > Desert | place: USA: California | collected... | reverse complement strand
CGACGTCGGCCTTGCGCTCGAGCGCCGGGCCGGCGGTCTGGACCATCGGTACGCCGAGCTCGGCGGCGACGATGTGGGCGAGCGAGGTCTTGCCGAGGCCGGGCGGGCCGGCGAGGAGGACGTGGTCGAGAGGCTCGCCGCGGCGCTTCGCCGCCTCGATGAAGATCGCCAGCTGGTCGGTGACCTGGGCCTGGTTGACGAAGTCGTCGAGGGTCGGCGGGCGCAGGTTGCGGTCGAGGTCGTCTTCGCCGGAGCGCGCGTCGTGGACGCGCACCTCCGCGTCTATGGGGACCGGTTCGCCGTCGATGCCGGGCGTGCGGATGCGGTTGCCGCCGATCTCCGGGCCGTCCATCACCGCGCCGCCCCCGCCTTGCGCAGCGCCGCAGCGATCAGCTCCTGCGGCTCGCCGGCCTCGAGTCCCTCGAGCAGTTCCTCGGCCTCGAGCGGCGCGTAACCGAGGTTGACGAGGCCGTCGCGGGCCAGTGCCCGGGCGTCGCCCTCCTCGGCCGCCGCCAGCGCCACCTCGACCTCGAGCGCGCCGGCGACCTTCTCGCGCAGCTCGACGATGATCCGCTCCGCCGTCCGCTTGCCGATCCCGGGGACCGCCTGGAAGCGTTTCGCGTCGCCGGCGGCGATCGCCCGCATCAGCTCGCGCGCCGAGCCGCCGGAGAGCGCCGCGATCGCCACTTTCGGGCCGACGCCGCTGACCGAGATCAAGAGCCGGAAGAGGTCGCGCTCCTCCTCGGAGGCAAAGCCGTAGAGCGCCAGCGAGTCCTCGCGGGCGATCAGCTCGGCGTGCAGGAAGGCGTCCGAGCCGGCGGCCGGGACCGCTTTCAGCGTCTCGGAGGAGACGGCCAGCCGGTAGCCGACGCCGGCGGCGTCGATCACCACGTGATCGGGCCGGCGCACCATCACCTCGCCGCGGACCGCGGCGATCATCCGGCCAGCCGTCCCGCGGCCAGCGCCGTCGCCTCTTCTTCGCCCGCCTGGACCGCGGCGCGGCGGCCGCTCGAGCCGCCGTGGCAGATCGCCACCGCCAGCGCGTCGGCGGCGTGGTCGGGGCTGGGCGGCTCGGGCAGTCCAAGCAGGGTTCCGACCATCCGCTGGACCTGGCGCTTGTCGGCGCCGCCGGAGCCGCAGACCGCCATCTTGATCGCCTGCGGGGTGTAGCCGAAGCAGTCGACCCCGCGCTGCGCGGCGGCCAGCATCGCGACCCCGCTGGCGCGGCCGACGGCCATCGCCGAGCCGACGTTCTTGCCGAAGTAGACCTCCTCGATCGCCATCGCCACCGGCTCGTGCCAGGCGATCAGCTCGGCGAGGGCGCGGTGGATGCGGTGCAGGCGGTCGGCCATCGCCAGCTCCGGCGGCGTTTCGACCACGCCACCGTCGAGGGCGACCATGTGGTTGCCCTCCACCCGGACGATGCCGAATCCGAGGTTCGCTGCGCCGGGGTCGACCCCCATCACGACCTGCATAGGACTTGATTCTGGAATTTGCCCCGGATGCCTTCCCGGGTTCGGCTTCCACTGTGACTTTGCGCCGCTATAGGGCTCTAGGTAACAGCGGAGCGAAGGGATGCGGGGTGGGCGGGGCTCAGGCGGCGAGCTGTTCGAGGACCTGCTCCGGGATGTCGAAGTTGGCGAAGACTTCGTCGACGTCGTCCTGGTCGTCGAGCGCGTCGAGCAGCTTCAGCAGGCGTTCGGCGTCGTGGCCCTTCAGTTCGACCGTGCTTTTCGGTTCGATCGCGATCGTAGGCGGCGAGACCTCGACCCCGGCCGCCTCGAGCGCTTCCCGCACCGCCGAGAGGTCGGAGGGCTCGGCCAGCACGGTCCATTTGCCGTCCTCCTCGCGCACGTCCTCGGCGCCGGCGTCGATCGCCGGCATCAGGTCGTCCTCGCCGTAGCGCTCGGCGTCGACCGTCACCGCGCCTTTTTTCTCGAAGATCCAGGCGACCGAGCCGGGCTCGCCGAGGCTGCCACCGTGGCTCGAGAAGGCGTGGCGGATCTCGGCGCTGGCGCGGTTGCGGTTGTCGGTCAGCGCCTCGACCATCACCGCCACCCCGGCCGGGCCGTAGCCCTCGTAGATGATCCGTTCGATCGCCGCCCCGTCGGACCCCGCCCCGGTCCCGGTATCGATCGCTTTTTGGATTTTGTCTTTCGGCATCGAGGCGTCGCGCGCCTTCTGCACCGCGGTCGCCAGCGCCGGGTTGCCGTCGGTGTCGCCGCCGCCGTCGCGCGCCGCGACCGTGATCGCCCGCGCCAGCTTGCTGAAGAGCTTGCCGCGTTTGGCGTCGGCGGCGCCCTTCTTGTGTTTGATCGACGACCACTTGGAATGACCCGACATACGCCTGTCATTCTATTTGGAGGGAGATGACCTCGAACGCTCACACGTTCAACGCAGGGAGAAGCGTCGCCGCCGGCTTCGTCTTCCTCGCCATGCTCGTCGCCGCCTTCGCGCTCTGGACCGCGATCCCGCTGACCTGGATCTACATCGCCTCCAAGGTCTCCCACACCCAGTTCCCGAGCGGCGGTCCCTACGCCGTCGTCGCCGTCGGCATCCTCGTCTCGATTCTCGTCGACGCTTGGCTGATCGGCCGCCTCAATGCCCTCTACGTCCGCCTCACCGGCACCAACCGCCTCAACCCGATCCGCCCCACCTGGCTGCGCAGCATGCGCGACTCCGGCCCCGCCTACAACTCGGTGACCGTGGTCGAGGCGGTGATGATGTCCTCGGTGCTCCTCGCCGCCGTCGCCCTCACTGTCTGGTTCTTCCTGCTGGCGGGCTCGCCGATCCCGAACCAGTAGCCGCGACTTCGCGGTCGCTGCGGCCTCGCCGTCCCGGCGTGCGCAAGTTGTTAAGAGCTGCAGACAACACGTTGCATCTTTCTGGCTATGGTGGAACCATGGCGACGATGTCCAGGGATGCGTGGACCGACGAGCGGCTGGACGACCTGAAAGGGGCCGTCGATGCTGGCTTCCGGGACAACCAAGAGGAATTCCGGGCACTCCGGAGTGAGATGCAGGTCGAGTTCGGAGCCGTCCGCAGCGAGATGCAGGTCGAGTTCGGAGCCGTCCGCGGCGAGATGCGCGGCGAACTCGGAGCCGTCCGCGGCGAGATTCAAGGCGTCCGCGGCGAGATTCAAGGCGTCCGCGGCGAGATTCAAGGCGTCCGCGGCGAGATTCAAGGCGTCCGCGGCGAGATTCAAGGCGTCCGCGGCGAAGGTCGCAGCGCTAAACCGGTCCTTCCAGCAGCTCACCTGGGGCCTGATCGGGGCGATGCTGCTCGGCTTCCTGGGGACGATCTCGGCGATCGTCACCCAGCTTTGAGCCCCCGGTCAGACGACGAACTTGCCGTCTTCCTGCATCACCACGCCGTCGACTTCGAGCTTGCCGCCAAGGCGGAGGTCGCAGACGAGGTCGGTGTGGACGGCGGAGTCGTTGGTGCCGCCGGACTGTGGGTAGGCGGCGCCGACCGCCATGTGCACGGTGCCGCCGAGCTTCTCGTCGAGCAGCACCTCGCGGGTGCCGCGGTCGATCGAGTAGTTGGTGCCGATGCCGAGCTCGCCGAGGGTGCGGGCCCCCTCGTCGGTGTCGAGCAGTTTGATCAGGTACTCCTCGCCGCGCTCGGCGCTGGCATCGACGACGCGACCGGACTCGAACTTGAGGCGGACGCCGGAGACCTCGCGACCGCCGATCACCGCCGGCAGGTGGAAGCTGACCTCGCCCTCGACCGAGTCCTCGACCGGGCCGGTGAAGAACTCACCGTCGGGCATGTTGTGGTCGCCGACGCAGGGGATGAACTTGCGGCCGGCGACGCCGAGGGTGATGTCGGTGCCGGGGGCGGTGATCCGCACCTCCTCGTGACCCTCGATCCACTCGGCGAGGCGGACGGTCTCCTCCGATGCCCGCTTCCAGGCGCTCAGCGGGTCACCGTCGGTGGCGAGGCAGGCGCCGTAATAGAAGTCTTCGTAGTCGGCCAAACTCATCTCCGCCTCGGAGGCATAGGCGCTGGTCGGAAAGAGGGTGTAGACCCAACGAAAGGAGCCCTCGGCGGCGCGTTTCATCGCCCGCGTCATCAGCGGGCCGGTCGCCGCCTGGCGCTTCGTCTGTTTCTCCGGCGGCACCCCGGAGAGCTCGCGGGTGTTGGTGCTGGCGCCGATCGCGATCCGCACGTCGACGTTGTCGACCATCCACTCGGCGAAGGGCGAGATCCATTCCAGCTGGGGATCGGCGGCGTGCTTGAAGTAGGCGGCGATCTGGCCGTCGAGGGCGACGTTCATCACCGCGTGGGCGCCGGCCTGCAGGACCTCTTCGTAGACCGCCAGGAGGAGCGGCGCGGCGGCGGTCTCGCCGTCGATCGCGACCACCTCGCCCTCCTTCACCTCGGTCGAGTAGCCGACCAGGATCTTGGCCAGGTTCGTCACCCGGGGATCGCTCATCGTCGCGCCTCCTCCTCCGCGCCGCGGTGGCGGGCGCGGGTCGTGGTGGTCATCGCCATGAAGATCGCGTGGAAGCGGGGGTCGTCGGTCAGCTCCGGGTGGAAGGCCGAGGCGAGCACGCTGCCCTCGCGGATCGCCACCGGGTGGCCGTCGTAGGAGGCCAGCACCTCGACCCCGGGACCGTGGCTCTCGACCCACGGCGCGCGGATGAAGACCGCCCGCAGCGGCTCGTCGCCGATCCCCTCGACCTCGAGGTCGGCCTCGAAGCTCTGCAGCTGGCGGCCGAAGGCGTTGCGGCGCGCGGTCGCGTCGAGGAAGCCTAGGTGCTCGGCGTCGCAGACGATCAGCCCGGCGCAGGTCCCGAGAATCGGCCGCCCCGCCTCGTGGTGGGCGCGGATCGCCGGCTCGAGCCCGGCCGAGGCGATCAGCTTGCCGATCGTCGTCGACTCGCCGCCGGGGATGACGAGGCCGTCGAGGCCCTGGAGCTGCTCGGGGGTGCGCACCTCGACCGGCTCGGCACCGAGGGACCTCAACACCTCGGCGTGCGCTTCGAAGTCGCCCTGCAGCGCGAGGACGCCGACTCTGAGGCTGCCGGCCTCACTCTCGGCGGGAGCCGCAGGCACTAGCCCCCGCGGTGCTGCAGCAGCGCGTCGGCGGCCTCGAGCGGTCCGATCTCGAGCCCGGACATCGCCTCGCCGAGGCCGATCGAGGCGGCGGTGACCCGCTCGGGGTCTGAGAAGTGCGTGGTCGCCTCGACGATCGCCCGCGCCCGCCGCTCGGGGTCGGCCGATTTGAAGATTCCCGAGCCGACGAAGTTGCCCTCGGCGCCGAGCTGCATCATCAGCGCCGCGTCGGCCGGCGTCGCGATCCCGCCGGCGCAGAAGAGCGGCACCGGCAGGCGGCCGGCGGCGGCGACCTCCTGGACGACTTCGAGCGGCGCCGGCAGTTCTTTGGCGGCGGCGGCCAGCTCCTCGGGACGCAGCTGCGCCAGCCGCTTGATCCCGGAGTTGATCTCGCGCATGTGGCGGACCGCCTCGACCACGTTGCCGGTCCCGGCCTCGCCCTTGGAGCGGATCATCGCCGCTCCCTCGCCGATCCGCCGCAGCGCCTCGCCGAGGTTGGTGGCGCCGCAGACGAACGGCACCTCGAAGGCGAACTTGTCGATGTGGTTGACCTCGTCGGCCGGGGTCAGCACCTCGGACTCGTCGATGTAGTCGACTTCGAGCGCTTCCAGCACCTGGGCCTCGGCGAAGTGGCCGATCCGCGCCTTCGCCATCACCGGGATCGAGACCGCCTCCTGGATCCCCTTGATCATCGCCGGATCCGACATCCGGGCGACGCCGCCGTCGCGGCGGATGTCGGCGGGGACGCGCTCCAGCGCCATCACCGCGGTGGCGCCCGCCTCCTCGGCGATCCGCGCCTCCTCGGGCGTGACCACGTCCATGATCACCCCGCCTTTGAGCATCTCGGCGAGGCCCGTCTTCAGTCGAAAGGTGGCGCGCTCGGGCATGGGCCCCATATTACGAACACGCGCGTTCGGGGAGTACCGACGCAGCGGCTGAACCTCGGCCGGCGCTTGGTCCTCGGCGGCGCGCTCGACGGCGCGCCCGACGCGCTACTTCAGTTTGTAGGCCCGGATGCGGTCTTTGTGGCTCGCTTCGTCGCGAGCGTAGAGCCCGTGGGCGAGCGCCTGCACCAGCGCCATCAGCGCCGTGTTCGAGCGTGCGAAGCTGGGGCTGTTGGACGAGAAGTAGAGCGTCATCTCGGCGTGCTCCCCGACCTCCGACATCGTCGCGTCGGAGATCGCCAGGGTGCGGGCGCCGCGGTGCAGCGCCAGTTTCATCGCCCGCAGGAGTAGCGGGTGAGCGCGGCCGGCGGAGAGGGTGATGACCAGGGTCTCTTCGTCGATTCGGCCGAGCCGCTGCAGGCTCTCGCCGCCGGTCGAGGCGACGATTTCGGCACGAATGTCCAGCAAGCTGAGCGTGTGGCGCAGGTAGCTGGCAAAGAAGGCCATCTGGTCGACGCCGACGATCACGATCCGCTGCGCTTCGGCCAGCGCTGCGACCGAGGCGTTGACCTGCTCGGTGGTCAGCTTGCGCGCGGTTTCCTCGAGGTTCGAGTAGTCGGCTGAGAGCGAGCCCTCGAGCTCAGAGTGGTCGAAGCTGAAGAGCGGGCCGCCGTTCGCCGCGCCGGCGGTGGCGATCGTCGTCCGGTACTCCTCGATCGCGGCCTGCTGCAGCTCCGGGTAACCCTCGAAGCCGAGCGCCTGCGAGAAGCGGACGACGGTCGAGGAGGAGGTGCTGGCGCGGCGGGCGAGCTCCTCGGCGGTGAGGAAGGCCGCCTCGTCGAGATGGTCGACGATGTAGCGGGCGACGTCTTTCTGGGAGCGCGAGAACTCGTCGAAACGCTCCTGGATGTAGTCGGAAAGGCTTTTGAGTTGTGGGGACTTCGTCGCGGTCTTGGTCACGGCGGTCCATTTCGCCCCGCCTGCCGCTTTCCCTTCTGAAAAACTCGCGAGCGTGACGCTCGCCGCCCTCCTGCGCCTCACGAACCGCAACATGATCGCCTTCGATCTCTTGCTCGGCGGCGCCGCGATCGCGGCGCCGGCGGCAACCCTGCGGCTGCTCGGCCACGACGAGCCCTCACCCGACGCCAAGCACCTGTTCCGCCGCTGCGGGCCGGTCTGGCTCACCTATGCCGCCGCCCACCTGGTCGCCGAGCGACGGGGCACGAGCGCCGACTGGCAGTCGCTGGCCTGGCTGCGCGGGACCGAGATCGCGACCGACGCGCTCTGGTCGGGCTCGCCGGCGGTCAGCCGGCCCGGCGCCAAGGCGGCGCTGCGCTTCGCCAGCGCCTCGAACCTGGCGATGGCCGCCGGCTTCGCCTGGATGGCGCGGCGGGGAGGCGGCTGAGCCGATGGCTGAGTTCGACGGCCTGCCGAGCATGCGCTGGAGCCTGCGCGGGTTGACCGAAGAGGGCGACGAGGCCTGGCTGATCCGCGGCATCGCCCGCAAGCGCTACCACTGCCCCGGCTGCCACGGCGACGTCGAGATCGGCGACGAGCACACGGTTGTCCAGTACGTGCGCCGGCTCGGCGGCACCGACCACCACCACTGGCACCGCCGCTGCGCCGAAGAGATCCTGATTCCCGAGCTCGGCCAGCTGCGCCGGGTGCCGGCCGGGGAGTCGAGCCAGTCGAAGCTCGAGCGCCGCGGTCGCTACCCGTCCGGCCGGCGGCGGCGGTAGGAAGCGACGTGGACCTGCCGCGCCGACTCGGCGCGCTCGCCGGCAGGGTCGGGGGCACCTACGCCGGGATCGCCCGCATCTACCGCGACTGGTGGGGCGCGATCCTCTTGCTGGGAATCGTCGTCTTCGTCCCGCTCGGGCTGATCGACGCCGCCGCCAACCAGATCGACGTCGAATCGCTCAACCTCGACAGCGGCATCAAAGTCTTCGCCCTCGTCACCGCGGCGGGGCTGGTGACGACGACCGGCCTGCTCGGCGAGGTCTTCTTCGCCGGCGCGATCTCGCTCTCGCTGACCCATCCCGAGGGCGACCGGCCGCCGCCGCTCAGCCACCTCGCCCGCCGGATCAAGTACTGGCGGTTGATCCGCCTCGACATCGCCTACGTGGTGATCGTCGCCGTGGGTCTGATCCTGCTGGTCGTCCCGGGGGTCGCCGCCTTCGTCCTCCTCGGGCTGTCGGGGCCGGCTGTCGAGCTCGAGCACCGCACCGTGCGCGGCGCCCTGGCCCGCAGCTACCGGCTCGTGCGCTCGGACTTCTGGCTCGTCTTCTGGGTGCTGGTGCCGATCGAGATCGCCGGCGACGTGCTCGGCGACGTCGCCGAGCGGCAGGCCCACCACCTGCTCGGCGAGAGCTTCTTCTCGACCTGGCTCTCGGAGTCGGTCACGAACATCCTCCTCTCCCCCGTCTTCGCGATCGCCGCGGTGCTGCTGGCGACCCGGCTGATCGCCGCCCTCGAGGGGTCGGGGCCGCGGATAAGATCACTGGGTGTCCGTCAGGGTGAGGAGCTAGGAGCGCCCGCATGAGCACGACGCTCGTCACGGCCTCGTTCGTCTCCGACCTCTACGACAACTTCGTCGACAACGAGGAGCAGGGCCTCTTCTGGGTGCTCTGCGGGTTCATCGGATCCTTCGCCTTCATCCGCATGAGCACGCGGCTGATGCGCAGCCCGAAGGTGCCGTGGTGGCCCGGCAGCGTCGTCTCCGACAGCGGCGTCCACCTGCACCACCTGGTCTTCGGGATCGTCACGATGATGGCCGCCGGAGCGTTCGGCTTCCTCTCCCTCGGCCGCAGCCCGGGGACCGAGATCTGCGCCGCCTTCTTCGGCATCGGCGCCGGGCTGACGATCGACGAGTTCGCCCTCTGGGTCCACCTCGAAGACGTCTACTGGTCCGAGCAGGGGCGAAGCTCGATCGACGCCACCGTGATCGCCGCCGCCGGGATGGGACTGGTCCTGATCGGGGCCAGCCCGATCACTTTCGAAACCGGCTCGCCGGGCGCGATCGCCGGCAGCATCCTCACCTGCGCGCTGGTCTTCGGCACGGTCGCGATCTGCTTCGCCAAGGGGAGATGGCTGCACGGCTGGATCGGCTTCTTCCTCTACCCGCTCGCGCTCTACGGCGCCTGCCGGATCGGCAAGCCGAACTCGGCCTGGGCGCGGCGCCGCTACGGCGAGCGGCGGCCGAAGAAGCAGGCCAAGTCGGAGGCCCGCTTCCATCCCGACCGCCGCACCGACCGCTTCAAGAACGCCTTCCGCGACATCGTCGGCGGCAAGCCGAGCGAGGGTCTGGAAAGCGCCAAAGACGAGGCGCTGGCCGCCACGATCGAGGCGCGGGACGAAGTCCGCGAGCGGGCCGAACGCGTCGCCCGCGCCGCCGACCCGAGCCAGCGCGACAGCTGACGCTCAGGCGAGGCGCCGCTCCAGGTTGGCCCGGACCAGCGGCCACTCGGAGTCGATGACGCTGTAGTAGGCGCTGTCGCGCTGCCCGATTCCAGGCACGATCATGTGGTTGCGCATGACGCCCTCGAACTGCGCCGGCAGCGCGGCCATCGCACCGCGCGAGCGCTTGTTGCGGGCGTCGGTCTTGAGCTCGACCCGGACGCAGCCGAGCGTCTCGAAGGCGTGCGTCATCTGCAGCAGTTTGGTCTCGACGTTGACGCCGCCGCGCCAGACCCGCGGGTTGAACCAGGTCCAGCCGATCTCCACCACCCGGTCGGCCGGGCGGACGTTGAGGAAGCGGCTGCTGCCGACCAGCTGGCCGTCAGCGAGCGCGCGAACCGCGAACACGCCCTCGCGGTTCTCCCGGGTCGCGGCCAGCGAGGTTTCGAACCAGGTGTCGAACAGCTCGCGACTCGCGTTCAGCCCCGTCAGCCAGGCCCAGATCTCCTCCGCTTGCGCCGCCTCCCAAAGACCGTCGGCATGCTCCCGCGCCAGCGGCTCGAGCGCCACCCGCTCGCCACGCAGCGGCACCGCCAGCTCAGCCGGAAATCCATTCATGCCCCTACTTCTACAGGCCGAGGCCGTCTACAGGCCGAGGCCGCCGACGCCGCGCTCGTCCCAGCCGAGGTGGTGGGCGAGCTCGTGGCGCAGGGTCTGCTCGACCTGCGCGGCGAGCAGGCGCGGGTCGTGGCCGAAGTCGCGTTCGAGCGTGTCGCGGTAGATCACGATCCGGTCCTCCCAGCCTTCGCGGGCGACCCCGTCGCCGAAGTACTCGCCGTAGGCATGGTGCTCGGTGCCGAGCTCGGAGACGACCACCGGCACCGTCTGCAGCACTCGCTGGAATTCCTCCGGCAGGGCGTCGATCGCGTCGGCGACCAGGGCTTCGAAGCGGTCCATCTCGGGTTCGGACGACACCCCTTAACGGTAGAGTCGGGGGCAAGCCCGCGCCACCGGCGGGCGACCTGAAACGCGACTGGGGAGGCCGAAAGATGGACGACGAGAGAGCAACGACGCCGATGCCGAGATGGCGCCGGAGCGCTGTC
>Ga0196962_10000917_pt1 | contig 10461 bp, 10 predicted proteins | sample S3v_20metaG_FD_183186 | JGI IMG/M metagenome (GOLD analysis project Ga0196962, IMG submission 183186) | Soil microbial communities from Anza Borrego desert, Southern California, United States - S3+v_20 | ecosystem: Environmental > Terrestrial > Soil > Desert | place: USA: California | collected... | reverse complement strand
AGGACCCGTCTTCCTTCACCCAGGTCCCGAGCCCGGCCAGCTCGCGGACCGGCGTCGGGCGCTCGGACAGCTCGAGATGGGGGAGGGTCTCGGCCAGGGCCGGGAAGCGCTGATGTAGGCGGGGGGTCAAATCCGCTTTCGCGCAGCCTGCCAGAAGAGCCAGGCCGACCCGAGGAAGAGCGCGGCGAACATCCCCGTCAGGCCGAGGATCTCGAAGACGGAGCTGATCGCGGCCTGGTGCTTTCCGGCGATCAGGGCGACCACGCCGACCAGCCCCTGGGCGGTCGCCATCGCGAGCATCGTGCGTGCCATTCCCAGCGCACGTGGCGCCCCGGGCGGGCGAAAGCGGGCGATGACTGCGCCGAGGATGCCGACCGCGAACACTCCGAAGAACATCAGGTCGGCGGGGTCGCCCTCGACCCCGATGATGCCGACGGCGCCCATCAGCCAGACGATGAAGAACGCCGACCCAATCGCGACGCCGGCGCCGAGCCGGTACGTGGTGCTTGCCCGGGCGTGCTGGCCGCGCCACGAGGCGTCGGCCGCGAGGCCGCGGGCCATCCGCGAAAGGATGCTGAGGGCGATTCGGCGGTCGCCGGTGCCGCCGGCCCGTTCAAACGCGATCTGATCCTGAAGATCGACCTCGATCTCCTCGATCCGGCGCTCGCCGACCGCAGCCGGCAGGCCGCGCGTGTAGAGCCGCGCCCACCGGCCCGCCAGCCTGGCCGTCCGCTCCGGTTTCATGCGGGCTCCGGAGCGATCCGCGGTGAACGCCCGGCGGCCTTGGCGGCATCCTCGGCTAGAGCTCGTTCGGCCACTTCGAGCCCCTGCCCGGTGAGCTCGTACAGGCGCCGCCGCGGTCGCCCCTCCGTCGCTGCCGCGTCCTCCCACCGCGAGGTGAGCAGGCCGAACTCCTCGAGGCGACCAAGCGCCTTGTACAGCGTGCCGTGGCCCGTCAGGGAACGTGACCCACCCTGCTCCCGCATCGCCTGGGCAAGGCCGAACCCGTGAAAGGCGCCCTCCCCGGACGGCAGAGTCGCGAGGGCTGCGGCGAGAATCTCGTTCTCGAGCGGCAGCAGGGCTCCAGGCTTGCGGCGCGGCATCGCAGGAGAATAGGAAGATATCTTCTCATTGTCAACGCAGGGGCCTTTTACCCGCGGGGCTCGGGCTCAGCTGCCGACGTACTCCGCCAGGTGCTCTCCGGTGAGGGTGGAGCGGGCGGCGGCGAGGTCGGCGGGAGTGCCCTCGAAAACGATCCGGCCGCCGTCGTGGCCGGCGCCGGGGCCAAGGTCGACGATCCAGTCGGCGTGCGCCATCACCGCCTGGTGGTGCTCGATGACGACAACCGACTTGCCGGAGTCGACCAGGCGGTCCAGCAATCCGAGCAGCTGCTCGACGTCGGCGAGGTGGAGGCCGGTGGTCGGCTCGTCGAGGACGTAGACGCCGCCCTTCTCGCCCAGGTGGGTGGCCAGCTTCAGCCGCTGTCGCTCGCCGCCGGACAGCGTGGTCAGCGGCTGGCCGATACCGAGGTAGCCGAGCCCCACGTCGGCGAGCCGGTCGAGGATCTTGTGCGCGGCCGGCACAGCCGCCTCGCCCTCGCCGAAGAACTCCTCGGCCTCGGCCACCGACATCGCCAGCACCTCGCTGATGTCCTTGCGGCCAAACTCGTAGTCGAGCACCTCGGCCTGGAACCGCTTCCCCTCGCACTCCTCGCAGGTGGTGGCGACCCCCGCCATCATCGCCAGGTCGGTGTAGACGACGCCGGCGCCGTTGCAGTTGGGGCAGGCGCCTTCGGAGTTGGCGCTGAACAGCCCCGGTTTCACCCCGTTGGCTTTGGCGAACGCTTTGCGGATCGGGTCGAGCAGCTTGGTGTACGTCGCCGGGTTGCTCCGCCGCGAGCCGCGGATCGCAGCCTGGTCGACCGTGACCACTCCGTCCCGCCCGGACACCGATCCGTCGATCAGCGAGCTCTTGCCCGACCCGGCGACGCCCGTCACGACCACCAGGACGCCGAGCGGAATGTCGACGTCGACCCCCTGCAGGTTGTGGGTGCGGGCGCCGCGCACCTCCAGCGCCCCCGAGGGCTCCCGTACGGACGGCTTCAAGGAGGCGCGGTCGTCGAGGTGCCGCCCGGTGAGGGTGTCGCTGTCCCGCAGCCCCTCGACGGTGCCCTCGAACACCACCTCCCCACCCTCGCTGCCGGCGCGCGGGCCGAGGTCGACGACGTGGTCGGCGATCGCGATCGCCTCCGGCTTGTGCTCGACGACGAGCACGGTGTTGCCCTTGTCGCGCAACTGCACCAGCAGGTCGTTCATCCGCTGGATGTCGTGTGGGTGCAGCCCGATCGTCGGCTCGTCGAAGACGTAGGTGACGTCGGTCAGCGACGAGCCGAGCTGGCGGATCATCTTCACCCGCTGCGCCTCGCCGCCCGAGAGCGTCCCCGACGCCCGCTCGAGGGAGAGGTAGCCGAGCCCGATCTCCACGAACGAGTCGAGCGTCTCCCCCAGCACCTCGAGCAGCGGCGCCACCGACGGCTCGTCGAGGCCGCTGACCCACTCGGCCAGGTCGCTGATCTGCATCGCGCAGGCATCGGCGATGCTCTTCTTCTTGATCTTCGACGACCGCGCCGCCTCGCTGAGCCGGGTGCCGTCGCACTCTGGGCAGGCCGTGAAGATGACCGCCCGATCGACGAAGGCCCGGATGTGCGGCTGCATCGCCTCGCGGTCCTTGGCCAGAAACGACTTCTGGATCGACGGGATCAAGCCCGCGTAGGTCAGGTTGATGCCCTCGACCTTGATCTTGGTCGGCTCCTTGTGAAGCAGGTCGTTCAGTTCCTTTTTGGTGAACTTCTCGATCGGCTTGTCCGGGTCGAAGAAGCCGCAGCCCCTGAGGATGCGGCCCTGCCAGCCCTTCATGCTGTAGCCGGGGATCGTCAGCGCCTCGTCGTTGAGCGACTTGGTCTCGTCGTATAGCGCGGCGAGGTCGAAGTCGGTGACCTCGCCCCGGCCCTCGCAGCGGGGGCACATGCCGCCGGTGCGGGAGAAGTTCACCCGCTCGGACTTCCCGTCTCCCTTCTTCAACATCCCCGATGCCTCGACCGAGGCGACGTTGAAGGAGAACGCCTGCGGCGAGCCGATCTGCGGCTTGCCGAGCCGGCTGAAGAGAATGCGCAGCACCGCGTTGGCGTCGGTGACCGTGCCAACCGTGGAGCGTGGATCCGACCCCAGCCGCTCCTGGTCGACGGTGATCGCGGTCGTCAGGCCGTCGAGCACGTCGACCTCGGGCCGGGCCAGCGCCGGCATGAAGCCCTGCACGAAGGCGCTGTAGGTCTCGTTGATCAGCCGCTGCGACTCGGCGGCGATCGTGCCGAACACCAGCGAGCTCTTGCCCGAGCCAGAGACGCCGGTAAACGCCGTCAGCCGCCGCTTCGGGATCTCGACGCTGACGTCTTTGAGGTTGTTGACGCGCGCTCCGTGGACGCGGATCAGGTCGTGGCTGTCGGCAGTGTGCATCTAGGCAGGAGCCTGGTCGATGCGGACCATGTTGCCGGACGGGTCCCGCACCGCCAGGTCCCGCGCCCCCCATGGCTGATCGGCCGGCTCCTGCACGATCTCGGCGCCCGCCTCGCGCAGCTTCTCGAAGGCTGCATCGAGGTCGTCGGCGTGGAAGTGGACGCCGTTGAGGGCGCCCTTGGCCACGAGGGCGGCGACCGCCTCGCCGTCGGCGGGGCTGCCGTTCAGGTAGTTCGTGAGGACGATCGCGACATCCGGCTGGGAGGCGGCGCCGACGGTGATCCACTGGAACTCGCCTTTGGCGACGCCGCCGCGCTGCTCGAGGCCGAGCACGTCGCGGTAGAACGCCAGCGCGAGCTCGGGGTCATGGACGATCACGAAGCATTGTGAGAGCGAGAGGTTCATGTCCGCAAGGCTAGGGAGCCGGCGTCCCGCCCGTTTCTCCAATCCTGCTCGGCTTGCGGGTGGGGCGGGTGAGGTCCCTGGCGATGCAGCCCGGCACGCGGGCGAGCGCGCCGTGGTCACGCGCCCGGTAGGCCGTCGGCGTCTCGCCCGCCAGCTCGGTGAAGCGGGCGCTGAACGAGCCCAGCGACGTACACCCGACCGCCATGCAGACCTCCGTAACCGTCATGTCGCCACGCCGCAGCAGCGCCTTCGCCCGCTCGATTCTTCTCGTCATCAGATACGCGTAGGGCGTCTCGCCGTACGCTGCGCGGAACCGTCGCGAGAAGTGCGCGGTCGACATCAGCGCGGCCCGGGCGAGCGCCGCGACGTCGAGCGGGCGGGCGTACTCCCGGTCGATCAGGTCGCGGGCGCGGCGCAGGTGCGCGAGGTTCTCGAGCTCCTCCGGCGTCACCGTTCGAGCGTAGCGACGAAGCAGTCGAGCTCGTAGCGAATCCGCGACACGATCACGAAAGCTCCGCTCCGAGGGCCCTGTCCCAGCGCTACCGCAGCGTCAAGATGCGACGACTCCCGCCTCGGCGGCCGGCGCGGCATAGGCAGCGGCGAGCGTCGCGACGGTCTCGTGGGCGTTGAGCCCGCTGGGGTTGGGGACCACCCAGAGGGCCGCGCCGGACCAGTGGATGGCGCTGTCGAGCGTGTCCGGCTGCCTGCCCAGTGCCGCGCCCCGCTCGCCGAACGCGTCGCGGTAGGCGGAGATGCCGGCGATCGCGACTACCGTGGGCCGGTGGTCGGCAACGAGCCGCAACAGCCGCTCGCCGCCTTCGCGCAGCTCCTCGCGGGAGAGCTCGGCTGCGCGCGCGGTGGCCCGCCGTACGAGATTCGTGATCCCGACGCCCCGCGCCACGAGATGCGCGCGATCGACGTCGGTCATCCCGGCGACCCTGTCGACCTCGTGCTCGGTGATGCCGGCCGCGGCCAGCGCCGGGTAGAAGCGGTTGGTGGGATGCGCGAAATGGGTTTGGACCGCGGCCGTCCACAGGCCCGGGTTGATGCCGACGAACAGCAGCTTGAGCCCGGGCCCCACGAGATCGCGAACCTCGTGGCCCCGGAATGCCTCCAGCTCCGCGCGCGTGAACCGCATCCCCCGATCCTGCCCAAAAGTGTCGAATCCGCGCGTTCCCGTTCGTCGTATGGGTAGAGGGGGCTCAAAGCGAGCGCCCCGTGACCGAAGGAGAATCGAGATGGGAAAGCTGATCGCAACCACGCAGGCCACCGTCGACGGTGTCATCGACCCGGTCGGCGAGTGGGTGCAGGCGGACGGAGACCACGGGGAGTACTCGTTCGAGCGCCAGGCGAGATCCAGCGGGCTGGTGCTGGGGCGCAAGACCTACGAGGGCCTGGCGGGATACTGGCCGAGCCAGTCAGGCAAGTGGGCCGACATGGTCAACCAGATGCCGAAGTACGTCGGCTCCGCCACCCTCTCGGGCGATCTCGAGTGGAACGCGACCCTGCTCGAGGGGGAGCTCGGAGACTCGATCCCGAAGCTGAAGGACGAGGTCGACGGCGACCTGTTCGTGCACGGGAGCGGAGAGTTTGCCTACGCCCTCGCCGAAAAGGGACTGGTCGACGAGTACGAGATCTACCTGAACCCGCTGGTCTGGGGCGGGGGAAACGTTCACGTGCTCGGCGACAGGGGAACCGTCCGGATGCAGCTCGACGACGTGAAGCGGTTCGACTCCGGAGTGGTTCTCCTCACCTACCTCCCGGCCTCTTGACTTCGGTGCCCCACTCGCCCGGGGGGCGGTGGGGCACCGATCCCACGAAACTCGTGTCCCCCTAGGTCACATTTCCAGTTTCGTGCACTCCGGATCTCCTTTGATTTTGCCGTCTTCGCTTTCGAACAACACGCACCATTCGTTTTCAGTCCCGGCTTCTTTTTTGATCATTTTTATTTTGTCGACGCAGTTGTCGCCTTTTTTTTTCAAAAGGGTCCCTTTCGCACAGCCCACCGCCACAGCTTCGTAGCGTTCTGCGGCTTTCGCGCCTTTCAATTCGCCGACTTTTTCAACTCTCCATCCTTGACCTGCCCCATCGACGCTGATTTTGATCTCGCATACTTCATTTTCATTTTGGAATTTGCAATTCGCCGCCATCGCTTCGTTCTGGATCGCCGTGCTCGACAAAGTCAGACGTTCCCTCAATCCATATGTGCCTTTGGCCGCACCGAGGACGTTGAGGCTTCCGGACACCGAGCCTTTCGATCCCAACGAGGAGTTGAGTTCACCTGCCAGCGCGAGACTGCTTATTTCTACAGTGTTGTCCGGCGTGGCCACGAGCGGTTTTTCAGCTGAGCTGAGCGTGAATTTGAAACCGTTGTTGAATTGGTAGTGAATGCTGATCCCCGTTAGGCCGACAGTTTTTTCTTCGCTGCTGGTCGCTGTCGGTGCCCCTGTAAGCGTCATGCTTTTCAGCGTTGTCGTCCCACCGGTGAGAAACGTCAGGCCTCCCGAGACCTCGCATTTGCCCGGTTCCTCGGCCGTGACGCTCTGGACATGGCCGTCGCTCGTCCCGCCTGTCAGTTTCAGGCTCGCTGTCAGGCTTGGGCAATGGACGCCCCCGCTTGAGCTGGTGACCGCCGTTGTGCCTGTGAGTTCGAGCGAGGGGTTTTCGCCGCTTTCCAGGATAATTTCTTCGTCGGACCAGCCCGCCGCCGGAGCGACCATCACCGCGCTGAACGCGAAGATGATCACGCCGCTTGCCCCGAGCTTTCTCAGTAGTCGTTTCATCGCACGCCTCCTAGGGTCAAGGACTTATTTGGCGACGACCCCTCGCGGTCAACCAATCAGTCCCTGCCGCCGTCGGGAACGTGTGCTTCCCGTTGCCGCAAGACCGAGAATGCCTTTCGTGAAATGCGAATGCAAGCCTCCGACCTCTTTTGGAGCGTGAGCAATAGCTAGACAAGCGGTTTCGCGTCCTCGAGCGGATGAGCGATTCGGCCATTTAGCGCCCTCCCATGCGGGTGAGTGCGTAAGCGCTGCGGCGACGCGCGATCTCGCACGCGCTCCAACCCACAGTCGCTCTAGACGGCGCTCCTCACAGTCCCACTGCGTGACCTTGCCGCTCGCGCGCATTAGGGCCGCTCGCGCGTGGAGCCGACAATCCCTGACTGCAGATGAGCGGTCTCGCGGAACACCGTGCCGTCGGGGACGCCGGGGTAGCCGGCGGCCTTCGAGTCGATGATCATTTCGGCCTCAGCGAGGATCTCGGAGGTGCGTGGATCGAAGATGTAACGGCTTCCGAATCCGCGTTCCCTGACCCAGCTGATCGCGTCGCCCTTACGCCCGGCGATATCGGTGACCCGGCGCTCGACTCCGATGCCCGGAATTTCAGCCAGGGCGTTGAAGGCGGCCGCCCGTAGCGCCGGGCTCGTAATCGGTTCGGCAAGGATCTTCAAGAGCGTCTCCACCGTCGCGCCCCCTCTCAACGAGGTGGCCGGCGACGCATCGGCCGACGAGTTCCCGCCGCGGCGGTTTTCGATTGCCAGCCGCAGCGCCTCAGGCTCGGTGGGAAGCCGGAGGAGCCTGGAGAGGAACGAGAATTCACGACGGCCGCGGAACGATTTGGATGCGAAGTCCTTCACCAAGCGCCCGGAGCTGTCCCGCCCCACCTCATGTTCGGCAGGGTCGTAGGCGAAGGGGGGCGGCGAGCCCGCCTCTTCCCAGAGCCTTTGGTCAGCGCCCGAGAGGAAGTCGACTCGGCCGAGGGTTTCCCGCTCGCGCGTCGTCCCGTTAGGAGCCGTCCAGACCTCCTTCAGCGTCGGCACCAAGGCATAGCGGGCGCTCGGATCGCTGATCGGCACGAAGTACCTGGGATTCTCCTTCGTGCCCTTCCCATGGCCGTGCGGCAGCCAGCCCTGCAGTTGGGCCACCTTGGTTTTCGTGTAGAGAAGCTGCCCGGGACCCGGGGGCGCTTCGATCGCGCTCTCGGTCGCTTGAGCGGCGATGGCGGCCTGGCGCAGATCGGCGACCACGGCCGTTTGGCGCAGGGCTTCGTCGCCGCTCGGGGTGTAGTCGGGCCCGCCCCCGGCGCTGGGAAGCCCCAGGGGGCCGTTGCCGTCGGGCGGAGCCGGGACCGGCTCACAAGGTTCGACCGGGCCTTCTGCGATTCCCAGCTTCGCGACGCTTCCCCCTTCGGGGTCGCCCGCATAGGGGGTGGGCGCCCCGGAAAGAACCACGCTCTGGTCGGGGCGAAACGCTTCTGGATCCAGGTTGAGATTGGGAGCCGGGTTGCGCATTTCGTCCTGGGAAACTTCGCCGCGCCTGTATTTCCCGAAGCTCTTGCGCCAACTCTCGGTGCTGCCAACTCCGATCGTCATCCCCCCGGCGCCGGGGCCCCCCATCGTCGCGCCGCCGATGGTTCCGCCGCCTGGAAGATGGACTTGCGAGGGCGTGTAATGCGGTTCGCGACAGACCGTCCCGGCCGGCAGCCAGGTCACCTGGGAGGAGATTCCCGCCTCCTCCAAGGCCTGTTCGAGGCCGGCGGCGTCTTCGAGGCTGTAGATCTCGATCGTCACCCCGCCGCCGTCCCGCGGCTCCACCGCAAAGGCCTTGGAGGCGTTGTCGCCGCCGGCGCTGACGACCAGCGCGACCGCGATGGCAGCGAGGGCCATGGCGCCCCCCAGTGCCAGGCGCGGCCCGCGACGACGCCAGGCGGCCACGGGCGGCGAGCCCTGTCCGCCGGGGCTAACCGCGTCGACGAGCAGCGAGCGCCGCGCCCTCAGGGTGGTCTCGTCCGGGAGCAACGGCGAGAGATCGGGTTCAGGCTTGTTCACAGGGCTTCCTCCGCAGGTCTGGTCTCTGTCGGATCGGGGAATGCATCTCCGAGGCGGGTACGGGCACGAGCGAGACGGGAGCGCACGGTGCCGACCGGCAACCCGAGCGCCTCGGCGATCTCCCCATACGACAGATCGCTCCAGGCGAGCAGGGCGAGGACCTCCCGCTCTCGTCTCGGCAGGGCGCGAATCGCCTTGCCGCTCTCGCGCAGTTGCTGGATCGCATCGACACGGGCGATCGCCTCGGCCTCGAGGTCGTCGGGGGGCTGGCTCACATTTCGCGCCCGCTCGAGGGTGTCTCGATAGCGTCGCTGGCTCCGCCACTGGCGGCGCACGACGTTGTTGGCGATCCCCAGCAGCAGCGGCGCGGCGTTTCCGGTGCTCAGAGTGAGCCGCTGGCGCTTACGCCAGGCTTCGAGAAAGACGGTCGCCGTCGCGTCCTCGGCGGCCTGCAGGTCGGCGGTGCGCCAGAGGCAGTAGGACTGGATCGTGCGCGCATGGCGCTCGTAGAGGTCGCCGAATGCCTCGGCGTCGCCGGATCTTGTGCGCTCCCATAGCTGCAGGTCGTCTGCCATCACCTCTATATGCCAGCGTCCCGCGATTCGGTTCCCGCGCTCACCGCCGCAGGGTCAGGGTCAGTCTCCTCCTCGCCGTCTGGCCGGCCGCATCGGTCGCCTCCCCGGCGATCACGAGCCTCGGCTTGCTCAGGCTCCGCAGCGCCCTGCGCCCTTGCCGCGTCAGAGCCAGAGCCACCCTCTTCTCTCCGGCTGCGACGAAGCGGACCGTCTTTCTCTTGAAGGCCGCGACGAGCCTCGCTGCAGCCGAACGGCTGGCGCCGACCCTGGCCCACCCGGCCAAGTCCAGCCTCGCCTCCCCGCCGACCTTCACCCCGACGATCAGCTCCCCCGTCCGCAGCAGCTCGCGCAGCGAGCTTCCCTCGACACCGGTGGAGAGCTCGAGCCCGAGGGGTCGCTTTTCGTCGTCGCCGGGCGGATCCTGGCCGCCGTCCGGTGGCTCTTCGGGTTTGCCGGGCGGCGGCACGACCGTGTAGCCGATCGACGCGCTGTCCGTCAGCTCGGTTTTGGAGATAGCCGTGACCGAGTAGACGTGGTCTCCCACCGCCGAGGTGTCCAGGTGACCGGCCCCTCCGCTCGCGCTCGCGGTGCCGCTGGAGTCGTTGCATGAGGTGAGGCCGGTTCCGCCCGTTCCCTCGCTGCAGGAGAACGCCGTCGGCACCGCCTGCCCGACCACATACGTCCCGCCGGGAGGCGGCGAGGATATGAGCGCGGATGGCGGCCCGGCAACGTTCAGCGCGACCGTGGCATCGGCGTAGTGGCCCGCGGGGTCGCTTGCCCGGTATTCGAAGGAGTCCACCCCCAGGTAGGCCGGCTCCGGCCGGTAGGTGAACGAGCCGTCGCCCAGCAAGGTCAAGGAGCCGTGGTCCGGGGGACTGAGCACGGTCGACGAAACACCCGCCGGGGTCGACCCGCCTGCAAGCACGCCCAGGCCGGCGGGAACGTCGAGCTCCCGGCCCCCATGGGTCGTATAGCCATGGGGCGCAAGGCCGATCGGATTGTCGTATTCGATGGACAGCCAACCGTCGCCCGGTCCGCTCGCCGTCCCAAAGTCCGCCTGGCGCCCGGGCGCGACGAAGCTGGAGCCCCCGCCGCCGCCTCCGGAAGCGGCCGTGGCGCCGCAGCTGTCGCCAGCGGCGCC
>Ga0196962_10000916_pt1 | contig 10466 bp, 12 predicted proteins | sample S3v_20metaG_FD_183186 | JGI IMG/M metagenome (GOLD analysis project Ga0196962, IMG submission 183186) | Soil microbial communities from Anza Borrego desert, Southern California, United States - S3+v_20 | ecosystem: Environmental > Terrestrial > Soil > Desert | place: USA: California | collected... | reverse complement strand
GGCTCGCCGAGGCCGGCTGCTGGGCCTGCTGCCGCCACGGCGACCTCTACCCGGTCGGGCTGCGCGATGCCGCCGACGCGCCCTGGGCGCTCGTCGCCCGCGGCGACCCGCGCCTCCTCGCCGGCCTCGAGCCCCTCGGCGCGGTGACGATCGTCGGCGCCCGCCGCGCCACCTCCTACGGTCGTGAGGTCGCCCGCGACCTCGGCCGCGAGCTGGCGGCGGCCGGGCTCGTCGTCGTCAGCGGTCTCGCCTTCGGGATCGACGCCTGCGCCCACCGCGGCGCCCAGGACGGCGGCGGCCGCACGATCGCCGTCCTCGGCTGCGGCCCCGACGTCGCCTACCCGGCCGCCCACCGCTCGCTCTGGCGGCGTATCTGCGAGACGGACCTGGTCGTCTCCGAGCTCCCTCCCGGCGCCGCCCCCTGGCGCTGGACCTTCCCCGCCCGCAACCGGATCATGGCCGCGATGGCGGGGATGACCGTCGTCGTCGAGGCCGCCGCCCGCTCCGGCTCGCTGATCACCGCCGACCTGGCAGCCGACCTCGGCCGCGACCTCGGCGCCGTCCCCGGCCCGGTCAACTCGCGCGCCTCGGCTGGCCCCAACAGCCTCCTCGCCGGCGGCGCCTGCCTGGTCCGCGACGCCCAGGACGTCCTCGACGCGATGCTCGGCCCCGGCGCCCACCGCCTCGACCGCACCGGCACCGCCCTTGACCCGACCCTCGCCGCCGCCCTCGCCGCCGTCGAGTCCGGCGCCGCCACCTGCGACGCCGTCGCCACCGCGCTCGAGCTCTCCGGCCCCGAAGCCGCCACCGCCCTCGCCCGCCTCGAGCTGGCCGGCTACCTCACCTGCTCGACGATGGGCGTCTACACCCGCACCATGCAAGTGGCACCGGGACCTGCATCGCGCTAAACCCGATTTCCCTCAATCAGCATTCGTACGGCCTCTACAGTGAGCCAGGGTCGTCGCAGGTGCAGAATCCGGTGGCAGTTGGGACATAGGAGAGCGAGGTCGTCCAGATGGGTCTTCTCGTTCGGATCGAGGGTGTAAAGGGGAACGACGTGGTGGCACTCGATGAAATCTGCTGCGCGCTTCCCGTAGCGCTCTTCGAGGTCTACGTCACAAGCCTCGCAGGCAAGCCTGCCCGTCATTTCCTTGACCACCTTGCGTTTTTCACGGCGAAGACGATCGCTGCGCTCGCGCACTCTGTGCACGCGCGTCAGCACTTTGCCCTCTTCTGCTTCGGCGATCGATTCCTCGACCTCCTCAGCGTCCTCCCGGTCGAGGGAAGCAAGGTTCTCGATGATCGCCGCGGCGGTATTTCTGAGGGTGAGCGGGTCATGCGCAAACTCGTCCCAGACCTCTTTGTCGGCGCGACCACCATGGGGGAAGCCCGCCCTAGTAGTCGAGTCATCGACGGCCACGAAGTTCTGCAGCTTGTAGGTCACCGATTTCGAGCTGCGAAAGCTCGGATCTGCAGTCCGCTCTTGTTCGATCGGGATCGCTCGCAGGATTTCACTGAGCTCGTCCGCGTGCGACGTGCCGGGATTGGGCCCCTCGCGCATGTAGAGGTCGAGAGCCAGTATCAGCTCGTCCCGCATCCAGGAGCGTCCCCGCGACGGCATCATCGAAAAGGCTATTCCGGTTTGGAGACTGTGGCCAGTCTCCCTAGGCTGGGGACCCCATGGCGCGCGTCCCCACCGTTCTCTCGATCGCCGGCTCGGACTCGGGCGGCGGTGCCGGCGTGCAGGCGGACCTGAAGGCGTTCGCGCGGGTCGGGGTGCACGGGACGACGGCGATCACCGCGATCACCGCGCAGAACACGGTCGGGGTCGAGATCGTCGAGGCGGTCTCGCCGCGGACGATCGTCTCGCAGGTGCGGATGGTCGCCGAGGACATCGGCGTCGACGCGGTCAAGATCGGGATGCTGGGACGGGTAGAGACGGTCCAGGCGGTGGTCGACGCGCTCCACTATGTCGGTGAGGCGCCGGTGGTGATCGACCCGGTGATGGTCGCCGAGAGCGGGGCGATCCTGCTCGACGAGGACGCGCGGCGGACCTGCGTCGAAAAGCTCCTGCCGCTGGCGACGGTGGTGACGCCGAACATCCCCGAGGCGCGGGTCCTGACGCGCAGCGACGAGAGCGTCTCGCAGGAGGATTTGGCGCGGGCGGTGGTGGCGCTCGGTCCCCGCGCCGCGGTCGTCACCGGCGGCCACAGCGAGGAGGTCGTCGACTACTTCTACGCCGGCGAGGAGGTGACGCCGATCCGTGGGCCCCGCTACCCCGGCGGCGCCTCGCACGGCTCCGGCTGCACCCACTCGGCCTCGCTGGCGGCGTTCCTGGCCCTCGGCCACGAGCTGCTCGAGGCCGCCGAAAAAGCCCGCGAGATCACCTCCGAGGCGGTGAAGAACGGCCTCCGCGATATCGGAGCCGGCGCCGGCCCCGTCGACGTCTTCGCCCTCGCCGAGCCCCGCGACCGACCCTAACCGCCACTGCCCCGTCGCCACCCGTCGTTCCGCTGTTCTTTTGCCTTGTTATTTGAGGGAAAAGAACAGCGGAAGGGGGCTCCTGCGGCTCCGGCGCGCCGGCTCAGTAGATTTTGCTGCTGATGAGCACCAACGGCGACATCGCGACTCGCTATCCGCGGCCTCGTTCGGCGACGGTCTTCGACGGGCCCGACCGCGCCCACGCGCGCGCCTACATGAAGGGGATCGGCTTCGACGACGAGGCGCTCCGCCGGCCGACGATCGGGATCGCCAACACCTGGACCGAGGCGATGCCCTGCAACTTCCATTTGCGAGCGCTGGCCGAGCACGTCAAAGAGGGCGTGCGGGCGGCGGGCGGGACGCCGATGGAGTTCAACACCGTCGCCGTCTCCGACGGGGTGACGATGGGCACCCAGGGGATGAAGGCCTCGCTGATCAGCCGCGAGGTGATCGCCGACTCGATCGAGCTGATGGCCCGCGGCTACCAGTTCGACGCGATCGTCGCGCTCTGCGCCTGCGACAAGACGATCCCGGGCTGCGCGATGGCGCTGGCGCGGCTCGACGTGCCCTCGGTGCTGCTCTACGGCGGCTCGATCGCCCCCGGCCACTGGCACGGCCGCGACGTCACGATCCTCGACATCTTCGAGGCGATCGGCGCCCACAACGCGGGCGAGATGTCAGACGAGGAACTGCACGAGCTGGAGGGGGTGGCGAGCCCCGGCGCCGGCGCCTGCGGCGGCCAGTTCACCGCCAACACGATGGCCTGCGCCTTCGAGGCGCTGGGAATCAGCGCCGGCGGCTCGGCGATGGTGCCGGCCGAAGGAGACGACAAGCCGACCGTGGCGGAGAAAGTCGGCGAGCTAGTGCTGCGGGTGCTGGCCGAGGACATCACCCCGAGCAAGGTGATCACCCGCGACTCGCTCGAAAACGCGATCGCCTGCGTCTGCGCCTCGGGCGGCTCGACCAACGGCGTCCTCCACCTGACCGCGCTCGCCCACGAGCTGGGGATCGAGCTGACGGTCGACGACTTCGAGCGGATCTCCCGCCAGACGCCGCTCTACGCCAGCCTCAAACCCGGCGGCCGCTTCGTCGCCACCGATCTCTACGCGGCCGGGGGCGTGCCGGTGATCCTCAAACGGCTCGACGACGCCGGCCTCCTGCACCGCGAGGCGATCACGGTCACCGGCCAGACGATCGGCGAGGTCGCCGAGTCGGCCAGCGAGGCTCCCGGGCAGGAGGTGGTGCTGCCGGTCGAGGCGCCGCTGAAGCCCGAAGGTGGGCTGGCGATCCTGCGCGGCAACCTCGCCCCCGACGGCTCGGTGGTCAAGGTCGCCGGCACCGAGCGGCGTCAGCAGACCGGCCCGGCCCGGGTCTTCGAGTCCGAAGAGGAGTGCTTCCGCGCGGTCAAGGACCAGCAGATCAACCCCGGCGACATCGTCGTGATCCGCAACGAGGGCCCGGTCGGCGGCCCCGGCATGCGCGAGATGCTGCAGGTCACCGCCGCGATCGTCGGCGAGGGGCTGGGGGAGAGCGTCGCGATGGTCACCGACGGTCGCTTCTCCGGCGCCACCCGCGGCCTGATGATTGGCCACGTCGCCCCCGAGGCGGCGAAGGGCGGCCCGATCGCGGCGCTGCAGGAGGGCGACACGATCACCGTCGACATCGACGCCCGCACCCTCTCGGTCGACCTCTCCGCCGAAGAGATCGCCCAGCGGATCGAGAAGTACGAATCGCCACCGCCGCCGTCCGAGTACCAGCGCGGCGTGATGGGCAAGTACCGGGCGACCGTCTCTTCCGCCGCCAACGGCGCCGTCACCTCCTAGCGCCGACGCGGCTGCGCATCTCGGCGTCCTCGGTCGCTCACGTGCAGAGCACGCTTCGCTCCCTGCGTCCTTGACCTGCTTTGCCGCGCCGACGCTAGGCGACCGTGGCGTCCCGCTCGTCCCCGATCTCGGCCGGCTCGGGCTCGAGGAACTCGTCCAGCAGGGCGTTGAATCGCGCCGGCCGCTCGAGCTGGGGCACGTGGCCGGTCCGCTCGAAGATCTCGAGCCGTGAGCGGCGGATCAGGCGGTGGTAGCGGAGCGCGGCTTCGACCGGGACGATGCGGTCGCTGAGGCCCCAGACGATCAGCGTCGGGATCTCGATTTCGGTCAGCCGCTCGCGGGTGTCGTAGCCGACCATCGAGGCGAGCGAGGGGACGAAGCCGTCGCTGTTCAGCCCCGGCCTCACCTGCTCCTTCAGCAGCGCCGGCCGCAGCTTCTCCGGCTGGCGGATCACCCAGCCGAAGGCGGCGCGGCGGCCGAGCGGTCGGTTCAGCCAGATCGCGCGGTCGCCGTTCAGGAGATGCGGGGCCGCCGCTTTGATCGTCCGCGCCGCCGCCTCGAAGCGCCGTCCCTTCGCCTCGGCGAGGCTGACCCCGGCCGCCGAGACGAGGACCAGGCGCTCGAACCGATCGGGCCGTTCGATCGCCGCCTCGGTGGCGACGAAACCGCCCATCGAGTTGCCGACCAGCGCCGCGACCCGCTCCAGGCCCAGCCGCTCGCAGAACTCGTTCAGCATCCGCCCGTAGGCCGGCATCGAGATCTCCCACTCCGGCATCGGGCTTTCGCCGAAGCCGGGCAGGTCGAGGGCGATCGCCCGGTAGCGCTCGCCGAAGTGCGGCATGTTTTCGAGCCAGTTGCGCCAGCAACCGCCGAGGCCGTGGACGAAGAGGATCGGCTCCCCGGCGCCGATCTCGGCATAGTTGACCGTCGCTCCCGCCAGCTCGACGCGGTGCAGGTGACGGCGCCAGTCGACGTCGATCCAGGCCGGCCTCGGGTCCGGGTTGCCGTAGTCGGCGGTCACGATTTCAGCCTAACTGGCCAGCTGGCCAACCGCCGTGACGGCGCTCACGCGGCGCCGGCTCACTCCTCCATCCGGAAGCCCAGCTTCAGCGACACCTGGTAGTGCTCGACCGAGCCGTCGTCGGCTAGATGACCGCGGATCTCGGTCGTCTCGAACCAGTCGAGGTTGCGCAGCGTCCGCCGCGCCCGGGAGAGCGCGTTTTCGATCGCCTCCTCGATGCTGTTCTTCGACGAACCGGCGATTTCGCTGATCACGTAGACGTTGTCGCTCATCGTTCCTCCTCGCTCGCGGGGTCGCCGCCGCTCCTACCCCGATCCGGCGACCCTTCACGCGCGCGGCTCTCGCGTTCCCGCCGCCGCTCCTCCGGGTCGGCGGGCGGCGCCCAGTGGAGGTGCGAGGCCGCGTCGTCGCGCAGCAGGCAGCGCGGGCAGAGCTCGAGCGAGGCGGCACGGGCCGAATGGAAGCGAGCGCCGCAGCGGTCACAGGCGTACATGGCTGTGGTCGCTCCCGCCTAAGGTTGCTTTTGGCGCTGCGCGAAGGTCAGGCGCAGCGAGCTGCCGGGATCGTCGACCGGCCAGGCCTCGTAGACCCCTGCCTGCTCGGCCGGAGGCCGCGAAGCGGCCAGTCTGACGATCGCGTGTTCGGCCGTGTCGGCCTTGATCACGCTCAGCTCTCGCTCCGTTTTGCGCCGCCGCTCCCAAGCGGCGACGACGAAGTTGCGCACGGCGCCACCCTACCCACAAACAAAGCATTTCCTAATCAGAAGCCGCAATTGCCGACAAGCGGGGGGTCATCGACGGCGCTCTGCGCATGTTTCCGGGATCGCGGGCTCAGCGCCTCCAGCCGAACTCGCGGATCGCGATCGCGGCGACGACGAGGATGGCGATGATCGAGATCGTCCAGGCAGCGGTGCTCATACGCCGCGGCTACCCGCAGGAGGACGACGAAACACGCGTCGACAGCGCCCTCCTGCTCACGTTCGGCCACTGCGCACGATTCTAGAAAACCGGCCGTCCGAGGAGTGCGGGAAGACCGCCCCCTCGTCTGGGCCGGTCGGCGAGCTCGAGCCGCGATCCCGCATGGGGCCCGAGCGCGATCTCGATATGAGGATACCCGCCGCTGGGACGCCCCGGCTCCGATGCCCGGCCTTAGGCGTACCCCATCCGTTCGAGGACCGGGATCTCGCGGATCTGCGGCGGCTGCAGGTGGTCCCAGAGGATGCCGCGGGGACGCTCGTACTGGCGCTCGACTTCGATCACCGCGCGCGGCGTCGCGATCAGGTCGCAGGGGAGGTCGTGGGCGGTGACCATCAGGTGCTGGCGGAGGATCTGGATCGGGTGGACGGTGGTCGCGACCACCGTGTGGGAGTCGATCTTGCCGGCGTCGACGAGGATCCCGTACTCGAGGTCGTGGTAGCCGCCGCCTTTGCCGATTCGGGCGCCGCTGAGGTTGACCGCGACCGAGCCGCAGAGGACGAAGTCGACCTCGGGCAGGTCGTCGAGCGCGACCACGCGGCCGTGCTTCAGCGCGCCCTTGATCGTCGCCGCCTCCTTGACCGCCGCTTTCGACATCTTCTTCGGGTCGAGGACGCGGAAGGGATGGGGGTCGCGCAGCCGCGGCACCGCCATGATCATCGTCTTGCCTTCTTCCAGCGCCAGCCGGCGGGCGTGGGTCTGCGGCGAGTCGGGGTTGGCCTTGATCACTCGCGCCCGTTTCCAGAGCCGGTGGCCGGCGAGCTTCTCGGCGGCCAGTTTGGCGCCGGCGAAGTTGGGGATGCGCCCCTCCGCCCCCGGGAAGCGCGAGACGCCCTCGCGTTCCATCGCCTTCCAGACCTCGTCGCGAACCTCGTCCTTCGGGCGCATGGGGCGAAAGATATCCGGCTCGCCTGCCGATAAAGAGGCGATCGAGCCGAAAGCGGCGAATAAGCCGAAATTGCAGGCGGTCTCGATTCGGCCACCTGACCGAACCGCCTGCCTATCATTTCCGTAAGAGATTTCGAACGCACCGCCTGACCGTCCGAAAAGCGAGAACCGAAGGGGAGAGATGGGGCGCAAGTCCTGGATAGCCGTGATCGCGGTCGCCGTGCTGGTGCTCGGCGCGGTCGGTGCTGCCTTCGCCTACGACAGTTCGCACAAGGACGAAATCGCCGAGGGGATCACGATCGGTGGCGTCGACGTCGGCGGCCTGAGCGAGGAGCAGGCCGAAGCAAAGCTCAAGCGCAAGCTGCTCGAGCCGCTGCGCGAGACGATCAAGGTGAAGTTCGACGGCGAAACCTGGAAGCTGAAGGGCAAGAAGCTGAAGGTCCACGCCGACCTCCAGCCGTCGATCGAAGCGGCGCTCGAGCGCAGCCAGGACGGTGGCTTCCCGGGCCGGCTGGTCCGCTACGTCAGCGGCGGCGAGGTGGAGGACTCGATCCAGCCGCACCTCGCCTACTCCGAGCAGGCGATCAACCGCTTCGTCCGCCACGTCGCCGAGGAAGTCGAGCAGGAACCGCAGAACGCCAGCGTCGAAGCGAGCGGCGACTCGCTCACGGTCGTCGCCGGCCAGGAGGGTCGCAAGCTGCGCGACAACCTGCTCACCGACGAGCTGAAGGCGGCGGTGCTGAGTGGCAACGCCGACCGCACGATCAAGGCCCACGTGCACGCGACCAAGCCCGAAATCACCAAGGCGGACGTCGCCGGCGAGTACCCGTCCTACCTGACCCTCGACCGCAGCAGCTTCACCCTGCGGCTCTGGAAGAACCTGAAGCTGGCCAAGACCTACACCGTCGCGGTCGGGATGGAAGGTCTCGAAACCCCCGAGGGTCTGTACGAAATCCAGGCGATGGAAGAAAACCCGACCTGGCACGTGCCGGAATCCGACTGGGCGGGCGACCTCGCCGGCCAGACGATCCCGCCGGGACCCTCGAACCCGATCAAGGCGCGCTGGATGGCGATCTTCGAAGGCGCCGGCATCCACGGCACCGAAGAAACCTCGTCGCTCGGCAGCGCCGCCTCGCACGGCTGCGTGCGGATGGCGATCCCCGACGTCGAAGAACTGTACGACCAGGTCGAAGTCGGCACCCCGATCTACATCGGCTGAGGCCACCAGCCGCGACCATCTCCGCGCCGCTCGGCGCAGGACCGGGAGCGCGCGGGGCGAATTCTCCTTCGTGAACTGGGACACGGCGCTGGCCGATTACGACCGCGACCTGCGCGCGCGGGGCGCGGCCGAGCGGACGCGGCGCGCCTACGGGGTCGACCTCGGTGGCTTCGCCGAGTGGGTGGGCGCGCAGGGGCTCGGGCCCGGCGAGGTGCGCCACCGCGACGTCCGCCGCTACGCCGCCGCGCTCTCGAGCGCCGACGCGGCACCGAACACGGTGGCCCGCAAGCTGGCGGCGATCCGCGGCCTCTACGGCTTCCTGGTCCGCACCGAGCGCGCCGCCGCCAACCCGGCCGAGCTGGTCTCCAGCCCGAAGCGCTCGGAGAAGCTGCCGAAGGTGCTGAGCGCCGAGGAGATGCGGACGCTGCTCGAGCGGATTCCGGCCCGCACGCCGCTCGAGCTGCGCGACCGGGCGATGCTCGAGCTCGCCTACTCGTGCGGCCTGCGCTGCGAGGAGATCGTCAACCTCGATCTCGGCGCGCTCGACCACGAAACCGAGCAGCTGCGGGTGCTCGGCAAGGGCCGCAAGGAGCGCTTGCTGCCGGTCGGCGCGCCGGCGCAGCGGGCGCTAGACCGCTACCTGCAGAAGGGGCGGCGGGCGCTCGCCGTCGATCCCCGCGAGCCGGCGATCTTCCTCTCCAAGAGCGGCCGCCGCCTCTCAAACTCCGACGTCACCCGGCGGCTCGGGCTCTGGACCCGGGAAGCGGCGCTCGCCGCCGGGGTCTCGCCGCACTCGCTTAGGCATTCCTTTGCAACGCATCTGTTGGAGGGCGGAGCCGATCTGCGTACGATTCAGGAGTTACTCGGTCACGCCTCGATCTCGACCACCCAGGTCTACACCCGAGTCGATGCCGCGCGTCTGCGTGACACGTACGCTGCAAGCCACCCCCGCGCATGACCGAAATCCCCGCAAACCCCCATAGAATCGGCGACTGAGCGATGGAAACCGGAGTCAAAGAAGTCGAGCTTCGCGATCTCTGGCGTCGTTACAAGGAGGAGGGTGACGACACCGCCCGCGAGCGGCTGGTCGTCGCCTACTCGCCGATGGTCAAGTTCGTCGCCGGCCGACTCGGCGCCGGGCTGCCCTCGCACGTCGAGGACGCGGACCTGATCTCCTACGGCCTGGTCGGCCTGATCGGCGCGATCGAGCGCTTCGATCCCGAGCGGGGGATCAAATTCGAGACCTTCGCGATGACCCGGATTCGCGGCTCGATCATCGACGAACTGCGCTCGCTCGACTGGGTGCCGCGCTCGGTCCGCTCGCGCGCCCGCGAGATCGAATCTACCCAGGCGAAGCTCGAGCACGAGCTGCAGCGGGCGCCGACCGAGGCCGAGCTGGCCGCCAAGCTGAACATGACCGAGGAGGAACTGCAGTCCTCCCTGCTCGAGATCGCCAACTCCTCCGTCTACGCGCTCGACGAGCTCTGGACCGTCTCCGACTCCTCCGGCGACCAGGTCAGCCTGCTCGACACGATCGCCGACGAAGGCGCCGCCGACCCGCAGGAGGCGCTCGCCTCAAACGAGGTGAAGGATCGGCTGACCGAGGCGATCGGCTCGCTTCCCGAGCGCGAGCAGCTCGTCGTCGCCCTCTACTACTACGAGAACCTGACCTTGCGCGAGATCGGCGAGGTGCTCGGGGTGACGGAGTCGCGCGTCTCCCAGCTCCACACGAAGGCCGTGATGCGCCTGAAGACGCACCTTCAGTGACCGTGCCGGTCGGAGGCCGCTAATGCGCACGCGCCACCGGACACCCCGCGAGCGCCTGGGGAGGCTGCTTCGCCGCCGCGAGCACGTCGACCTGGCGGCGATGGGGCCGCACGAGCTGGCCGCCTTCCGGTTCAACCACTCCGACGCCGGGCGCACCGTCGCCGGTCTGACCCGCACCCTCGGCGTGCCGAAGGTCTCGGTTGGGGCGCGGGGCGGCTCGGCGAGCGAGGTGCGGGTCACCTGCGCCTGGGAGCTGACCTGGCACCAGTGGGCGGTCGACATCGGCGACGAGA
>Ga0196962_10000915_pt1 | contig 10477 bp, 7 predicted proteins | sample S3v_20metaG_FD_183186 | JGI IMG/M metagenome (GOLD analysis project Ga0196962, IMG submission 183186) | Soil microbial communities from Anza Borrego desert, Southern California, United States - S3+v_20 | ecosystem: Environmental > Terrestrial > Soil > Desert | place: USA: California | collected... | reverse complement strand
CCTCCTCCTCGTCCCAAAACTCCCGCTCGAACGGGCGCGAGCGCGGTTTCGCAGCAGGCGGCTCGTGCAGAGAGCCGGGGGATGGCTCGACGGAGCCTCCCCGCTGTTGCGACGGCGAGCCATCCCCCGGCTCTCCCCCCGCCCCGTCCCTCTTCGCCTGCTGCCCCTCGCGCCCTCGCCGCTTCTCTTCGCGTTCGCGGCGGCGCTGCTCGCGCTCGCGTGCGGCCGGGTCGTCGGGGTTGGCGAACGGGTCGCCGCTCAGCCAGTCGTCACTCATCGCCCGGCTCCCCTACCCGCGGGGTCGCTTCTTCCACCGCGGCCGCCCCGGCCAGGTACGCCTCCAGCAGATGGGCGGCGGCGAGCGAGTCCGGAGCCGCGCTGGCGCCGGCCCGCCGGCTCATCTCCGCCATCCGCGTGGTCAAGCGCTCGTCGTAGGTCTCGACCGGGACCGAGAGCACGGCTTCCAGTTCGGCCCCGAAGCTGCGGGCGAGCGCCGCCTGGCTTCCCTCCTTGCCGCTCAGATGCAGCGGCAGACCGAGGACCACCCGCTCGACGCCGTGCTCGGCGACGATCTCCGCGACCAGCTTCGCCTCCGGCGGTTCGATCACCGGCAGCGGGGTCGCCAGGGTTCCGGTCGGGTCGGAGATCGCGCATCCGATCCGCGCCGTGCCGTGATCGAGGGCGAGAACCCGCACGCCTAGGCGAGCTCCCGCTCGATCGCCGCCCGCGCCGCGGCAAGCGCCTCCTCCAGCTTCGCCGGATCCTTCCCCCCGGCCTGGGCCATGTCGTCGCGCCCGCCGCCGCCCCCGCCGACGATCGGGGCGATCTCGCGGATGATCGAGCCGGCTGAGACGCCACGCTGGACGACGTCCGCGGAGACGAGCGCGACCAGGCCGGCTTTGCCGTCGAACTCGCCGCCCAGCACCACGGCGGAGGGCTGGCCGACCTTCGACTGCACGCGGTTGGCGAGGGCGAGCAGCTGCTTCGGATTCGCCTGCAGCCCCTCGGCGGCCACCGCGGCGACGAGATGGCCCTCGCCCCCCGGAAGGTCCTCCGCCCGGCCGGCCATCGCGTCCGCTTCGATGCCGAGCTGCTCGCGCTGAGCCTTCTCCGCCCCGGCCCCCGCCTCCTTCAGCTTCTCCGCCGCGCGGCGGGCGCCGCCGACGGGGTCCTGCGGGTTGCCGAGCAGCTCCCCCGCCTCGCGCAGCTGCGTCTCGCGCTCGCGGAACCAGTCGATCGCCGCCGGCCCGGTGATCGCCTCGACCCGGCGCACGTTGGCCGCGCTCGAGCCCTCGCCGGTGATCTTGAAGATGCCGACCTCGGCGGTGTTGGCGACGTGCGTCCCCCCGCAGAGCTCGCGCGAGACCCCGTCGACCTCGACCACTCGCACCCACTCCCCGTATTTCTCGCCGAACAAAGCCATCGCGCCGAGCCGTTCCGCCTCCTCGCGGTTCATGTTGAGCCAGCGCACCGGGCGGCTTGCCTTGACCCACTCGTTGACCCGGTCCTCGACGGCGCGCAGCTCCTCGGGGCTGAGCGCCTGGCCGTGGGTGAAGTCGAAGCGCAGCTTGTCGGGGCGCACCGCCGAGCCGGCCTGGCGCACGTGGGTGCCGAGCCGCTCGCGCAGGGCTGCGTGCAGGAGGTGGGTCGCGGTGTGGTTGCGCATCGTCGCGTGGCGGGTCTCGTGGTCGACCTCGGCCTCGACCGTCTCCCCCCTTTTGATCGCCGCGTCCGCCTCGACCTTGATCACCTGGTCGTCTCCCACCCGGTAGACGTCCAGCACCCTGCTCTCTCGGCCGTCCCACCGCAACACCCCGGAGTCCGCCACCTGGCCGCCGCCCTCCGCGTAGAACGGGCTCTCCTCGAGCTTGACCAGGACGCGACTTGGCTGCGCGTCCTGGATGTCGGCCGTCTCGACAACCGCGACTCCGGTGGTCGTCCGCAGCCTCTCGTACCCGACGAACTGCGTCGGCGGACTTTGGACGGCGACCGCGCTGGCGCGCTCGTGGGAGTCCTCGGAGCCGTGCGCGGTGGCGGCGCCGGTGCGGGCGCGCTGGCGCTGCTCCTCCATCAGCTCCTCGAAGCCCGAGTCGTCGACCTCGAGGCCGCGCTCGGCCAGCAGCTCCCTGGTCAGGTCGTAGTGAAAGCCGTAGGTGTCGTGCAGCTTGAAGGCGTCGGCGGCGTCGATCCAGGAAGTGGTTTGGACTTCCGCCTTCTCGACGATCGCCTCGAGCAGTTCGCTGCCGCGCTCCAGGGTGCGTCCGAAGCTCTCCTCCTCGTCGCCGACCCAGCGGGCGATCGTCTCCCGCTCGGCGAGCAGCTCCGGGTAGGTGCTCCCCATCAGCTCGATCGTGCGCTCGGCGAAGCGGCCGAGCCAGGGCGCCTCGAGGCCGAGGGTGCGGCCCTGTTGGATCGCCCGCCGCATGATCCGCCGCAGGATGTAGCCGCGGTCCTCGTTGGAGGGGACGACTCCGTCCGCGATCAGGAAGGCGGCGCCGCGCGAGTGGTCGGCGACGATCCGCATCGCCCGGGTCACCGCGCCGCCCTCGTCGTAGCGGTGACCGGAGAGCTCCTCGGCGAGGTCGAGCAGCGGCCGCACGTGGTCCGTCTCGAAGACCGAGGGGACGCCCTGGAGGATCGCCGCCATCCGGTCGAGGCCCATGCCGGTGTCGATGTTCTTCATCGGCAGCTCGGCGAGGGTTCCGTCCGCCGCCAGGTCGTAGCTCATGAAGACGTGGTTCCAGAACTCGAGGAAGCGGTCGCTGTCGTCGCCCGGCCGCTCGCCCTCGGCCCCGAACTCGACGCCGCGGTCGAGGTAGAGCTCCGAGCAGGGGCCGCAGGGGCCGGTCGGCCCGGCCTGCCAGAAGTTGTCCTCGCGGCCGAGCCGGACGATTCGCTCCTCCGGGACCCCGGCGGCGCGCCAGATCTCGATCGCCTCCTCGTCAGGGCCGAGCCCCAGCTCCTCGTCGCCGCCGAAGACCGTGACCCAGATCCGCTCCGGGTCCATCCCGAAGCCCTGCGTCGAGAGCTCCCAGCCCCAGGGGATCGACTCCGCCTTGAAGTAGTCGCCGAAGCTCCAGTTGCCGAGCATCTCGAAGAAGGTCATGTGGCGAGCGGTCTTGCCGACCTCTTCGATGTCGGTCGTGCGGAAGCACTTCTGCACGTCGGCGAGGCGGCGGGCGGGCGGCTCCTCGCGGCCGAGGAAGTAGGGCTTGAACGGCTGCATCCCCGCCGTCGTCAGCAGCACCGACGGATCGTGCACCGAGGGGACCAGGGAAGCCGAGGGGACCACCTTGTGGCCTCGCTCCTCGAAAAAGGAGAGGTAGGTGTCGCGAATCTCCTGCGCCTTCATCCGATGGAGCCTAGATATTCGCGGGCGGAAAGGCCGTGGGATCAGGCGGCGCCGACGATGGTGCCGTGGCCGACGATCGTCTCCCCGTCCATGAGCACGGCGGTCTGACCGGGCGAGGCGCCGAGGAACTCCTCCCCCAGCTCGACCTCCAGCGCCTCGTGGCGACCGCTGCCCGCGTCGCCGACCGAGGCGGGCAGGGCGCGCGAGTGATAGCGGAGGCGGACCGAGTCGACGCGGGAGCCGTCGCGGAGCAGGACGGCGTTGCGAATGCTGACCCGGCGGGTTTCGAGGTCGGCGCGAGTGCCCACGGTGACCGTGTTGGCGCTGGCGTCGGTGGCGAGGACGTAGAGCGGCTCGGGGGCGGAGACGCCGATCCCGCGACGCTGCCCGACGGTGAAGTTGTGGTGGCCGCGGTGGCGGCCGACGGTCTGGCCGGCCCGGTCGAGCACGGCGCCGTCTCGGTCGCGCAAGCCGCCGTGGCGGCGCAGGAAGCCGCGCTTGCCCTGTCCTGCCAGGAAGCAGAGGTCCTGGCTCTCCGCCTTGCGGGCAACCGCGAGTCCGTGGCGAGCCGCGATCTCCCGCACCTCGGGCTTGGTCAACTCGGTGAGGGGGAAGGAGAGCCGGCCGAGCAGGTCGGTGGGGAGCGCGGCGAGCATGTAGCTCTGGTCCTTGGCCGCGTCGGCGGCGCCGGCCAGCAGCGGGCCGTCGGCGTCCTCGACGATGCGGGCGTAATGGCCGGTGACGAGACGCTCTGCGCCGACGCGCTCGGCGAGGTCGACCATCGCGGCGATCCGCACCTCGCCGTTGCAGAGCACGCAGGGGTTGGGCGTGGTGCCGGCCGCGTAGCCGTCGATGAAGCGCCCGACCACGCGGCGGCGGAATTCCTCCTCGAGGTCGAGCGTGAAGTGCGGGATGCCGAGCGAGTGCGCGAGCCCCCGGGCGCCCAGCACCGCCTCGGGGGAGCAGCAGGCCTTTGCCCCGTCGGTCTCCGGGTCGGCCCAGAGCTTGACCGTGACGCCGACGACCTCCGCCCCGCGCTCGCGCTCCAGCAGGGCGGCGACGGCGCTGTCGACCCCGCCGGACATGGCGACGGCGACGCGCTGCTTCGGAGGCGCGGTCCGGCCACCGTCGTTTGCAGGCGAGGCCGCCGGATCGCGCCGCGCCTCCGGCGCGGTCGCAAGGGAAAGCTGCGATGCGGCGGCACCGCTCAGGGCGCGGTGCAAGGCGTCGGTGGCAAGTTGAGCCGCGTGTCGCCTGGCCGGCGTCAGGCCGCCGACCGTGGCGTCGACCGTGTCGATGTCGACCGCGGCGGCCTCGAGCACCGGGGCCCCGTCGATCGTCTCCGCGACGGCCGCAGTTGCCGCCTTGGTCGCGCCGCATCCCTCGGCGTCGAAGGTGACGCTCGCGATTCGCTCGTCCTCGACCAGGAACGAGATCCGCGCTAGATCGCCGCAAGCCGCGCCCCCGGCAGCGCCGGTGAAGGCGCCGTCGGCCGGCGCCCCGCGCCGGCTCTCGTCGCCGAGGAAGTGCTCGAAAAGCTCCCGCTCCATAGACGCAAGGGTAGAGCCCGCACCTGGCAGAGCCCTCATTCGCTCCTACCCGCCGTGTGAGTGCGGGTGATCGCGCTGCTTGCTCATCGCGTCCCTCAAATCGGTGGCGACAGCACTCGGTTCGTCCCGCAGCGCTCGCCAGGTGATCCGCACCGACCGCCAGCCCTCGGCCAGCAGGGTGCGGTCTCGCTGCCTGTCGCCCTCGAAGGCGCGATCGGTCCCGTGCACCGCCCAGCCGTCGAGCTCGGCGATCAGCCGCTGCTCGGGCCACATGCAGTCCGGCCGCAACAGCCGCCCGCGGATCGGCAGCGTCGCGTTGAGGAGCGGCCTGGGGATCTCACTCGCGTCCAGGAAGGCGACGAACCTCTCCTCGAACTCGTTCTGAGTGATTCCCACCGGCTCGCGGCCGGCAAGGAGCTCCCGCACGGTTGCCGCTCCCCGCCGGCCGGGGTGCCGCGCGAGCAACTGCGGCAGCGAGACGCGGTCCGTCAGCTGCCGCACCTCGGTCTCATGGAGGGCCCGTTCCACCTCCCGCTTGGATGCGATTGCGGCAAGGTCGAGGACCGTGCGGAAGACGGAGGTCACGGGAATTCCGTCGCGCTCGCCGACTTCGTCGGACCGTAGTTCGGCTTGACGAAGAAGCAAGCCGTTCCGCTTGCTGCGGCCCCATGAGGGCCGACTGAGTTCGACTGTGCCTGGGTCGTAGGGAAAAATGCCCCACATTCGCGCCGCCGATCGATGGCTCAACGCCGCCCCGGGACCGCAGGCGAGAACGGCCGCCATTCGCCGACGATCGGGCGTGGAGGGCGCCTCTCCCAACGCGTAGACACCGGAGTAGAGCGGATGAAGAATTCCGCGTCGAACCCGCTCCGCCACCGCCTGACTCCCCAAACCGATGCCCAGCAGCTGCCTCCGCGTAACGACACCATGCTGCCGCCGCGCCAGCTCGGCCATCGACCGGTCCATCCCAGCTCGAACTGAGCCTTTTTGCGCCATGGGAGCAAAAAGGCTCAGCTCGGCGAAGTTCGCCCCCCCTCGCTCGCGTTTTGCGCTCGCGAAACGAGGCCCCAGCCCGCCGTTGCCGCCTCTGGCTTTGATCCCTTCAAGTGAAGGTGGGTGCCTGCTCCCGACCCCAAGGGGCCGGAAGACTTTCGGCTCCCGCGCCGTTTGTGTTGGGTCAAACGGTGAGACGGCTCTCGCACGGGCTCGAGCCTCGGTTCAACCGTACCACCGGCGCGCTCCCGCAAACACCGCGGGTCGCTAGGCGTCCGCGGCCGCTCAGTAGCCGTCCTGGTCGAGGTTGGAGAGGTGCAGCTCGGCCTCGCTCCAACGCTCGGGTGGCACGCGCAGGGCGATATCGCCACGGCCGAAGCGATCCAGCGGCCAGTCGGCGGTGAGAACCGCCTCGATTCCCTCCTCGGTAAGCGCCTGGTGCCAGGCCCGCGCCGTCCCCAGGTCGGCGAAGTCCCGCACGACCTCCCAGCTGTCGTAGCTCGGGTCATCCACGTGGACCGGGGTTTTCCCCGGCCCGGGTCCCGGCCGCCGGCTCCGTGGAAGCCAGTCCCGGAGTCCCATCTCAGTGCCCGGCGAGTTTTCGCTGGTGGACGGCGATTCCGAGGTCGCGCAGCTGGATCTCCTCGACCGGGGCGGGCGCGCCCGTGAGCAGGTCGAAGCCGGAGGCCGTCTTCGGGAACGCGATCACGTCGCGGATCGTCTCGGCCCCGCTGAGCCGCTGGACGATGCGGTCGACCCCATAGGCGATGCCCCCGTGCGGCGGAGCGCCGTAGCGCAGCGCCTCGAGCAGGAAGCCAAACCGGGCCTGCGCGGTCTCGGCATCGATCCCGAGCGCAGCGAAGACCGCCTCCTGGACGTCGGCCCGGTTGATGCGGATCGAGCCGCCGCCCAGCTCCTGGCCGTTCCAGACCACGTCGTAGGCGACGGCGCGCGCGTCTCCAGGATTGTCGGGGTCGAAATCCCCCGCGGGCGCGGTGAACGGGTGGTGCAGCGGGTCCCAGCGCTTCTCCTCCGCGTTCCACTCCATCAGCGGCCAGTCGACGATCCAAACCAGTCGGTGCTCGTTCTCGTCGATCAACTCGAAGCGCTCGGCGAGGTCGAGGCGCATCTGCCCCAGGACCGCGTCGGTGACCTTGCGCTCGTCGGCGACCAGCAGCAGCAGGTCGCCGTCCTCGGCCCCGAGCCGCTGGTTGAGGTCGGCCAGCTCCGCCTCGGCGAGGAACTTCGCCGTCGGCGAGCGCCACCCCTCGCCCTCGCGGAAGGCCCAGGCCAGCCCCTTGGCCCCGAGCTCCTGGGCGCGCGAGATCAGGCCGTCGAGCTCGGAGCGCGGCATCTCCCGGCGGCCGGCGTTGATGCCGCGGATCGAGCCGCCCCCGTCGAGGACGGAGCGGAAGACCTTGAACTCGGTCTCGCGCAGCGCATCGCCGAGGTCGACGAGCTCGAGGCCGAAGCGCAGGTCGGGTCGGTCGGTGCCGAACCGGCCCATCGCCTCGTCGTAACACATGCGCTGCATCGGCAGCTCGATCTGCGGGCCGCCGGCGCGCGCGAACACGTGGGCCAGGAGCCGTTCGTTCAGCTCGATGACGTCCTCGCCGTCGACGAAGGACATCTCGAGGTCGAGCTGGGTGAACTCGGCCTGGCGGTCCGCCCGCGTCGCCTCGTCGCGGAAGCAGCGCGCCACCTGGTAGTAGCGCTCGAACCCGGAGACCATCAGCAGCTGCTTGAACAGCTGCGGCGACTGGGGCAGCGCGTAGAACGAGCCCTGCTGCTGGCGGCTGGGGACGAGGAAGTCGCGGGCGCCCTCCGGCGTCGAGCGGGTAAGGACCGGCGTCTCGACGTCGACGAAGCCCTCAGCGTCGAGGAACTCGCGCATCGCCGCCGTCACCCGGTGGCGCAGCATCAGCGCCTCCTGCATCGGTGGGCGGCGCAGGTCGAGATAGCGGTAGCGCAGGCGGGCGTCCTCGCCGACCTCGCCGGAGAAGCCCTCGATCTGGAACGGCGGCGTCTCCGCGTCGCCGAGCAGCTCGGCGCCCTCGACCTTGAGCTCGACCTCGCCGGTCGGCAGCTCGGGGTTGACCGTCTCGGGGGAGCGCCGCACGACGGTCCCCGCCGCACTCAGCACGTCCTCCGCGCGCAGCTTGTGGGCCAGCTCGAAAGCCTCGCCGGAGGCGTCCGGGTTGAAGACGAGCTGGACGACGCCGGTGCGATCGCGCAGGTCGATGAAGATCAGGCCGCCGTGGTCGCGGCGACGGTGGACCCAGCCGGCGACGCGCGCCACGGAGTCGACCCGGTCCCCGAGCACCTGCCCGCACCAGGCGTCGCGGTACCCGTTCGGCCGCAGCGACGGCACCTCAGAGTCCCCCGCCCCTACGGCGCCTTGCGTCTCGCTCACGACTCTCCTCCGCTCATCTCGTCGACAAGGTTGCCGGGATCGACCGCGCGCTGCTCTCCGCTCTCCATGTCGCGCAGTTGAGCCGTCCCGTCCGCCTCGAGGATGAGCACCCGACGAGCGCCGATTCGGTTGGCGTGTTTGAGCTGCCCCTTGAGCGTGCGCCCGGCAAGGTCGACCTCGGCCGAGAGGCCGGCGCCGCGAAGCTCCGCGCTGGCCCTCGTCGGCGATCGCGACGAAGGCGTCCCGGTGCGGCGCCTCGTCCTCCCCGCCCAACGCCAACAGGATCCGCTCGATCCCGGCCGCCCATCCGACCGCCGGCGTCGCCGGCCCGCCGAGCTGCTCGATCAGGCCGTCGTAGCGGCCGCCGCCGCCAACCTCCGACTGCGCGCCAAGCTCCGCGCAGACGAAGGAGAAGATCGTGCGCGTGTAGTAGTCGAGCCCGCGGACCAGGGCCGGGTCGACCTCGTAGGCGACCCCAGCGGAGTCGAGCAGGCCCCGCACCTCGGCGAAGTGCTCGGCGTCCTCGCCCTCCAGCGCGCCCACGATCGTCGGCGCGCTCGCCATCACGCCCCGCGTCCCCTCGTCGTCGGAGTCGAAGGCACGCAGGGGGTTGAGGTCGATCCGCTCGCGCACGTCCTTGGAGAGGTCCGCCTCGTGGGCGCGCAGGTGCGCCTTCAGCTGCTCCAGGTAGCCGCGGCGCGTCTCGAGCGAGCCGAGGCTGCCGAGCCGCAGCTCGACCCCCGGCACGCCGAGCTCGCCGAGCAGGTCGGCGAGCAGCATGATCGCCTCGGCGTCGGCCAGCGGCGAGTCGGTGCCGATGCACTCGGCGCCGAGCTGGTGGAACTGGCGGTAGCGGCCCGCCTGCGGGCGCTCGTGACGGAAGAACGGCCCGGCGTAGGAGAGCTTCACCGGCTGCGCCAGCTTGTGCATGCCGTGCTCGACATAGGCGCGGCAGATCGGCGCCGTGCCCTCGGGCCGCAGCGTCAGGCTGCGCCCGCCCTTGTCCTCGAAGGTGAACATCTCCTTGCGCACGATGTCGGTCGACTTGCCCACGCCTCGTTCGAACAGCTCGGTGTCCTCGAAGGCGGGCGTCGCGATCGGCTCGTAGCCGGCCCGGGCGAAGATCGCCGCCGCGGCACGCTCGATCCGCGCCCGCCCGCGCGCCTGCTCGGGCAGCACGTCGAACGTCCCGCGAGGTGCCTGGAACTTGCCGGCCATCGTGCAGCGACCTTAGTCGGACGAACCGCCGCGCGCTCTACCGCGCCAGCGAGGCCAGGAACGGGTTGGTGGCGCGCTCCGCTCCCAGCGTCGTGACGCCCATATGGCCTGGATAGACGACGGTCTCCTCAGCATGGGAGCCGAGCAGGGTGGAGATCGACTGCATCAGCGTCGGCCCGTCGCCGCCCGGCAGGTCGACCCGCCCCACCGAGCCCTGGAAGAGGACGTCGCCGGAGAAGATCGCCTCCTCGTCGCGGACCGAGTAGGTGACGTGGCCGGGGCTGTGCCCGGGAGTGAATATGACGTCGAGCTCGAGCCCCGCCAGCTCCAGCGCCTCGCCCCCCTCGACGGTCTCGTCGGCGTCATAGCTCTCGAAGGGCCCGAAGCCCTCCCAGGGGACGAAGGCCATGATGTCGGCAAGCAACGGCGTCTCGATCTTCGGGCAGTAGACGGGCGCCCCGGTCGCCGCCGCAACCGGGGCGACAGCGCCGATGTGGTCGAAGTGGCAGTGGGTGAGCAGGATCGCCTCGACCGTGCCCATCTCCGCTGCGGCGGCGAGAATCCGCTCCGCCTCTTCGCCCGGGTCGACGACGAGAACCCGGTCCGAGCCCGCGCTCCTGAACAGGAAACAGTTCTCGGCGATCGCGCCGACCGTGAGCATCTCGACGTCGAGGCTCACCGGTCGCTCACCTACTCCTGCCGCGCGCGGATCCGGGCCCGCTCGCGCCGCCGCCACATGAACGTGTCGATGAAGTACCCGGCGGGGACGTAGAAGACGAGCATGAAGCCGCCGAGCGCGAGCGCGGCGCCGACCGGGCGGCCGAAAACCAGCATCAGGAGCACCGCGAAGATGACGGCGGCGACGAGGCCGCGGACGATCGAGCTGCGCCAGGTCGGCGGCATGTCGCCGCGCGCGGCGGGGCGGCGCCTGGCCTGGGCGCGGGATTTCGC
>Ga0196962_10000912_pt1 | contig 10491 bp, 7 predicted proteins | sample S3v_20metaG_FD_183186 | JGI IMG/M metagenome (GOLD analysis project Ga0196962, IMG submission 183186) | Soil microbial communities from Anza Borrego desert, Southern California, United States - S3+v_20 | ecosystem: Environmental > Terrestrial > Soil > Desert | place: USA: California | collected... | reverse complement strand
TGACCGCCGGCGCGGCGCGGACCACGCGGAAGCGGTCCGCCAGCGCCCACGCCCCGAAGCACAGCGTTCCGGCGAGCCCCGTCGCCGTCAACAGCACGCCCGCGGCCGCGGCGAGCGCCACGCCGTTGGAGCCCAGGATCACCACGACGGCGGTCGCGCCGACGGCGGGGCCGATCGGGAGCGTGCTCAGCGCCACCATGGCGATCAGCACGGCGACCGCGTCGAACACGGACACGTCGACGCCGATCGCCTCGAGCGCCAGCCAGTTGCGCGCGATCTGCGCGAACACCGCCACCAGGACGAACGCCAGCACGCGCCCGCGGCCGTCGAGCGTCCGCAGGACCGCGAGGCCGGCGAACACGCCGCTCCGCCGCCGCCGCGCCAGCGCGCTCAGCCCGGCCATGAGGACGAACGCGAACGAGACGCAGAGCACCGCCGACCACCACGGCAGTCCCAGCGGGCCGAGCAGCGTGAACGACGTCAGCGCCGCGAGCGCCGCCTCGACCGCCAGGATCGGGACCTCCGTGCACACGAGCGCGCCCGTGCGGGGCGATCCGGACGTCCGCCGCAGCGCGGCCAGGCGCGCCGCCACCCCGAGCTGGCCGTTGAGGATGCCCACGAGCCCGCCGATCCCGGACGCGTGGAAGACGGACCGGCGGGACACCCTGTCGCACGCCGCCCGGACGCAGATCCGCCATGCCTCGGCACGCGCGAGCAGCGCCACCAGCTGGAGCGCGGCGACGAACGCGAGGAGCCACACCGGTGCCGCCTGCAGCGCGCCGACGAAGACGTCGCGACGCTCGGCGACGAGAAGCGCGAGCGCCGCGACGGCAGCGACGGGCAGCGCGACGGACGCGACCTTGCGCCAGCCGACCCGCGCCGGCGCCACGGGCGCGCAGCGACAGTCGGCCAGGGCGAACGCCCCGGTGAGCTCCACCGTCGACACGATGGGGGTCCCCCTACCCGCGGCGCCGGTTTCCAGTCCGCGCCGATCACCACCCGGTCCGGCCGCCCGGGCAATATCTTCCTACCTCCGGTCCTGTGGGAGGACGGGACCCCGAGGGAAGGAGCACGAGGTGTCAACGGTCACGGACAGCGCCGCCTGGACGGCCAAGGACCGCCGCCACGTGTGGCACCAGATGAGCGGCCGTCCGAACGACGACGCGCCCGGGCCGATCGTGATCGCCGAGGGCGACGGCGCGTGGGTGACCGACATCGACGGCAACCGCTACCTCGACGGGCTCAGCGGGCAGTGGTGCGTGAACGTCGGCTACGGCCGGCGCCGGCTCGCGCAGGCGGCGGCCGAGCAGCTCGAGCGCCTCGCCTTCCATCCGCTCACGCGCGGGCATCTGCCGGCGATCGCGCTGAGCGAGCGGCTCGACCGGCTCCTCGGCGGCGGCCGCGTCTCGCTGTACGCGAACTCCGGCTCGGAGGCGAACGAGACGGCGTTCAAGGTGGTCCGCCAGTACCACCAGCACCGCGGCGAGCCGCATCGCTTCAAGATCATCGCGCGCTACCGCGCCTACCACGGCTCCACGCTCGGCGCGCTGGCCGCGACCGGCCAGGCGCTGCGGCGCCACCAGTACGAGCCGCTGCCGCCCGGCTTCATCCACGTCCCGCCGCCGGACCCGTACCGCGACGCGGTGGGACCCGACGACCTCGAGGAGTACGGCCGCCGCTGCGCGGCCGACCTCGAGCGCACGATCGAGTTCGAGCTGCCGGAGACGGTCGCCGCCGTGATCATGGAGCCGATCATCACGGGCGGCGGGATCCTGATCCCGCCGGACTCCTACCTGCCGGCGGTCAAGGCGGCCTGCGAGCGCCACGGCGTGCTGCTGATCGTCGACGAGGTGATCTGCGGCTTCGGGCGCACGGGCAGCTGGTTCGGGCACGACCGCTCGGGCGTGCGGCCCGACATCGTCACGATGGCGAAGGGCATCACGAGCGCCTACATCCCGCTCGCCGCCGCCGTCGTCACGGAGGAGATCTTCTCCGCCTTCCCCGCCGCGGGCGCCGACCTCGGGCGTCTGCGGCACATCAACACGTTCGGGGGTCACCCCGCGGGCTGCGCGGTGGCGCTGGAGAACCTGGCGATCATCGAGGAGGAGGGCCTCAACGAACGCTCCGCCGAGGCCGGCGCCGACCTGCTGGCCCGGCTGCGGCGGGCGCTCGGGGACCACCCGCTCGTGGGCGACATCCGCGGGCGCGGGCTCCTGATCGGCATCGAGCTCGTGACGAACCGCGAGACCCGCGCGCCCGCGCCCCTCGCCACCTCCGCCGGCGCGATGGCCGCGGCGCAGCGGCACGGCCTCCTGCTCGGCCGCAACGCCGACACGGCGGCGGGGCTGGACAACGTCCTGGCCCTCGCGCCGCCGCTCTCACTCACCGACGAGGACTGCGAGCACGTCGTCGCCGCCCTCGCCGCCACCTTCGAGGAGGTCACCGCATGAGCGACCTGATCCTGGCCGGCGGCACCGTCGTGACCGCCGACGGCTCCTTCCCGGCGGACGTCATGGTCTCCGGGGAGACGATCGCGGCCGTCGGCAGGGACCTGCCGCGCGACGGCGCCGAGGTCGTCGACGTCTCCGGCGCCCGCGTGATGCCGGGCTTCATCGACGGCCACACGCACATGGACATGCCGTTCGGCGGCACGGTGACCGCCGACGACTGGGACACCGGCACCGCCGCGGCGCTCGCCGGCGGGACGACGACGATCGTCGACTTCTCCCTGCAGGACGTCGAGGGAACGCTCGCGGGAGCGGTCGAGACCTGGCAGGGCAAGGCGGAGGGCAAGGCGCACATCGACTACGGCCTCCACGTCGCGATCACGAACATGACCGAGGCGGTGAAGGACGAGATCGCGTCGCTCCCCGAGCTCGGCGTCGCGACGATCAAGATCTTCATGGCCTACAAGGGCACGCCGCTCTTCACGGCCGACGAGGACCTCTTCGAGGCCATGCAGATCGCGCGCGAGGCCGGCGTGCTCGTGCTCGTCCACGCCGAGAACGGCGACGTGATCGCGAAGCTGCAGGAGCAGGCGCTCGCGCGCGGGGACACCGCGCCGCGCTTCCACGCCAGCACCCGGCCCGAGGCCTGCGAGGCGGAGGCGACGAACCGCGCGATCCGGCTCGCGGAGATGGCCGGCTCGGCGCTGCTGGTCGTCCACGTCTCCTGCGAGCCGGCGCTCGACGCGATCCGCGCCGCCCACGCCCGCGGCCAGACCGTCTACGGGGAGACGTGCCCGCAGTACCTCGTGTTCAGCGACGCCGACCTCGCACGCGAGGGCTTCGAGGGCGCGAAGTTCGTGCTCTCCCCGCCGCTGCGCGACCCGCGCAACCGGCCCGCGCTGTGGCACGGGCTCCAGACCGCGGACCTGCAGATCTTCGGCTCGGACCACTGCTCGTTCAACTTCGCGGGCCAGAAGGAGCTCGGCCGCGACGACTTCACGAAGATCCCGAACGGCGCGCCCGGCGCCGAGGAGCGCGCCGAAGTCCTCTGGACCCACGGCGTGCGGGGCGGGAAACTCACGGAGAACCGCTTCGTCGCGGTGCTCTCGACCAACCAGGCCGCGATCCACGGCATGGCCGGGCGCAAGGGCGCGCTCACGCCGGGGGCGGACGCGGACATCGTCGTGTGGGACCCCGACCTGACCATCACCGCGACGCAGGCGAACCGGCACGGCAACGTGGACTACACGCCGTACGAGGGGATGACGTTCACCGGCGCCCCGGCCGCCGTCTACGTCCGCGGCCAGCTGGCTTACCGCGACGGCGAGGTGCTCGCGCCGCCCGGCTCGGGGCGGTTCGTGCACCGCTCCTTCCGGGCGCCCGCGCCCGGGCCGGCGGTGCGGTGATGGACGTCGACGCGGCGCGCGCCGTCGCGGGGCTGAAGGAGCTCCGCCGCCTGACGGGCACCGACGACGGTGCCCAGCGCGTGGCCTGGACGGACACCTGGATCGCCGCCCGCGACTGGCTCGCCGCCGAGCTCGAGGGCATCGACGGCGTCTCCGTCGACCGCGACGAGGCCGGCAACACGTGGGCGACCGCGCCGGGTGACTCCGAGCGCTTCGTCGTCGTCGGCGGTCACCTCGACTCCGTCCCGGACGGCGGCTGGCTCGACGGGACGCTGAACGTCGTCGCCGGGCTCGAAGTGCTGCGCGCGCTCGCCCCCGAGCGGCGCGAGCTCACGCTCAAGCTCGTCGACTGGGCCGACGAGGAGGGCGCGCGCTTCGGGCGCAGCCTGCTCGGCTCGAGCGCGTGCGCGGGGTCGCTCGATCCCGACAGCGTGCGCCGGCTCGCCGACAAGGACGGCACGGCGCTGCCGGACGCGCTGGCCGCGCACGGCGTCGAGCTGGACCGAATGGGCGAGTCGCGAGCGCGCCTCGACGGCGCCGCCGCCTACCTCGAGCTCCACATCGAGCAGGGCCCGGTGCTCGAGCGCCTCGACCTGCCGCTGGGCGTGGTGCTCGGCACGTTCGGCGTCCAGCGCCACAGGGTGACGTTCACCGGCGCCCACGCGCACGCGGGCGCGACGCCCATGGACCTGCGGCGCGACGCCTTCCTCGCCGCCGCCCGCAGCTCGCTCGCGTTCCGCGACGACGCCGCGGCCCGCGACGACGTGCGCGCCACCACCGGCTCGGTCCGCGTCTCGCCCGGCATCGTCACGGCCTTCAACGGGACGTGCGAGATCTCGCTCGACCAGCGGGCCCTCGACGCGGGCGTCCTCGCCGAGATGCTGGCGGCGGCCAAGGAGGCGTCGAAGCGGATCGCCGCCGAGGAGGGCTGCGAGGTCGCGTGGGAGCTGGTGTGGGAGATCGAGCCGATCCCCTTCGACGCCGAGCTGATCGACCTGGCCGACGCGGTCGTGCAGGAGGTGGCCGGCACGAGCCGGCGGCTGCCGAGCGGCCCCCTCCACGACGCCGCCGAGATGGCGCGCGTGCTGCCGACCGCGATGCTCTTCGTCAAGAGCCTGGGCGGCGTCAGCCACACGAAGGCGGAGGACACGCCGGAGGAGGACCTCGAGCTCTCCGTCCGGGCGCTGCACGAGCTCACGCGGCGCACGCTCGCGTGGGCCGCCGACGACCGACGGGCGGGGGCCACATGACCGACCGACACGCGGCGATCGCCGACTCGCCGCTCAGCAACGGGGACCTCGCGCCGACCACGCCGGAGCGGCGCACGTGGGGCACCTACCACCTGGCCGCGCTGTGGATCGGTCTGTCGATCGTCATCACGACGTACACGCTCGCGTCCGGGCTGATCGCGGCCGGCATGACGTGGTGGCAGGGCCTCATGACCGTGTCGCTCGGCAACCTCATCGTGCTCGTCCCGATCCTGCTCAACGGCAGCGCCGGCACGAGGTACGGGATCCCGTTCCCGGTGCTCGTGCGGTCGAGCTTCGGCATCCGCGGCGCGAACGTCGCCGCCATGGCCCGCGCGCTCGTGGCGTGCGGCTGGTTCGGCATCCAGACGTGGATCGGCGCGCTGGCGCTGGACACGCTGATGACGACGATGTGGGGCGGCTGGGCCGACGTGACCGGCCACAAGGCGATCGCCTTCGGCGTCTTCTGGATCGTCCAGGTGGCGATCATCCTGCGCGGCATCGAGGGCATCAAGTTCCTCGAGAGCTGGGCCGCGCCGCTGCTCCTCGGCTCGAGCCTCGCGCTGCTCATCTGGGCCTTCGGCGAGGGCGGCGGCATCGGCAACGTCTTCTCCGCGTCCGCCCGCCTGATCGACGGCGAGTCGAGCTTCTGGTCGCTGTTCGGCCCGGGCCTCGCGGCGAACGTGGGCTACTGGATCACGCTGTCGATGAACATCCCCGACTTCACGCGCTACGCGAAGGACCAGCGCTCGCAGGTCGTCGGCCAGAGCATCGCCATGCCGCTGACCATGACCGGGTTCTCGTTCATCGGCATCGCCGTCACCTCGGCCACGGTCGTGATCTACGGCGAGGCGATCTGGGATCCGGTGACGCTCGTGGCGCGGCTGCTCGACGGGCTGCCCGTGCTGCTCGCGGTCGCGATGGTGATCGTCGTCATCGCGCAGATCTCGACGAACATGGCGGCGAACGTCGTCTCGCCGTCGTTCGACTTCTCGAACCTGTCGCCGCGCCGGATCTCGTTCCGCACCGGCGGCCTCATCACCGCCTTCATCGGGATCGTGTCGTTCCCGTGGAAGCTCTACGAGGACGTCGGCGCCTACATCTTCACGTGGCTCGTGGGCTACGGGAGCCTGCTCGCGTCGTTCCTCGCGGTGATGCTCTTCGACTACTGGCTGCTGCGGCGGGCGCGGCTGGACCTGACGATGCTGTACGAGCCGAGCGCGCGCAGCCCGTACTGGTTCTCGGGCGGGTACAACGTGCGCGCGCTGGTCGCGGTGGCGGCCGGCGTGATCCCCGTGCTGCCGGGCTTCCTCAACGCGGCGACGACGGAGGGCGGCGTGGTGGCCGACCCGGGCTTCTTCGACGAGCTCTACCGCTACGGCGTGTTCGTCGCGTTCGGCATCTCGGCGCTCGCCTACGTCGGGCTGTCGCTCGCCGCCCGGCGCAGCCCCACGCCGGCCCCCGCGCTGGAGGGCTGAGCCGTGGACGTCGGCGTGACCTTCCAGACGGACCCGCCCGCGAGCCGCGTGGTCGAGCTGACCGTGCGCGCCGAGCAGCTCGGCTTCACGCACGCGTGGACGTTCGACTCGCACATCCTGTGGCAGGAGCCGTACGTCATCTACGCGCAGATGCTGGCGGCGACGGAGCGCATCATGATCGGCCCGTTCGTCACCAATCCGGGGACGCGCGACCCCACGGTCGTCGCGTCGCTCCACGCCACGCTCAACGACACCTTCGGGAACCGCACGATCTGCGGGATCGGGCGCGGCGACTCGGCGCGGCGCGTGCTCGGCCGCAAGCCGACGACGCTGGCCGACGTCGAGGCCGCGATGCACGTCATCAAGGAGCTGGCCGAGGGCCGCGCGATCGAGACCCCGGCGGGCGAGGTGCGGATCCCGTGGGTCCGCGACGGCCGCCTCGACGTGTGGATGGCGGGCTACGGCCCGAAGGCGTTGTCGCTCGTCGGGCGCAAGGCCGACGGCTTCATCCTCCAGCTCGCCGACCCCGTGATCCTCGGCTGGACCGTCGAGCACGTCCGCGCCGCGGCCGAGGAGGCGGGGCGCGACCCGGACGAGATCGCGGTCTGCGTCGCCGCGCCGGCGTACCTCGGCGACGACCTCCGCCACGCGCGCGAGCAGTGCCGCTGGTTCGGCGGGATGGTCGGCAACCACGTCGCGGACCTCGTGCGCCGCTACGGGGAGGGCGGCGCGATCCCGCACGAGCTGACGGACTACATCCGCGCCCGCGAGGGCTACGACTACGCGCACCACGGCCGCGCCGGGAACCCCGACACGACGTTCGTCCCCGACGACATCGTCGACCGCTTCTGCGTACTCGGCACGGCGGACGACCACATCGCCAAGCTGCGCGAGCTCGAGGCGCTGGGCGTCGACCAGTTCAACGTCTACCTCATGCACGACGCCATGGAGGAGACGCTCGAGGGCTACGGCGCGGAGGTCATCCCGGCGCTCGCGGAGCACGGTTGACGCGGGCGCCGCCGGGACGGACGGGAGCCGTCCCGGCGGCGGAACCCGCGATCAGGACTTGATCGACCCGTGGGGGTCGAGCACGAACTTCTTGGCCACGCCCTTGTCGAAGTCCTGGTAGCCCCGGGGCGCCTCGTCCAGGGACACGACCGTGGCGTTGACCGCCTTCGCGATCTGGCAGCGGTCGTTCAGGATCATCTGCATGAGCCCGTAGTGGTACCGCATGACCGGGCACTGGCCCGTCGCGAACGAGTGCGACTTGGCCCATCCGAGGCCGATCCGGATCGACAGCGAGCCGACCTTCGCCGCGTCGTCGATCGCCCCCGGGTCGCCGGTCACGTACAGCCCCGGGATGCCCAGCTTGCCGGCCACCCGGGTGACGTCCATGATCGTGTTCAGCACGGTGGCCGGGGCCTCGTGGTCGGCGTCCTTGCCGTGGCCGCGCGCCTCGAAGCCGACGGCGTCGACCGCGGCGTCGACCTCGGGCACGCCGAGGATCTGCTCGATCTGGTCCTTGGGGTCGCCCTTGGACACGTCGATCGCCTCGCAGCCGAACGAGCGCGCCTGCTCCAGGCGCTCGGGAATCAGGTCGCCGACGATCACGACGGCGGCGCCGAGGATCTGCGCCGAGTGAGCGGCCGCCAGGCCGACCGGTCCGGCGCCCGCGACGTAGACCGTGGAGCCCGACGTGACGCCGGCCGTGACCGCGCCGTGGTAGCCGGTCGGGAAGATGTCCGACAGCATGGTCAGGTCGCGGATCTTCTCCATCGCCTGATCCCTGTCGGGGAACTTGAGCAGGTTCCAGTCGGCGTACGGGACGAGCGCGTACTCCGCCTGGCCGCCGACCCAGCCGCCCATGTCGACGTAGCCGTACGCCGATCCCGGGCGGTCCGGGTTCACGTTCAGGCACACGCCGGTGTTGCCCGTCTTGCACATGCGGCAGCGGCCGCACGCGATGTTGAAGGGGACGGAGACGAGATCGCCTTCCTTGATGAACTCGACACCCGGGCCGGTGTCGATGACCTCGCCGGTGATCTCATGCCCGAGGATCAGGCCCTCGGGCGCCGTCGTGCGGCCGCGGACCATGTGCTGGTCCGAGCCGCAGATGTTCGTCGAGACGACCTTGAGGATCGCCGCGTGCGGCAGCGGGCGCCCGACGTTCGCGGGATTCACCCCTGGGCCGTCCTGCAGCTCGAAGGTCGGATACGGGATGTCCTGCACCTCGACCTTGCCCGGCCCCATGTACGCGACGCCGCGGTTGTCAGCCATGCTGCATGTCCTCCTCTCTTGACAACGATGCAGCCTGCGGGCCGGACGCTATCCCAGGACCGGCGCGCGTGCGGTGCCGGTCGTCAGCTCCTCGACCGACCGCGGCGCGCTCAGACCCGGCCGGCCTCGAGCATGCGGCGCAGGAACCGCTGCGTCTCGGACCGGGACGGCGCGCCGAGCACCGCCTCGGGCGCGCCCCGCTCGAGGATCACGCCGTCGTGGAGGAAGCACACCTCGTCCGCCACCTCGCGCGCGAAGCTCATCTCGTGGGTGGCGATCAGCATCGTCATGCCGCCCGCCTTGAGCTCGCGGACGACGTCGAGGACCTCCCCGACGAGCTCGGGGTCGAGCGCGCTCGTGACCTCGTCGAGCAGCACCGCCCGCGGCTTGGTGGCGAGCGCGCGGACGATCGCAACGCGCTGCTGCTGGCCGCCGGACAGCCGGTCGGGATGGTGGTCCTCGCGGCCCTCGAGGCCGAAGCGCGCGAGCAGCTCGCGGGCGGTCTCCTCGGCCTGCGCGCGCGAGGCGCCGTGGGCGTGCACCGGCGCGAGCGCCACGTTGTCGAGCACGGACAGGTGCGGGAAGAGGTTGAAGGCCTGGAAGACCATGCCCAGCCGGCGCCGCACGGCCACCGGGTCCACCTCCGGATCCGTGACGACCTCGCCGTCGAGCAGCACGTCGCCGTCGTCGATCTCCTCGAGCAGGTCGACGCAGCGCAGGAGCGTCGACTTGCCCGAGCCGGACGCGCCGATGAGGGCGACGGCGCGGTGCTCCTCCACCGCGAGGTCGATGCCCCGCAGCACGGGCAGCGTCCCATAGGCCTTCGTGACGCCGCGCAGCTCGAGGACGACGCTCACGCCGCGGCCCGCCGGCGCTGGATGTGGTCGAGCCAGCGGGCCAGCGGCACCGTCACGCAGAGGTACAGCACGGCGGCCGCGACGAGCGGCGTGTAGTTGAAGTTCGTCGACGCCTCGATCTGCGCCACGCGGAAGGCCTCGAGCGGACCGAGGATCGAGACGAGCGCGACGTCCTTCTGCAGCGAGATGAAGTCGTTGAGCAGCGGGGGGACGACGCGGCGGACGGCCTGCGGGAGGACGACGTGGCGCATCGCCTGGCGGCCCGTGAGCCCGAGCGCGAGCGCGGCGGTGCGCTGGCTCGGGTGCACGGAGTCGATGCCGGCGCGGTAGACCTCGGCGACGTAGGCGCCGTACGACAGCGCCAGCGCGATGCCGCCGAGCACGACGGGGTCCGTCGGCAGCCCCGAGAGCTCGAGCGCCGGCACGCCGAACCCGACCAGGTAGACGACGAGGATCGTCGGGATGCCGCGCAGCAGGTCGACGTAGACGGCGCCGAGCAGCCGCAGCGGCGCGAGGGCGGCGGAGGCCGACGTGCGGCAGAGGGCGACGAGCAGCCCGAGGGCGAGCACCACGACCTCCACGACGACGAACATCCGCACGTCGAGCCAGAAGCCGTCCAGCACGTCGGGCAGGGACGTCCGGAACGCTTCCCACGAGAAGAACGTCTCGCGGACGACCGGCCAGCCCTTCGACGTGACGATCGCGGCGACGAGGGCGCCGAGGACGACGACGGTCGAGGCGGTCGCGACCGCCCGGTCGCGCCGGGCCCGGCGCCGGCG
>Ga0196962_10000910_pt1 | contig 10515 bp, 7 predicted proteins | sample S3v_20metaG_FD_183186 | JGI IMG/M metagenome (GOLD analysis project Ga0196962, IMG submission 183186) | Soil microbial communities from Anza Borrego desert, Southern California, United States - S3+v_20 | ecosystem: Environmental > Terrestrial > Soil > Desert | place: USA: California | collected... | reverse complement strand
CGGCGCCGCCGCCGGGACGGCTTGGTCGGTGGCCAGGGCGTCCGCCGCCGGCGGTGCAGCAGCCGGCGAGGAGACGGGCAGGGAACTGGCGGCCAGGGCCGGCGGCGAGGCGACCTGATCGGCCGGGGGAGATGCGGAGTTCTCAGCTCCGGGCCCCATCGGCCCGGCGGCCAGCCCGGCCCACATCCCGAGCAGCGACAGGAAGGCGATCAATACCTTCGGGCGAAAATTTCGCACGCGAACCGGCATGAAAGATTTCCCTCCTGGGTACGAGCCGCCCGAGCCGCCCGTTCGGCGTCATGATTCGACGCGCAAATAGACAGGGCCTAGTTCTAGTCGTAGCAATAGCTTTCGGGCGCACGAGATTCCGCCTTTAATCGAAAATTCGGCGGGCATTCGCGGGGTAATTTCTGGAATTACCGAGGTGTCATTCCAGTAATAGCCAAGACTGGAAGACCGTTCCTGGTCGGCTTTTGCAATCTTCTACGGGTCAGGCGACGAGATCGGGCCGAGCCGAGATCGCTCCGGCATCGAGGAGGGCTTCGAGGTCCTCGGCCGATTGCGGGCGGGCGAAGAAATAGCCCTGGGCCTGATCGCAGCCCAGCCTCCGCAGATGCGCCATCTGATCGGCGTCCTCCACCCCCTCGGCCACGACCATGAGTCCCAGGGCGTGGGCGAGCCCGATGACGCTCTTCACAATGGCCGTGTCGGCGGCGTCCCGACCGAGGCCCCGCACGAAGGCCTGGTCGATCTTGAGGACGCTGACCGGGAGCCGCTTCAAATAGGTGAGCGACGAATAGCCCGTACCGAAGTCGTCGATGGCCAGTCCCACACCGAGGGACTGGATGGCGTCGAGGACCTCGCGGTGGCTGCGGGCGTCCTCCATGAAGGTCGTCTCCGTCAGCTCCAGACACAGCAGCGCGGGATCCGTGCCCGACTCCAACAATCCGGACATCAACGCCGGGATCAGATCGGGCTGGCGCAGCTGGCGGGCGGAGAGGTTCACGTTGACGGTCAGGTTCCGGCCCCAGCTCCGATCCCGCCAGCGGGCGGCCTGGGCGGTGGCCTGGTCGAGGACCCAGGCCCCGATGGGGACGATGAGCCCCGTCTCCTCGGCCAGCGGGACGAACGACGCCGGCGACACCAGACCGTTTTGAGGGTGCTCCCACCGCACCAGTGCCTCGACACCCGTCACGGCGCCCGAGGCGAGGTCGACGACGGGCTGGTAGTGGACCCGCAACTCGTCGCGTTCCAGGGCCCGGTGCAGGGCGCTCTGGGTCTCGAGGTGGTCGAGGGCCTCGGTGCGCATGGTGGCGTCGAAGAACTCGCTGCGGGACCGGCCCTTCTCCTTGGCCCGGTACATGGCGGCGTCGGCGTCGCGCAGCAGGCTCTCCGGGGAGCCGGTGCCGTCGGCCATGGCGATCCCGATGCTGGCCGACAGGAAGAGCTCCTGACCATCGACCACCACGGGCTCCCGCAGGGCGTCGAGGATCAGGCCCGCCACGAGCGACGCTTCGAAGGCGGCGGTCTGGTCCTCGCAGACGACGACGAACTCGTCCCCGCCGAAGCGGGCGACGACATCGCCGGAGCGGACGACACGGCGCAGCCGCTCGGCCACCACCACCAGCAACTCGTCGCCGGCAGCGTGGCCGCGGCCGTCGTTGATGAGCTTGAAGCGATCGAGGTCGATGAACAGCACGGCCACCTCGCAGCCCGTCCGGCCGGCCCGGGCCAGCGCCTGCTCGAGCCGTTCGGCCACCTGCAGCCGATTGGGCAGCCCGGTGAGCGCGTCATGGACCGCCTGGTGGGCCAGTTCCAGCGCCGAGGCGTAGCGCCGGCGGCGCTGCAACACTTCGACGAGGGCGGTGACGAGCACCGTGACGACGAGCCCCCGCCCGAGGAGCAGCCACGGCTCCTGGGCCGCCAGGGTGCCGATCAGCGAACGGTTGGCCGCCACCACCAGCAGCCACCGGTCGGCCCCGACCTCGACGACGTGGTCGACGGTATGGCCCGGGATGGGCAGCGGCCGGGTGGCCAGCACCACCTGGTCGGCCTGGGCGCTCGGGCCGGCGTAGAGCGCCGCTTCGATCTCGCTGAAGGGTTGCGTGGCGGTGAGCTGGCGCCGCACGCCGGGCGGGCGGAGCACCGACTCGCGGTAAATGACGAAGCCGCCGGGTGCGCCGTCGACCCGCAGCGCCTGCCCGAGACGCCGCTCGCCGCCGGCCGTGGAGAAGACGCCGGTGCTGACGAACTGCTCGGTGCCCCGGGCGCGGCGGACAGCCTCGGAGGCTGCGCCGCTCAGGTCGGCGCCGGTCACGAGGCCGGCGCCCACGGCCGTGACGATCCGGTTCCGACCGTCCGCCTCCTGGACCAGTGCCGTCGCCCCGTCGGCCAGGGCCGGGTCGCGGCCGGCGGCCTCATCGAACACGTCGGCGTCGGCGTCGGTGGCGAGGATGACGGCCACCAGGGCCCGGGTCGACGCCTGCGACTGCGTGATCAGGTTCGTGAGCAGCGCCGCCGCCTCACCCGCCCGCTGCTTGAGCATCCGGCGCTCCTGGTCGGCCATGACCCGCCGGGTGAACCCGGACGCGGTCAGGCTGCCGACCAGCAGGACGGCGAAGACGACGAGAGACAGGCCCCGGATAGGTAACCGGGCATAGAGCTGCCGCATCGTTCGCAATCATCGGCCGCCGGTGTCGCCGGTCGCAGGGACTCTTCCCGTGGTTTGACCGAGATTGTCGCGAATCGCCCGTGGCCCGAAATTCGTTTGCACCCCTCGATGGCCCTCCGTACCGTGGACGGAGACAGAGGCAGACGAGCCGAGAGGAGGTGACGCGGTATGGCAGGCACGGTCTTCGACCGGATCCGACCGCGTCCGCGTCCTGTTTTCCCGGCGCCCGCTCTCTCGCGCCCCGTCTGACCGGGGCCTCTGTGGGCGCCTCGTTCCGAGGAGCTCACATTGTCTGCATCGACCTCTTCATTTCGTTCGCTGGCCGACCTCGGCTGGGACGACAGCTGGGCCGCCACACTGGCAACCGCCGTCCAGCTGCACGGCCAGGCTGATCCCGCCCGCGTCGCCCGGGTCGACCTGGGCGCCTGCACGGTGCTCGGCAGCGGCGGTGCGTCAAGGGCCACGATCCCGCCGGGGACGACCGTCTCGGTCGGCGACTGGGTGCTGGTCCGCCAGGCCGTCGTGATCGGGGCCCTGCCCCGGCGGACGGCCATCGTCCGCCGCTCGGCCGGGCAGGACTCCCAGGGCCAGACACTGGCGGCCAACGTCGACACCGTGCTGGTGCTCGTCGCCGCCGACGGTCGGGTCACTCCCCGGAGCATCGAGCGCTACGTAACGCTCGTCTGGGAGAGCGGCGCCACCCCGGTCATCGTGCTCACCAAAGCCGACCTCGTGTCGGCCGACGAGCTCGACGACGCCCTCGAGCGGCTCGAACCGGCCTGCGTCGGCGTCGACCTGCTCGCCATCAGCGCCCCCGCCGGCACGGGCCTCGACGGCCTGCGCCGCTACTTCGGCCCCGGCCGCACGGTGGCTCTGCTCGGCTCGTCGGGCGCGGGGAAGTCGACGCTGGCCAACCACTTGGCCGGGGCCGGGCTGGCCACCGGCGCGGTCAGGGAAGGCGACCACCGCGGCCGCCACACGACGACACATCGCGAGCTGGTGCCCCTGCCCGGCGGCGGGGTCCTCATCGACTCGCCCGGACTGCGGGAAGTCGGGCTCTGGCAAGCTGCTGGTGGCGGCTCACGCCGCTCCGGTCGGGGGGACACCCCCCATCCCCCGGGTGACGGCGTCGCCCGTACCTTCCCCGAGATCACCGCCCTGCTCGACCTTTGCCGGTTCGCCGACTGCACGCATCGAAAGGAACCGGGGTGCGCGGTGATGGCGGCCGTGGCGGAGGGCAAGATCACACAGGAGCGCCTGGCCAGCTGGCGCAAGCTCCGCCGGGAGCTCGACCGTCTGGCCGCCCGCGACGACCCGGCCCTGCGGCAGCAGCTCCGCACCGAGCAACGACGGCAGTTCCGGGAGTACGCCCAGGCGCGCAAGCAATGGAGGAGGCAGGGACGATGAGGGTGCTCGACGCCACCGATCTGGTGAAGCGCTACAAGCGGACGACGGCGGTCGACGGTGTCTCGTTGACCATCGCCGCCTCTGAGCGCGTCGCGCTCCTCGGGGCCAATGGCGCCGGCAAGACGACGACGCTGCTGATGCTGCTCGGCGCCATCACGCCCGACGAGGGAACGGTGACTGTGCTCGACCACCGGCTGCCGGGCGGACGCAGCGAGGCCATGGAGCACGTGGGCTTCGCGGCCGGCTACCTGCCGCTGCCCACCCGCCTGCGGGTCCGGGAGGTCCTGGCCTACTTCGCCAACCTGCACGGTGTGGCCGATCCCGCCCCGGCCATCGACGCCGGCCTGGAGCGGTTCCGCATCCCGCACCTGGCCGACGCCATGGCCAGCGAGCTGTCATCGGGCCAGCGGACCCTGGTGGGGATCATCAAGGCCACGCTGCACCGGCCCCGGCTGCTCGTCCTCGACGAGCCGACCGCTTCACTCGACCCCGACGTCGCCCACCGGGTGCGCGTCGGGCTGGAGGAGACCTGCGACGCCGACGGTTCGGCATTGCTCGTGACCTCCCACAACATGACCGACGTGGAACGCATCTGTGAGCGGGTGATCTTCCTCTCCCACGGCAAGGTGGTCGCCGACGGGCCGCCGGCCGCGGTGGCCGGCCAGTTCGGCCGGGCCAACCTCGAGGAGGTCTTCCTGCATCTCGCATCCGAGGAGAAGATCTGAGATGGCTGCGACCCTTGACCTCTTGCGGGTGAAGGCGGTGATCCGCCGGCAGAAGTTCGTGCAGCTGCGGGCGCCCCAGCGCTGGTTCGACGTGATCGTGTGGCCCATGGTCGACACGGTCATCTGGGGCTCGATCGGGCTCTTCGTCGACCAGCAGGGCGGCGCCGGCCGGGCCGGCGCGCCCTACATGCTGTCGGGCATCCTGCTCATGCACGTCATGTACCAGGCCAACGTGTCGATGTCGTGCGGGTTCCTCGACGAGACGTGGTCCCGCAACCTGGTGAACCTGATGGTGTCGCCGCTGCGCGAGATCGAGTTGCTGGCCGGCCTGATGGTGGTGAGCGCCGCCCGGCTGGTGGCCGGCCTCGGTGCAGTGGCGGTGGCGGCGTGGCTGCTGTTCTCGTTCAACGTCACGTCGGCCGGGTGGGGGCTCATCCCCGCCGTCGCCGTGCTGATGTTGGTCGGGTGGGTGATCGCCCTGCTGGTGATGGCGCTCGTGCTCCGCTTCGGTGACGGCGCCGAGATCCTCTGCTGGGGCCTGCTGTTCGTGATCATCGCCCTGTCGGGCGCGTTCTACCCGATGGATGCGATGCCGGGCCTGCTCCAGCCGATCGGCCGGCTGCTGCCGTCAACCCACGCCTTCGAGGCCGCCCGTCTGCTGCTCGACGGCCAGCCCATGCCCTGGCACCTCATCGCCAAGGGCGCGGCCGGTGTGGTGCTGGCGGTCCCGCTGGCCACGGTCGTCCTGTGGCGGACCCTGCACCTCTTCCGGGCGCGGGGCTACATCACCCGCTACTCGTAATCGCCATGCCCCTCGTCTCCCGTCCGAGACGGCAATTCCTCAGCGGTTTGCCTGGGCGCAACCGGTTGCGCTGGAGGCCCGGTGTCGGCACATCCGGGCGGTCGAAATCGCGGAGTCCGAGCGGATAACCCACCGTAACGGTGGGCAAACCGCTCGGGCTCCGGTCAAGCCGGTGCAGTGAGGGCACCACGGCGCCCCGTAGACGGTGAAAGTCCCGCCGATGTCGCTCATCGGCGGGACAGTAGCGACCGCTGCGCTTCGACGGGTCAGCCTGCCGTCCGCTCCGGCGACAGCGTGATGATGTTGAAGACGGCACCCTGCGGGTCGGAGACGACGGCGAGCCTGCCCGGCTCGACGTCCATCGGGCCCATGATCACCTGACCGCCGAGCTCCTTGACCTTGTCCATGGCGGCCTCGGTGCCGTCGACCGAGAAGTACACGGCCCAGTGGGGCGGCACCTCGGCCGGCATCATCGGCGGCTTCGGCATCATCCCGCCGACGGACCGGTCGCCGATCTTCCACTCGGTGTAAGGCATCGGGCTTCCCTCACCGTGGGTCTGCGACCCCCAGCCGAACACGGCGCCGTAGAACTTCTTCGAGGCCTCGGTGTCGGTGGTGACGAGCTCGCTCCAGCTGTAGCTGTTCGGCTCGTTGACGATCTGGGCGCCGATGTGGGCCCGGGCTTCCCACGTCGAGATCACGGCTCCGATCGGATCGGAGAAGATGGACATCCGGCCGACGTCCATCACCTCCATCGGCTCCACGATGACCTTGCCGCCGTTGTCCTTGGCCCTGGCGGTCGCGTCGTCCACGGAGTCCACGGTCACGTAGGTCGTCCAGTACGGCCGGCCGGGGCTCATCTGCGGGCCGATCCCGGCGACGGGCTTGCCGCGCAGCATGGCCTGGGAGTACCCACCGGCCTCCGGCGGGCCCTGCTCGATCTGCCAGCCGAAGAGACCGGAGTAGAACTCGATCGCTTTCGGGATGTCGGGGGTTCCGAGATCCACCCAGGACGGGACACCGTGCTCGTAGCGCTCGACCTCCATGGCCGTCCTCCTTCGCTCGGGGGGTAGCGAAGGAGGAAGCTAGACCATGAATGAATCAGCCGCGGTAGGGCTGCAGCCCGCCCACGGGCACGACGCCCAGCTTGCCGGCCTGGTAGTCCTCGATCGCCTGGATGACCTCGGCCTTCGTGTTCATCACGAACGGGCCGTACCAGGCGAGCGGCTCCCGGATCGGCTGTCCGCCCAGCACGACGACCTCCAGGTTGGGTGTCGCCGCGCTCTGCCGGTCGGAGGCACTGAGGAACAGGTGGTCGCCCGGCCCGAAGACGACGAGGTCGCCCTCGCCCACCGGCCGGCCCTCCGACCCCGCCCGGCCCGAGCCGGACAGCACGTAGGCCAGGGCGTTGAAGTCGGGCCGCCACGGCAGGTGGAGGCGGGCGCCGGGCGACACGGTGGCGTGCAGGAACGTGATCGGCGTGTGGGTCGCGCCCGGGCCGCGGTGCCCGGCCACGTCACCGGCGATGATCCGCACCAGCGCCCCGCCGTCGGCCGACGCCACCAGCGCCGCCTCGTCGCCTTCGAGGCTCTGGTAGCGGGGAGCGACCAGCTTGTCGGCGGACGGCAGGTTCACCCACAGCTGCAGCCCGTGAAAGAGCCCCCCGCTCACGACCAGCTCCTCCGGCGGGGTCTCGATGTGGAGGATCCCGCCGCCGGCGGTCATCCACTGGGTGGCGCCGTCGGTGATGACGCCGCCCCCGCCGTGGGAGTCCTGGTGCTGAAAGGTGCCGTCCAGCATGTAGGTCACGGTTTCGAAGCCCCGGTGGGGGTGCCAATCGGTGCCCCGCGGTTCGCCGGGGCCGTAGTCGATGGCCCCCATCTGGTCCAGGTGGATGAAGGGGTCGAGCGCCTCGAGCGGCACGCCGGCGAAGGCCCGCCGGACCGGGAACCCTTCGCCCTCCAGCGCCGAGGGCGCGGAGGAGACGCTGGCCACCAGGCGTTCGGCGGCCGCGCCCGCCGGCTCCGGGAGGCGGGGGAGGGTCAGGGTGTCGGCGGTGACGGCAGGCATGGTGGCACGCTCCTCAGATACTTGCGGATGCAACTACACCAGGTTCAACCGGTCTCGCCCACCGCTTGTTCCCCACCACGGCGGAGGCCTGCAATCCGAACAATCTGCCCATTTTTCACCGACCAGAAGGCCGGTATTCTGGACAAATGGTGCGAAAGAGCTTCGGGGTGTATGCGGTAGCCATCGCGCTGGGGGCCAGTTTGGCTCTCCCACCGGCGGGGGCCGCCAACGATCCGTCGTTCGAGAAGCAGTGGAACATGCAGCGGATCGGGGCGGAGGCGGCCTGGGCCCGCACCACCGGCGCCAAGGTCCGGGTCGGCATCGTCGACTCCGGCATCGATCTCGCCCACGAGGACCTGGCCAACCGCGTCGTCGCGTCGACCAGCTGCCTCCAGTCGGCGGGCGACCCCGCCAAGTGCACCGGTTCCGGCCAGGACGACGTCGGCCACGGCACGCACGTCGCCGGCATCGTCGCCGCCAACCGCGACAACGGCATCGGAGTGGCCGGTGTCGCCCCGGACGCCGAACTCGTGGTGGCCAAGGTGGCCGACTCCGACGGCGGCATCAACATCGAGGACGCCAACGCCGCCATCCGCTGGGTCGTCGACCACGGTGCCCGGGTCGTGAACCTCAGCCTCGGCGACCTGATCTTCGTGCGGACGGCCACCTTCGGCTCCCGGCTGTCCGACGGCATCGAGTACGCCTGGTCGAAGGGTGCTGTCCCGGTCATCGCCTCGGGGAACTCCGGCCTCTTCGGGGTGGGCGTCGGCAGCCAGGAGTACGGCGACATCCACGCCCTCGTAGTCGGCGCCACCGGCCCCGACGACCTCGTCGCCGACTACTCCAGCCCGACGGGCAACGCCAAGTGGGCCATCGTCGCCCCCGGCGGCGCCTCCGCCGGTAACGAGACCCACAAGGTCTTCTCGACTTTCTGGGAGAGGGACCAGCAGAACTCGTACGAATATCTGGCCGGCACCTCGATGGCCGCCCCCCATGTGACGGGAGCGGTGGCCCTGCTGCTGGCCATGGGGCTGAGCCCGCAGGAGGCCGTCCAGCGCCTGCTCGACACCGCCGATCCCACCGTCGGCTGCGGCGCCGACAGCCCCACGTGCCGGGGCCGCCTCGACGTGGCCAAGGCCACCGGCGACTGATTTCTCCGCACCCGGCAGGAAACCGGGCGGTATCCGGCGAAATCCCACCAAAAGGGACTTTTGCCGCGCGTCGGTAAACGTGTCCTCTCGGGTGAGGTCGTGATCTCATCCGGGCCGGTCTGCTGGGGAGCTCCGGAGGAATATCGTGCGTCGAGCTTCGTTTCGACGGCTTGCGCTTGTTGTCGCCGTGCTGTCGGTGGCGGGGGTGACCCGCGCCATCGCCGGCGGGCCGGGCGACGCCCAGGGGCCGGCGACCGGCCCCGATCCGGCCGCTGGGAACGCCACCGGTGGGGCCGCCCCATCCGGCCGCGGCGGCTACTGGCTGATCGGAGCCGACGGCAGCGTCTACCCGTTCGGCCTGGCGGCGCACGGTTCGCTGACGGGCAGTGCGCCGGCCTGGCCGATCACGGGCGCCGCCGCGACACCCGCCGGGTCCGGATACTGGCTGGTGGGCACCGACGGTGGGGTGTTCTCGTTCGGCGATGCCCGCTTCTACGGCTCGACGGGGGCGCTGCGGCTGAACGAGCCGATCGTGGGGATGGCCGCCACCCCGACGGGTGGTGGCTACTGGTTGGTGGCGTCGGATGGTGGGGTGTTCTCGTTCGGGAACGCAGCCTTCTTCGGGTCCACCGGCGGCGTCGTCCTCAACAAGCCCATCACGGGGATGTCGGTGTCGCGAACCGGTCGCGGCTACCGGTTCGTCGCCACCGACGGCGGCCTGTTCAGCTTCGGCGATGCGCCCTATGCCGGCTCGGCGGCGGGGCGCCGGATTCCCGAGCCCATCGTCGGTGTGGCCGGATCACCGACCGGGAACGGGTACTGGCTGGCCGGCGCGGCCGGAGCGGTCTACGCCTACGGCGACGCCCGGGAGCAGTACCAGCCCACGGGGAATGGGGCCATGGCCGAGAGCCCCTTGCCGGCGCCGATCGTGACGATCGTGGCCCCTTCCAACCCTCCGGCCGGCCCCGGCCCGTCGGCCGACCCGGCCCCGCCGTCCGGGCGGACCGACGACGCCGCCGCTCCTCCTGCGCCGCCCCCGCCCCCGGCGCCCGGCGCCGCGTTCCAGATCGCCCTGATCGGCGACACCGGCTACACGGCCGACCAGGACCGGCTGCTGCTCAAGACCCGCACCGCCATCTCATCCCGGCCCTACGCCTTCGTCGTCCACGACGGGGACATCCAGAACCCGTCAGATCCCTGTACGGACGAGCGCCTCCAGTACGTCTACGAGACGTTCGACGGGTTCTCGATGCCGTTCGTCTTCACCCCGGGCGACAACGAGTGGGCGGACTGCCCCGAGCCCGGGGAGCGCCTCGCGGCCATCCGGCACCGCTTCTTCGCCTCGGAGCAGTCGCTGGGGCAGCGCCGGTTGACGCTCACCCGGCAGGCGGCGCCGTTCGTGGAGAACGCCCGGTGGGCGGTCGGCAACGTCGTCTTCGCCACGCTCAACGTCCCCGGCCCGGCCGGCGGGAGCAGCGGAGCCCAGGGGTTGTCGGAGGCCAACGTGGCCTGGCTCGACGCGACGTTCGACCTGGCCGAAACGCAGCACAGCCCCGGTGTGATGCTCATCTGGCAGGACGACCCCTTCGTCGGGGGCTCGGACCTCGAACTGGAGGAGGCGCTGCTCCGCCGCAGCCGGGAGTTCGCCAAGCCCGTCGTGCACGTCCACGGTGACACCCACGACTTACG
>Ga0196962_10000909_pt1 | contig 10526 bp, 10 predicted proteins | sample S3v_20metaG_FD_183186 | JGI IMG/M metagenome (GOLD analysis project Ga0196962, IMG submission 183186) | Soil microbial communities from Anza Borrego desert, Southern California, United States - S3+v_20 | ecosystem: Environmental > Terrestrial > Soil > Desert | place: USA: California | collected... | reverse complement strand
CACCGATGCGGGCGGCGTACAGCGCCTGCACGGCGGCATCCCGGCCGTCACGCTCTCCATCCCCTGCCGTTACGTCCACACCCCGAACGAGATGGTGAGCGCCAAGGACGTGGAGGCCGCCATAACGCTCCTCGCCCGCTACCTCGAAGAGGCCTCAGACGCCGACTACGCGCTCTAGGGAGTCGTGCCGCCAAGAAGGGCGTTTACTGTCGCAGCAAGGCTAGCTACAATGCTTCAGTAGGTGTCTGGCAGTCGGCCCCTCGGACCTCGTGAAACGGCTCTACTGCCAGGGGAAAGAGTCAAGTCAGCGCTATGCGGTTCGGAGACCCAATGACTGGTACGCGGGCGACGACTGGAGGAGGAGTGTTGGGCAAGAGACTGAGACGTTACCTGGCTGCGTTCGGGATTGGCGTGTTGGCTCTCGGCGGGGTACCGGCCGCGGGCTTCGGTCAGGCCGGCGATTACCAGAACCTGGAACCTGGCAAGCGTGCGGATCTAGACGAGAAGGCTTCGGTGAACGTCGTGTTCGTAGGTTACGACCAGGATGACGTGAGCGCCGGGAGATTCCGCTCGACGCTTCCAGACCAGTACAAGCCGATAGTCCGCTCCAGGTACTTCTACAACAAGAGCGTCAAGAAGTCGCTGCTCGGCTTGAACTACACCTACGACTATAACGTCAGATTCGCCAACGGAGCCTATGAGAGGAGGTTCTTCAGCTACCTGTCGGATGCGGCGAAGCCGGCGCCGCTAACGGATTTCCAGAAACTGTATAACGGCGAACCGCGCAAGTTCTGCAAACCACCGAACGGAGAGCCCAAGCCCTGCCAAAAGCAGGGGGTCCGCGATATCAAGAAGAACTACCGCATAAGCGCCCTATCCGTCGAGGAGTGGCTCGCAGCGAATCCGCCGGCCGGTATCGATACAAAGCGCAACACCGTCTTCTTCATCAACTGGTGGGGCGACGGGGAGAAGCCGCGCAAGGGCTTCAAGCACCACGTTTACACCAAGACGAACGAGCCCGAACCCGACGCCAGCTTCAACTTCGGCAGGGACGACAGCCGCAAGCTCATTGCCTGGGGCGGCACCACCGCCGACGACGAGGAGAGCGGCCTGGGCTCCACGCGGCGCATCTGGTTCCACGACCTCTCGGCGGGACCGGACTCGTTCACCGACAACTGGAATGTCGACGACCCCGACCTCACGGGGGATGGCAAGGAAGACTACCGGCTGCCGCCCGTTTGGGAGTACTACGCCAAGGATGGCTACCGCCCGGCCTCGAGGCTCACCGGCGACCTATCCAAGGTTACGCGTTACGTCGCCATCGACCTGTTCTTCACCAGCTCGCCGATCTACCCGCCGCAGTTCACGCCGCGGCTCTTGCCGAATAAGATCAACCTGGACGTCAACACCGTCGAGGGCATCCCAGGTAAGAACTACTCGAGACGCTACCAGACCCCGAGCTTGCTACTAGACGAGATCAGAGAGCTACACCGCCTGCCCTACTCCGTAGACCAGCAAGATGTAGCCTACAAGGGCAAGGCGAAGCGCTGCTACTTGCTCTGGCGGGCGCATGTGCCATGCTACCTCAAGAAGTTCCCCGCCTATACAGGGACCGCCAACCTGTTCCTCTACGGCGCTAACAACCTCAGCAGACTGCTGGACGACGAACGGACGGCCCGCGAATACGAGGCGGCACTACTAAACTGGGCCGTCAAAGACGGTCCGAAGGGCCTGACCTCGCCCCCCGTGCTCGGCCTCGCCGACGACAATCACCGCGACGGTACCCAGAGCTTCGCCTTCAGCTTCATCTCGCCGGACATAGCGAAGAACTATGGGCTCACGACCACCGAGATCCACGAGTACGGCCACCACCTCAACCTCAGCCACCCGTTCGACGGCTTCGATTACGAGAACCAAACGGATTTCGGCTGGGACGGAAAGTACTACTTCACCGGGGTCGGCAACGAGGTCAACTCGATAATGAGCTATGTGGACCTCAACTGGGACTTCTCCCAGTTCGACCGGGACAACACCGACCGCTTCCAGGCGGCGGCCTACATAAACAACGCCAACGCCCTGGCGCGCAAGATCCAGAACGATCCCGACGCCGACCAGGCGGCGGCCGAGCTCGCGGCGGCCGACGTGGCCTACGGCGAGGCGAAGGCGGCGCTAGCCCGACACAACTACGCCGGCACCTTCGAGAAAGCCCGCGAGGCCTACGAGCATGCCCTCCAGGGCGCCCGCGACGCCGGGGTACCCGTAAAGGCAAGCGATAACGGCAGGACCGCTTCTAATAAGGCCAAGGTATCGAGCGTGATACCGGGACGCTACATAGACAGGCCCCGGCCCGCCGAACGGGAGAAGCCGATGAAGAGGCAGGATGCGGCGGATATCGAGGTGCACAAAGCGCAGCATTTCTCGCCGCTCGCCCACCGCCTGCGACGGTGACGCTGGAGAGAACCGGTGCGACGAGGGACCCTGTGACTCTGGCGTGGCTCCTCGATTCGCACCCGGTTCGTGAATAAGGAGGCCACGCGGTCCGTCCCTGTGTGCGAACTCCTCGTCCCAAGGAGGCTGGTTGAAGGATCATGATCCGGACTCTCCGTCCGTCATCCAGGCCATCGAGGAGAACGGCGCCGAGTTCCTGCTGGCGCTCGGACGGGCGGCAGGCGCCGAGGAACGCGACGACGGCCGGGTTCGGTGGACCATCGGGAACTCCCCCATCGACTACCACAACTGCGTCGTACAGGCCGACCTGACCCGGGAAGAGGCGGATGGGGAGATCGAAGCCTCACTGGAACGAATGCGGGCACACGGGGTCCCCGGCTCCTGGCACGTCGGACCCTCGATGCGCCCATCCGACCTCGGCGAACGCCTCATCGCGCACGGCTTCGAGTACGGCGGCGACGACATTGGGATGGCCGTGGACCTATCGACTCTGCCGGAAGAGGTGCCGACGCCCGCCGACTTCGTGGTCGAGCGGGTACGGGACGAAGCGGGGCTTGCGGCATGGATCGAAGCGCTCGGCTCGGGCTTCGGGGCGGGGCCCGTAGAAGCGGAGTGGGCTGGGGAGATGTACCGCAGATTGGGTCTCGGCGCCGAAGGGCCGTGGCGCCACTACGTCGGGCTATTGGCCGGTGAGCCTGTGGCGACGTCCACATCCTTTTTCGGGGCCGGGGTCGCGGGGATCTACTTCGTGTGCACCGTCGAACGCGCCAGGCGGCGGGGGATCGGGGCGGGAATCACACTAGCGCCACTGCACGAAGCAAGAGATCTCGGCCACACGGTCGGTGTCCTCGGTTCCTCGGAGATGGGCTATCCCGTCTACCGTAGGCTGGGCTTCGAGGAATACTGCAGGATCGGGCTCTACGAGTGGCGTTCTGGGTAGCGCCCACACGGGGCACCGGATACGGTAGCATGTGCGTTCGACGTTAGGGCGAATACCAATAGAGGGGATTTCGATGGCAAGCAAATCTTACGACCGGGCGCCTGAGATGGCGCTCGAGCCTGGCTACGAGTACTACGCGAACTTCGTTACCGAGAAGGGTCCTGTGAAGGTGAGGCTCTTCGCCGAGGAGGCGCCCGAGACCGTCAACAACTTCGTCTTCCTGGCGCGCGACGGATATTTCGACGGGACGACGTTTCACCGCGTTATAGCGGACTTTATGGTCCAGGGCGGGGACCCGACGGGGACTGGGACCGGCGGGCCCGGGTACAGGATCCCGGACGAGTTCCATCCCGGGTTGCGGCACGACAAGCCCGGCGTACTCTCGATGGCGAACGCGGGCCCGAACACCGGCGGGTCGCAGTTCTTTATCACGCACGTGGCGACGCCGTGGTTGGACGACAGGCACGCGGTCTTCGGAGAGGTCGTCGACGGTATGGAAGTCGTCGGTGCCATAAGGGAGCGGGACCCACAGCGCGACCCGGAGCCGGGCGACAGGATAGAGCGGATCGAGATCGAAGAGCTACCCCGGACGTGAACCCTCACTGAGTGTAGATTTACAGTTCCATCGATGGGTGGGCGATACCCTCCTCGAGGAACTGAAACCGCATGAGAGGTGGTCTCGTGTCCAAAGAAGTGGCCGACAGGTTCGTTGAGGCGCTCCGGAAGCTGGAGGAAGACAGGGACGTCGAGGCCCTGGTCGAGATCCACGCCCAGGACTGCGACGTGGGCAACGTCGCCGTGCCGAAAACCTTCTCGGGCCACGACGGCCTGCGCGAGTTCTGGACGGGCTACCGCGACACCTTCGGCGAGATGAAGAGCGAGTTCCAGACCGTCTTCGCCGACGATGCGGGCCACGCCGCGCTGGAGTGGAACACCTCGGGGAAGGCCAACGGCAACGACGTCTCCTACGACGGCGTAAGCCTCCTGGAGATAGAAGAAGGCAAGGTCACGCGCTTTCGGGCCTATTTCGACCCCCGCTCCCTCAGCGCACAGGTGGTTGATTAGCTGGTCAGCACGGCGCTTCGCGCCTTGTCAGCATTTCAGCCTGTCAGCTTCTCCTGTTCCGGCCTCACCCAGCTGCGCACGAGGAACCACCACTAGTGGTGGTCAGGTCCTACGCTCGCGGCGAGACTACGGGACAACTTGCTGACATGCTGACAAGCGAAGGCTAAAAGCCTGAGCGTGCTGAAGTGCTCTAAAGCAATCCGATACGGTCCGGAGGCCAGAAACGTAGGAAGGCTTCGCCCTCTATGTTCTTCTCGGGCAATGGTCCGAAGACTCTCGAGTCCGCGGAGTTGCCACGGTTATCACCCATCACGAAGACGTGGTTCTTGGGGACCTTGGTCCGGGCGTAGAAGCTCCTGTCGGGCATCTTCTTGTTCGTGTACGGCTCCTTCTGGGGCTCACCGTTCACGAAGAGCCTGCCACCCCTTACGGCGATCCTGTCTCCCGGCAGTCCGACGACCCGCTTTATCAGGTCCTCGTTGGAGTTATCGACGCTCTCGAAGACTATGATGTCTCCGCGACCGGGGTCCGTGAAGCGGTAGATAAACTTGTTCACGAGCACCCGGTCGCCGATCTCGAGCGTCGGGATCATGCTGCCCGAGGGGATCCAGAAGGCCTCCATGACGAACGGCCTGACGAAGCCGAAGACCAGGGCGAAGGAGACCAGCAGTATGACCAGGTACTCCAGCGCCCCTCCACCCTTCTTGGTGGCCGGCCGACGCTCTTCGCTGGAGGTCTGGAACTGCTCGTTGTGGTAGTACGGCTTCTCGGACATGAAGTAGTAGGATAACGCACCGGGACGGATATGACTCAAAAGATTCTGGGTTCCCAGAATTTGCCGAGCGCTTGGGCGAAGAGGTGGAGGGCCACGATCACCATAAACACACCGAAACCGATCCGCACCACGCCCTCCGGAAGCCAGTCCCTGAGGCGTACCCCGAGGGGGGCGCCGATCACGGAACCGATGATGAGGGGCGGCAGGCTGAGCAGATCCTGCACGTCCCTGAACCCGGTCGCCACGTAACCGACCGCCCCTACGATACCCGTGAACATCACGACGGCGAGGCTCGTGGAGACGGCCCGCTTGGTGGTGAGTCCCATGCCGAGCACCATCAGCGGGACCATCACCACCCCGCCGCCGACCCCGACGAGCCCCGAGAGCGTCCCTACCAAGATGCCGGCCAGGAAGACCAGGGGGACGGGAATACCCTTGCGGTCACTCTCGTACTCGCCCCCGCCACGGGCGGTCGGGTAGGCGAGGGCTATGAGTAGCGTGGCGAACACCACCTTCACCACGACCTCGGGGGAGACGCGGCTTATGAGGACCCCGATCAGAGCCGAAGGGGCTACCGCCAGGGAGAGGAGGCCGGCGACCCGCCAGTTCACGGGGTCAGCGGTCCTGGCGTTGCGAATCGTGCCGGAGAGGGAGCTGAAGATGATGATCACCAGGCTCGCCGCAACGGCATCCTGGATGTTCCATCCGCCGACGTACAACAGACCGGGGACGAAGACGATACCTCCACCGACCCCGACGAGGCCGGAGAGTACCCCCCCAACGACCCCGATGGCCCCAAGGAACAAGAACTCCAGGTAATCCACCGCGCTAGGCTGCGGAGCGCCGCCAGCGCCAGAACAAATAAACGGCTCCGGCCACCAGCGCCACGGCGACGGCGTAGTCGAGGTAGTGCAGATAATCGCCTATCGTCGTCCAGTTCTCGCCGAGCACGTACCCGAAGTACGTCAGCGCGAAGACCCAGGGTATGCACCCCAGGAAGGTGTATGCGGTGAACTTGGTGAAGTTCATCCTGGCCGTGCCGGCGGGGAAAGAGATGAAGGTTCGGACCACCGGCAGGCAGCGGGAGACGAAGACGGTGACCTCACCGTACTTGTCGAACCACTTCTCGGCGACGTGCAGGTGATGCGCCCTGACACCCACGTATCTCCCGTAGTGGAACCAGAGCTCGCGCCCGCCCCAGAGCCCGATAAAGTAAGCGATCCAGGAGCCTACCACGTTCCCCAAGACCCCGGCGGCCACCGCCGCGAGGAACCCCATCTTTCCCTCCGAGACCAGGTAACCCGCGAAGGGTGAGATCGCCTCCGAGGGGATGAGGATCCCCATGCTCTCCAGCAACATCAGCACGAAGACCGCGGGGACGCCGTAGCTGCCGATGGTCGCGGTGACGAACTCTATGAGCGGATGTAGGATCGCTTCGAGCACGGTGAGAAGCTACCACTTAATGACACGGATGTACAACGTCTATCCGCCATCTTCCGCCAGAAACCCGAAGATAAAGCATGCAATCCCTGAGGGTCCGGTACTACCCTTCGCCGCGGCTCGACTCGGCCACCCTAAAGCTCCGGACGGAGAGCCACAGCGCGTACACGGCACCGACGCAGACCAGCCAGAGGAGGGCGGCGAGGTAGCCGGCCACTATGTCCGTCGGGTAGTGCACCCCGAGATAGAGCCTGGAAAAGCCGATCAGGAGCACGACGAATATTCCCGAGACGACCACGGCCCATCGCGCTGCCCCCCGTAGCCGGTAAGCCAGGACGAGCGTGAGCATCCCGTACAACCCGACGGCGACGGTGGCGTGGCCGCTCGGAAACGAATAGAAGGAGGCGTGGTAGCCGGAGTCGAAGAGTTCGGGACGCGCCCGCTGGAATACGCTTTTCAGGACGGTGGTGAGCACGGCGCTACCAGCGGTCGAGACCAGGAGGAGTATGGCCGAGAGCTTCCAGCCTCTTCGGTAGAAGAGAACAACGACCACGACCAGGAGCGCTACCACGAACCAGTAGTAGCCGAGCGCCGTGACGATACGCATCGGTCCGTCGAGCCAGCCGGGTAAGGTGGAGTGTATCCAGAGCAGCGCAGCCCTGTCGAAGACCCGGCTATCGCCCTCGACGACCACGTCGACCAGCTCGGTAAAAGCCCAGATAACGAAGGCCGAAAACGCGAGCCCCGCAGCAAGCCAGGCGGCGGAGACCACCGTCAGGCGCTCTGCGATCCACCGGACTATCTCTCTCCGGGTCTCGAGCATGGAGGAATTCTAACCCGTTTCGGTACCCTGGCCGGGCGTATAATCTCTGTGGCGGACGGCCGGTCCTGAGAAGGAGGAGCGAGCACCTTGCAGAACAACGACATCGTCCGGGCGCTAGAGACTATCGCGACGCTCATGGAGATCAAAGACGAGGCGTACTACCGCGTGCTCGGCTACACGCGGGCCGCCGAGTCGGTGGCCGCCCTCGGTCGACCGGTGACCGAGGTCGATGACCTCAAGACGCTGCCCCACGTCGGCGCGACGACGGCCGAGGTGGTAAGGGATCTGGCCGAAGACAGGACGCCCCGGCTACTCGCCGAGCTGACGGCCGAGATACCGGAAGGCCTGGTGGAGATAACGCGCCTGCCCAGCGTCGGGCCGCGCACGGTCGGGCGCCTGTGGAAGGAGCTTGGCATCACCAGCGTCGAGGAGCTCGCGGCCGTTGATCCGGAGCGGATCTCCTCCCTCAAGGGCTTCGGGAAGAAGAGCGCCCAGAAGATGGTGCAGGCAGCGAGGACCTACAACGCGACGGAACGCCGGATGCTCCTGGACGAAGCGACCTCTCTGGGGGAGCAGATCCTCTCGTTCGTCCGCTCGCATCCGGCGACACAGAGGGCCGAGGTCGGTGGCTCACTACGCCGCATGAAGGAGACCGTCGGAGACATCGATATCGTCGCCGCAAGCGAGGACCCCGGCTCGCTCGCCGACGACTTCGCACAGGCGCCGTTCGCCGAGGAGGTCCTGGCCCACGGCCCGAAGAAGGTCTTTATCCTGAGCGGCGGGACCGAGATAGACCTGAGAATAGTCGAGCCCGAGGCCTACGGCTCGCTCTTGCACCACTTCACCGGCGGCCAGGCCCACAACATCGTGCTGCGCGAGCGGGCCGTCAAGATGGGCATCAACATCTCCGAGTACGGCCTGGCCAGGGCAGGGACCGGCGACTACAAACCCGTCCCCACAGAAGAGGATCTCTACTCGCGGCTCGGCCTCGCCTACATCCCTCCGGAGTTACGCGAGGACGCCGGTGAGATCGAAGCGGCAGACAGTGGCACTCTGCCCGACCTCGTCTCCATAGAGGACGTCCGCGGGGACCTGCACGTTCACACCAACTACTCAGACGGCAAAGGCACCATCGAGAGCATGGCCGAGGCGGCCATCGGACTCGGCTACGAGTACCTCGTCTTCTGCGACCACTCCCAGAGCCTCAGGGTGGCTAACGGCCTCTCCCCCGAGCGCCTGAAGGAGAAGCTGGAGGCCGTGAGAAAGGCCGACGAGGGCTACGGCGAGATCCACCTCCTCTGCGGCTCCGAGGTCGACATCCTAAGGGACGGCTCCCTCGACTACGACGACGATGTGCTCGCCGAGCTGGACTTCGTCGTTGCTTCCGTGCACACCTCTTTCGGGGTCGGCGAGAAGGCCATGACGGAGCGCATCGTGCGGGCGATGAACAACCCGTACGTGCGGACTATCGGCCACCCCACGGGCCGCATCCTGAACCGCAGGGAACCCTATGAGGTAGACGTCTCACGCCTCATAAGGGAGGCCGCGGCCACGAACACTTCTCTCGAGCTCAACGCCTACGTGGACCGCCTCGACCTCGCGGTTCCCTACGTCCGCGAGGCCGTGGGGGCAGGCGTCAGCATCACGATCGACACGGATGCCCACGACGAGCGGGCCCTCGGCTTCATGAAGTACGGCGTCTCGCAGGCCAGAAGGGCCTGGGTCGAGAAGGGGAGCGTGATCAACTGCCTCCCCTTCGGGAAGTTCGAGAAGTACCTGAAGAACGGGAAGTGATCTTCCCTGTGCAAGGTTCTTCTCTGACCTTGCCTAACGTTACGATTCATCGGGCCGGACCCTACAGGTCCGTGGCACGGCCGATCCACCTGGTGGGACGCAAAGAGCTCATCCAGGGATGATCCTCATCCGGATCCCACACGTAACACTCGAGATAGCCCATGTAAAGTATGTACTTTCCGACCGCGCGCTACTAGGATGTAAGCACGGATCGGAGAGTGGAGATGAGATGATCGAGCGGCTAAGGAGGCTTTCACCCCCATCAAGGTACTTGATATACGTCGCTGGTGTGCTCGTGGTGCTTGTCGTGGCTGTCGGCGTAGGCGCGGCGGCTGCGGTCGTTGTCGGCTGGCAGTCCGGGCGGGCAGCGACGGGCCCCGCCGAGACCAGCACACTCGAAGGCGGCAAGCTGGAGACGACCACCGCTGCCAAAGCGACAGAAGGCACGACCGCCGGGTCGTCCAGCGATCGCAAGAACTCCGACGCCACGGCCAACAAGGCCTCCTTCGTCCATCGGGCTACGGATCAGAACAGCCGCGGAGACTACACCTATATCGGCGACCCGAGCATAGATGGGGATCCGAACGCCATCGTCATCGTCTCACCGACCCCGGATCAGGAAAAGCTTGGGTCTGCTTCATACAATCACAACATCGGTGTCTGGTACGAGGGCGGGGCAAGGAAGTGGGCGATCTTCAACCAGGATCGAGCAGCGGTGCCAGCAGGAGCCACCTTCGAGGTGGTCGTTCCGCGAGCATCCGCGAAGTTCGTCCACGAAGCAGGTCTCGTGAACACCGCCGGGAACTACACCTACCTCGATGATCGTCTTACCAACGGCGAACCCGACGCCGTACTCTCGGTCACGCAGAACTGGAATCCCGGAGGCGGCAGGGGGGTATACAACGACCATCCGGTAGATACCGTGTACGATGCACAGGTGGAAAGATGGGCGATCTACAACCGAGACAACGCATCGATACCCAGGGGAGCCGCCTTCAATGTCGCCGTCTCGGCGGGCGCCGACTAGCGTGCGAAGTAGCAACTCTGCGGCGGATTTCACCTCCCATGCCGTCGTGCGGGTGAGCCAGAGGAGAGCCGCGTGGATAATCTGATCCGGCAAGAAGCAGCTTAGGTATGCAGCTTTACGGGCAGGGAACCGATGTTTCCGCGCTCTTGGGAGTCAGGCTCGAGACCCAGAAGACGGCGGGACGCACGTACATGGCCTTTCCGAACCTCACCAA
>Ga0196962_10000908_pt1 | contig 10534 bp, 8 predicted proteins | sample S3v_20metaG_FD_183186 | JGI IMG/M metagenome (GOLD analysis project Ga0196962, IMG submission 183186) | Soil microbial communities from Anza Borrego desert, Southern California, United States - S3+v_20 | ecosystem: Environmental > Terrestrial > Soil > Desert | place: USA: California | collected... | reverse complement strand
GATCCTCCCTAGCTTGAGGGTGTTCTCTATGCGGACGAGCCTGGCTTCGGCGGGGTCGACGCCGGCGCACATGGTAAGGGCGGCGGCCACCGCCATCTCGTCCGTCGGCATGATCATGGGCGTCTTTACGGGCGCCGGCGTGGTCGAGGTGAGGGCGTTCATGTAGGTAGAGGGACGGTCCATCGAGCCGGCGAGACGCTCGGTGACGACGTCCGCCATGCCGAGGCCGTTCGCGTTGCCTCCGGTCTCCTCCGTCAGGCCGAGGTAGACCATGCGCTCCACCGAAGGGCCGCCCGAGGCGGCGGTCGTCGGGTAGCGGCCCGTGACGTTGGGGTCGGCGCCGTCGCCCGAGATGTTCTTCCCGATCTCATCTACTATGAGAACGTCGATCTCGTCGAAGGGCAGACGCGCTAAGTTGCGCTTCGCTTCTTCGAGCAGCGGCGCTTCGGCTTCCTCAAGTTCCCCGGCTGGGATCGCCACAATCTTGCACGGCTCTTCTTCTGCGTTCTCGACGGTGGCGAGGCCGAAGGCGACCTTGCCGCTCTCGACGGCGACGCGGGCCGCCTCGGGGATGGTCTGGTGGATGTTCTCCCAGCCCGCGGAGTGTATAGAGTGCGCCCCCCGTTGCTTGCCCAGCCCGATGGCGAGCATCTTCGTCGGCCCGCTCTCCACTGCTCCCCTGAACGCGGTGTGGGGCTTGACCCTGTTGACCACGACGACCGAGTCGGCCTCGTAGGCGTTACGGTCCATGTAGACCGCTACGCCCGAGGGCGTCTCCCCGAGCCTCACGCTCTCCATCGTCGCCCGCACGGGACACCCGACCTGCTCCTCGCTCACGCCGAGGTGCGCGAGCACCTGCGCCTGGCCTTCCGCGGTCGAGGCGCCGTGGCTCCCCATGGCGGGGACGACGAAAGGCTCGGCGCCGGAATCCTTCAGGGCCTCGGCCAGCGCCGCGACTACCTCCCCTATCCGTGCGACACCCCTGCTACCGACGCCTATGGCCACAGAGCCAGAGGGTAGCTCCACGGAGTTCAGCGCCTCCCGGACGCCCTCCCTGATGTTCGCGAGCGCCGGCGGAGAATCTATCCTCTGCCCGACGAGCGCGACGCTGGGAATTTCGACCGCGCGCAGGATCTCCTGTATCTCCTCGTAGACGGGGTTCTCTGTCTGCACTGCCTCACCTCCGTAGAGACCACCTTTATAGCGCTAATCCGGCGGGCCACCTTGCTCGAACCGGGGAAGACCGTCGTCGACACCCTCCCAGGCGAGTTTGTCTTCCAGCCATATGTGGCGTGTGGGAGGGAACCCGTCGGGACTGTCCAGGCTCGCTGTGGTCACGTCGATCGAGTCGGGTTCCTCGTCATGCTTGTAAGTGAGCGACGTGCCGCAACTCTGGCAGAACGTCCTGCTCACCTCGTCGGAAGATCGGTAGTCGGCCGGTTCACCGTGGACGAAGGAGAACTTTTTGTGGGGGAAAGTGAGCCAGGCGACCGACTGTGCCCCGGAAGTCCTGCGGCACGATACACAGTGGCAGACCGCTGACCCTAGAGGCTCGCCAGCCACCCTGTATCTCACCCTCCCACAGAAACATCCACCTTCCTGGAGATCACCGCTCATCCCTTCTCCCTACTCGGTAGCCGCGACCATTCTAACAGGGCATCGTGGAGCCGCGTCTGTTGGCGTTGCTATACTGGCCTTCGAAATCGTCGGGGAGAGGAGCCCGTTGAGAGCAGCCCTTTTCATACCGTGCTATGTGGACCAGATCAATCCCGAGGTGGGCGTAAGCGTGGTGCGCGTACTGAGAAGACTTGGGGTGGAGGTGATCTACCCCGAGGGTCAGACCTGCTGTGGGCAGCCTGCGTTCAATTCCGGCTTCTTTGACGAGGCCCGCGCCATAGGACGCCGCTTTCTAGACGTCTTCGAGAGGGAGCGCTTCGACTACATAGTGTGTCCTTCCGGATCTTGCACCACCATGGTCTCCCACTACTACCCGTTCGTCTTCGAGAACCAGGCTCTGCCCGACGACCGCGAACGCGCGGAGTCTCTCGGCCACCGGGTCAGGGAGTTCTCGGACTTCGTCGTGAACGTGCTCGGCGTAAAGGACCTGGGTGCCAGCCACGCCGGGCGCGCGGTCTTCCACACCGGCTGCCACCAGCGGCGAGAACTCGGGATCTTGAACGAGCCGCGAGACCTGCTGAAGGGGGTCTGTGGCCTGGAGCTTCTGGAGTGGGAGAACGAGGAGTTGTGCTGCGGGTTCGGAGGTATGTTCTCCGTGAAGATGCCAGACGTTTCGACCGCGATGGCGGATGAGAAGATAGCGGCCCTGGAGAAGAGCGGGGCTGACACGATAGTTTCCTGCGACTCTAGTTGTCTGATGCATCTCGGAGGCAGGCTGCGCCGGACGGGGCACGACACGCGTGTCTTTCATCTGGCCGAGATACTCGACTCTGACGGGAGGTAGCGTGGAGACCAGCAAGCCCGCGCGCCGGCGCGATACCGAAGATCGCAGGCAAGAAGGTCTGGAAAGCAAGGTAGAAGGCTTCAACGAGCGTGGCCGGAGGGCGGTCCAGGATCGGGAATTGCACGACTCGATCTCTTTGTTCACCCACAAGACGCTAACCGGACGCAACGCTCAGCTCAGAGCCCATCCCGATGCGCCGGAGTTGAGGGAAAGGGCGTATCGCGCCAAGCAGGAGACGATGGCGAACCTCGACTACTACCTCTCGCAGATGGCCGATGCCGTCGAGGAACGGGGCGGAAACGTGTTCTTCGCGGCTGATGGCGAGGACGTGGTCAGGTACATAGGGGATCTGGCGCGGAGGCGTGGGGCGAAGATCCTCACCAAATCCAAGAGCATGGCGACCGAGGAGATCGAGCTTAACCACCGTCTGGAAGAAGATTACGCGGACCTAGGGCTGGAGATAGTGGAGACAGACCTGGGAGAGTGGATCGCACAGCTCGCCGGAGACACTCCCTCGCACATCGTAGGACCGATCGTGCACATGAACATAGAGCGGATCACGGAGATCCTCTCCGGTGTCTCCGACGAGGAGCTGCCGCCTGACGTGGAGTCTCTGGCCGCCTTCGCCAGGAAGCGTCTCAGGGAGAAGTTCTTGAACGCGGACATCGGCATCACGGGCGCCAACTTCGGGGTCGCCGAGACGGGCACTATCTGCACCGTCACCAACGAGGGCAATGCCAGGCTCGTCACGAGCGTCCCTCCCGTACACGTCGTCGTGATGGGGATAGAGAAGGTGATCCCCAAGTTCGGGGACCTCTCGACTTTCGTGCAACTGTTGGCGAGGAGCGGAACGGGGCAGAAGATCACGGTCTACACCAACTTCATCACCGGCCCGCGCGGCGAGGGCGAGCTGGACGGCGCGGAGGAATTCCATCTCATCCTCATGGACAACGGCCGCTCCAAGCTGCTGGGCACGGAATACGAAGAGGCTCTCTACTGCATCCGCTGCGGCTCGTGCCTGAACGTCTGCCCGGTCTACAGGCAGACGGGAGGACACGCCTACGGCTCGACCTACTCTGGCCCTATAGGAGCCGTCATAACGCCGCTGCTCAAAGGAGATGAGGAGGCGAAGGACCTTCCGTACGCCTCCTCGCTGTGCGGTGCCTGTACGGAGACGTGTCCTGTCGGCATCCCGCTCCACGACCTCCTGTTGAAGCTGCGCAACCGGCAGGTCGAGGAGGGCCTGGCCGGACGTGCCGAGAGCCTGATGTTCAAAGGTTTCGAGAGAACGATGAAGAGTCCGGCGGCCTACAGAGTCGGCGCGAAGGTCGGCAGGCTGGCGCAGAAGCCGTTCGTGAAGGACGGATCCATAGAGGGAGCGCCCGGAATACATGGCTGGACGGACTTCAGGGAGCTTGCGCCGCTCGCAGAGAAATCATTCCGAGAGCTGTGGAAGGAAGGCATATAGCCATGGCCGACCGGACGGAGTTCCTGGAGTCCATAAGGCACCGCACCCGCAGAGGACGATACAAACCAACGAAGTCGCCCGACTCGGTGTGGACGCCGGGCGTAGACCGTCCGGAACGAGAGGAGCTCGAAGACCCGCCGGCCAGGTTTCTCGAGGAGCTGGAGGCGCTGGGCGGGCACGGCAAACGAGCCGGGAGCCTGGAAGAGGCGCGAGATTACGTCCTGAAACTGGCACGGGAGCGGGAAGCGGAGCTACTCGTGCGCTGGGACACCGAGTACCTCGACGAGCTTGGCGCGGACGGGCCTCTGCGAGAAGCCGGCGTCGAGGTCGCTCTCTGGCGTGATCTGCCTGACCTCAGGGAGATAGCCGGGCGCGCGGACATCGGACTCTCTACCGCCACCTGGGCCATAGCCGAGACGGGCAGCCTGGTGCTGGAGCACGGTCCGGGGCAGGGTCGAAGCGTGACGCTCCTGCCGCCGACTTACGTAGCGATACTTCCGGCGGATCGAGTATTGCGGACGATCCCAGAGGCCATTCGGAAGTATGTTGGCGGCACTCTGCCGGCGAACGTGTGTTTCCACACCGGGCCGAGCCGTTCGGGGGACATCGAGATGTCGCTCGTAGTAGGGATGCACGGACCCGGCGACGTGCACGTGATCCTGGTCGGCTGAAGGGAGACAAGGTAGAAGCGGTGCTACCATTGGGTTCATGATCGATTGGTCGACTTGCCCCGCCGTTGAAAGGGATCCCGAGCGAGTCAGTGGAGCCTGGGTGTTCCGCGGCACGCGCGTGCCGGTTGCCGCGCTGTTCGAGAACCTCGAGGACGGCGCTCAGGTTGACCAGTTCGTGCAGTGGTTTCCCGGCGTCTCGCTCGAACAAGCCCGCGCCGTGCTCGAACACGCAGCGGAAAGTGCGCTGGCTTCCGCTTGAGTGCGTGTACTGTTTGACTAGGGCACGCCCGTTCCATTGCGGGAGTCGTTGGGCGAGCACGACATCTCTACAGCATACGAGCAGGGTTGGTCAACGCTAAAGAATAGTGACCTGCTCGACGCAGCCGAAAGAGAAGGGTTCGAGGTTCTACTCACTACCGATAAGAATCTACGGCACCAGCAAAACCTCGGTGCGCGAAGCATCGCAATCGTCGTACTCAGAACGACAAGCTGGCCGCGCATTCAGCGCGAAATCCCTGACGTGGTTCGCGCCATCAATAGCGCCGTGCCAGGGAGCTACGTGGAAGTTCTGTTTCCTATCATTAGCTGACCGGACCTCGGTTCGAGGTGTCGCTCGTGGTCGGGATGCTGGCCGTCTCACGCCTTTTGATACAGCCTTCCGTAGAGCTTGGTGAGGGTGGTGGCGCTTACGCCGTGGACCAGCAAAGAGGCGCAGATGACGAGGCTGCCAACCACCCAGACCTCCTCTATGCCTGTCTCACGCAGCGAGAAGGCAGCACGACGAAGGGGAGGGCGAGCCCGTCGTTGAAGCCGGACTCGGCCGAGATGGCGCACCTCAAAGACGAGGGCAGGTTACGCTCTGCTACTCCGCCGGCGACTATAGAGCTCGCGACTACCGGGTAGGTGGGGGTGATGATCGCGCCTATTAGTACAGATACCCAGAAATGCAGCCCCAGGATCAGGTGCACCAATAGCCCCGAGACTATCCACATCAGCGGCATCAAGATCCCCACGAGGACCACGAGAAGTCGCCAGTTGCCGCTCGCGTAGCCCACGGGCAGGCGCAGGGCCACGCCCACAAGGGCGATGCCTAGCGTGACGAGGGCCGCCTGCTCTAGGATCAGCGTCTCGTTGCCCAGATCGGCCAGGTCGAGCAACCCGAGGGCGGCCGGCCCGATCAGCACCCCCGCGAGCAGGGCGATCAGGGGCTCCGAGACGGGTGTGCGCTCCTTGAGTGGTCCGCCGAGCACGCCAAGTAGAAGGAGCAAACCTCCCACGGCTGCCAGGGATACGTACAGCTCGTTCAACGCGTACCTGCTTTCCGTCGCTGTGTCCTAGTCTGTGATCATGCTCGGGCAGCCGTTGAGCAAAACCCAGGTGTGCGGAGCGGTAGAGTGCGTCGATGGTGCTATTCCGCGCTCGTTCGCGTCGGCTACGGTCCTACCATTCCCGGAATGGAGACCACACCCTGCCTTTTTACCACTACTGTCGATCGCTAGTATCCTCCTAATCCTACGGGGTGCTTTTGAAGGAGGATCGATCGGAGGCTCAAGACGTACTCCTCTGACTCACGGAGACCGGATGCCCCGAGTATTTTGAGTCCTGCGGATTCGAACGGTCTTTGGGAACCATTAGAAGCTTCAAAGAACACCCGGCTCGGCCGCGATCATTATCCTGTCCTTCCGGCACGGGTCTGGACGTGACATCCCCTCGGAGTCTCGAGATGAGCCTCAAGAAACTCCTGGAGAGTGGAGCGGGTGATCTGGGAGCTCCACCCTCCCCAGATGAAGTCGAATGTGTGGTTGGCCCAGGGCGGCCCGACGAGGCGATAGGGTACGCCGGCCTCCCGCAACCGCTCTGTCAGGAGCTCGGACTCTCCCGGTGGCACTATCTGGTCGTCGCCCCCGTGGGCGAGAAAAGTCGGCGGATCGCAGGAGTCGACGCGGGTAACGGGCGAGAGGAGATGGTAGCGTTCGGGTACGGTGTCCCGGGTGCCACCGAGAAACCGGTCCATACCACCCAGGTAGCCCAGGGAGGAGAGACGCGCGAGGTCGGTGGGCGGGTAGAATGCCACCACCGCGGCCACCCCGGTATCCTCGAGGCTACGTGCCTCGCACCCGGACGTGGGACCGGAGCCCTGCGAGTAGGCTGTAAGCAGGGCCAGGTGCCCGCCAGCGGAGCGGCCCATGAGAGCCACGCGATCGGCGTCCACACCGTAGCGGGCAGCGTTCTCCTTGACCCACCCTACAGCGCACCGCACGTCGGAGGGGGCATCTCGCCAACTGGGCGGTGGCGAAAGCCGGTAGTCAATATCGAAGACCACGTAACCTCTACTGGCGAGCCAGGCATTCCAGAGGGGGAAGTCGCCACGCTCTCCCGAGCGCCAACCGCCACCGTGTACCACGATTACCGCAGGACGTCCCTTGGCAGCGTCTGCCACTACTCCAGGCGGCCGCCAGATGTCAGCCTTGAGCTCCTCTCCCCCCGGGCGGGCGTAGGTCACGATCTCCGGCGACCGGTCCGCCGCGAAAGCGGATCCCGCGAAGTACCCGAGGAGCGAGAGCGATACATCCTCGGCGGAGGCCTCCTTCCAAGCCTGCGCCACCGGCACCAGCGAGACCGCGACCGTCGCCGCGCACAGCACGGAGGCGACTAGCGAGCTTTTTCGGGCGCCGCTACGGTGCGCCAGGGCGACCGTAAACAAACCGAAGAGGGCGAAGGCGGTGAGCAGGAGGCTCATCTCCTTGAAGATCATGACGATGAAGCGCTGCGGATGGGTCGAGGACGGAACGTTACCGAGGAGTTCGGCGAACAACGGCGGTGGAAGGAGGGGTTTCGGGAGCAAGATCACCTGTGCCCATAGAAGCCCGAGGGTGGCCCACGAGAGCACGGCCGCCGCACCGAACCACTTCCTCCACGCCACTCGTTCGTTGGTTGTCATCGTACGCTACCCGGCAGGTTCTTCCTTCCGATGGTCGTCTCGCGGTTAGGTACTCTTCTCAAGTGCAGAGCGTCTCCTTTACGGTTCAGCAGTGTCGTAGAGGAGTGGCTGAAGAACTTCTGCCTGGACACCCCTTAGTCCGAGATCGGGTCCCAGACGAGCCGGCTCTCCTCGCACTCCGAGCCAGAGATTGAGCCGGTAAGACCTCCGCTGCCCTATTCGGGTCGAGGAGCCAGGCTCGGTCCAGAGAAACCTTAAGTCGACTTCCCCTACAAGTCAACCCGCCGGCTCGGGTAGCTGATTGCCGAGCCAGGGGGTGAGGGTTCGCACGTAGGTCGCCGTAAGGTGGGCTCCGTTGCGGTAGACGAGCACGTCGCCGATGACGGCCGGGCATGCCTTCTCGAGGCACAGTACAGGCGTCGGATCGATCAGGTATACGCCCTCGACCTCCTCTGCTACGCGGGTGTTGACCTTCGGGTAGTCGAGTGCCTCGCTTCGAGGAGACGCACATCTCTGCAAGTGATCGAGCGAGCGCGAGACGCACTCTGGCACGTTCTTGTTCGGATGCGGCACGTCTTCGATGAGCGCTACTGGGGCACCGGTGCCGCGCAGCTTCTTCAGGGTAGAGGCGTATCCCTCCACCATCGCCTCGCCGCTAGCGTCTCGGGGGAGGCGCTTGCCTTCCTCCCTCGGCCTGTAAGTGGGGAGGCTGCTCGTCACGATGAGGCTCGGGTTCTCTTCCTGCACGATGCGCTCTAACATCTGCTCCCGCCACTCGACGCACTCGCGGTAGACCCTGCGCAGCGACGCGTTGTAGATGTGCACCTCGGCGGGTGGACAGGCAGCCTTGGTTAGCCCGACCAGGCGCCAGTTACGCTCCCTGGCTAGCTCGTTCAAGGCAGGAAACCATTGCATGGCGTGCGAGTCGCCGAAGAGCACCACTGTGGTCCTGGAGGAGGGGTTGCCGTAGACGCACCTGGGCACTTCCGTCTCCGGAGGGTTGAGGTGGCAGCCGTCGGCGTACATCAGCGGCCGGTTCTCTTTCGTCTCGGCCTCTCGCGGGGTGGGATGGACGGCTTTCGCGCTCTTCTGCAGCGAGTCGTCGTCCTGCAGCGCCGCGGCGCCCGCGACCTGGCTCTCCGGCGCCTCTGGAAGGGTCGGCGTGAGGGCGAAGAGTCCCACGCCCAGGGCGACGGACGAAACGGTACACGCCCCGCCGAGGGCGAGGGCCTTGCGAGGAAAGCGGGTGAGGGTCTTCGAGTGGAGGAAGGGCTTCTCGACGAGGCGGTTGGTCAGCACGGCCGGGACGTAGGAGGCGACGAGGACGACCAGACCCTCTGCGGGCGAGAGTCTCCCCCAGATCGCGGCGGCGAAAACGAGCGGCGGCCAATGCCACAGATACCACGAGTAGGAGATCCGCCCGACGTGCCTGACCGGTCCCAGCGTGAGCAGCCGCGCCGGCCCTGCAGAAGTACCTGTAGACTCGAACCCCGCCGCGATGATCGCCGCGGTCCCCAGGGTCGGTACTAGCGCCGCGTACCCAGGGAAGAGGGTGCCGTCGCTGAAGCGGAAGGTCGCGAACGCGATGGCGCCAAGCCCCACCCACGCCAGAGCGAAGGCCGCCCATCGGGGTAGCTGTCCCAGGCGGGAGGCCGGCACGAGCGCCAGCATTCCACCGAGCGCCAGCTCCCAACCGCGAGTCAGCGTGGAGAAGTAGGCGGCCCCGGCTTGCAGTTCGGTGGAGTAGACGCTATAGGCGAGAGAGGAAATGGCCACGGCCGCGAAGGCTGTTGCAAGGGCCGGACGTAAGCCCAAGCCTATGCGCGAGCACCACCGGGCGACGCCTAGCAGGAGGGCCGGCCAGACCAGGTAGAACTGCTCCTCGACGGCCAGCGTCCAGAAGTGCTGAACCGGGCTCGCCTGCAACCCGGCGGCGAAGTAGTCGGTGGCCCGGGCGGCTAGCAGCCAGTTCATAACGTACAGGCCGGATGCGACCACGCCCAGGGAGACCTCGTCCATGCGGACCGGATCGAACTGCGGCCACATCCCCACCACCAGGACTACGGCCCCGAGCACGACCACAGTCAACGGTAGCAGGCGTTTGGCGCGCCGCGAGTAGAAGCGGGTGAGTGAGATGGTGCCGGTCTTCTCCAACTCCCTGACGAGCAGCCCGGTGATCAAGAAGCCCGAGATCACGAAGAAGACGTCCACGCCGACGTAGCCGCCACGCGCGAACGGCATCCCACCGTGGTAGAGCAGCACGACTCCGACGGCCACGGCCCTTAAACCCTCTACGTCAGGACGGAACCCCTCCTTCGCCGGCTTGCGGTTCGCTTCGGCAGGCGATCCGTCGGAGGCGGCGGTACGACCAAAGGCGCTCTGGACGGCGCGAAGGTAGGTGGCAGCTCCGCCGATGATGCTCAAAGGAGCCTCGCCAAACCCCGAGCGTCGTGACGCTCTCCCGGGGAGTAGGAGCACGGGCTATCGACGATCCAGCCTACGAACCTCTCCCGACTCAAACTGACCAGGCGTATCGTCTCCGGCGACATCACCGGCGAGGGGTCGAGCGCCACCCTCCCCACACCCGCGCAGGGCCCGTAGAGAATCGAGACGAGTTCTCCGGCTGAGGTCGCCCTGACCTGCCAGCCGTCCTCGTACGCGCCTCCGAGCCACGCAAACACCTCCGCCTCGCCCTCACCGCTAAAGACCAGCAATGTTTGCGCGCCGCCGCAGTCCGCGATCAGCGCTCCCGCCCCGAGACTTTTGCCCTTCGCCAACAGCCACCACGTCGAAGCCGGGCGTCTTACCGGCGGCCTTCGGTTCTGTTGCGTCTTCTTGTCCTCAGTCATCCGCGCTCACCGCGACGGAGCGTTCTCGGACGGCACGACCAAGACCGGGCCGTGCGCCGCCCTGAGCACCTTGGTCGAGACGCTACCAGATAGGACACGATCGAGCGCACCCAGCCCGCGGCTACCGACCGCGAGGAGCGTTCG
>Ga0196962_10000907_pt1 | contig 10556 bp, 10 predicted proteins | sample S3v_20metaG_FD_183186 | JGI IMG/M metagenome (GOLD analysis project Ga0196962, IMG submission 183186) | Soil microbial communities from Anza Borrego desert, Southern California, United States - S3+v_20 | ecosystem: Environmental > Terrestrial > Soil > Desert | place: USA: California | collected... | reverse complement strand
GGCGTCGTCGCGGGTCGGCCCCGCCACCGCCTGCGCCGGCTCGTCCCCGTCGCCGTCGCCGTCGTCGCGGTGGGGCCACAGCAGGGCCGCCCCGGCGGCGGTCCAGGCGAGGCAGACGCCCGCCGCGATCGCGGCGAGCCGCCTACTCATCGGGCGGGTTGCGGATCGCCCCGATCAGCCCGGCGGCGATCATCGCGATCACCAGCAGGGAGACGCCCAGGAAGCCGAGCGCGAGCAGGTCGCCGAAGGTACGCAGGCCGAGCCCGAGGTTGACCGCGGCGTAGATCGTCAGCACCGCGAACACGGCGCAGAACGCGATCCCGACGCCGAGAAGAGCCGCTCGAAGATCGGGGTCCATGCCTAGTAGACCGGCAGGCGCGGCTCGGGATCGGATCTTCGCCTCGCGAGCAACTTGATCGTGGCGAGGCCGAAGACGAACCCGCCGACGTGAGCGAGGTAGGCGACCCCGCCCTCACCGCCGTCGACCGCGGTCGTTGTCGCGTCCGCGATCGCTGGAATGAATTGGAGGATGAACCAGATCGCGAGCAGGATCGCCGCCGGGATCTCGACGACGGTGACGAAGAAGATGATGAAGATCAGCGTCAGAACCCCGGCGCGCGGGTGCAGCAGCGCATAGGCGCCCAACACCCCCGCCACCGCTCCGCTCGCGCCGATCGTCGGGATCGTCGATGCGACGTCGATTGCCGCCTGTGCGTACACGGCGACCAGTCCCGCCGCGAGATAGAAGAGGACGAACTTCAGCCTTCCCAGGGCGTCCTCGATGTTGTTCCCGAACACCCAGAGGAAGAGCATGTTGAAGCCGATGTGCAGGATCCCTCCGTGCATGAACATCGAGGTGAACAAGGTCACGTACCACGGCGCCTGATCGAGCTGGATCGCCGACCCGTTCCGCTCGGCCTCCTCCAGCTCCGCCGTTCCGGGGCAGACCACCGACTGCTGCCGGCCCCCCGAATCCGAGCGGACGGACCCGAGCGAGCAATCCCCGCCCTCGCCCGGGTGAGTGATCCGGTACGGGATCGCCCCGTACTCGAGCGAGCTCTGGTCGATCTCGGAGAGCCCCTCGCGGTCGAGCGCCGGATCGGTCGGGAACTGCCACTGCCAGATGAAGAAGGCGACGTTGATCGCGATCAGGAGGACGGTGACGACCGGAAACCGGGCGGTGGGGAGGTTGTCCTTGAGCGGGATCATCGGGCGGAACCCGGGTATTGCCAGAATCAGATTGATGCCCGGACCAGCCAGAACAGCCGATCCTTGGCGCGACACGGACGTGATCGACGAGCGCGCGCCGCGATTCAACCAGGCAATCACCGGGCTCGTCGCGCTCGCGGGGGTCGTCTTCGGCTGGCCGCTTGCGTGGGCGCTGATGTCCGCCCAGCTCCTGATCGGCCTCACGCTCGGGCGGCGCTTCTGCCTCCCGTGCCTGGCGTACTTCGCGCTCGTCCAGCCGCGGTTCGGCGAGGGCGCGCTCGAGGACTCGCGCCCGCCGCGGCTCGCGAACATGATCGGGACCGCGGTGCTCGCCGCCGCGGCCGCGTCCTGGTGGCTCGGTGTCGAGCCGGTCGGGACCGCGCTCGGAGCGCTCGTCGCCGCGCTCGCGCTGCTCGCCGCCTCGACCGGCCTCTGCGTCGGCTGCGAGCTCTACAGGCTGACGGCGCGCCTTCGGGGGATCACCCCCCGGCGGCACTCCCTGATCGACCCCGCCGACCTCGACGGCGCCGCCGGCGCCGAGCTCGCCTACGTCGAGTTCACCCACCCGCTATGCGCCGACTGCGTCGAGTGGGAGCGCCGCCTCCGCGATCGGCCCGAGCCCCTCGTCACCGTCGACGTCCGGGAGCGCCCCGAGCTCGCGCGCAAGTACGGAATCACGATCGTCCCGACCGTGGTCGCGGTCGCCGGCGACGGCAGCGTCCTCGAGCGCCTCGCGCCCTAGGCCTATCGGCGCCGGCAGAGGTTGTCGAGCATCCACTCCGGCGTCTCGGCGACGGAGAGATCGCCGCCGAGGACCGCGTTCGCGAACTCGATCGCCTCGTCGGTGAGGCGGCCGTCGGGCGAGTCGGCGGGGTCGCGCCGGAGGTCGATCGAGATCCGCCTCACGTCCGCGGCGCTGCCGAAGCTCCGGGCGACCGCGATCCCGGCGAAGTGGCGGGCCTGGCCGAGGCTGCCGTCGTCGAACCGAGCCAGGAACCCACGGCCGGGAATCCGGTCACTGCCCCCGCGGGCGAGGTCGGTGAATGCTCTCGGCGGCGGTCGGATCCCCGCCGCCTCGCGGCCCAGCGCGCGCAGGAACCGGCTCGGCTCGGGATCGGCCTCGGCGAGGTCGGCGGCGATGCCCGCGAGGCGGCGGCAGCCGCTGCCGCGGAACTCCTCCGCGAGGGCATCGAGCTCGACCGAGTCGCCCCCGCCCTCATCCCACGGCGCCCACAGCCAGGTGAGGGCGGCGCCGACTCCGATCAGGAGCGCGACGGCGATCGCGGCGAGGACCTTCACCCACGCAAGGCTAGGCGCCGCGCCCGCGCCTCGGGGCGCGCCCTAACGCCGCCGGTGCGGCGGAGGGATCTCGTACGCGCGAGCCGGCAGGTCCGCCGAGCGCGGCTCCGGGAGCGCGCCAGGTCCGGCGGCCGGGACCGCGCCGCCGTCGGTCCAGCGCACCGGCTGCGGCTGGAAGGTGAGCAGGACGTTCCAGGTCGGCACGTCCAGGTCGCCCGTCTGGGCGAGCCCGCGGCTCGCCTGCAGCGCGAGGACGGCCGCCTCGGTCGGGGACTCGAAGTAGCCCGTGATCGGGGTCGAGTACCCGCCCCCGACGAGCAGCTGCTGCGCCCACGCGACCAGGTCGCCCTTCGCTCCGAGCGTCAGGAACGGGAAGCTGTCGTAGGGCGCGTAGCCGGAGAGCGGCTTCACGCCTCCGCCGACCGCCTTCCACTGGCGCTTTCCGGCGTGCTGCCACGACCACCAGCTCACGCCCTCCATCCCGTGCGCGAGCGCGAGCCTGCGGAAGCGCTTGATCTGCTTCTTCTTCGGGTTCAGGTAGACCTGACCGAGAGGCAGGATCGGGCGCCCGTAGGCGCGATTGAAGACGTAGGTGTGGACGAACGCCTCGTCGACCTTGGCCCCGATCGTCTTCCAGTACAGCTGCGGCAGGTTGTACTGGGCGCCGCCGGGGCCGAGGAAGACCGAGTAGGGGAAGGCGGGGTGGTAATCGACGTAGGGGAAGGTCGCGAGACCGAGCGGGTAGTCCCGTCCGATCAGCCCCCGCAGCGTCGCCATGTAGGTCGACGCCTCCTCGTAGCGCCCCTCGTAATGCCCCTCAGCATCGATGATCAGGCAGTCGGCTCCGCGAGCGACCGACGCGGCGCCCACCCTCGCCTCGGCGACCGGGTTGCGGCCGTAGACGAACTGCCAGGCGCAGACCCGCAGCCCGCGCCGCTTCAGGTTCGCGACGAGCGAGGGCGAGAACTGGCGCCAGGTGGTCCCGGCGTCGCCGGACTTGATGAGAACTACCTCGATCCCGCGGTTGCGGGCCTTGGCGGCGATCCCCTTCGCCTTCCCGCCCTGGGCGCGGTTCACGTACCAGATCCACATCCCGTCGCCGCGCATCGGATTCGACGCCGGCGGGGTGAACGGCGACGGCCCCTGGGCGCTCGCGGAGGGCGCTCCGAGCGCGAGCACGGCGAGGGCCGCCGAGCAGGCGGCGAGTGCTGCGCGTGTTCGTCCCGAGGCGGCCATCGTCTCGTCCTGAGGCTACGAACGCGAAAACAACGCTCCGCAACCGGTGTTGCGGCCTCGGCTAGGCCCAGGCGTGCTCCCAGTAGCCGAGGGCGATGGAGGAGCTCGAGCTTGATCTCGTCGGGGTCGGAGAAGAACACCGCGTAGTAGCCGGGGGTTTAGCCGTACTCGGCGGGCTCGCCAGGGGCGGTTCAGGCGACGCCGGCGCCGGCGAGGGCCTCGCCCGCTTCGCGGGCGCTCTCGTCGGCGTGGTACGAGGAGCGCACCAGCGGCCCCGAGGCGACCGATTCGAACCCGATCTCCCGCGCGGCGCGCTCGAGATCGGAGAACTCCTCCGGATGCCAGTAGCGGTGCACCGGCAGGTGCCTCTCGGTCGGCCGCAGGTACTGGCCGACGGTCAGCACCTGGACGCCGTGCTCGCGGAGGATCCCGAACGCCTCGACCATCTCCTCGAACGACTCGCCGAGGCCGACCATCAGGCCCGACTTCGTCACCACATCGTCGCCGCCCATCTCGCGAGCCATCTTCAGCACCCGCGCCGAGCGCATGAAGTCGGAGCCGCGACGCGCGAGCGGGTACAGGCGCGGGACGGTCTCGACGTTGTGGTTGAAGACGTCGGGGCGCTCGGCGATCACGCGCGCGAGCGGCATCTCCTGGCCGCGGAAGTCCGGCGTCAGCACCTCGACCTTGCACCCCGGAGCGAGGCGGCGAATCGAGCGGATCACGCCGACGAATGCGCTCGCGCCGTAGTCGGGGAGGTCGTCGCGGTCGACCGAGGTGACGACGGCGTGGGTGAGCCCCATCCGCTTCACCTGGTTCGCGACCCGGAGCGGCTCGAGCGGGTCGTGGAAGCTCGGCTTCCCGGTCTGGACGTTGCAGAACCCGCAGCGGCGGGTGCAGACGTCGCCGAGGATCATGAAGGTGGCGGTACCGCGCTCCCAGCACTCGCCGACGTTCGGGCAGTTCGCCTCCTCGCAGACCGTGTGCAGCCCCTCGTCGGCGATCGTCTTCTTCAGCCGGCGGTAGTTCGGGCCTCCCGGCGCGGGGACCTTGAGCCACGGGGGCTTTCGCTCCCGGAACCCGACGGTCCCCTCGGTCTCCGGTGCGCCGCCGCCGGGGTTCGCGCGGGATCGGGTGATGTGCAGACGGTCTTCGAGGGAGCCGGTCTCGGCCATCTCGTCCTACCGTACCGAGAGCGCGGCGCCGGCCCGCTCGCGGAGTTCGTCCGCCGCGACCGCGACCGGCTCGCGCTCGTAGATCTCACCGAACCGCTCCGCGACGGTGTCGGTGAACCGCTCCATGTCGTGCTCGCCGCCGAGCTCGCGGCAGACCGAGGTCATCCGCACCCCCTCGATCCCACAGGGGACGATCCACTCGAACGGCTGCAGGTCGTTGTTGACGTTGATCGCGAACCCGTGGGTGCTGATTCCGCGGTTGATATGGACGCCGATCGAGCCGATCTTCCGGCCCTCGGGCGGACGGCCGCCGACCCAGACGCCGGTGAGGCCCTCGATCACCTCGGCGGCGATCCCGACCGCGGCGAGCGAGTCGGTCATCACTCGCTCCATCCGCCCCACGTACTGGCGGACGTCGTCGCCATAGGGACGGAGGCTGACGATCGGGTAGCCGACGAGCTGTCCCGGCCCGTGGTAGGTGACCTTGCCGCCGCGGTCGCTGCCAGCCACCTCGATCCCCTGCATCCGGTACCAGTCCTCGCCCATCGCGAGCTCCCCGGGCTCCGCGCGGCGTCCCTTCGTGTAGACGGGCGGATGCTCGAGCAGCAGCAGCAAGTCGGGGATCCGCTCCTCGTAGCGCGCGCTCTCGAGGCGCTTCTGGAGGGCGCGCGCCTCGCCGTAGGGGACTTCTCCGAGCCGCACGCACCAGAGCGGATTCATGGTCAACAGTGTCGCACGGGCCCGTGCGCGGCTGGCCGATGCGCCGTGCACACATCACAAAAGATTAAGTACGTCTTCGTCAGGATCTGTCACGATTCAGCTCTAGGGTCGCTGTGGGGGTCGGCAGGGAAGGAACGGGGAGACATGCCGAGGAAAATTCGCAGACGCACAGGGGACCGCCGCCGATCGCGGGTGCTTGCGCTGAGCTCAGCGATGTTCGTCAGCGCCCTAGTGATCGCTGGCGGCGCGACGGCCGCTGACCCGGGACCCAAGCCGACTATTAGCGGCACCACGGTGGTCGGCCAGACACTCACGGCAAGCCAGACGCAGGCTAAAAAAACCGTGTACAAGTGGCAGCGCTGCGATCCCAGTCTCGCCGACTGCTTCGCCTCGGAGAACAACTGGACGACGATCGAAGGTGCGACAGGCCAGACGTATACGCTGACCTTCGCTGACGTCGGCAAGCTCATTCGGGTTCAGACCCACGCCGCGGGCGAGGGAGATCAGGGGTTCGTCGCGTCCGATCCGGTTGGGCCGGTTGCGGGACCGCCGCCCGGAAGCCTTCTCGCCGAGGCGGTGCAGCTGGGGATCGCACCGCAGCACGGCATCTCTTTCCTCGCTCAGCCCTCCGAGGGCGTCGTCAAGGTGAAGCCGCCCGGGCAGAAGAAGTTCTCCAGGATGAGCGGGACCCAGCTGATTCCGGTGAACACCGTGATCAACACGCGCAAGGGGACGGTGCAGCTGATCGCCGCCGTCGGTGAGTTCGCGAGCACCGATCCCGATGCCTTGATGGAGTTCTTCGACGGCGTGTTCAAGATCAAGCAGAAGGACGCCACCGATGCCCCAGCGATCGCGAAGCTGCTCGGCAAGCTCCGCTGCGGCGACAAGAAGGGCGGCGCCTCGGCCTCGGCCGCCGGTGGACCGGTCGCGAAGGCCGCCGCGCGGCGACGTGGGCTCTGGGGCCGCGGCCGAGGCAACTACGGGACACGCGGCCGAGGCGGTACCGGCAGCGTCGTCGGCACGACCTGGTTCACCAAGGACACCTGCGCCGGCACCTTCTTCAAGGTGACCGAGGGCGTCGGGATCAGCGTCGATCCGAAGGGGAAGAAGAAGGACGTCTTCCTCGGGGACGGCGACGACTACTTCGCCGCACGCTGAGCCGGCGCCCAGACCTTGATCTGCTCGGTGCGACCGCGCACCGGCATCTCCTCGACGAACTCGAGCTCGACCCGCTCCCGCGAGAGCTGCTCGCGCGTCGAATCGGAGATGAACAGGTGATGGCCGCTGCCCTTGGTCATCCCCTCCAGACGGGCGGCGGTGTTGACCGTGTCTCCGATCGCGGTGTACTCGAGACGCTGAGCTGATCCCAGGTTGCCGGCCATCACCGGACCGCTGTTGAGTCCGATCCCGATCTGGAACTCCTCGCCGACCCCGCGCTCGCGCATCCAATCGTTGACCCGGGGAAGGCGAACCTCGAGCATCTCGAGCGCCGCGGCAAGCGCGCGATCGGCGTTGTCCTCCTGCTCCAGGGGCGCTCCGAACAAGGCGTAGATCCCGTCGCCGATGAACGAGACGAGGGTGCCCCCGTGCTCCATCACCGCGGCGGTCATCTCCTCGTGGTAGCGGTTGAGGATCTCCAGCACCTCCTCGGGCTCGCGCTTCTCGGAGAAGGTGGTGAATCCGCGGATGTCGCTGAACAGCACGGTGACCTCGGCCCGCCGCCCGCCGAGACGCAGGTCCTCGTCGGTCCGGTCGAGCACCTCGCCGACCACCTGGTCGGGGACGAACCGGGCGAACGTGTCGCGCACGCGCTGACGCTCGAATGCCTCGAGCAGGTAGTGGACGACGAGGGAGCCGACGATCGCGAGGATCAGCGCCAGGAGCGGATAGACGACCGGCGCGATCGTGCCCGCGTTGAACGCGAGCTGGGCGAGGACGAGGTACAGGGCGCCGGCGGCGACGGCGACGGCGAGCGCGCGCAGCGGCGGCCACCGATAGCTCGCGAGGGGCGCAACCATTCCCATCAGCGCGATCAGGATCACGTCGACGCCGACCGGGAGCGATTGCAGGGGAAAGCCCTCGAGCGCGGTCGCGGTCGCGTTCGCCTGGGTCTCCGGACCCGACATCACCTCGTCGGCGTCCGTCGTGGACGTCTTCACGACGTCCTTGAGGCTCGGGTCGGAGGCGCCGATGATCACGATCTTGTCGCGGAAGGCGCCCGGCTCGACGCGGCCGTCGTGCACGGTCGAGAACGAGTACGCCGGGTAGGTCCCGGTCCCGCCGGCGTAGTCGATCCAGGCGGTCGGGCCGCCCATCTCGCCCTCGTCGATCTGCTCGCCCGTCGCGAACTCGGCCGTCGCGATCGGGAAGCTCTCGAGGCCTCCGACCTCGAACGGGAACCGGCGCCGGACGCCGTCGGAGTCCTCTCCGATCTGGGTGTTGCCGCCGCGCGCTCCGATCTCGTCGAGCAGGTCCTCGCCGCCGAGTGCCCCGCTCTCGCCGCGCTCGTTCGGCTGCGTGTCGGCGAGGACGACGCGATCGGGGCCCGCGCGAGCGACGGCGTTGATCAGCGCGTTGTCCTCGCGGAAGCCCCGCCGCCCCGGCGTCGGCTCCCGGAACTCGATGTCGTAGGCGATCGCCTTCGGCCCGTCCCGGTCGATCGCGTCGATCACCCGCGCGTGGAAGGTGCGGGGATACGGAAACCGGATGTCGAGCTCCTGCGCCGTCGTCGCGTCGATCAGGACGAGAACGATGTCCTCTCGCGGCTCCTCGTCACCTCGGACCTGGAACCGCGCGTCGACCGAATTGAGCTCGGTCTCGTGGATCAGGCCGGTTGCGTACGCGAGCAGCGCGATCGCGGCCGCCGCCGCGGCGACGCCGGCGAGCAGCCAGCCGTACCTGCGCGCGCCCCTCCCTTTCCTCGTCGCCACGAGGTCGGTCTATCACGGCCGTCGGTTGTCCGCGCGATCAGGCCGCGAGCAGGGCTTCGCGCTCGCCCGAGCCGAGCCGCTCGAGCGCGAGGCTGCGGGCGGCCGCGAGCGGGGTCAGCCCTCGCTCGTCGGCGAGCTCGAACACGCGCGCGAGCGAGTCGCCGATCCCGTCGACGATCGCCTCGAGGGTGGCGGCGTCGAGCGCGTGGTGCTCGCCGTAGACGTGCATCAGGCCGCCGGCGTTGGCGATGAAGTCGGGCGCGTAGAGGATCTCGCGCTCGTCCAGGCGGTCAGCGAGCTCGTCTGCGGCGAGGACGTTGTTGGCGGCGCCGCAGACGACCTCGCAGCGCAGCTCCTCGACCGTGCGCTCGTCGATCGCGCCGCCGAGCGCGCACGGCGCGAGCACGTCGCACTCAGTCGCGATCGCCGTCTCCGGGTCCGCCCAGTGAGCGCCGATGCTCTCCGCGACCTCGCGCTTGCCCTCGTCGATGTCGCAGACGACGAGCTCGGCGCCGTCCGCCCGGGCGAGCCGCTCGGCGAGGTGGGCGCCGACGTGACCGAGGCCGATCACCGCGATCACACGGCCGTCGAGGTCGGCCGATCCGAACCGCCGCTCGCAGCAGGCCCGAATCGCAGCCTCGACGCCCCGCGCGGTGATCGGGCTCGGGTCGCCGGAGCCGCCGAGGCGCTCGGGCAGGCCGACGACGTGCTTCGTTCGCTCGGCGATCACCGCCATGTCCTCGGCGCCGGTGCCGACGTCCTCGGCGGTGACGTAATCGCCGCCGAGGGACTCGACGGCGTCGCCGACGTCGCGCATCAGCTCCGCGCGCGACTCGCCCTCGAGCTCGCCGCCCGGGTGCAGGATCGCGGCCTTACCGCCGCCGAGGTCGAGCCCGGCCGCTGCCGCCTTGTAGGTCATCGCCTCCGACAGCCGCAGGGCGTCGGCGATCGCGTCGCCGAGCGAGCCGTAGGGCCAGAGCCGGGCGCCGCCCAGCGCCGGGCCGAGCGTCGTGGAGTGGATCCCGATGACGATGTAGGCGCCGCTGCGCTCGCCGCGGCGGACCGCGAGCTGCTCGTGGTGGAGGAGGCCGTTTCCGTTCGCGCTCATCTCGGCTCCTCCCATCCCTCCAGCCGCGCCTTCACGTCGGCCAGGAACCGCGCCGCCTCGGCGCCGTCGAGCGCCCGGTGGTCCCACGACATCGGCAGGTAGGTCATCGGGCGGATCGAGATCGAGTCCTCACCCCCCGGACCCTCGACCACCACCGGCCGCTTCACGACCGCCTCGAGGTCGAGGATCGCGACCTGGGGCTGGTTGATGATCGGCGTCGCGAGCACGGCGCCGAACTGCCCGGGGTTCGTGATCGTGAACGTGCCGCCGTGGACGTCGTCAGGCTCGAGCCGGCCGTCGCGCGCCCGTCCGGCGACGTCGCCGATCGCCGCCGCCATCCCCTCCAGGCTGAGCCGCTGCGCCTGTTTGATCACCGGCACGATCAGCCCCTGGTCGAGCGCGACCGCGATCCCGAGGTTGACGTCGTCGTGGTAGACGATCTCGTCGCCGTCGATCGACGCGTTCAGGATCGGGTGGCGTTGCAGCTCGGCGACGGTCGCGGTCGCGACGAAGGCGAGGTAGGTGAGCGGGACGCCACGGCGCGCCATCGACTCCTTCATCTCGCGCCGAGCCGCGACCACCCGCGACAGGTCGACCTCGACGATCGTCGTGCAATGCGCCGCCGTCCTTCGGCTCGCGGTCATGTGCTCGGCGATCCGCCGGCGCATGATCGACATCGGCTCGCGGTGCTCGGGACCCGGCGTGACTCCATCGGCGACCGGCTCGGCGGCGGGCTCCCGCTTCGCCGGCTCGGCCGGCGCCTCGGGGACGTAGGGCGACTCGATGTGTAGCGGCCGGCCCGCGGTCTCGGGCCGCGGCTCGGTCTCGACACCCGCGGACTCGACGTGGGCGAGGACGTCGCGCTTGCGGACGCGCCCG
>Ga0196962_10000906_pt1 | contig 10562 bp, 7 predicted proteins | sample S3v_20metaG_FD_183186 | JGI IMG/M metagenome (GOLD analysis project Ga0196962, IMG submission 183186) | Soil microbial communities from Anza Borrego desert, Southern California, United States - S3+v_20 | ecosystem: Environmental > Terrestrial > Soil > Desert | place: USA: California | collected... | reverse complement strand
GGCGATCGAACAGTCGACGGAAGCTATGACGCTGCGACTCGCAGCTTTGGGCCATCCGTTCGCGCAGGTTCGTGCTCGGCTCGATCGTAACCCGATCGACCTCACGATTGGTGTCACCTACGTCGTCGATGAGGGGGCACGAAACTATGTCGAACGCCTGGACGTGCGCGGCAATGCACGCAGCCGGGATTATATCGTCCGGCGCGAGTTCGACATAGCGGAAGGCGACCCGTACAACCGGGTTCTGATCAACCGCGCCGAGCGGCGCTTGCGTAATCTCGGTTATTTCAGTGATGTCCGCATCACCACGGAACCCGGATCGACGCCGGATCGGGTTGTCGTGGTGGCCAATGTGGTCGAGCAGCCCACGGGTGAGTTCTCGTTCGGTGCCGGGTATTCGACGAGCGACGGGATCGTCGGTGATGTTTCCTTGTCGGAACGTAATTTTCTCGGTCGCGGCTACAATATGCGCATCGGGGCCGGCGGCGGTTCTGACTCTCGGAATTACGAGTTCAGCTTCACCGATCCGTACTTTCTTGGGCGGCGCGTCTCGGCGGGCTTCAACGTATATCGCCGCGAATACAACGATAACGACTTCCGCTCTTATGACTACGACAAGACCGGCGCCGGTCTGGACTTCGGGTTCCCGATTACCGAGAACTTCAGCGTTCACCTCGGTTACAACCTTGAGTACCAGGACATTGATATTCCGGATTATGATCTGGACGACGACATTGACGGCACCAACGACGATGAGGACGAGCCTGGGCTCGACTGCATCGACGACGTGTCGCTGGCGATCTGTCAGGCGGAGGGCGAGTCAGTCGTCTCGTCGGTTTCGTACTCGCTGGTCTACGACAGCCTCGATAACCGGCGCGATCCACACGACGGCATCTACGCCAAGTTCACCCAGGAGTTTGCCGGCGTCGGCGGTGACGTCAGCTTTCTGCGGACCACCGGCTCGGCGGCCTATTACCAGGAGCTTCTGGCCGATGCTGGCGTCGTCGGGTTTGTCAAGGTGCAAGGCGGGCACATCGCCGGAATCGGCGAGGAGGTCCGTCTCCTCGATGCCTTCTTTAAGGGCGGCGAGACGGTGCGCGGCTTCGAGAGTTCCGGCTTCGGGCCGCGCGACTTAGAGACTGAGGACGCGCTGGGGGGCACAGTTTACATGGCAGGCACTGCCGAAGTGCAGTTTCCCTTACCAATGGTTCCGCAGGAGCTTGGCCTTAAGGCAGCGGTTTTCGCTGATGCGGGTACGCTGTTCAATTCTGATGTGGAAGAAGAGGATTTTTCGGAGGACATCGAGATCGGCGATTCCGCCACGCTCCGCTCCTCCGTCGGCGGCTCCATTCTATGGGCGTCCCCGGTCGGCCCGATCCGCGCCGACTTCGCCTACGTGCTGACGTCTGAGGACTACGACGAGGAACAATTCTTCCGGGTCGGCGGCGGCGCCCGTTTCTGATAGGCTGACATCCGGCGCTGCAAAGCCTGCTGCTTGGCTCCGGTTAGCCTAATGCACGATATGCGCTTCATCCCGGCGCCCGCTCCAATGCGCCTCGATCAGGTTGCGGAGCTGGTTGGAGCAAGTCTGGAGCGCGGCGATCCGGCTACATTGATCCGCGGAGCTGCCCCTTTGGAGGCAGCCGGCCCAGGCGATCTGACGTTCCTGGACAATCCGAAATATGTGAAGTACCTCGCCGGCACGCATGGCACGGCCTGTTTGTGTGAACCCCGATATCGGGAACGCGTACCAGCTCGTGTGGCGGTGCTCGAGGTACGAGATCCATACCGCGCCTACAGCATCTACTTGGCAAACGCATATCCATCCGCGCTGCGCCCTGCGGGAATGTTCGGATCAGAGTCCTTGGTGCAGGGCATCGTCCATCCTGAGGCGCGCCTGGAGGAATATGTCCGCGTGGAGCCCGGCGCTGTAGTGGGTCCGCAGGCCGCCATTGGGCGCGGCACAATCATTGCTGCCGGTGCTGTCGTCGGCCCGGCTGTCGCGATCGGTCGTGATTGTTCCATCGGTTCGCACGCCTGCCTCCAGTATGCACTGGTTGGCAACCGCGTTATCGTCCATCCGGGCGCCCGCATCGGTCAGGACGGGTTCGGTTTTGCGATGGGCTCGCGGGAGCACATGAAGGTTGCCCAGATCGGCCGCGTCATAGTCCAGGATGATGTCGAGATTGGTGCCAACACCACGATCGACCGTGGCGCGAACCGCGACACTGTCATTGGGGAGGGCACCAAGATCGATAACCAGGTGCAGATTGGCCACAATGTCGAAATCGGCCGGCACTGCATCCTCGTCGCGCAGGTCGGGATCTCCGGGTCCGCACGGCTGGGCGACTTCGTCGTCATAGGCGGTCAGACTGGGGTGAACGGTCATGTTCAAATCGGAACGGGAGCCCGGATTGCTGCGGTCAGCGTGGTACACGGCGATGTACCGGCTGGAGCCCGTTGGGGTGGCGTGCCTGCCAAGCCCGTGAAGGATTGGTTCCGCGAGATGGGGGCTCTACGCAGACTGGCGCGGGGGGGCGGGCCGGACTAATCAGATTACAGCCGAGAAAGCCGTAGAGGGAGCGAAATCCCCATGGATCAAGGGATCAGGACGCTTGAGGCGGCCGACATAAACCGCATCATGCAGGCGCTGCCCCACCGTTATCCATTCCTGATGGTGGACAGGATTCGCGATATCAGCGGTGACGATTTCTGTGTGGGCGTTAAGAACGTCACGATCAACGAGCCTCACTTCCAGGGTCATTTCCCTGCGCAGCCCGTGATGCCGGGTGTTCTTCTCATCGAAGGTATGGCGCAGACGGCTGGCGCACTCTGTGTCTTGGCGCACGGCGGCACGGTCCAGCCAAAGCTCGTTTACTTCATGACCATCGATGGGGCCAAATTTCGGAAGCCTGTTGTTCCTGGCGACACAGTCGAATACCACGTTCAAAAAATCCGCCGGCGCTCGAACATCTGGAAGTTCGCCGCCGAGGCGCGCGTGGATGGGACGAAGGTCGCCGAGGCAGTCGTGAGCGCAATGCTGGTGGACGCCTGAGTTGCCGGAGATCCATCCGACCGCTGTAGTCGAAAGTGGGGCTGAACTGGCCGAGAACACTTTCGTCGGGCCGTACTGTGTCATCGCGGCCGGTGTGCGCCTGGATCACCAAGTCAGGCTCCACAGCCACGTAGTTTTAGGTGGCGACACCTACATAGGTGCCGGTACGCAGATCTTTCCATTTGCGAGCGTCGGCTTGCCGCCACAGGACAGGAAGTACAACGGGGAGGTCAGCCGCCTTGAGATTGGTCGGGACTGCACTATACGCGAACATGTAACCATTAATCCGGGCACCGAAAGGGGTGGTCTTCTCACCCGGATCGGCGATGGCTGCCTTCTCCTAGTAGGGGCCCACGTGGCGCATGATTGCCTCATCGGAAACAACGTGACGCTGGTGAACCACGCTACGCTCGGCGGTCATTGCCGCATCGGCGACTACGCCGTCCTGGGTGGCTTGTCAGCCGTCCACCAGTTCGTGCGAATCGGCGAGCACGGCTTCGTGGGAGGCATGTCGGGCGTCGAGAACGACATTATCCCATTCGGCTCGGCCATCGGCAATCGCGCTAGCTTGGGCGGTCTGAATATCGTCGGCCTTACTCGGCGCGGCTTCACACGCGAGAGTATTCACCGGCTCAGGCGTGCTTATCGGACGCTTTTTGGCCCGGACGGAACTTTGAAGGAGCGTTTGGCGGACGTGGAGGAAGAATTTTCCGACGACGCGAATGTCCGAAAGATTATCGAATTCATCCGCGAGGGTGGAGAACGGGCCCTGTGTACTCCGCGGACCAAGGGCGGTGATTCCTAAGAGACAGGATGGCCCATACGGCTCCCGGACATCGTATCGCGGTGGTCGCAGGCGGCGGCATGCTGCCCCTGCTCGTGACTGCCGCTTTGGTTCGTCGCGGCTACAGTCCTGTTGTATTCGCGATCGAAGGTGAAGCGGACGCGAAGTTGTGCGGATTGGCGCCAGCGCATGTGATCCGTTGGGGAGAGATCGGCCGATTTTTTCGGCTTGCGCGCGAGGCCAGCTGCCGTGAGGCGCTGTTCATCGGAACGATAAGCCGCCGCCCCAATTTCAATGCAATTCGCCCGGACCTCGGCGGATTAAAGTTCATCCCGCGGATCCTTCAGCTCATGCGTGGCGGCGACGACAGCCTTCTGGTCGGGGTCGCCGGGCTCTTGCAGGAACAGGGTATGTTAGTCGTGGGTCCGCTCGACGTCGCACCGGAGCTCAGGCTACCCATGGGGTGTCTTATTGGCTCTGGGGTATCTGACGCGATGGAAGATATCCACAAGGCGGCCAGGGCAGCGCGCCGGATCGGACGCCTCGACGTGGGCCAAGCGGCCGTCGCGGTCGGGGGCGAGGTCGTAGCCGTCGAAGATGCCTCGGGAACGGACGCCCTGCTCGCCCGGGTCGCCGCGATGCGGTTGGAAGGCCTCATTTCCGCGGCAGGCGGCGTTCTCGTTAAATGCATGAAGCCGCAGCAGGACCCCCGGCTCGATGTGCCGACGATCGGGCCGGTTACCGCGCAACATGCTCGCCGTGCCGGGCTTTACGGGGTCGCCGGAGAAGCCGGCCGAACGCTGCTCGCTGGGCGAGACGAAACTGTCGAGGCGTTCCGCCGTGCCGGGCTTTTCCTCTTCGGCCTCACGCCGCTCGAGCCGAGGTGATGGGCGATCGGTTTCGCGTCGCTATGGTTATTGGAGAGGAATCCGGCGATCAGCTCGGGGCAGCACTGATCGACGCAATCCGGCGCATCCGCCCGGGTGCAGACTTCTTCGGTTTGGCCGGCCGCCGTATGCAGGTGCGCGGCGTGCAGAGCCTGTTCCCGACCGAGGATGTAGCGGTGATGGGGTTCGGAGCTATCATCCGCCACCTTCCGCGGATTGTCATCCGGGGTTATCAGACCGTCGCGGCGATCGTTGATTATCGGCCCGATGTCCTCGTCATCATCGATAGTCCCGGATTCACCCATGCCATCGCGAAGCGCGTCGCGCGAATGATGCCTGGCCTTCCCATTGTCGACTATGTCTCACCGTCCGTCTGGGCATGGCGGTCCGGACGCGCAAGCAAGATGGCTCGCTATGTCGATCACGTTCTGGCGCTACTCCCGTTTGAGCCCGCCGTCCACGCCAGGCTTGGCGGGCCGCCCTGCACCTATGTGGGACATCCCCTTATCGAAAGGCTAGACGAACTCAGGCCGGCGGCCGGCGAGCGCGGCCCGATCAGTTCCAATCCGGTTCTCCTCATCCTGCCGGGTAGCCGTCGTACGGAGATTACGCGGCTCATGGCACCGTTCGGCGAGGCGGCGGCGCAGATCGCTAAGGTCAGGCCAGGCCTTGAAATCCTCCTGCCAGCGGTGACTCATTTACGTGAAGAGATCGGCGCACGCGCCGCCCTTTGGCCCGTTCAGCCGAAAGTGGTGCTCGGCGAGGCCGAGAAGCTGGCGGCGTTTCGGCGTGCCCATGCGGCGCTCGCTGCCTCCGGCACCGTAACTTTGGAACTCGGCCTTGCGGGCGTACCTATGGTCGTTGCCTACCGCGTCGATCCGATCGCGCGCGGTCTAAAGCGATTCCTGAAAGTGCCGTCCATCGTGCTTACTAACCTGGTCTTGGGGGAGAATGCCGTGCCGGAGTTTCTGGACGAGGAGGGCTCGCCCGAGATCCTGGCGCGCGAAACTGCGGCGCTACTTGCCGAAACGCCGGCGCGTGCGGCGCAGCTCGCGGCGCTGCGGCGGCTCGACCAGCTTATGGCGCCTCCGGGCGGAATGCGCCCGAGCGACCGGGCAGCTCAAATCGTTGTCGGCTTTGCTCAGAGTGAAGCGAGGCGTCGCCGAGATCAGCGGCGCGCCGAAATAGGAACGTAGCGCCGTTCCGTGGCGCCGGTGTAGAGCTGGCGCGGCCGCCCAATCCGCTGCTGCGGGTCCTCCACCATCTCGGTCCACTGCGCCACCCAGCCCACGGTGCGAGCCACTGCGAACAAGACGGTAAACATGCTAGTCGGGAAGCCGAGCGCCTTCAAAGTGATCCCAGAGTAGAAATCGATATTCGGATAGAGTCGCTTTTCCAGGAAGTAGTCGTCGGTCAACGCGATCCGCTCAAGCTCCATGGCCACCTCAAGCAGCGGGTCATCATTGATGCCGAGTTCTCCAAGCACCTCATGGCAGGTTTTCTGCATAATTTTCGCCCGGGGATCGTAATTCTTGTAAACTCGGTGCCCGAAACCCATCAGCCGGAACGGGTCATTCTTGTCCTTTGCGCGTGTGATGTATGCCGGAATTCGATCCGGCGTGCCGATCTCTGCGAGCATCTTCAGCGCCGCCTCGTTTGCGCCTCCGTGGGCCGGGCCCCAAAGGCAGGCGATTCCGGCGGCGATGCACGCGAAGGGATTGGCTCCTGACGAGCCGGCCAGCCGCACGGTGGACGTTGAGGCATTCTGCTCGTGATCGGCGTGCAGGATGAATATTCGGTCCATCGCTCGCGCCAAGACGGGGTTCGCGATATAGTCTTCGCACGGTACCGCGAAACACATATTGAGGAAGTTGGCTGAATAGTCTAAGCTATTCTTTGGATATATGAAAGGCTGCCCAATAGAATACTTGTACGCCATGGCGGCTATGGTCGGCATCTTCGCTATCATTCGTAGGGATGCGACCATCCGCTGATACGGGTCAGAAATATCCGTGGAATCGTGATAAAAGGCAGACAGTGCGCCCACTACACCGCACATGACCGCCATCGGATGCGCGTCGCGACGGAAGCCGGAATAGAACCGCGCCATCTGCTCGTGGAGCATGGTATGATGCGTCACGCGGTTGTCGAAATCGTCTTTCTGCGCCTTGGTCGGCAGCTCGCCGTACAGCAGAAGGTAACAGGTCTCTAGGAAATCGCCGTGCTCGGCGAGTTGCTCGATCGGATAGCCGCGATAGAGAAGGATGCCCTCGTCGCCATCGATATAGGTTATTTGCGACTCGCACGCCGCCGTCGACGTGAAGCCCGGGTCGTAGGTGAAGCGCCCTGTCTTGGAATAAAGGGAGCTGATGTCGATAACGGATGGGCCGATTGTCCCGTCTCGGACATCGAAATCCCAATTTTCGTTGCCGATGGTCAGAGTGGCGAACTTCTCACCCATGCCGCACCCTCATGTGGATCGACACCGACGTCTGCGGCAAAGGTTAACCCTCCCATGGCCAGAGCACCGTGTCTCAGAAATGCCGTCATGACCTAGGCGTTCTTGCAGTGCACCGCAAGCATGCTGCGCCTGCTCTCACGCCGGGCAGACTTGGTCGGCCAAGCGCGCTAAACTCTCCTCCCGTCCCAGCGCCAGGAGCACGTCGAAGATCGGGGGTGACGAGGCGCGACCTGTAAGCGCGGCCCGCAGAGGTTGGGCAATATCGCCGAGCTTCACGCCCTCTGCCTCCGCAAAGGCGCGCACTGCCGCCTCTAGCTCGGCGGCGTCCCAGTCGGTTCCCTCGAGGGTCGCCGCGAGCCTCGCAAGCCGGGCCCGGTTCTCGCGGTTGAGCAGGCTAGCTGCTTTCTCCTCAAGCTGAAGCGGCCCCGCAGGAACCAGGAAAGTTGCGGAGTTGAAGAGTTCCACCAGGGTTTTTGCGCGCTCCTTCAGTGCGGGCATAAGTATCAGAAGCCGCTGCCGCAAATCAGAATTGAGCCGCGCTGCAAATGCCGGGCCGCCTTCGATCCCCGGCAGCAGGGCCTCTACACGCGCCAGCAGCTCTGAGTTATCCGCGATGCGGATGTAGTGGCCGTTGAGGTTCTGCAGCTTGGCATAATCAAAGCGGGACGGGCCCTTCCCGATCGCGTTGAGATCGAACCATTCTGCGGCCTCTTCGGTGGAAAAGATTTCGTCGTCGCCGTGTGACCAGCCTAATCGGGCGAGATAGTTCCGCAGCGCTTCCGGAAGATAGCCCATTGCGCGATATGCCTCGACGCCCAAGGCGCCGTGGCGCTTGGACAGCTTGGCCCCATCCGGCCCATGGATCAGCGGGATGTGCGCCCACTCCGGTGTCTGCCAGCCTAGCGCTTGGTAGATGACACTCTGCCGCGCTGCATTGGTCAGGTGGTCGTCCCCGCGGATGACGTGGGTGATGCCCATGTCATGATCATCCACCACGACAGCATGCATGTACGTCGGAGTGCCATCGGATCGCAGAATGACGAAGTCGTCCAGGTCCTTGTTCGGAAAGGCGACGCGCCCCTGCACATGGTCTTCGATGACCGTGTCGCCCGTTTGCGGCGCCTTGACTCGAATCACCGGATCGATGCCACGCGGCGCTTCGGCCGGATCGCGTTCACGCCAGCGGCCATCGTAGCGCGCGAAGCGGCCTTCGGCTTGGGCCTGGGCGCGCATTGCGTTCAGCTCTTCGGGCGTATCATAGGCGTAGTACGCCTTGCCTTGCCTGACGAGTTCGCGCGCCACTTCCGAATGGCGATCGCGCCGAGCGAACTGCGAGATCGGCTCGCCCTCCCAGTCGAGGCCAAGCCAAGTCAGCCCGTCGACGATGGCCGAGATCGCAGCCGTGGTCGAACGCTCCCGGTCGGTATCCTCGATCCGGAGCAGCATCTTGCCTGCCGTATGCTTGGCGTAGAGCCAATTGAAGAGTGCCGTCCTGGCGCCGCCGATATGGAGGAAGCCGGTCGGGGAGGGGGCAAATCGGGTGACGACGTCTGAGGGCATGGCGGGCAGATTGTCCGGTCGCCGTTCGTCTATCAGGCGAGCGCGAGGAATGGCAGCTGTTTCCGGAACTCGCCCTTCCTATTTATGGCTGTTCAGTTGGACCGTCGCGCAGGCTTCGTGTAAGGCCCCGGGGCCGTCGCATCCATCCGCAGCAGGGAACCATTTCGTAATGCCGGCAATCGAGACGACCGTCAGGGAACCGGGGCAGGATTTCATCCGCGATCTCATCAAATCTGATCTCGACAGCGGCAAACATGCGAGGGTGGTGACCCGCTTTCCGCCGGAGCCCAATGGTTACCTTCATATCGGTCACGCGAAGTCGATCTGTCTGAATTTCGGTGTCGCCGCGGAATTTGGCGGCCACTGCAGCCTGCGCTTTGACGACACCAACCCGACCAAAGAAGAGCAGGAATATATCGAGGCCATTGAACGGGACGTTCGCTGGCTCGGCTTCGACTGGGGTGACCATCTCCACCACGCGTCGGATTACTTCGAGCAGCTCTATGACTGGGCGGAGTGCCTCACCGTCGCCGGAAAGGCCTATGTTGACGACCAGTCGCAGGAGGAAATGCGTGCCAACCGTGGCACCCTCACGGAGCCGGGAAAGGACAGCCCATACCGAACGCGGAGCGTCGAAGAAAATCTCGATCTGTTCCGCCGAATGCGCGCAGGCGAGTTTCCGAACGGTGCTCGCGTGCTCCGCGCCAAAATCGATATGGCGTCCGGCAACATAAACCTGCGCGATCCGGTACTGTATCGGATTCTCAACGCTCCGCACCCGCGAAGCGGGACCAAGTGGCACATCTACCCGAGCTACGACTTCGCGCATGGCCAGTCCGACGCTATCGAAGGGGTCACGCACTCGCTTTGCACACTGGAATTTGCCGACCACCGGCCATTATACGACTGGCTGATCGAGAACCTCCCGGTTCCCTCACGGCCGCGCCAGACCGAGTTCGCGCGTCTCAATCTGAGCCATACCGTTCTGTCAAAGCGGGTTCTGACCGAACTCGTCCGCAGCGGCCATGTCGGAGGGTGGGACGACCCGCGAATGCCGACGCTTGCGGGGCTGCGCCGGCGGGGGGTTCCACCCGACGCGATCCGGAATTTTATCCGCCAGATCGGCGTCGCAAGGGCGGACAGTTTGGTCGACGTAGCGATGTTTGACCATGCCATCCGGGAAGTCCTGAATAGGACGGCGCTGCGACGGATGGCAGTACTGCGGCCGCTGAAGGTCGTTATCGAGAACTATCCCGAGGGGCAGGTCGAGGAATTGGCCGCCATCAACAATCCGGAGGATCCGGCCGCCGGTTCACGGACTTTGCGTTTCGGCCGCGAAATTTACATCGAGCGCGACGATTTCATGGAGCACCCTCCGAAGAAGTTCTTCCGGCTCGCGCCCGGTCAGGAGGTGCGGCTCCGCTACGCGTATTTCATCACCTGTCGCGACGCGGTGAAGAACGCTGCTGGCGAAATTATCGAGCTTCGCTGCACCTATGACCCCGCGACCCGCGGTGGCAACGCGCCGCCCGACGGTCGCAAGGTGAAGGCAACGCTCCACTGGGTTGCCGCCAGGGATGCCGTTCCGGCCGAAATCCACCTCATCCACCAGCTATTCCTCAGCCCGACGGTCGATGCCGCGAGTTTTTCGGCCGACCTTAATCCGAACTCACTCGAGGTGCTGGCGGGTGCGATGCTCGAGGCAGCCGTTATCGAATCGCACGGCGACGCGCCTATCCAATTCGAGCGGCAGGGTTATTTCCGTCGCGACGGGCAGACAGTCGACGGGCATCCAATTTTCGTCAGGACGGTAGG
>Ga0196962_10000904_pt1 | contig 10567 bp, 8 predicted proteins | sample S3v_20metaG_FD_183186 | JGI IMG/M metagenome (GOLD analysis project Ga0196962, IMG submission 183186) | Soil microbial communities from Anza Borrego desert, Southern California, United States - S3+v_20 | ecosystem: Environmental > Terrestrial > Soil > Desert | place: USA: California | collected... | reverse complement strand
CCAGTACCTGATCTTCACGGGGACCATCGCCAACGTCAACGCGGCGCTGAGCGGGATGCAGTTCAAGCCGAACTCGAACTACACGGGCGCGGCCTCGCTCAAGATCATCTCCAACGACCTCGGCAACGCGCCCGGCCCGGCGCAGTTGACCGACACAGACACCATCACCATCAACGTCACGGCCGCGCTCGCGGCCGTCCCGAGCACCTTCTCGCTGGGCGCGCCCACTTACACCGCCTCGGAGGGGGCGCTGCGCGCCAAGGTCACGGTGACGAGGGAGGGCGACACGAGCGCCCCGGCCTCGGTCACCTACAAGACGGCCGACCCGTCCGCCGGCCTGGCCGGCTGCGGCGCCGTCACGGGCCACGCCTCGAACCGCTGCGACTACGCCACGGCGGTCGGGACGCTGCGCTTCGCGGCCGGCGAGACGAGCAGGGAGATTTCCGTGCCCCTGGTCAACGACGCTTACTCCGAAGGGCCGGAGAGCTTCACGCTCAGCCTGTCGAAGCCCGCGGGCGCGAAACTCGCCGGCACGACCTCGGCCGTCGTCACCATCAACGACGACGAGGCGGACGGCGCGGCCGCCGCGAACCCGATCTCGTCCGACGAGTTCTTCGTCCGCCAGCTCTACATAGACGTGCTCGGCCGCGAGGCCGACGAGAAGGGACTGGCCGGCTGGGTCGCCGTCCTGAGGAAGTGCGGCGGGTCCGCGGACTGCGGCCGCGCGGCCGTGGCCTCGGCCTTCTTCCAGAGCGAGGAGTTCAAGCTCAAGGGCTACTTCGCCTACCGCCTCTACAGCGCGGCGCTCGGCCGCGGGGCGCGGTACGACGAGATGGCCCCGGACGTGGCCAGACTCAGCAGCTCGCGCGACGCGGCCGAGCTTCAGCTCGACAAGGCTGACCTCGTCGCGGACTTCATGGCGAGGGCCGAGTTCAAGGACCGCTACGGTTCGAGGACTACTCCTTCGGACTACGTGGACGCGCTCCTGCTGGCCTCGGGCCTGCCGAACCACACGCAGCGCAAGGCGTGGGTGCGCGGGCTGGCCGACGGCTCGCTCTCCAGGGGCGACGTGCTCTGGCAACTGGCGGAGAGCGAAGATGTCTCCGCGAAGTTCGCGGGCGAGGCCGAAACCGTCATGCAGTACCACGTCTTCTTCAAGCGCGAGGCGGACGCGGGCGTCGCCAACAGCCTTGCGCTTCCGAGCCAGAAGCCGGACCTGCTCAAGCTCGTCAGCGGCTTCCTCAACTCGGAGGAGTACAGGCAGAGGTTCGGGCGGTGACGCTTTAACTACGACCGCCCCTTAACAGAGAAGCCCCGCGTCGCCATCGTGCGACGCGGGGCTTCTCTTTTCCCTTCCCTTTTAATATCACCTGTCGGCTTCGCGCACCCTCAAGACCTCGCCTTCGGCCTGCTTCTGGCCGCGCTCTTCCTGCGCGGGTTGCGGGGGCCGCGGCGGCGGGTTGGCGACGAGCATTTCGAGCGCGGCGTCCACGACCTCGTTGATGCGCGAGACCAGTATGATCTCAAGCTCCCCGCGCACGTCCTCGGGGATGTCTTCGAGGTCGCCCTCGTTGCGCGCGGGCAGGATGATGCGGCGGATGCCTGCGCGGTGGGCCGAGAGCACCTTCTCCTTGATGCCGCCCACGGGGAAGACCAGCCCCGACAGAGTTATCTCGCCCGTCATCGCCGTGTCCGGCCTGACACGCCTACCCGTGTAGAGCGAGGCCAGCGCGGACGTGATCGTCACGCCGGCAGACGGGCCGTCCTTCGGGATCGCCCCGGCGGGCACGTGCAGGTGCACGCCGTAGCCCTTGAACATCTCGGGGTCTATGCCGAACTCCGCGGCGTGCGACCAGAGGTACGAGCGCGCGGCGCGCGCCGACTCCTGCATCACCTCGCCCAACTGCCCGGTGATGGTCAGCCCCGAGCCGCCCGGCAGAAGCGTCGCCTCTATGAAGAGCACCTCGCCGCCCATCTCCGTCCAAGCCATCCCGGTCGCCACACCCGCCGGCAACTCCTTGCGCGCCTCTTCCGGGTAGAACTTCGGCGAGCCCAGATACTCCTTGATGTCGCCGGCGTCGGCCACCACGCGCTCGGCCTCGCCGCGCGCGATCCTGAGCGCCGCCTTGCGGACGATGCCGCCGACGGTCCGCTCCAACTGGCGCACGCCCGCCTCGCGCGTGTAGCGCTCGGCGATGAGCTTCAAGGCCGCGTCCGTGATTTCGAACCTGTCAGCGTCGAGCCCGTTCTCCTGAATCTGGCGCGGCACGAGGTAGCGCCGCGCGATGTGCATCTTCTCCTGGTCGGAGTAGCCGGCCAGCCGAATGATCTCCATGCGGTCGCGCAAGGGGGCGGGGATCGGCCCCAACTGGTTCGCCGTCGCGATGAAGAAGACCTTCGAGAGGTCAAAGGGCAAGTCGAGGTAGTGGTCGCGGAACGAGTTATTCTGCTGCGGGTCCAGAATCTCCAGGAGCGCCGCGGCCGGGTCGCCCCTGTAGTCCGAGCCGAGCTTGTCGATCTCGTCCAACATCATCACGGGGTTGTTCACGCCCGCGCGCCGTATGGACTGGACGATGCGGCCCGGCATCGCGCCGATGTACGTGCGGCGGTGGCCGCGCAGCTCAGCCTCGTCGCGCACGCCGCCCAGACTCATGCGCTCGAAGTGACGCCCCATCGCGCGGGCGATGGAGCGCCCCAGGGAAGTCTTGCCGACGCCCGGCGGGCCGACGAAGCAGAGGATGGGGCTCTTGGCCTCGGGCTTGAGCTTGATGACGGCGAGGAATTCGAGGATGCGCTCCTTGATCTCTTCGAGGCCGTAGTGGTCTTCGTCGAGGATGACCCGCGCCTCGTTGAGGTCCAGCTTGTCATCTGTCGATTTCTTCCACGGGAGTTCGAGGACGTATTCGAGGTAGGTGCGTATGACGTGGTAGTCGGGCGCGGCCGCCGGCAACTTCTCCATGCGCCGCAGCTCGCGGTCGGCCTCCTTGCGGACTTCCTCGGGCAGGTCGGCCTGCTCCAGCCGCTCGCGCAGCATCTCGGCCTCGGCGCGCTCGCCGCCCTCGTCGTCGCCCAGCTCCTTCTGAATCGCCTTCATCTGCTGGCGCAGGATGTAGTCGCGCTGCGCCTTGTTCATCTCGGTCTGCGCCTCGGTCGCGATCTTCGAACGGAGCTGCATGATCTCGACTTCGCGCGCGAGCAGGCCGTGCGCGAGGCGCAGGAGTTCGTCGGCCGTGTCGGCTTCGAGCATCTTCTGCTCCTGCTCGACGCCGAGGTTGAGGACGGAGGCCAGGAAGTAGGCCAGGCGCACGGGATCCTCCGAAGACATCACGGCCATGCGGACCTCGGGCGGCACCTGCGGCAGCATGGCGAGCGCCTGCTGAATCAGGCCCTGCATGTTGCGCTTGAGGGCCTCGACCTCTTCGGGGTCGACGACCTTGAGGGGCTGGAGGATTTCGACGCGCGCGCGCAAGTAAGGCTGCTCCTGCGTCCACTCCAGGACCTTGACGCGCTCGGTCCCCTGGACGATGAGCTGCATCACCTCGTCGTCGCGCATCATGCGCTTGACCATGACGAGCGTTCCCACGTCGTAGAGGTCCGACGGCGCGGCCTCCTGCCCCGTCACCCCTTCGTTGCGGAGCGTGATGCAGGCCAGGAGCTTCTCCTCGGTGGCGAGCGCCGCCTCGACCGCGGCCATCGAGCGCGGCCGGCCGACCGACAGCGGGATCACCGTCTCGGGGAAGAGCGTCGTCTGCTGCAAAGGCAGCACGCTGATCTCGAACGGCACAGGCCGCGCCGCCTGCGCCTCGCCCTGCTGTTGCGTTTCCTGGTTCTCTCTATTTTCAGACATAAAGTTTTAAAGGATGAGGGATGAATGAAGAGCGTTTGCCTTTACTCCATCCCGCATTCCTCATCCCTCATCCCTTTCCTCACATTTCTCTTCCCCGCGCAGGTGCAGGATCAGCAGGCCGTCGCGGTAGTCGCGCAGGAGCGAAGCGCCCTCGATTGAGCACGGGAAGCGCAGCGTCTTTTCGAAGCGGCTGTAGGTGATTTCGAGTTGGTGGTAGACGACGCCCTCGCCGAAGAAGGTGTCGCGGCGGCAGCCGCTGATGACGAGCGTCCTGTCGAACACTTCTATCTTCAGCTCGTCGGGGCTCACGCCCGCCAGGTCAACCTTGACGATCCACCCGTCGGTCGTCCTGTACACGTCCGCGTCGGGCCGCCACATGCGCGCACCCGGCCGCGACTGCCTCCCCGTGGGGATCATCCGAAAATATCGCTCGACCGATTCAGCCATAAGAGCAGTGCTGAGTGATGAGCGCCGAGGACTGAGGACCGAGTGAAAGAAAGCAGTTTCTTACTCAGTCCTCAGCACTCAGCACTTCTTTTCACCCGAAGATTTTGTTCCAGAACGACGAGCCGCTCGAAATCTCTTCGAGGGCTTCGGCCAGCTCGCGGTCTTCTTCCGTTTCGAGAGCCACGTCGGCCATCGAGATGATGCCGAGCAGGTTGTTGTTGTCGTCCACGACGGGGATTCGTCGCACCTGCTTGTCGCCCATCTTCCGAATTACGTCAATCACGCGGTCGTTCGGCCGCGCCGTGTGTATGTCCGTCGTCATCACTTCCTCGGCGCGGGTCAGGCGCGCGTCCTTGCCTTCGGAGACCGCGCGGATGACTATGTCGCGGTCGGTGATGAGGCCGACGAGCCTGCCGTTGCCGCGCGTCCTGCCGTTACCTCCGCCGCCGTCGCCTTCGGTGGACGGCGCGTCCTGGCGCTCGACCACGGGGATGACGCCCGTGTCCTCGTCGCGCATCATCGCGCCCACGTCCATCAGGCTGGTGTCGCGCGTGGCGACCGTCACGTCGCGCGTCATGATGTCGCGGCAGCGCACGTGCGAGCGCGACGCGCCGCGCCCGCGCTCCTCGCCGCGGCGTCCGCGGAAGTAGTCGCGCGCCTCCTCGTACCACGAGCGGTCGTCGTCATCGCCGCCGCGCCGCCGACGCCCCTCGCCCTCGTAACTCCCGTAGCGCCTTTCGTCCGCGCGGTAGTCGGCGCGCTCGCCGTACGAGCCGCGCCCGTAGTCGTCGCGCACGAAACGCGCGCCGCCGCCGTAGCCGCCGCGCCGCGGGCCGTACGAATCGTCGTAACCGGAATCCCTGTCGAGCGGGCCGCTGCCGCGTCCGCCGCCGCCGCCCGTGCGCTCGGACCTGTAGCCGCCGCGCTCTTGACCGCCTCTGTCGCCCAAGCCCCCGCCGTAATAATCGTCGTCCCTGTCGTAACGATTCCTTGACATGATCTTCAGCCTCCCTGTTCCGCCAATGCGTCATATGGCCGCCCGAAGTGGCCGCGGGCGACGCGAGCCCGCCGACTGACTGGCGGCCGCCGTCGCCTTGAATACAAAATGCGAAGGGGACAAGTAAGGGGATTATAACTGGCTTCGGCGAGAAGGCAAAGACGGAGGCAAAAGGGGGGCGTAAGGGGAAGACCCCGAAGGCTCTAAGCTGATGGCCGGGGGCAAGTGAGCGTCAGCGAAGCGCCGCCCCCGGTAGGATTACGAAAAACAGTCCGACCCTGAAGGGGTCGCACCTCAATGTTGATGGTGCGACCGCTTCAGGGTCGGAACACTTCTCGATGAAGCCGGGGGCGGTGCCCGTGTGCTGACGCGCACTCGCTTGCCCCCGGCTATCACGCGCGACCCTTTCGGGGTCTTCCCTTTTTCCTTCCTTATTCGATTTCCGCCACGAGCTGAACCTCGGACCGGATGTCGAGCGTGCCGACTTCGATGGGGGTCGCCTGGGCGACGCGCATGTCGGCGCGCGCCTCCGCGTAGAGGGGCCGGGGCGGCGGGCCGCCTTCCCTGACTTCGACGACGCGCGTGACGCGGCCGCCGAGCGCCTGTGCCAAAACCTGCGCCTTGGCGATGGCCGCGCGCGTCGCTTCCGAGAGCGCTTCGCCTCGGGCCTGCCGGTCCTTGCGCAGACTGAACGTGACGTTGTCCACGTCGTTCGCGCCCGCCCCGGCCGCCGCGTCAATCACCGCTCCGACGCGCGTCAGGTCGGACATCGTCACCGTCACGCTGTTGCGCACCTCGTACCCCGTAATCGTGGGCGGCTGGTTCTCCCTGTAGACGCGCTGCGGCGTCAGGACGTAGCCGCTCGTCTTGACCTCCGCGCCCGCCCCGGCCGCCGCCTTCACGGCGCGAATCACTGCGTCGCTCCTGGTGGCGTTCTCGCCCTGCGCTTCGAGCGCGTTCTTGTTCTGCGTGACGACAGAGATGTTCAGGATCGCCGTGTCGGGCTGGGCCGCGACGATTGCCTCGCCCGAGACCGAGACGCGCGTCGGGCGCTTACCGGCAGACGCGTCGCCGCCGCCGCCGCTGCTCTGGCCGCCCGCGGGGCGCAGCGTGCGCGCCTCGAACGGAATCCCTTCCTGGTAAATCGTCACCGCGTCTCGTTTGACTTCGCCTGCGGCTTCGACCTCCGTCCCGGCGCGGAACCAGCTCTCCTTCTCGAATTTCCGCGCGTTGAGCAGCAGGTACTTGGGCGGCTCCTGGTCCGTGTCCGTGAGAATCAACCAGCCGCCCGCCTCGACCGTCCGCGCCAGTTGCCCGCGGACGCTAATCTCCTGGGCCGCGGCCCCTATCGTGAAAAGTGCGACGAGCGCGAGCGCGCCCACTGTCATCGAAAATCGCTTCATCATCATTTCGTTTCTCCCTCTGGTGCCAAGTTTTCGCGGGAGAGGCGTGCGCGGTAACTGCCGCGCGGAACAAAGAACGCGCGCGTGCGGCCCGTCTTGCGCCGGCCCCGCTATGCAGCGCGGCCGCGGGTTTGTTACGATTCCGCGCGTGCAATCTTTTACGAACTTCAAAAGGCCGCGGCGCGAGGGTCAGGTCGTCACGGTCGGCCGCGTCGGCGACGTGCCCGAGGGGCGCGGCGCGACCGTGGAACTCCTGAACGGCACGGAACTGGCCCTCTACAACGTCGGCGGCGAGTTCTACGCCATCGAAAACTTCTGCCCGCACAAGGGCGCGCCGCTCGCCGACGGCCGCCTCTGCGGCCACGCGGTCGAGTGCGACTGGCACGGCTGGCGCTTCGACCTGCGCTCGGGAGCCTGCCTCAACCGCCCCGCCGAAGCGGTCGAGTCCTACGAAGTCATCATCGAAGACGGCTGGATAAAAATCAAAGTCTAATGTCAAAAGCCCGAAGTCCAAAGTCAACGCGATGTCTCTGACTTTGGACTTCGGGCTTTTGACTTCGGACTCGAACTTACCCGTCGTTGCCGATGGCTTCGACGGGGCACGCGGCCATCGCCTCTTCGCACATCGCGCGCTCGTCCTCCGTCTCGGGCTGCTTGTAGACGAAGGAGTAGCTGTTCTCGTCGGAGCGCGTGAAGTTGTCCGGCGCGGTGTCGCGGCAAACGTCGCAGTCTATGCAATTCATGTCCACGTAATACGCGCCGGCGACGTTCTCCTCGACGCGATCATTCGGGTCAGCCACAACCTACTCCTTCTAGTGACGGGTGACAGGACAAAGACAGGCTCTCTCTCGCCACCCGTCGCCCGTCACTGTTCACTGTATTTTAAGCATCCGGCCAAGCGCGACGCGGGCCAAGCGCGCCGTCTCTTCCGGCACGCTGATCTGATTCACCACCACGCCGGCCAGGAGCGATTCGAGCGCCCACGCCAGGTTCTGCGGCGCGATGCGGTACATCGTCGCGCACATGCAGAGGTCGGGCGCGAGCAGTTGAATGTGCTTGTCCGGGTGGCGGCTGACGAGCCTGTTGACCAGATTGACCTCCGTGCCGACGGCCCACTTGGAGCCCGCGGGCGCGGCCTCAATCGTCTTGATGATGAACTCGGTCGAGCCGTTCAGGTCCGCCTTCTGCACCACCTCGTAAACGCACTCCGGGTGGACGAGCACCTGTATGCCCGGCACCTCGGCCCTCACCTGATCCACGTGCCACGCCTTGAAGCGCCCGTGCACGGAGCAGTGGCCCTTCCAGAGGATGAGCCGCGCCTTGCGCAACTGCTCTTCCGTGTTGCCGCCCAACTCCTTGAACGGGTCCCAGACGACCATCTCGTCGAGCCCTATGCCGAACTTGACGCCCGTGTTGCGCCCCAGGTGCTGGTCCGGGAAGAAGAAGAGCTTGTCCGCCTCCTTCAAACTCTTGTCGAACAGCGGCACGGCGTTCGACGAGGTGCAGACCACGCCGCCCTTCGCGCCGCAGAAAGCCTTGATGGCGGCCGTGGAGTTCATGTACGTGATCGGCATCACGCGGAACTCGTCGTGTATGCCGAGCGCGCCCAGTTGCTCCCAGGCGTCCTCGACCTGCTCGGCCGAAGCCATGTCGGCCATCGAACAGCCCGCGCCGAGGTCCGGCAGGATGACTTTCTGCCCGCCCGGCTTGAGGATGTCCGCCGACTCGGCCATGAAGTGCACGCCGCAGAAGACCACGAACTCGGCCTCGGGGCGCGAGGCCGCGAGCTGTGCCAATTTGAACGAGTCGCCCGTAAAATCCGCGTGGGCGATCACGTCGTCGCGCTGGTAATGGTGGCCCAGAATCACCAGGCGCTTCCCTAACTCGCGCCGCGCCGCCTCGATGCGCTCGTTCAATTCCGCGTCCGACATCCCGAAGTAATCTTCGAGCGCCGGCCCGTTTTTCGTTTCGAGAACAGTGGTCATCAAGAGTGCCCTCCCGCGCCAAACTGGCAACTATACGGCCCGCGGAAACTGCGCGCAAGCGCGCGCCGCACGCCTCCCCCGGCCGGACAAAAATCGAGCAGGCCGGGCGACCGAAATCCCCGCACGCCTGCACCGATTTAGATGCAAAAAATGTTGCCGCAGATGGGTCACCAGCGGGGCCGCCGCCGCGGGGCAAAAAAATAACTTGGAAGATTGGGCCAAAGAAGTATATAAAGCATAGGTAAGAGAACACCTCTCAAAAATTTCCCCCGAGCCGGCAGGCTTCGTTCAGGGCGTTCTTGCGCCCGCGAGCGAATAAAGGGTTTCGATTCGGCCCGCGCGGTTTTACCTCATCCCGACAACTTGCCTGGCGAGAGTTAGCTGCTCCACACGCGACGCGGTTCAACAGGGAGGCGTGTCGTCCGTGGCTCTTTAACTCCCTGGAGTGACTGTATCTGGATTGACTTTAGGAGAATTTAGACATGAGAAACGTACACGGTAAGCCCGCGGGCCGCTCCGCGCGGCTGATAGTGTTCCCGCTTTTGGCGGCCGCGCTCGTCTTCGGGGCCGCCTACTGGGGCGGCACGAGGGTCGGGGCCAACCACCCCGTCCTCGTCGAAGGCAACTGCGACAGCCCCGTCCCCAGCACGACGATCGTCGCCCCCGGCACGTGCGGCGACTACGACGGCGACGGCCTCATCGGCACGTCCGAGGACACCGACGGCGCGGACCGAGTTTTTGGCACACTGCGCGCCGCGCTCGGGAATGGCACGGGGGCGGCCGCGGGCACCGGCGCGAATTTCAACGGCCGCATCATCATCGTCAGGTCGGGCCGCTTCGCCGAGCTGCTCTACATCGGCAACAACTCCATAGACCCGAACGTCGGCTCCGCCAGCCCCGGCAACGTGACGATAGAGGCCGCCCCCGGCGTCGATGCAGACATTGACGCCGTGCTGCAAGGCGACCCCGTCGGCGGCAACAACACCCGCCAGGGCCGCCCCGGCATCCTCGTCAACTACCTGCCGGCCTTCTCCAACCGCGTCGTCACCCTGCGCAACCTGACGATCCGCAACTTCCTGGTCGGCGTGGACGCGACCGGCAGCTCGCGCGTCAACATCGACAACTGCCGCTTCGAGAACAATCTCAGGAGCAACATCAGGGCCCAGGGGAGCGCGGACGTGGTCGTCACCAACTCGCAGGTCCAGGGTGCCGGCTTCCGCATAGGGACCGCGTCCTCCATCGGGGACGGCAACGGCGTGGAGGTGGCGGGGTCCGCGAAGCTCCGGCTCATGGAGACGACGATCTCCAATAACAAAGGGCCGGGCATCAACAACTCCGCGCCGGGCGCGAACGTCGTGCTCTTCAAAGTCTCGACCTACTTCAACACCCCTAACATCATGGGGCCTGTGACGGTCGCGCCCGACTCGAACCATTCGTTCTGAGACTCGGTGGCGGACGCGTGCGCGCCAATTTACGAATCGAGAGCATCAACTGCTCCGCGCGACACGAATGAAAAGGGGTTTACGTGTCGGGCGTGACTTTCCCTACAACAGTTTTGAGGAGAACATTCATGAAGAAATCAGCTCAGAGGCCGGCGGGCCGCTCCGCACGGCTGGTTATGTTTTCGCTTCTGGCCCTTTTACTATTCGTCGGCGCGGGCTTCTGGGGAGGCACGAAGGTCGAGGCCAACCACCCCGTCCTCGTCGAGGGCAACTGCGACGAGCCCGCGCCGGGGACGACCATTATCACCGGCCCCGCGGGGACGTGCGGCGACTACGACGGCGACGGCCGCATCGGCACGGCCGAGGACACCGACGGCGCGGACCGCATCTTCGGCACGCTCAACGCGGCGCTCGGGCCGGGCACGGGCGCGGCCGCCGGCACCGGC
>Ga0196962_10000903_pt1 | contig 10576 bp, 7 predicted proteins | sample S3v_20metaG_FD_183186 | JGI IMG/M metagenome (GOLD analysis project Ga0196962, IMG submission 183186) | Soil microbial communities from Anza Borrego desert, Southern California, United States - S3+v_20 | ecosystem: Environmental > Terrestrial > Soil > Desert | place: USA: California | collected... | reverse complement strand
CCTCAACCTCTTCTACGAGGCGTCGACGCGAACGCGCTCGTCCTTCGAGCTGGCGGCGAAGACGCTGTCGGCCGAGGTCGTCAACTTCGTCGCGTCCGGGTCTTCGGTCGACAAGGGCGAGTCGCTCAAGGACACGGTCGAGACGCTCTCGGCCTACGGCCCGGACTGCATCGTGATCCGCTCGCCGCACGTGGGCGCCGCGGACCTCGTGGCCGAGTGGACGCACGCGGCGGTGGTGAACGCGGGCGACGGCAAGCACGAGCATCCGACGCAGGCGCTGCTCGACGTCCACACGTTGCGCGAGCGCTTCGGCGCGCTCGACGGGCTCCACATCTGGATCGTGGGAGACGTGTCGCACTCCCGCGTCGCACGATCGAACGTCCTCGCGTTCACGAAGATGGGCGCGCGGGTGACGGTCTGCGGACCGCCGACGCTGATCCCCCGCGGCTTCGAGGCCCTGGGGTGCGAGGTGCGCCACACGCTCGACGAGCTGCCGCATGCCGACGTCGTCTACGCGCTGCGGCTGCAGCGGGAGCGGATGACCGAGTCCTTCGTCCCGAGCCTGCGCGAGTACGCCGCGACGTACCAGATCGACGGCCGCCGCCTCGGCGCGCGGCAGGTGCTCATGCACCCCGGGCCGGTGAACCGCGGCGTCGAGCTCGCCGCGGAGGTCATCGACTCGCCGCAGGCGATGATCGGCCGGCAGGTCGCCGCCGGCGTCGTCGTCCGCATGGCCGTCCTGTACGAGCTCCTCGCCGGCCGCGGCGCCCCGCGCCCGGCGGCGACGCTGTCGGCGCCCGCCCCCCAGCCCGCGTGATGCTGGTCCACCGCGAGACGCCGCCGGCCGACGTCCTCGTCCGCGCCGCCCACGTGCTCGACCCGCGCACGGGGATCGACGGCGTGCACGACGTCCTGATCCGCGACGGCGAGGTCGCCGGCATCGGGGCGCCGGGAACGCTCGACGCGCCCGCCGGCGCGGAGGTCCTCGACGGCGCCGGGCGTCACCTGTTCCCGGGCTTCGTCGACCCGCACGTCCACCTGCGCACGCCCGGCCAGGAGCACAAGGAAGACCTCGACTCGGGCACGCGGGCGGCGGCGGCCGGCGGCTTCGTCGCCGTCGTCGCGATGCCGAACACCGACCCGGTGATCGGCGACGCCACGGTGCTGCGCTCGCTGCGCGAGGCGGCGCGCCGCGAGGCGCGCGTCCCGGTCGGCTTCCTGGCCTCCGTCACGCGCGACCTGGCCGGCGAGGCGCTCACCGAGATGCTCGAGCTGCGCTCCGCCGGCGCGCTCGGCTTCACGGACGACGGCAAGCCGGTGCACCGCGCGCAGATGCTCCGCCGCGCGCTGCAGTACCAGAAGCTCTGCGGCGGCGTCCTCGCGCTCCACGAGGAGGACCCGTCGCTCAGCGGCCGCGGCGTCATGCACGAGGGCGAGGTGTCGGCGCGTCTCGGCCTCGCGGGCATCCCGTCGATCTCCGAGTCGACGATGATCGCGCGCGACGCCGCGATCGCCCGCTACGAGGCCGGCCGGATCCACATCCAGCACCTCAGCGCGCGGGAATCCGTGCAGGCGGTCGCGGAGGCCAAGTCGCAGGGCGTCGCGATCACCGCCGAGGCGAGCCCGCACCACCTCACGCTCACGCACGACGAGCTGCTCGGCTCGCTCGACACGCGCCTGAAGATGAACCCGCCGCTGCGCGCCGAGGAGGATCGCCTGGCGCTCGTCGACGGCCTGCGGGACGGGACGATCGACTGCGTCGCCACGGACCACGCGCCGCACGCGCGCGAGGAGAAGGAGGTCCCGTTCGAGGAGGCCCCGATGGGCACCACCGGGCTGGAGACCGCCTTCGCGGCGCTGCACACGAGCCTCGTCGTCCCGGGCGTGCTCCCGCTGGCGGTCGTCGTCGAGCGCCTCTCCGCGGGCGCGCGCGTCGTCGACCTGCCCGTGCCGCGGATCGCCGTCGGCGAGCGCGCGAACCTCTGCCTCGTGGACCTGAACGCCGCCTGGGAGGTGGGGGAGGCGGGCTACGAGAGCCGCTCGGAGAACTGCTGCTTCGCCGGGCGGACGCTGCGGGGCCGCGTGCTCGCCACGGTGGCCGCCGGCTCCGTCGCCTACCGCGAGCGCGCGTTCGCGCTCAGCGCGGCATGACCGGCGCGTACGTCCTGCTCGAGGACGGCCGGCGCTTCGACGGCGAGGCGGTCGGCGCGCCGCTGCCCGCCGGCGGCGCGGCCGGCGAGGTCGTCTTCACCACCGGCATGTCGGGCTACCAGGAGGCGATGACCGACCCGTCGTTCCACGCGCAGCTGATCGTCTTCACGTACCCGCACATCGGCAACTACGGCGTGTCGGCGGCGGCGATGGAGTCCGAGCGCATCCACGCGTCCGGCGCGATCATGCGCGAGGCGGTCAACCGCGCCGACGCGGCCGGCGCGGAGGCCGCCTGGCTCGACTGGCTGCGCGACAACGGCGTGCCGGGGATCAGCGGCGTCGACACCCGCGCGCTGGTCCGCCACATCCGCGACCGCGGCGCGATGCGCGGCGCGCTCTTCGACGGCCGCACTTCCGAGGCCGAGGCGCGCGAGCGGGTGCTCGCCGAGCCGTCGATGGAGGGCCGCGACCTCGCCCGCGTCGTCACCCGTGAGCGGATGACGCGCGTGGGCGACGGCGACGTCCGCATCGCCGCGCTCGACACCGGCATCAAGACGTCGATCGTCCGCAACTTCGTCGAGCGCGGCGTGACGCTCGACCTGCATCCGTGCACGACGTCCGCGGAGGAGCTCCTGGCCTCCGATCCCGACGGCGTGTTCCTCGTCCCGGGGCCGGGCGATCCGGCGGCGCTCGACTACGTCGTCGAGACGATCCGCGAGCTGCTCGGCCGCAAGCCGGTGTTCGGCATCTGCCTCGGCCACCAGCTGCTCTCGCGGGCGGTCGGCCTGAGCACGTACAAGCTGCCGTTCGGCCACCGCGGCGCCAACCATCCGGTCAAGGACCTCCGGACGGGACGGATCGCGATCACCTCGCAGAACCACGGCTTCGCGGTGGAGGGACGCCTCGAGGACGCCCCGATCCGTCTCGACACGGACTACGGGGGAGTCGAGCTCACGCGCTTCAACCTCTACGACGGGACGGTCGAGGGCATCCGGCTGCTGGACGTGCCGGCCGGCTGCGTGCAGTACCACCCGGAAGCGGGGCCCGGGCCGAACGACTCGCTCGGGCTGTTCGACGACTTCGTGCGGGAGATCGCCGATGCCTAGGCGCGACGACCTCCACCGCATCCTGGTGCTGGGCTCCGGGCCGATCGTCATCGGGCAGGCCGCCGAGTTCGACTACTCGGGCGTGCAGGCGTGCCGCGTCCTCCTCGACGAGGGCTTCGAGGTCGTGCTCGTCAACTCCAACCCGGCGACGATCATGACCGACCCGGAGTTCGCCACGCGCACGTACGTCGAGCCGCTGCTCCCCGGGCCGGTGGCGCAGATCATCGAGCGCGAGCGCCCGGATGCGCTGCTGCCGACGCTCGGCGGCCAGACCGCGCTCAACCTCGCCAAGACGCTCTACGAGGACGGGACGCTCGAGCGCTTCGGCGTCGAGCTGATCGGCGCCCGCTACGACGCGATCTGCCGCGCGGAGGACCGCGAGCTCTTCGACGCGACGATGCGCGCGGCCGGGATCCGTACGGTCCGCAACACGATCGCCACGGACCTCGACCAGGCGCGCGCGGCGCTCGACACGTTCGGGCTGCCGCTGATCGTCCGCCCGGCGTTCACGCTCGGCGGCCGCGGCGGCGGCATCGCGCGCACGGAGGCCGAGTTCGAGCGCATCGTGGCGGGCGGCCTCGCCGCCTCGCCGATCGGCCAGGTGCTCATCGACGAGTCCGTGCTCGGGTGGGGCGAGTTCGAGCTCGAGGTCATGCGCGACGGCGCCGACAACGTCGTCGTCGTCTGCTCCATCGAGAACGTCGACCCGATGGGCGTCCACACCGGCGACTCCGTCACGGTGGCGCCGCAGCAGACGCTGACCGACCGCACGTACAACCGCCTGCGCGACCAGGCCATCGCGGTCATCCGCGCGGTCGGCGTCGAGACCGGGGGCTCCAACGTCCAGTTCGCCGTCCATCCCGAGACGGACGAGATCGTGGTCATCGAGATGAACCCGCGCGTGTCGCGCTCGTCGGCGCTCGCGTCGAAGGCGACGGGCTTCCCGATCGCCAAGATCGCCGCGCGCCTCGCCGTCGGCTACCGGCTCGACGAGATCCCGAACGACATCACGCTGCGCACGCCGGCGAGCTTCGAGCCGACGATCGACTACGTCGTCGTCAAGTGGCCGCGCTTCGCGTTCGAGAAGTTCCCGGGCGTCGACGCGCGCCTGTCGACCCACATGAAGTCGGTCGGCGAGGCGATGGCGATCGGGCGCACGTTCCGCCAGGCGTTCGCGAAGGCGATGCGCTCGCGCGAGCTCGACGTCCACGTGGGGGCCGAGGAGGCCACCGACGCGCTGCTCGAGCGCGTCGCGATCGCGAGCGCCGAGCGCTTCGACGTCCTGCTCGAGCTCCTGCGCCGCGGGGTCGGGATCGACGCGGTGCACGCACGCACCGCGATCGCGCCGTGGTTCCTGCACGAGCTCCGCACGCTCGCGGTCGACGCCGAGGGCACGACCCGCGGCCTCGAGCGCACCTACCGCGCGGTGGACACGTGCGCGGCCGAGTTCGAGGCCGAGACGCCGTACTACTACTCCGCCTGGGAGCGGCCGGGCGCCGTGTCGGAGGTGCGGCGCGGCGAGCGGCCGAGCGTGATGATCCTCGGCTCGGGCCCGAACCGGATCGGCCAGGGCATCGAGTTCGACTACTGCTGCGTGCACGCCGCGATGACGGTGCGCGAGTCCGGGCGCGACGCGGTGATGGTGAACTGCAACCCCGAGACCGTCTCGACGGACTACGACACGTCCGACCGCCTGTACTTCGAGCCGCTGACCCTCGAGGACGTGCTGGCGATCGTCGAGCAGGAGCGCCCCGAGGGCGTGATCGTGCAGTTCGGCGGCCAGACGCCGCTGAAGCTGGCGGCGGGACTGCACGACGCCGGGGTGCCGCTGCTCGGGACCCAGCCGGAGGCGATCGACCTGGCCGAGGACCGCGGCCGCTTCGGCCGGCTGCTCGCCGACCTCGGGCTCAAGGCACCGCCGTACGCCCTGGCGGCCTCGGCCGCGGACGTCCTCGCGGCGGCGCCGCGGGTCGGGTACCCGCTGCTCGTGCGGCCGAGCTACGTGCTCGGCGGCCGGGCGATGGAGCTCGTCTACGACGACGAACAGCTGCGCGACTACGTCGAACGCGTGCGCCCGCAGGGCGAGGTGTTCCTCGACCGCTTCCTCGAGAACGCGATCGAGGTGGACGTCGACGCGATCTGCGACGGCCACGACGTGTGGATCGGCGGGATCATGCAGCACGTCGAGGAGGCGGGAATCCACTCGGGCGACTCGGCGTGCGTGCTGCCGCCGCACTCGCTCGGCGCCGAGATGCTCGAGGAGGTCCGCCAGGCGACGCGCCGGCTCGCCCTCGCCCTCGGCGTCGTCGGACTGCTCAACGTGCAGTTCGGGGTGCTCGCCGACGAGCTGTTCGTCATCGAGGCGAACCCGCGCGCGTCGCGCACCGTCCCGTTCGTGTCCAAGGCGATCGGGCTGCCGCTGGCCAAGCTCGCGTGCCGCGTGATGCTCGGCGCGAAGCTCGCCGACCTCGACCTCCCGGCCGACACGACCAACGGCCACGTCGCGGTCAAGGAGGCGGTGCTGCCGTTCGACCGCTTCCCGGGCGCCGACGCGCTGCTCGGCCCGGAGATGCGCTCGACGGGCGAGGTGATGGGCGTCGCGCGCGACTTCCCGGCGGCGTTCGCGAAGGCGCAGGCGGCGGCGGGCGCGATGCTGCCGGCGAGCGGCACGGTGTTCCTGACGGTCACGGACTCCGACAAGGCCTCCGTGGTCGGGATCGCGGCACAGCTCCACGACCTCGGCTTCGAGATCGTCGCGACGCGCGGCACCGCCGCAGCGATCGCGCGCATGGGCATCCCGGTGCGGACGATCAACAAGATCGCGGAGGGCGGGCCGCACGTCGTCGACTGCATCGACCGCGGGCAGGTCGACCTGGTGATCAACACCCCGACCGGCACGGCCGCGCGCTCCGACGGCTACGAGATCCGCCGCGCCGCGATCGCGCGCGGGATCCCGTGCATCACCACGATCTCCGGCGGGATGGCCGCCGCGCGGGCGATCGCCGCCGCGCGGCACGGCGACCCGCCGGTGCTCTCCCTGCAGGAGCTCCACGCCCCGCGCGATCCGGTGCACGCATGACGGCGCCGTTCGGGCGGCGGCGCGTGCCGGTGACCGCGGCCGGCGCGATCGGTGCGCACACCATCGTCACGGTCGTCGACGAGGACGGGCCGCGCCCGGAGCCCGGTCAGTTCTACATGCTCGCGGCGGCGGAGCGCTGGGGCGGCGGCGAGGACGAGCGGCCGTTCCTTCCGCGCGCGTTCAGCCACATGCGGGTGCACGCGGACAACCGCCTCGACTTCGTCCTGCACGAGGTCGGCCCGGGGACGCGCCGGCTCGCCGAGCTCGAGTCGGGCGACGAGGTGTGGCTGCTCGGTCCCCTCGGGCATGGCTTCCGCCCGGCGCGCAGCGGCCGGCGGCCGATCCTCGTCGGCGGCGGCGTCGGCATCGCGCCGATCACGGCGCTCAAGGACGAGCTCGGAGCGACGGCGCTCGTGCTGCTCGGGTTCCGCGACGCCGCGCATGCGGCGGTCGCCGAGCGGGTGCCGGGCGCGCGTCTGGCGACCGACGACGGCTCGGCCGGCCACCAGGGTCTCGTCACCGACCTCCTGTGCGCCGAGCTCGGCTGCGACCCGCGCGCCGAGGTCTTCGCGTGCGGGCCGCACGGGATGCTGGAAGCCGTCCGCGTCCTGTGCGCGGAGCTCGGCGTGCCGGCGCAGCTCGCGATGGAGGCGGGCATGGCCTGCGGATACGGCGCGTGCTTCGGCTGCGTGGTGCCGACCCGCGACGGCTACGTCCGCCTGTGCCTGGAGGGACCGGTGCTCGACGCGGCGGAGGTCCTGTCGTGCTCGGCGCCGGCGGGGGTCGCGGCGTGATCTCGTTCTGCGGCATCGAGCTCGCCCATCCGGTGGTCAACGCGTCGGGCACCTTCGACGCGATCGCGGCCCGGCGCGTGTTCGGCGACGCCCTGCTCGAGGAGTTCCCGTTCGCGGCCTTCGTGACCAAGACCGTCACCGTGGAGCCCCGCCAGGGCAACCCGCCGCCGCGGCTGTGGGAGCTCGCCGGTGGGATGATCAACTCGATCGGGCTGCCGAACAAGGGGCTCGCGGGGTTCCTGCGCCACGACCTGCCGGAGCTCGCGGATCTGCCCGTGCCGCTCGTGGTCAACGTCATGGGCTTCACCCGCGAGGAGGTCGCCCGCCTCGTGGAGACCTTCGCCGAGCTCGACGCGGTCGCGGCGCTCGAGCTCAACGTCTCCTGCCCGAACGTCAAGACGGGGCTCGTGATGGGCGCCGATCCGGGCGAGACCGCCGCGCTCCTCGACGTCGTGCGCCCGCGCACGACCAAGCCCCTGATCCTGAAGCTGACGCCGAACACCGCGGCTCCGGCCGACGTAGCGGCGGCCGCGGAGGCGCACGGGGCCGACGCGGTGTCGCTGATCAACACCCTGCGCGGGATGGCGCTCGATCCGGATGTGCGTTTTCAACCGTCCGCGAGGCCGTGGCTGGGCGGCGGCACCGGCGGCGTCTCGGGGCCCGCGGTGCGCGCCATCGCCCTCGTGCAGGTCCACGAGGTCCGGGCGCGCGTGCGGCTGCCGATCGTCGGCATGGGCGGCGTCCAGCGCGGACGTCACGCTGCCGACCTGCTCGCCGCGGGCGCGGATCTGGTGGCCGTGGGAACGGAGTCCTTCCGGGATCCGCGGGCCGGCGAGCGCGTCTCCCGCGAGCTCCGCGAACACGCCGCAAAGACCGCCCTTTCACGACCGCCCGCCGTCCGCGCATAGCACAGCGCCACGCGGAAATGGGCTGCAAATCGCGGTCAAACACTGGAGCTTCCTCCATGCGCGTGAACCTCGACCGGAGGCTGAGGTGAATTGGCGCGCGAGAGGTTGAGCACCCGGCTCGGGGATGTACACTCGCCGCCCATGCCGCCAGCCACGAAGACGCCTCCCAAGACCCCCGTGGCGGCGCCTGAGCGGTCCCTCGTCCAACGGATGGAGGCCCTTCAGCGCGCGAACGAGATCCGGACCAGGCGAGCGCAGTTGAAGCGCGACCTGAAGGCCGGGCGTCTGAGCATCCACGACCTGCTGCTCGAGCCGCCGGAGTACGTCGGCACGGCCAAGGTCTTCGACATGCTGCTCGCCGTGCCGAAGTACGGCCGGGTGAAGGTCAACAAGGTCCTCGTGCAGTGCCGGATCTCGCCGAGCAAGACCATCGGCGGCCTCTCCCAGCGCCAGCGCACCGAGCTCGTCTCGATGCTCCGCCGGTAGCGCTGCTTTCCTTCCCCGCCGCCATGGCGCGGGTGTTCGTGATCACGGGCCCGTCCGGGGTCGGCAAGGGCACGCTGATCCGGACGCTGGTGGAGCAGATCCCCGAGCTGGGGCTGTCCGTGTCGGCCACGACGCGTCCGCCGCGGCCGGGAGAGCGGGAGGGCATCGACTACCACTTCCTCTCCGACGACGAGTTCGACGCGCGCGTACGCGCGGGGGAGTTCGTCGAGCACGCGCGCTACTCCGGCCGGCGCTACGGGACGCTGCGATCGGAGCTGGAGCGCCGCATCCGCGCGGGCGTCCCGGTCGTCCTCGAGATCGAGGTGCAGGGCGCCCGGCAGGTGCGCGAGGCGCTGCCGGACGCCGTGCAGATCTTCATCGCCCCGCCGAGCGAGGAGGCGCTGCGGACGCGGCTCATCGGGCGCGGCACCGACGCGCCCGAGGCCGTCGAACGGCGCCTGCAGACGGCGCGCGAAGAGCTCGCCGCGCGCGACGAGTTCCACCACGTCGTCGTCAACGACCGCCTGGAGGACGCGGTCGCCCAGCTCGCGGACATCGTGCGGCGCGAGCTGGCGGCGAGCTGAGGGCGGCTGAGGCGCCGGAGTCGGGGTGCACGGCGGCCGGCCGGCACCCGTCGAAGTCGGATGCCACGAGGGTGCCGGCGAGCGCCGCCGGCACGCGATCTCAGGGTTTCCCGCGATGCGAGGACGTTCAACGACGCCGAGGATGACGGCATGTACGAGGCGGCAGCCGGGGGCCGGAAGTGGTCCGTCGTCCCCGGTGCGGCGATCCGGTCGCGGGTGCGCGGCACCGGGATGGGGGTTCGAGGATGAGACCGCTCGGGTTGTTGACGGCGCTGATCGGTGCACTGCTGCTGGCCTCGCCCGCAGGGGCGTCGACCGTCCCGATCGCCGGCTATGACGTGGCGGCGACTCCCGCGTCGGGCTTCGGCGGCTGGGCGCACGACTACACGCGACAGGCAATCAACACCGGCCGCGCCATCGCGGTGTTCCCATCCGGGTCCATCCCGATCGTCGACGAGACCGGCGGGAACGGCACGCTCAACGATGGACGCGTCTCGACGAGCGTGTCGGAGACGCACCTGTTCTACACAGGGGTCGACGTCGTCGGCCAGGCGGTGAACCCGACCGTCACGCTGCACCTCGCGCACACGGTCCGCGTCGAGACGATCCGCGTCCGGGGCGGCGACGTCGCGATGAACATCTTCCCGGGCGGGCTGTCCGCGGCCGTCGTGGAGATCGAGGGCGCGTCGACCCGGGCGCCGGCGATCCCGACGGGGCCCGATCTCGGAGGCGGCCCGGTCGACGACGTGCTCGACCTGCGATCGACGGCGCTCGCCGGAATCGCCACCGACCGGGTCGTGCTCCGCGGCTTTGAGAACCCGTTCGGCCAGTTCTCGATCGGCGAGATCGAAGTCGAAGGTATCGGCGGCAACACGCCTCCGACCGCACCTGGTTCGCCGGTGCAAGCGGTCGACACGGGCCCGCTCGCGGTCACCACACCGCTGGCGGACAGCCGGCTCGGCGTGAGGGTGAGCTGGGCGGCAGCGACCGATGACGGCGGCGTCGCGTCCTACGAGGTCGAACAGAGCCTCAACGGCGGGCCGTTCGCGCGCGTCGCGGTGACCGCGGGCACGACGACGCGGGTCCCGCTGAAGCTGGGCCGTCTCCTCCCCGGCAGCTCGCCGCAGGTCAACCGGTATCGCTTCCGGGTCCGCGCGGTCGACGAGGGCGCCAACACCGGCCCGTATGCGACGGGTCCGGCGTTCGACCTGCTGCCCATCGATGACGCGCTGGTGGACGAGATCGGGCTCCCGGGCGGCGACCGGAGCCCGAAGGTGCGCTACGACGGCTCCTGGAGTCAGGCGGCGGTGGCGGGCGCGTACAACCGCTCGGTCCGGTTCGCCCAAGAAAAGGGCGCCCGCGCACGGCTCGACCGGGTCGCGTTCACGGTGAGCGGCAACGTCGGATGGATCTCCACGCTGCGCCCGGACGGCGGGATGGCCGACGTGTTCGTCGACGGCGTCAGACG
>Ga0196962_10000902_pt1 | contig 10579 bp, 10 predicted proteins | sample S3v_20metaG_FD_183186 | JGI IMG/M metagenome (GOLD analysis project Ga0196962, IMG submission 183186) | Soil microbial communities from Anza Borrego desert, Southern California, United States - S3+v_20 | ecosystem: Environmental > Terrestrial > Soil > Desert | place: USA: California | collected... | reverse complement strand
TTCATGAATACCAATGGAGAGAATTCCCAAGTGTCAACCAAATCTATGTCAATAGAGGACAATAACAAAGAATCATCAGTTGACAAATATAAAGAAAAAGCTAAATCCTTTACAGATAAAATAGTAAATAAAATATCAAATATAGATGATATCAAGAGAAATGAAACTGCAGGAGATAAATCATCAAATGTGAGATTTATAACGTTTGGTTTATTCACTTTGATTGGTTTTATAGTAGTAATTTATGCCATATTGGTTGCAGTAGTAGCAGACACAGCAATTCAATCTGCAAATGTATTTTTTGTAGTTACTATATTAAGTATTTCTATATTAGTTGGAACTCTTGTATATCGAATTGGTCTATCAAAATAGTGAATTGTAATTTAAGCACATCTTAAATTAATCCATGTTTATCATAGCCTTTCTTTGTCCTTATTAGTTCCTTATATGTGAAATTCGGTTCGCAAGATATTGTAAACCATCAGATTGCGAACAAAGGAAACTTTCTGTAATATTGGAACATTCCTGATAATAAATGAAGGTTTATAGTTACAAATTCGTTTTCATTCACAAATGCATATTATTTATAAAAAGTATAAAATGAATCGTCTTTGTAGTTGTCGTATGTAGCCACTGTGAATGTAGACATTACAAACGCTATTTTACCAAATTTTAATTGAAAAGGAATTATATTTGCTGTTTTATCTTCATCTTGAGTATATCTCAATTGAGGGTTGAATTACCAAAAGAATCATTATTATTGATATGAATGGCGGAACTGTAAGCTGTACAATAACTTTATTCTAATTTAATTCAAATAATAAATGTATGGCTACTTTTATATATTTACTTAATTCTTATGTCACTAGATTCTTCCTATTTAAATCTTCTTTTCCTCTTTTTCTTAATCTTTTCTTATTATTAAAAATGTCAATATCTGTTCTTTTTTCCACATATCCGAAATTATGATTAATGGGTTTCTGAAGATTTAAGATTTTTAAAAAATCATTCTGATATCTATCAGAGGTTTCATCGATGTGAGATATTCAAGGAATTCCAAAATTGTACCTGCATTATTTTTGTTTGATTGTTTATGGATTTTTTATGCTATATGTTTTAACTTTGTAGGCATTTCTCTGAACTTGCCCTTTCTATTATTCTAGACTCTTCGAAAGTATATGAACTAAATTGGTTAACGGGCTTGGAGGACATTGAACTGATTTTGAAATAATTTTGTAGCTCTGATAATAACTAATAAACTTAATTTCATTACTATTAGCTTATTTTATTATTAAATTTATCATAACTATTTTTCATTATAATTAAATACTTTTTTAAAAATATCTAAACAATGTCTAGAACATTTTGGAGGCAAGAAAATAATGTACTTGATTAATGATACGTATTCTAGAACAAAATTCTTCTTGACCTTCGTTTTGATTGGAATATTTTTTACTTCTTTTGGGATAATTTTCACAGGTCAGCATTTAGGCAAACAAATAGAAGCAATCATGCTTATACATGACTTTTACATAGTATTGGCTCTAGTCACAGGATCAATTTTTATAGGATTACTTTATTTCGCAAATATAGAGTATCAAAAGAAAGATGCAGTACTTTTAGCAAAAATATCAACGTTGACTGCCTTGATATCAGTATTTATTATAGAAATAACTGGAACAATAGGATATATAGAATACAGATCTGTTGATGTTGATAGTGCAAAATCAAAAATTAAACAAATATTTCCTTTGGCACATTCTCCAATGTTTGAAACTATGGAGTATGCAGGATTAATAGGGACTATGTGGACTGGACTTATAACTTACATAACATGGTATTTCAAAGAGAAAATATTCATAAATAATGCTTTAAAGGATGCTTTGATCATTTTGACATTCTTGGCAATAGTCTATGCTTTATTCATTTCATTTATGGGTATTGTTCCAACAAAAATTGCATCTGTGCAGGGTTGAAAATAAAATGGAAAGTAAAACAAGAATAAACTCAATAACTGCATCTATTTACGGAGTTTCAGGCAGTATTGCTGCTGCATTTATTGCATGTTCGATATCTATAATTTCTATTGGAATCCTAACTGCCATCCGTCATACATTTCCATTTAATGAATGGCTTGTTCCAACTAGTCTACTGAGTCAATACGGCGGGATATTTCTTTATAGTCATCTTATATGGATAGCAAGCTGGATTCTTTTATACTCTCAACTAAAAAAAAGAATTACTTTTGGACAGATTAGACATTGGATGATTATTTTTATAGGATCCGTATTAGCTACAACATTAATAATGATGTATGTTTTGGATTGGATGAAAATATTTATTTTATTTATACCACGATAAAATAGAACGTATTTTTAATATTTTATCCTATTATTTTTTAATGAAAATACCAATAGCAATAATAACATAAATTTTCAAATAAAACTATATTAGAAAATTTAGTAAACGAAAAAAAATTTCTTTACACCTTACTGATTCAATCATATTCTTGCATAATATACAAGCTTCTATAAGCCAGTATCCCGAATTTTTTTATGATTTATAGATACCAACAACAGCACATGTTTCTCTAATTGTACCATACTAGGAAGGTTAAACGAATTTACGAATTTTGTCCTTCTTCTTTGCTGGAAGATGGATGGCTTGATTATTAATGTCTCCTATAGCTTCTGCAAATGACTCTGGAAGCGTAGGATGAGCATGTATAGTGTGGAGTATATCTTTAATACTTAGTTTCATTTTGATTGCTAGGGCGGCTTCACCTATTAACTCACCTGCATGCGGCGCAATAATATAAGTTCCCACGAGTTTTCTTTCCTTCTCAAAGACTTTAACAAGACCTCTTGTATCTCCCAAACAATTTGCTTTTGCACTTGCTGCAAGTGGAAATTCTCCAGTCCTTCCTGTTAAATCCCCTACGTAAGCAACTTCTGGATAAGTGAATACACACACAGGTAAAGATTGATAATCAATTTTATTGTTCTCTTTTATTCCCATTATATTTTCAGCGGCAACCTCACCTTGCCGTGAGGCAACATGTGCAAGCTCATACATACCTGTTACATCACCAATTGCATACACATTGTGAATGTTGGTCTGCATTTTTTCATTTACATAAATGCCCTGTTGGTTGAATTTTATTCCAATGCTATTTAGTTCGTTAGGATTTATATTTGGTCTTCTGCCGACACAAATGAGTATCTTTTCTGCTACAATTTTTTCTCCATTAACAAAAGCTATGTTGTCACTGATTTTTTCTACTCTTGATTGTGTCATTACATTGACTCCATCTAGCCTCATATATTTCTCAATTGCATTTCCAATTTCTCGGATTTGAAAAGGTAGTAGGTGATTTTCAGCCTCGATTAAAGATACATTACATCCTAGAGCATTCAAGATAGAAGCAAATTCACATCCACTATATCCACCTCCTATAATAGTAATAGATTTAGGGAGATCTTCTAATTCTAGAACTGTGGTAGTTGATAGTATATTCTCTCCAAATTCATAACCTGGCAAACAAATAGGATAACTTCCTGTAGCAATAACAATATTTTTTGTTTCTATTATATTGTTATTGACTGCCACTTTATTTGCTGAAACTATAGATGCTTGACCTTCTAGTAGATTAACATTATTACTTTTGAGAAGAAGTTTTATCCCTGACGCAAGTCTAGAAACTGTAGCCTCCATCCTAGACTTTAAAAGTTTATAATTCAATTCAATTTGAATATTTATACCATTTTTCTTTGCACCATTTGCTCTTCTCGTTATATCTCCTAACGAGTGAAGATACTTAGTAGGAATACATCCTCTTTGAGTACAAGTGCCACCTAATCCATTCTTTTCAATTAGGCAGACATTACCACCTAGTTGTGCTGCTCTAATGGCACAGGCATAACCACCAGGACCCCCTCCTATGACTACTATATCATACATATATATCCGTCTACGTAACTTCCAATGCTTGACAAATAAATCTTTTAATAAGTCAAAGTCAATTTACTTTTTCCGATTCCATTGATCTGAACTATATTTCTCCTTAGCCAATTTTTTAGTACTTTCCTCTTCTTTGTTAGTTAAATCATCAACAATAATCTTGGCACCGAATTTTTCACTAAACGCTTCTTTTAGATTGTAAGCTACCTGTTCGAATGTCTTATTCAATCCCCTTACTCTTTCTTTTGCATCATCGATCATCTTATCCTTGACTTTTTCTGACGGAACCTTTAACACAGAGAACATCTTCTCAAGATTAACATTTAATAATATTGTTCCATGATGCAGTAGTGTGTCTTTCTTCCTAGTTTGAGCATTCCCAGACACTTTTTTGCCGTCGACAATTATATCATTTAATGGAGCAAATTTTGCATTAAAGCCAAGCTTATTTACGCACATTACTATTGCGTCACATATCAAATTGTAAGATTCCATTATATTTTTTGGATAAACCTTTGTAACGAATGAATAAGTCAATTCAGATTCATGCAATACTGCTCCACCTCCTGTTATTCTCCTGACAACATCAATACCCATCTGCCTGCATCTTTTTATATCCACTTCTTCATCCAGGCTCTGAAAGTATCCTATTGACACAGTTGGTGGTTGCCAGCCATAAATTCTTAAAATTGGCATACTAGGATAATTTATACAATTCATTAACACCTCATCAAGAGCCATATTCCATGGTCCTGAATTATATCCTGTTTCTAAAGTTCTGATTTGGCTAAACTTAAAACTCATGGTTTCACCATCTCCTTTTTTTCCTTCCTTCCTTCCTTCGTTTCCTAATCTTGTTCTTCCTTGAAGCAACCAAGAATTGCGTCTGTCATAGATTCTGAATCAAAACCAAAGGCTTCAGAGCTATTCAAACATTTCTCGATCTTTTGCTTAATAGCATCTCTTCCAAATTTTGTACCAATAAGACTGGCCTCAAGTTTGTCCAAATTTTCTTCTGGGTAAAGAAAAAAATCTCCAGTTATTGTTATCGAGTTAATTATTTTACTATCTTCATCATACTCAAGCGAAACCTTGATCAATTTTTTTGATTTGTATATGTTATGTGCCTTTTTCATTAATCATTACTACTACTATTTTTCACAGATTTTTCAACATACAATTTTTTTTCATTATCTTCTTTTCCATCCGATTGTGAAAGAGCAGTCCACCTTAAATTAGGTTTTCGTGCTGCTGCAACTTCGTCTAATCTCCCAACTAATTTTGTATATGGAGCTCCTTTGGCAATATCTGGATTTTCTTTTATCTCATTTGCTATGTTTCTTAATGCTGCTGCAAATCTATCCAATGTTTCTTTATTTTCTGTTTCCGTAGGTTCAATCATTAATGCTTCACGAACAATTAGAGGAAAGTAAATAGTTGGTGGATGAAAACCATAATCCAAAAGTCTCTTAGCAATATTCAAAGCGCTCTTTTCACCAAATTTCCTAGAAGATAAGACAAACTCATGAGTACATCTACGATTGTAAGGAAGTTCATAATCATCCTTTAACAAGCTGAGAAGATAGTTGGCATTCAATATCGCGTGCTCAGATACCTTTCTTATATTCGAGCCACAAGATTTAATATAACAATAAGCCCTGACCAGCATTCCAAAATTTCCATAAGAATATCTAATCGTTCCTACAGTTTTTTGTTGTTTAGTATAATCTAGGACAAACTTGCTGTCTTGTTGTTTTATTACTCTCGGTATTGGTAAATACTCTGCCAAAAATGATTTTACTCCCAATACCCCTGATCCAGGTCCTCCGCCACCATGAGGAGTTGAAAAGGTCTTGTGCAAGTTCAAGTGAATCATATCAAATCTTTGGTCACTTGGCCTAGTTATTCCCAATAGTGCATTCATGTTTGCTCCATCACAATACATCAATGTCCCATTGGTATGCGCAAGATCACTAATCTCTAGAATATTTTCCTCAAAAAGTCCAAGGGTGTTAGGATTTGTTAACATAACAAGTGCCACGTCATCTTTAAGTGATTCCTTGAATTTGTAAATATCCATATTCCCACGCGAGTCAGAGGGGATAGTTAAAGTTTCAAACTTACACATGGCTGAAGTAGCAGCATTTGTGCCATGAGCAGAATCAGGAATAATTATCTTCTTTCTTTTTTCATTCTTTTGTTTATAGTAAGCCTTTGTTATCATAACACCTAAAAGTTCACCCTGTGCTCCAGCTGCAGGTTGCAATGAAAAAGCGTCCATACCTGTAATTTTCTTCAAGTCTTGCTCCAATTCCCACATCAATTGCAGTGATCCTTGAATACAACTTTCATGAGAAAGGGGATGTAAATCCTTAAATCCATCTAGTCTTGCGATATCTTCGTTTATCTTAGGATTGTACTTCATTGTACAAGAACCTAATGGATAAAATCCAAGATCAACTCCAAAATTCATTCTTGATATGTTAGTGTAGTGTCTAACAACATTGATCTCACTCACATTTGGAAGAGCAAGCTCTTTTCGGATCAGATCTTTTGGCAGTTCAATTGTAATGCCCTCTACTGCTTCTCCTCCTCTTTTCTCTTCTTTATCGTCAACATCAGGTACATGTTCTGTAGTCTCTTCTTCATATTCGAATATTAGCTTCATTTCGTTATTGCTGTCTCCTTTATTATTGAAACATATGATTCTATATCTTGAACTGTATTCATTTCAGTACAGGAAATTAATATATTATCTTCACCTAAATTAAGACCACCAAGAATTCCATTTTTAAGTAAGTTTGAAAAAATATTTTCCAAAGACCCCGAAGGCGCCTTCATATTGAACTCATTGTAAAATGGTTTTTTGTTTAAAGCTTCGAAGCCGAGGCTCTTCAATTTGTTATGCAATAAGTGTGCTCTACTATAAGAGAGTTTAGCAACATTGATTAATCCATTCCTGCCCATAAGTGCCAAATAAATAGTCGAAGCTATGGCCATTAGTGCCACATTTGTTGTTATGTTGCTCGTAGCTCTTTCTCTTCTTATATGTTGTTCCCGCGCTTGAAAAGTCAACACAAAGCCTTTATTTCCTTTTGAATCTGTAGTCATTCCACAAATTCTTCCTGGAATTTTCTTTAATAAGAAATTCTTGACTGCCATAAATCCAAGGTATGGGCCTCCGAAGTTTACTGGAATACCAAAGGACTGTCCTTCACCAACTACTATGTCTGCTCCATAAGTTCCTGGTGGTTCTAATATTGCAAGAGAGGTTGGCTCGACAACACAAGTAATAAAGAGTGCACCCACTTTATGTGCCTGTTCTGACATGTACTGTAAATTCTCAATATTTCCATAGAAATCAGGGTTCTGAGCAATCACGCAAGCTGTATTATGATCAATCTCATTTACAATTTTGAGATCTGCTCCTTCACAATATGTTTTTAAAACTTCCAAATATCGAGGATTAAGTCCATTCTTTATGAAAATGCAATTCCTTCCATTATAAGATGAAGAGAGCAATACGGCTTCTGCCAATGCAGATGAACCTTCATACATAGAAGCATTAGCTATATCCATGCCTGTAAGAAGGCATATGAAAGATTGGAATTCGTACATGGTATGTAGAGTTCCTTGGTTCATTTCTGCTTGGTAGGGGGTATATCCTGTAAGGAATTCCCCCCTCATTATCAAATGGTTTACTGCAGACGGAATATAATGATTGTAAGATCCAGCCCCGATAAAGTATTTCATGATCTTATTCTTTTGTGATATATTTCTCATATGTTCCAAGAGTTCAAGCTCGCTCATTGGCTTAGAGAGATCCAGTTTCTCATTAAGAGGCGGCTTTAAATCCATGATTAAATCATTTATTGATCTTACTCCAATTCGTTTTAACATCTCTTCTCTGTCATTTTCAGTTATTGGTGAGTAATTCATTTTTCTTCCTCTTATTCTATTTCGCCAATGAATTTGTTATATTGCTCATTTGTCATCAAATTGTTAAATTCCTCCATATTTGATGGTTTTAATTTTACAATCCAACCTAATTCATATGGAGATTGATTTATCCACTCAGGATGCTCAAGCAACTCCTCGTTAACCTCTACAACTTCCCCACTCATAGCACAATATACATCAGAAGAAGCCTTTACTGAATCAATTATAGCTATTGATTGCATATATCTAAATATACTACCAACCTTGGGCAATTCTATGGAAACTATATCGCCAAGTTGTCTCTGAGCAAAGTCTGAGATTCCCATAATAGCTATTCCTTCCTTGATTACAATCCATTCGTGTTCTTTTGCAAATCTTATATTCTCAATCACAAAGATCTATTTTTAATGTTATGCAAGCCATAAAAATTTTTTATTTTCGCTTATAGAATCGTGTACTACTAAGAACTTTTGCTTTATACAATTTCCCGCCAATATTAATTTCAATTAATTGATTGGGCAATACGTACGTTGGTACAAAACAAAAGCCAATAGACTTTTTTAAAGTTGGTGAAAAGCTTCCACTTGTCACAAAACCAACCTTTTGGCTATTCAATAAGACTTCATTTCCATGTCTAGCCACCCTTTTTTCTATAACCTCGAATCCCACAAGCTTTCTATTTATCTGCTGGGTTGTCAAAGCTTTTTTTCCAATGAAGTCTTCCTTTTCAAATTTTACCGTCCACTTAAGTGGGACCTCTAAAGGAGTAGTATTTTCATCCATGTCATTTCCATAGAGCATCAAACCAGCCTCTAGTCTGAGTGTATCTCTGGCTCCCAAACCAGCTGGCTTAATATTAAATGTGGAACCTAAATGTACGAGCTTATTCCAAATGTCTATTTTTGAAGAATCAAAGAATAGCTCAAAACCATCTTCTCCTGTATAACCTGTTCTTGATATTATACATTCTATTCCAAAGATGTTTGTAAGAATAAAATGAAATGGTTTTAACTGAGTCAGGTTTACATCAACTATTGCTGCTTTCTCGAGGAGATTTTGAGCAAGAGGACCCTGGAGTGCTAAAAGAGCAATTTTATCACTGATATCTTCAACAATAGTTGCTGATTTCGAATGCTTAATAATCCATTCTAAATCCTTTTCTCTATTTGAAGCATTAACCACAATAAGGAATTTTTCCCTATTAATCATGTATATGATTAAATCATCTATTATTCTACCATTATCATAACATATAGGAGAATATAATGCCATATTGTTGTCTAATTTTGATACATCATTAGTAACTAAAGTTTGTAGACTATCATAAGCATCAGTACCTTTAACTTCAAAACGACCCATATGTGAGACATCAAATAAACTAACGTTCGTTCTAGTATTGAGATGCTCGTTGATTATTCCAGAAGAATAGTGTAGAGGCATTTCCCATCCGTGAAAGTTTAGCATTTTTGCTCCAAAGGATTTATGGATATCATGGAAAGGTGTTTTCATTATAGATAAGCCAACAAATATAATTGACGAGTATTAACTCTTATTATAACTAATATTGTAGGTAGTTAAAAGTACAAATGGAACTAATAAGAAAACCATCATGGCTTAGAGTAAGAGCTCCTGCAGGAGAAAATTATACAAAGGTTAAACAATCACTTAGGTTGCTAAATCTTCATACAGTCTGTGAAGAAGCAAGATGTCCTAATATATCCGAGTGCTGGGGAACAGGAACGGCTACAATTATGATAATGGGAGACATATGTAGTAGGGGATGTAGATTTTGCGCTGTTAATAGTGGTAAACCATTTTTGCTTGATGTAGGTGAACCAGAAAGAGTAGCTAAGGCAATTAAAGAATGGAAATTAAGATATGTAGTAATTACTTCGGTATGCAGAGATGATTTAGATGATGGTGGAGCAGAACACATCGCAAAGACAATCAAAGCAATAAAACTTTTATGCCCCACAACAATAGTAGAATCGCTAATTCCAGACTTCAGGGGATATGACAGCTCGATAAAAAAGATAGTTAAATCTGAACCTGAAGTCATAAGTCATAACATCGAAACCGTACCTAGGCTTACTCCTAAAGTTAGAGATGCCAGAGCTTCATACGAACAATCACTTCTAGTTTTAAAAAAAATTAAGGATATTAATTCATTGATTTATACAAAATCTTCTATAATGCTAGGTCTTGGAGAATCAGAAGAAGAAGTTATTCAGACAATAAAGGATCTGAGATCAGTTGGAGTAAGTATATTGACTTTAGGTCAATATCTTCAGCCAACTCCTAAGCATTTACCACTTGTCGAATTTATTGCTCCAGAAAAATTTAATTGGCTTAGAGAAATTGCAGAAAAAATGGGATTTGTTTATGTAGCCTCGGGTCCACTTGTTAGAAGTTCTTATAGGGCAGCAGAATTTTTCTTGGAAAAAAATTTGTAATTAGGTGTAATGGTGTCTATCTGTTGTTGCAGTGTGCTCAGAGGAAGTGTTAACTGACTTTGACACAATTTGTAGTTCAAAATATTAAAGAAAAAAGTTCCTAGAAAATTGTAAAAATCCAGTTTGATAAAAATTCGATTTGATTATAAAATCAAATATATAAAATAAAATACATCAAATAATTATATATCGATACATTTAAAATTTTTGATTGAATATAATAAAAT
>Ga0196962_10000901_pt1 | contig 10592 bp, 2 predicted proteins | sample S3v_20metaG_FD_183186 | JGI IMG/M metagenome (GOLD analysis project Ga0196962, IMG submission 183186) | Soil microbial communities from Anza Borrego desert, Southern California, United States - S3+v_20 | ecosystem: Environmental > Terrestrial > Soil > Desert | place: USA: California | collected... | reverse complement strand
CGGCACGACGCACAGCGCGCGGCCCGACAGCAGCTGGACGAGCTGCTTGACCGACGAGTCGAACGAGAGCGGGGCGTTGAGGCTCACGCGCCGCACCGGCTCGTGCGGCGCGTAGGCGCGGCCGGCGAGCGCCGCCCAGAGGTTGACGACCGAGCGGTGCGTGACCATCACGGCCTTCGGCTCTCCGGTCGAGCCCGAGGTGTGGATGACGTAGGCGAGCGAGTCGGGCGGGACTTCGGCCCCGAGGTTAGCGGCGTCGCGGGGCGCGAGGTCGGCGGGCTCCGTGCCGACCGGGACGAGTTCGGCACCGCAGCCGTCCCACCGCTCGCGGGGTCGGGAGTCGGCGAGCAGGAGCCCGACGCCGGCCCGCTCCAGTATCAGCTTCAAGCGGGCGGGCGGCAGGGAGTCGTCGAGTGGGACGTAGGCGGCTCCGGCCTTGAGGATGGCCAGCAGGGCGACGAGGGTGGCGGGCGAGCGCCCGGCGGCGAGGCCGACGCGCGACTCTAGGCGGACGCCGCGACCGCGCAGGTCGCGCGCCAGCCGGTTGGCCCTCCGGTTCAACTCCGCGTAGCTGAGCGTTTCGCCGTCGCACGAGAGGGCCACCGCGTCCGGCGTCCTCTCAACCTGCTCCTCGAAGAGGCGGTGGACGCAGGCGTCGCGTGGCGGCTCGACCGCCGCGTCGTTCCCTCGCGCCAGCACGCGGCGCAACTCCGGCGCGCCGAGCAGCGGGAGTCTGCCGAGCGGCGTGCGCGGGCTTTCGACGCCGCCGCGCAGCAGCGTTTGATACTGCCCGCCGAGGCGCTCGGCCGCGTCGCGCGTGTAGCGGGCGGGGTCGTAATAGAGTTTCAGGCGCGGCCCGCCGGGCAGGTCGAAGCAGGAGAGGCGGAGCTTGAAGCCGTTCGCCCAGTGGTCAAGCTCCGAGACGGACGCGGCCAACGCGCCGGACGGTAGCGCGGCGGGCCAACTCTCGTACTCGAAGCCGAACGGCGCGGGCGGGGCGCCGGGACCGGAGCCTTCGCGCGCGCCCGCGTGCGGGAAGTAGGCTTGCTTCGCGCGGGCGTCGCCGACCGACTCGCCCACGGCCTTCAGGAGGTCGCCGAAAGTGGTTCCCTCGTCGAACCGCTGGAGCAGGGGAAGCCACGCGGCGTACGGGCCGAGGGCGTCAAACATCTCTTCGTACTGACGCCCGTCGAACAGCGCCGCGACGGCCACTTCCGGCGCGCCCGACAGGCGCCACAGCAACGCCTGCCAGCCCGCCAGCAGCGCCGCCTCCGCCGTCACCCCGTACCTGCGCGCGGCCTCCGCGGCCGGCCGCGCCGCCTCCGGCCCGAGTTCCAGCACGAGCGGCAGGGCCCCCCCGGCGGCGTCCGCCCCGGCCGGCCCGCCCCGCCAGCCGCCGTCCGCTTCGGATTCAAGCGGCAGCGCGGCGGCGGCACGCTCCGGGGCGAGTTGCGCGCGCCAGAACTTCTTCGCCTCGGCGCCCTCCTCTAATGCGAGCGCTTCGTTCTGCCACTCGGCGAATTGCGCGTACTGCACCGGCTCGGGCAGGGGCGGCGCCACGTCGCCCGTGAGTGACGCGTAGGCTCGGCAGACCTCGCCTGTCAGATTTCGCAGAGTCCGCACGTCGGCGCAGAGCGACGACAGGCTGATGACGAGCAGGTGGTTGGCGGGCGAGAGCTTCAACAGGAGGACGCCCATTGACCCGCCCCGCGCGTGGTCGAACTCGCGCCGCGCCTCGCCGCGATAAAGCTCGGCGACCAAGCGTCCGCGCCGGTCGGCGCGCGGCCCGCTGAGGTCAACCTCGGCGAAGGCGCACCGGGCTGCCTCCTCGACCGACTGCAAGGGCGTGCCCATGCCGGGCAGGCGACGGAAGGAGGTGCGGAGGATTTCGTGCCGCGCGACGACGCGCCGCACGGCCTCGCGCAGCAGAGGGGCTTGCCACCCCCCGCCGAGCGCCAGAGCGCACTGCACGCGCGCGGTCGGCCCGTCGGGCTGCGACAGCCAGAGGCGTTTCTGTTCGGGTGATAGGTGATAGCCTACTAGCACGTTACCTCGCTTTACACCGGCGGCCGGATTTCGTCCGACAGACCTGACGCCCGGAAGCGCGTGCGCGCGCCGACGCTCACTCCACACTGACCGGCCTCGGCTTCGCGCTCACGAAACGCGCGCGGCCGAGCCGGGCGAACTCCTGCTCCCTCGCCCGCCGCTCGGCCCGCTCGGCCTCGGTCTGCAACTCCAGACTGCCGAGCGGCGCGTCGGGCCGCGCGGCGGCGGCGCTCAGGAGCCTTTCGTAAAGGGAGTGGAGGCGCAGCACGGTGGCGGCGTCGAAGAGGTCTGTGTTGTACGTCCACGCGGCGCTCAGGCCGGCTTCGGTCTCGGCGAGCCAGACCGTGAGGTCGAAGCGCGCCGTGTCGTCGTCGAAACTCAAAGGGCGGAGCGTGAGGCCGGGCAGTTCGGCCACTTCGAGCGGGGCGTTCTGCATCCCGAAAGTCACCTGAAAGAGCGGCGTGCGCGAGGGGTCGCGCTCGGGCCGCAGCTCTTCGACGACCCTCTCGAAAGGCACGTCCCGGTGGGCGTAAGCGCCGAGCGTCGTCTCCCGCACGCGCCGCAAAAGCTCCCTGAAAGTCGGGTCGCCCGAAAGGTCAGTCCGCAGCGCCAGCGTGTTGACGAAGCACCCGATGAGCCCCTCGACCTCAAGGCAGTCGCGGCCCGCGACCGGCGTGCCGACGATCACGTCGTCCTGCCCGGTGTGGCGGCGCAGCAGCGCCTTGAAGCCCGCCAGCAGCGTCATAAAGAGCGTGGCCCCGGCCTCGCGCGAAAGGGCCTTCAGCCTCGCCGTCAACTCTTCCGGCAGGGCGAACGACTCGCGCGCGCCGCGGAACGTCATCCGCTCCGGCCGCGCGCGGTCGGTCGGCAGGGCGAGCGGGGGCAGGGGGCCGCCGAGCCTGCGCCGCCAGTAGGCCAACCGCGCGTCCAGCAGCCCGCCGCCCATCCGGGCGCGCTGCCACAGCGCGTAGTCGGCGTACTGGATGGGCAGCTCGGGCAGCGGGGAAGGACGCCCCTCCGCGTAGGCCGCGTAGAGGGCCGCCACCTCGCGGAGGAGGATGCCGAGCGACCACGCGTCGCTCGCGATGTGGTGCGTCACGAGCAGCACGACGTGCTCGCCCTCACCGAGCCGAAAGAGCGTCGCGCGCAGGAGCGGCGCGGCGCCGAGGTCGAAGGGCCTTTTGGCCTCTTCCCTGCCGAGCCGAAAGAGTTCCGCGGCGCGCGCGCCCTCCCCGAGCCCGCCGAGGTCTACGCACGGCAGGGGGAGCGGCCCCGCTTCGGCGACCGCCTGCGTCGCGCGCCCCCGCTCGAACTTGACGACCGTGCGGAGTGGCTCGTGCCGCCTGACGAGTTCACGGATTGCCTGTCCGAGGGCGGCGACCCGGAGGCGGCCGGTCAGCCGCGCCGCCGTCGTGATGTTGTAGAGCGAGCCCCCGCGCCCCAACTGCTCGGACGACCAGATTCGCTGCTGCGCGGACGAGAGCGGGAGTTCGGCGGGGCGCGCGGCGCGGCCGACGCGCCCCCCGGCCGCGTCGGCCGTCGCCCCCATCAGCCCCGCGCCCCCGAGCGCCCGCTCGACCTGCGCGGCGAAGCCCGCCAGCGTCGGCGCGTCGAACACGGCGCGCACGGACATCTCGACGCCGAAGACGTGCCCGACGCGCGAGGCGAGCTGGATCGCCAGCAGCGAGTGGCCGCCCAACTCAAAGAAGTCGTCGCGCGCGCCGACCCGCTCGACCCCGAGCAACTCCGACCAGATTCCCGCTAGCACCTCCTCGGCGGGCGTCCGCGTCGGCGCGCCTTCCGCGCCCGAGAGAGAGCGCGCGCGCTCCGGCTCGGGCAGGGCGCGGCGGTCAACTTTCCCGTTAGGCGTCAGGGGCAGGCGTTCGAGGGCGACGAAGGCCGAAGGGATCATGTACTCGGGCAGGCTCGCCGCGAGGTGTCGCCGGAGGGCGGGATGCGTCGGCGCGCTCTCGCCGGCGCGCGCCGACACGTAGGCGACGAGAGTTTTTTCGGAGTCGCCGGAGCCGCGCGCCAGCACTACGGCCTCGCCCACCAGCGGGTGGCGGCGCAGCGCCGCTTCGACCTCGCCCGGCTCGACGCGCTGCCCCCTGATCTTCAACTGCTCGTCAACCCGGCAGACGAACTCAAGGTTGCCGTCTTCCAGCCAGCGCCCGACATCCCCCGTCCGGTAGAGGCGCGCGCCCGGCTCCGACGTGAACGGGTCGGGGACGAACCGCTCGGCCGTCAGCGCGGGGCGACCGAGGTAGCCGCGCGCGACGCCCCGGCCCCCGATGTAGAGTTCGCCCTGCGCGCCGACGGGCACAGGCCGGAGGCCGCCGTCGAGCACGTGAACCTGTGTGTTCGCCACGGGCCGCCCGATGGGCGGGGTGCGCGCCTCGGCCGCCCCGCCGTCGATCTCCGCGCAGACGCTCACGACGGTGCATTCCGTCGGGCCGTACAAGTTGCCGAAGGCGAACGGCAGGCCCTCCTTCGGCCTGCGACGCAGCGCGTCGCCGCCCGCCCACAAGTGCTTGAGCGCGGGCCTGTCGGCCCCGCGGCCCGCCGCGGACGCCTCGGCCGACGGCAGCAGCGCCTCGGCCCGCGGCGTCGGGAGAAAGCAGTGCGTGACGGCGTTGTCCGTCAGCCACCTCCAGAGTTCATCCGGCGTCCCGGCCCTCTCGGCGCCGAGCACGTAGAGGGTCGCGCCCCCGGTCAGGCAGGGCCAAATCTCCCAGACCGAAGCGTCGAACGCCTGCCCGGCGCTGTGCGTCACCCTGTCTCCGGGGCCGACGCCGTAGTGCTCGCGGTGCCAGCAGAGGAGATTGCTCAGCGCCGCGTGCGCCACCCCGACGCCCTTCGGCCTGCCGGTCGAGCCCGAGGTGTAGATGACGTAGGCGAGGTTGGAAGGGTCTACGCGCGCCGACAGGCGGTCGCCGCTCCGGCGCGCGATGCGCCCGCGCTCGGCGTCCACGCGCACGACGCGCGCCGACACCCGGCCGCGCAGCTTTTCGGCCAGCGCGGTCTCCGTCAGGACGACGGCGGCCCCGCAATCCTCCAGCGCGTAGGCGATGCGCTCCAGCGGGTATTCGGGGTCGAGCGGCACGTAGGCCGCGCCGGCCTTGAGCACGCCGAGGGCGGAGACGATCACCTCGGCCGAGCGCCCGAAAAGGATGCCGACGCGCGACTCCGGCCCGACGCCCGCGGCCCGCAGGTGCCGGGCCAGTTGATTGGCCCGCGCGTCCAGCTCCGCGTAAGTGAGCCGCGCGCCCCGGCAGACGACGGCCGCGGCCTCGGGCGTGAGCGCCGCCTGCCGCTCGAACAACTCGTGCGCGCAGAGGCCGCGCCCGTAGTCGCGCCGCGTGTCGTTCCACCCGGCCAGCAGGGCCCGCTCCTCGTCGGTCAGCGAGGGCAGTTGCGAGACGCGCTGCTCGGGGTTCGCGGCCATCTCCGCGAGCAGCGCCGACAGGTGCGCGACGAGGCGGCCGATTGCGCCGCGCCCGAATCTCGCCGGGTCGTAGCCGAGGCGCAGCTCTAACTCCCGGCCGGGGATCACGGCCAACGCCAGCCCGAAGTTCGTCCGCTCGAAGCCCTCGACCCGCTCCACGCGCAGCAGCGCGTCCGCGCCCGCCCGCTCGCGCAGGCCGGACTCGACCGGGTAGTTCTCGAAGACGAGGATGGAGTCGAAGAGCGGGAGGCCGCCGCCGACCTCCCCCCACCGCCGCACCTCCGAGAGCGGCGCGTACTCGTACTGGCGAGCCTCCGCCCCCCGCCCCTGCAACCCCCGCAGCCACTCGCCGACCCGCGCCCCGCCCTCGACCCGCGCCCGCACCGGCAGCGTGTTGATGAAGAGCCCCAGCATCCGCTCGACGCCCTCCAACTCCGCGGGACGCCCCGAGACGGTCGCCCCGAAGACGACCTCGCCAGACCCGGCGTAGCGCGACAGCAGCACGGCCCACGCGCCCTGCGCCACGGTGTTGAGCGTTATCCGGTGCGTACGCGCCAGCCTCTGCAAAGCGCGGGTCGCCTCGCCCGTCAGCACCACCCTGTGCTCGGCGTGGCCGCGGGCGGGGTGGGGGCCGGGGGGCGGGCCGGGGGCGGTCAGCGGCAGCCGGGTCGGCTCGCGGAACCCGCGCAGGTATTCGCGCCAGAAGCTTTCGGCCCGCGCCATGTCCTGTCGCTGCAACCACGCGATGAAGTCGCGGAACGGGCGCGGCGGGGGCGGCGGGGCGGGGCGGCGGCCTCCGGCCAGCGCCTCGTAGGAGGAGAAGACCTCGGCGAGCAGCGCCGAGAGCGACCACCCGTCGAGCAGGAGGTGGTGGAAAGTCAGGAGCAAGTGCCGCCCGTCGCCGCCCGTCCGGATCAGCGTCAGGCGCATCAGCGGCGGCTGCGCGAAATCGAAGCCGCGCCGCCGGTCTTCGTCCAGAAGCCCTCTGAGGCGCGCGCGCCATTCCGGTTCGCCGAGGCCGCGCCAGTCGAGTTGCGCGGGGGGCGCGAAAGGGGCTCGGCGACGCACGACCTGAAGGGGGCGGCCCGCCTGCTGCCAGTGGAAGGAGGTGCGCAGCACCGGGTGTCGCTCGCACGCTAAGGCGAAGGCGCGGGCGAGCGCGCCCTCGTCGAGGCGGCCCGCGAGCGTGAGGAGCAGTTGGACGACGTAGCAGCCCTCGGAAGGCGCGGCCAGCTCCTCGAAGAGGATGCCCTGCTGCGCGGGCGACAGCCCGTAGATGTCCTCTATGTCGGCGGCATTCATAATTCGGTGTGGCGGCGGGGCGCGCGGCCCGCCTCGTTAGAAGTTGAAACGGAGCGAGAGGTCTACGCGGCGCGGGATTCCCAAGGTGGAGATCGGCTGGCCGAAGAGGGGCGAGTTGAGGTTGCCGATCCGCCCCGCCGGGTTCGTCCGGTTGAAGAGGTTCTGCGCGAAGACGGCGAAGGTCAGGGAGTAGGGTTTCTCGGCGGGGCGCCCGCCCTTCGCCGTCCCCCCCTTCGCTGCCCCGAACTTGAACGTCCTTGCCACGCGCAGGTTGAGGTTGAAGAAGGTGGGGTTCGTGCCGTGGTTGCGCGGGATGATGGGCCGCCCCGGCGCGGGGTTCGGGTCGAAGGCGCCGAAGGGCGTGAGGACGACGCCCGGCTTGCCGAGGTCTTCGGCGAAGGCGGGGCGCTCGGTGAAGACGCCGTCGCCGTTCGAGTCGACGCCGGTGGTGATGTTGAAGGCGGTGGCCGAGACGCCGCGCATCAGCGGGCTGAAGGTGAGTCCCCACGGGCCGTTGACGGTCGCGCCGACGTGGCCGAAGACGTGCGGGTCGTTGGCCGTCTGCCCGTACTCGCCGCTCATGTCGTAGGAGTCGGCCGGGAACTCGTAGGGCGACTCGGCGTCGCCCCGCTGGCGGCTGAGCGCCAGCATGCCGAAGAGGCTGACGCGCTTGGCGAGCTGGCTCCGCAGGTTGATGAAGAGCGTGTGGTCGGTGCCGACGCCGCCCGACTCGAACTGGAAGATGTGGCCGACGTTGCCGAAGGGGCGGACGCCGCTCGAAGGGTCGGCCGGGTCGTAGGTGCCGGGCAGCGGGGCGTTGACGTTGCGCGAGCGCAGGAGCTGCCGGTACAACTCGTAGATGTAGGTGGCCGAGACGGTCGTGCCGCGCGGCAACTGCCGCTCGACGCTGAAGGCGGCGTAGTAGACGTAGGGCGTGCTCAGGCCGTCGGCGACGCGGCGGGTGGTCTGCGGCACCGAGGCGCCCAGCTCGTCGGCCGTCGGGACGCGCGGGTAGAACGACGGGCCGGTGACGATGAACTGCCGCTGGCTGACGCCGTCGAAGCGCCGGGCGTTGAGGAAGAGCGAGTCTTCGACGCGGAAGTAGTAGAGGCCGAAGCCGCTGCGGACGACCGTCTGCGGGCGCTTGGTCTGGGCCGTCGAACCCGGCGCCCACGCGACGGCGACGCGCGGGGCGAACTTGACGCCGGCGGCGAGGTTCGTCTGCCACTCGACGCGCAGGCCGTAGGAGAGCGTCAGGTCGTGGCGCACGCGCCAGTCGTCCTGAACGAAGGCGCTCACGTCCGTCTGGCCGATGTCGGACTCCGGGTCGCCACCGGCGAGCGTGAACTGCGCGGGGCGCGCGCCGGGCACGCCGCGCAGCACGTCCGCGTACTGCCCGAGCGAGGTGAAGAGGTAGGTGCCGCCGAAGTTGGCCGGGGCGAAGTCGGTGACGCGCGCGCCGCGCAGCCGCCCGCCCAGTTTCAGGGTGCGCGGCCCCCTCGTCCAGATGGTCGTGTTCTGAAGCTCGTACCGGGTCGCGGCGTTGAAGGCCGGCCCGACCTGCGAGCCGCCCCCGGCGAAGGCGTCCTGCACGACGACGGCGGGCTCGGCGTTGTCGCCCGCCTGCTCGCGGCGCGAGCGGGTGAACTGGAAGCGCGTCTCGTTGAGCATGGCGGGCGAGAGGACGGCCGTCTCGATGAGTTGCAGCGTGTCCTCGGTGCGCGACGTGTGGTGGGCCCGCGAGGCGAGCGAGAGGCCGCCCACGCCGACGTTGTCGAAGGACTGGCGCAGGCGGCTGTAGCGCGCCACCAGCGTGTGGTTCGCGTTGAGCTGGTAGTCGGCGCGGCCGGAGAGCGAGGTGCGGCGCTGCGGCGCGAGGACGACCTGCCTGAGGCTCCGCGGGGTGAGCGAGGGGTCGAGGACGACGGCGTTGACGAACGCGTTCTCGTCGATGTCGCGCCGCTCGAAGTCGACGAAGAACGACGCCCGCCCGGCGACGACGGGGCCGGAGAGGTTCGCGCCGTAGAGGCGCGACTGGAAGGGCGCGCGCCGCAGCGCGAAGGGGTTGCGGGCGTTGAGGCTCTCGTCGTTGAAGTTGACGAAGGCCGAGCCGCGCAGCTTGTCGGCCCCCGGCTTGGTGATGATGTCAACGCGCCCGAGGCCGAAGAACTCCTGCTCGGCCGCGAAGGGGTTGGCGTTGATCCGGACTTCGCGGATCGAAGACTTGGGCGGCACGCGCCCGCCGCCGAATCCGTCGACGAAGAACTGCGCCCCGTTCGGCCCGTCCGCCGGCCCGGCGATGGCGCGCAAGTCCTCCGCCAGTTGGTCGGGGTCGTCGGACAACACGTCCAAGTCATCCCCTTTGAGGACGAGGGCGCTGGCGCTGTTCTCGGGATCGACGCTCAGGCCGCCGCCTGACGAGACATTCACCTCCTCGTCCTTCAGGCTCACGGCGAGCCGGATGTCGCCCAAACGCTTCGGGCCGGCGGCCAACTCCACGCCCGCCTCCTCGTGCGCGGCGAAGCCCGCGGCCTCGACGCGCACGGTGTAGAGGCCGGGCGCGAGGCCGTGGATCGCGTAAGAGCCGTCGCCGGTCGTGGTGGTCGTCTTCTCGGCCCCGTCGGCGTCCACCGCCTTGACGGTGGCCCCGACGACGACGCCGCCCAACTGATCGACGACGCGGCCGCGCAGCACGGCCGAGGGCTGGCGCGCGACGGCGGACAGGCCGCACAAGGTCAGCGCGAGGGTCAGGGCCGAGGCCCTCCGGGCGATGATTCGGAACGCGCGCATATGCACTCCTCTTCCCCGTGTTGCCGATAAATCGGCGTCAGACCGGCGGGCGTTTAGAAGGCACCCGGCAGCATCAGGTCGAGCGTGAAGCCGGGGCGCGTGGCCTGCTTTTGCCGCTGCCTCTTCAGGTAGGATTCGACGCCGGCGGCGACCATCACGGCCGTGGCGCGCGAGGGGTTCGCCCCGGCGACGCTCGACACGAGGATGGCGTCGCCCGGCCGGAGGTCGGCGGCCGTGATGGGCGGCAGGGCCTCGACCAACTCCTGCGCGGACTGGCCCGCGGCGGGAGGGGCCGCGGCGCCCGCGGGCGCGCCCGCCTGCTGCTCCAGCATCTTCAGCAGCTCCGGCGTCAGGCGGCGCATCATCGAGTCCCTGTTCAGGACGACGGTGAGCGGCCGCTGCGTCTGGAGGTCGTCGATGACGACCTCGCCGGCGTTGACCGACGTGATGATGCCGCCGGCGGTGCGGAACGTGCCGGAGACGACCTCTTCGGGGACGAAGCGCGCGCCGTCGGCGCTGAAGCTCCCGAGCGCGCGCAACTGGTCGCCGACCTTCAGCCCCTCGAAGGTGCTCTCGACGGCGTCGGCGAAGCGGACGGAATCGGGCGCGTACTTGCGGAAGCGCACGCCGCCCGCCGCCGCGACGACCAGCGCGGCGTCGCCGGGCCGGTCGCGCAGCCTGAGCGTGATCTCTTTGGCGGCGGGGTTGAGGGCCGTGACGACGCCGGCGACCCCGCGCCGCTTCCACTCCTCGCGCTCGCGCCGCCGCTTCTGCGCGATGTCGGCCTGACTGACGACGACCAGCGAGCGCGCCGCCAGCGAATCGCCCGCGGCCGCCCCGCGCGCGATGACGCGGTCGCCGACGCCGACCTCGCCGGGCGCGATGGCGACCGCTTTGTCGAGGGTCGTCTCGCCGGCCGGGACGCGCCGGAAGAGCGTCGTGTCGTCGTACGTGACGGCGGCGCTCCGGCCCCCCGCCGTCTTCAGTGTGATCCGCCGCGCGGTCGCGT
>Ga0196962_10000899_pt1 | contig 10605 bp, 9 predicted proteins | sample S3v_20metaG_FD_183186 | JGI IMG/M metagenome (GOLD analysis project Ga0196962, IMG submission 183186) | Soil microbial communities from Anza Borrego desert, Southern California, United States - S3+v_20 | ecosystem: Environmental > Terrestrial > Soil > Desert | place: USA: California | collected... | reverse complement strand
GATACGGTCGTCGTGAAAGCTTCCAGGTGTTTTCTGGCTTCGCCCTTTGGGGAGTCGGTTTGCTCGACCATCCGCTCTATGAACTGCTTTTTGTTCATGGCTGCTTTCCTCCTTGCTTAACGTGATGTTGACCTATGTGAGTCCTACCCTTGGTAGGATTCGCAAACATGCGATCCATCGTGGCTCTCATGTGGAATCTCGGCCCTCTAAGTCCTGGAACTTTGTACAAAGCCCCTAAGACGAAGCTCAAGAAATGGCCTCCAGGCGGTTGGTCGAATAGCGATCATCCCAGACCTTGTGCGCATGCAAGCCTTACCGTCTGTGCAGCAACCGTGCAGCAACCCGAGTAAATCTCCTGAAATGTTGGGAACGGCATCAACTCAGAAATACCTCTATTTGCAGGCATTTTGCAAGCTCCAGAAACCTCTGGCAAAGTAACTTGCCGCCTTTGCACGGCGGAGGTCAGGGGTTCGAATCCCCTCGGCTCCACTTCGAAAACTCGCGTTTTGCAGGTGAAAAGCAAAGAGTAAAAGCTGGCCAGCAACAGGGCTAGCCATCCCGTACACCATTTGAACACCAATGTAGCCGTCCAAAGTAGACCAGATTACCGCACAAGCGAGCTGATCTTGGGTTAGCGGACGATCTTAAAGTTGAAGGCGGGCTTCTGGAGCGCACCGAACAGCCGCAACCAGATCGGGAGCACCATCTCGGTACCGCGTGCAGAGGTGATGTCTCCAAGGTCGATGATGTCGGTCCAGCCGAAGCTCTGGAGCAACTCGGTCACCTTGGCCTTGGCTTCCGCGTCATTGCCGCACACAAACACAGTGTGGTCGGCACAGGCGAGTTGCGTGGGATTGACCATGAGGTAGGCGTTCATGGTGTGTAAGGTCTTGACCACCTTCGCCTCAGGAAACCTACGCTGGATCTGCTCTCCGAGGGAGTCGGAGTTCGAAACCGAGAGCGTGGGAGGCATGCCTTGAGAGAAGTCTAAGGGATTGGCGAGGTCTATGAGGATCTTACCGTTTAGATTGGTCTCGCTAGCCAGCTCGAGCACTTTCAGGGAGACGGTGCCGGAGGTGGCGTTGGCAACCATCTCACCGTGTGCGGCCGCTTCGCTGAACGTGGCGAGCCTGACCTCGGGGTGTTCCTCTTGCCAAATGCTGAATGGGGGATTGCCGTAGGCCTCGGGCTCTGCGCGTGATGCGGTTCCTTCCGGGTCGCGGGTACCGACCATCACCTCGTGTCCCATGCCGTCCAATCGGGCAGCTATCGTCCTGCCGACCACACCGGTGCCGAGAATGCCGAATCTCACGGTCGTCTCCCTTCCAAGTCCCTTGCCCGATGACATCTTAGCGGGTTAATGGTGCCATCGTAGAGGTTTCGGTGGGAGACGAGGCGTAGAGAACGTGCGTGAGGTCTACCGACGTACCCGCAATCGGATCTCGGTATGAGCCTTTGTCTATTTCAGGGAGAGCTAACCGGACCTCTCTGGTTTGTCATATCACGCCGACGCGCAGCCTCCCGTGCCGTGATGACGGCGCTCAACCATGCACCCCCAGCAGCAAACCCGCCTACCACGTCACTTACGTAGTGTGCGCCCAGATACACCCTGCTGAACCCGATCAGGGTCACCAGCACAACTGCTCCCCCAACCGAGACGACTCGCATCCTCTGACTTCTAAGCGTGAGCAGGGAGTAGTAGGTAAGCATCCCGTAAACTACCAAGGACTCCATCGCCTGCCCGCTAGGAAAGCTGTAAGAGGTCTCGACCACAAGCGGGTGCCCGAAGTGTGGACGAGGCCGGGCGAAGAGGTCTTTGAGGAGTAAGTTCAGTGCTTCGCCACCGAGCACCGCAGCGAGCCATATGGCCAACGTAATCCAGCTTCTCTGCACTAGGAGTGCCACAGAGACGAGCACGCCTACGAGAGCGAGAACCTCTAGGGAGCCCAAGACGCTAACGATGTGGAAAAAGTGGGTTGATTTCGACACCTCCGAGGCGTAGGTGTGCAGGACGTCGGCTGTGAACCGGTCGAAGCGCACCAACGCTCCTCCGTTTATGATTCCTACCGCCAACGCCACGAATAGGCCTGAGCAGCCTGCAGTGATCAGCACGCCTAGTGCAGATGGATGCCTGACCATATACCTACCCACGTCGTCATGTTACGCTGATCAGGTTCTTAGATCCTTGATGGTTCGAAACACTCTACGCAAGAGTGCTGGCTATTCCACCGACGTAACATTGGTTAGCACGATTGGTTAGTACGGTCAACCGTAGTCTGCGTACTTTGCTGCGTGCCGCCTATACTAGCCCGACGCGCATGTAAAGTGGGAAGTGCAGATCCCGCCTCCGTTCGGGTTCTCCCCATAACCGTGCCAACTCTCCCTTTATCAGGTCCGTCGGGTGGGCGCCCGTTGCCTCGCGGTACTTCACAGACGAGGACCACGTCTCGAAATAGCCGAGGAGGTCCTCCATGTTCCACCTCATGTCAGTCCGAAATCGTGGCGCGTCGATCGGCTCGAACGGGAAGGGCAGGTCGTGGAACTCGTCGACGACGTAGTGAAGGCGCTCGTCCCAATAGTCGGCGAGGATGTCGCGTGCTAGATGCTCGATGAGGGTGTCGACGTCGTTACCGAACACGGGGGTGTAGTAGGTCCAGGCGGCGACAACACCCCTTGGCTTCACGACGCGGCGGACCTCTGCATAGAACTTACTCAGGTCGAACCAGTGGATGGCAGAAGCCACCGTCACCAAGTCGACAGAATGCGCCGCGATGCCCGAATCCTCCGCCTCAGAGACCTGGTATTCGATCCTTGGATCTCGGGGGGCTAGGGCGATCATCTCCGCGCTCTCGTCGGTAGCTATGACCCTACCGAAGTACCTCGCCAAGTGCCTCGCCGCTTGGCCGTTGCCCGTCGCGCAATCCCAGGCCACCTCGCGTGAAGTCACAGTCGTCAACAAGAAGGCGAACAAGCCCTCAGGATAGGTAGGGCGCAGGTGAGCGTACTGGGCCGCCTCAGTGGCAAAAGGGTTGGTGTGCATTCGGGAAGCTCCTTGGCCTGAAAACATCTCGTGGCGCCTCAACATGGCTTGTGCTTCATGCTCAGCTTAGCCCTGCGTCGCAATCTTCCCCTGCTTCTTCGCCCTCGCCCAGGCATTCTGCAACGCTGCTGCCTGCTCCACAGGGGACCTCGTCCCGTTTAGAACCTCCTGAAATCCATTGAACATCACCTCGTTGAAGCTCTGCGGGGCCAGCACGTCGATGTTATAGCCAAAGGATTGCGCCTCAGGTGTTGTGGAAAGATCTTCTAGAACCTCCTTGAATAGCCCGGGCACTTCGAGCCCCTGCAGGTTTACTGGCTGAGCGGGAATCACGTTTAATGACTCAATAGCCAGGCGGGCGGTGCTCTCCTCAAGCAGGTAATCGATGAAATCGATTGCACCCTGGGGGGTGCTCGCCTCCTTGGCCACAAACAGCCCTGACCCCAACCCGGCGGGGGGCGAGATGCCTGAGCCCTCTATGGACGGAAACGGGAAGAAACCTACCTCAAAATCCTGCACGGTCTGGACGATCTCCGAGACCTGCCACGTGCCGGTCGGTAGCATGGCGGCTTCGCCGGTATAAAACAGAGCGCTTGCCTCGTCGTAGGTGATGGCGTTTACGTTCCGGGGATAGTAACCGCTCTGCACGAAGTCCCTGAAGAAGAGGTTGATGGCTTCGACCACCTCAGGGACATCCCATCGCCCGTTTGCATAGAGGATGTTGTCTAATCCTTCCCTGCCCAGCAGATTGCTCGCCCCTATACTGAATAGGTGGCCGGCGGGGTACTGCTCCCGATTCCCGAAGGCCAGAGGAATGGTACCCCGCAGCTTGAGCTCCTGGGCAACCCCTCGGAGCTCTACGAGGGTCTTTGGCACCCCGGGCATCAAGTCCTTGTTGTAGAAGACGATTATCTCCTCTACCTGATCTGGCACCCCGTAGAGGGTTCCATCGTAGGTGACGCGCTGCTTTGCCCACTCGTAGATACTCCAGCCTCTCTGTTGGTAGGCCTTCTCCAGGGGATAAAGGAGGCCAACATCGGCCAGCACGCCGCCGAAGCCCGGACCCGTGTCGTAGGAGAAAATATCCGGAGGCTCGTCGGATCGCAGCCTCGACTGTATGATCTTGCGGATCTCATCAAATTTTATTGCCTCGAGCTCCAGGGTGTACTTCGGGTGCTGCTCCTCGAACCCATCGACCTGTATCTCCGTTACCGCCCGTTCCTGAGCGGCCGTCTCTTCGGTCCCGGTAAGGAACCTCACGACCTTCTTATTACCACCCAGGCTCCAGGCGCAGCCCGCAGCACTTAGAAGCGCTGCGCCGGCGAGACCCAAGCCGCCGAGCCTGAGGAAGCCTTTGCGGCTTACCGCCCTCGGCATCTGTCGTTCACCCGCTCTCCTTGCTCTCGTGAAGCGTTTCTCTAATGACGCCTGACCCGACGCCTGACCTGTAGCGCAGGTACGTACGTTTGCCGCGCCGCCTCCTCCGATCATTCTTACATGGTGGCCTCACTTTTCGTCTCACTATCGCTAAAGACTGATAATGACACCTTGTGGAATCCGATGCATCCCGGATGAATTATCCGACACTATCTTCGAGCAGTGAGCAGATCTAGCAGAACTCGACTGTCTAGGCGACTCGGTGCATAGGTGACCAGGTTTGTCCTAGGCAGTCGAGTGTTCGGAACCCCTACCGAAGGCAGTCCTCAGCTCGGTCGAGATAACCTTCAGCCCTTGGTCGAGGTGTACGAGGCACAAGTGGCGCTATAGCTGCCAAGGTCAAGGCGTTGGTGAACCTGATCACCAAGTAGGGTGTACCTTGGTTCGTCTTCCTGAAAAAAGGGGGATAGAATCGCTTGGTCGCTAGGGTTCCGCTGCTCCAAGAGAGCGGGTCTGGTCCGAGGGCGACCAGCGGTCGGCAGACATCCGGCTGCCACACGGCGGGACAAAAGCCCGGGAGGTCAGTACTAATGGATTGCTCCTCCCCGGGCTTTATCGTGCTCCAGAGAGGATGGCTCGGTGAGCAAGCCGTCAGAAAGGAGCGTGGAGCATGTGGTCTTCCATACAGTTCGTGTCGGTTCTCGGGTCGCTGCTCGTGCTGATCGCCTACGTGGCTAGTCAGTTCGGGTGGCTGAGTACGAAGAGCCTTGCCTTCGCCTATGCGAACATTGCGGGCTCGGGGATACTGGCGGTGGTAGCCACCCTAGAAGCGCAGTGGGGCTTCCTACTCTTGGAGGGTGCGTGGGCGTCGGTAAGTCTCGTCGCGGTGGTGAGGCAGAGAGCCATGGCGAATACGCATCGCGAACGGCGCGTTTCGGATCCGAGAGTCGCCACTTTGGCACGGGTCATAAGGCGGATGCAGGAACACCGGGAAAACCTTATCTACCAAGATCTTTCCTGCAGCGCAAATGAACTGAGGTTCGAGCTGGCGAAAGGCTTGGTCTAGCGTTCGCAGGAGTGAACGGTCGAAGACCTCCTCAGACATAGTCCAAATTACTCCAGGCGCTCTCATTTGCCTCTCTTACGTATTCGCCGAGGGGGTGTACGCAGAAACGTCGCGCAACTACCAGCAAGGTGATCGACGTAGATAGGCCGAGCCTTCAACGTGCGGCAATGCATAGAATCGGAGGTCGGTGGATTGTGGCTCTAGAGAAGGTCGCGAGGGCGTGCCATTGGACCTGCCGTCTGACCGTAGCTGTTGCTCGTCCTGATACCATCGCGAACGCAATACGGTGCAACACGCAGCAGAGAAAGCCGCCTAGAAATGCGGCATTTGCAAGCCCCTGCACACCCCTGCAACACATGGCCGATCACTCGTAGCAGGAGCAGGGGTAAGCGGTTCGAGTCCGCTCGTCGGCTCTCTATTTGCCTTAGATAAGCCGATTACTTGCGGAACAAAGGGCTCCCAGCTCAGCACCAGGCGCTACTGCGCTGACTACCGCTATAGAATACGCATAACGATGAGCACAATAAACGCTTTAGACGACACTGGTGCCTCAAGGCCGCCCCAGCCTACTTCGGCGCCCGCGCCGGCATCACGTGTTGCGCTCAAGACCGACATTGTCGTCATTGGGGCCGGCCAGGCCGGACTGTCCTCGGCATACCACCTCAAGAAACGCGAACTGGCGCCAGGCCGGGGATTCGTCGTGCTGGATCAGTCGCCGCAACCAGGAGGCGCCTGGCAGTTCCGCTGGCCTTCGCTGAAGCTCAGCACCGTCAACCGCATCCACGATCTGCCCGGGATGCGCTTCTCCGAGGCGGTGGACACCCACGCCAAGGAGGTGGAGGCGAGCGTCGCGGTGCCGCGCTACTTCGCTGCCTACGAGGAGGCCTTCGACCTACCAGTCTATCGCCCCGTAAAGGTGACGGTGGTTTGCGATCGAGGCGAGCGATTGAGGATCGAGACGGACCAGGGAAACCTGTCAGCGCGCGGATTGATCAACGCCACTGGCACATGGGAGACTGCGTACATCCCGGAATATCCCGGAGCGGACCGGTTCAAGGGCAGGCAGCTGCACACCAAGGATTACCGAACGGCCGAGGGGTTCGCCGGTAGGCACGTGATCGGCGTCGGCGGCGGCATCTCGGCGATACAGCTGCTAGACGAGGTCTCGCGCGTGACCACCACGACTGGGTCACCCGCGGACCGCCGGAGTTCCGAGAGGGACCTTTACCGAAGAAAGGGGCCGCGCCGCAGTGACGCTGGTCGAAGACCGGGTGCGCCGCGGCTTGCCGCCAAACTCAGTCGTTTCGGTAACTGGGTTGCCGGTAACCCCGGCGATCGAGGCCATGCGAGCCCAAGGGGTGCTGGACCGTCTGCCGATGTTCAGCGAAATCCTCGAAGACGGCGTCCGCTGGCCCGACGGCACCGTTGTTCGTGCCGATGTCATTCTCTGGTGTACCGGTTTTCGCAGCTCCCTCGATCACTTTGCGCCGCTCATGCTGCGTGAACCGAGCGGCGGCATAACCATGACCGGCAGATTGGCCACGCAGGTTGCGAAGGACCCGAGGGTTCATCTGATTGGGTACGGCCCCTCCGCGTCCACCATCGGCGCGAATCGCGCCGGCGCGGCCGCGGCAAGGGAGCAGTTGGCGTATCTAGGAGAGGAGAAGACGTAGCGTGGTTGAGAACATCGATCGCGACGAACTGCGGGCGAAGCTGGATAGGGGAGACCCTGTCGTCCTCCTCGAGGTGCTTGCCCCTCGGTACTACCGGCACTCTCACCTGCCTGGAGCGTTGAACCTTCCGCCCGGCAATACTGCGGAGATGGCGCCCGACTTGCTCCCCGACAAGGACGCCGAGATAGTGCTCTACTGCTGGGACTCGGCGTGACCCGCTTCCCTGCAGGCTGCCCGTGAGCTGGCGGCCATGGGCTACGCAAACGTGCGGGAGTACGGCGAGGGCAAGAAAGCATGGATCGCGGCCGGGCTACCCGTTGAGGGCAGAAGTCGACGGCACCGACAACGAGGCCAATAAGGGAATACAGTAGGATCAATACCTACTACGCTACTTGGCCCCGCCTGCGCTCCACGAAGTAGAGAGCCGAGATACCCGGAGGAGCCTACATCCCTACGTGAGGCCTAGGGGCTGCCCCAGCATGGAGCTGAGGGTATCCTTGACGGACAGCAATCCCAGCGGCCAGGCGAAGAAGCCCCTAGTCGCGGGTCGACACGAGGATCACATTGACACCACTCTGATACCACCGGGAACGCAATACGGTGAAACACACAGCAAACCAGAGAAAGAAAACCCCTTTAGAAATGCGGGATTTGCGGGCCTCTACAACCCCCAGCAACGTCTGAGTGATCATTCGTAATGGGCAGGTCAGCGGTTCGAGTCCGCTCGTCGGCTCTTCGTAATCCCCTCACGTAAGGAAAATACTCGTAGTAAGGTATCCTCATAGCGGCCAACCGAGAATGCATTGATACCACTGCGCTAATTAGATCCTCGTCGACCCGAGTAGACATCCTCTGACCAGGCGACGGGGCACAATGGCATCCGGGCGTGCACGCCCGAGAACGAGGAGGCACGCGAACCTAGAGCTGGTCATCGCCAGCCCGGGATAAGTAGTTCGAAGGTTCTCGTCTGCGTGGAGGATGCGCGTAGTCGAGGGTTAGGCGACCTGGACTCACAAGCCTCGGCCAATGGTAGGTCAAGGGGTTTGGTCATGCTGCTCTGGGTCGCCGTGGTTGCGGCGAATCATAGCCGAAGCCTTCACCGACCCCGACCGCCCCGCCACCTCCCTGATCTGACGCTTTATGAATCGTCCCTGCTCACTGCCCTCGGGAAATTCCCCGTAAAGGCACTGAAGGCGCTCTTGCTCGACGTCCAGTCCGCGAGAGAGGGAGTCGAGGCTTTCGAGCGAAGCGCGCTCAAGCCCGCGCTCGAACTCGCCTTCCCCAGTGGCTCTGGCCCACCCCAGCGACAGGGGCGTAGGACCTTGCTCCTCGACGGACTCCCTCGAACCGAGGAGTTCTTCAGGGGCCACGCGAAGTGCTAGAGCAAGCTTACCGAGGGTGCCGAAGTGCGGACGCCCGATCTTGCCGGTCTCGATGCCGGAGACCGTGGTGGGACTCACACCAGCCTCCTTAGCTAACCTCACCTGGGTCCACATCCGCAACCGACGGACGTTTTCCACACGCTCGCCTATGTCGGACATACTCACACCTCATCTCTATGAACCAGTGATATCATACCATAAACTGTATATAAATACCATTATAGTTGTGTGATAAACGACAATTATGTAAATTTTCCGATAAAACTGATTGAAAACTGTATGAAAGGGTATATAATGGTCGCGCATAAGGAAGGTTGGTCCCGGTTTGAGGTGACCAGGAAGTGAAGGAGGTGCAAGGATCATGTTGAGTCCATTCCGCGGGTTTTACGATGCGCAGAGTGAGGCCGATCGCCTCTTCAACGAGATGTTGGGGGGTCGCGGACGGGGGCGTCAGGGAGGCCAGCAGCTCGCGGTGTGGGCGCCGGCCGTGGATGTGCTCACCAAGGACGACGACCTCGTGATCCGCGCGGAGCTTCCTGGACTCAAGCAGGAGGACGTGGACATCACCTTGCAGAACGGGGTGTTGACCATCTCCGGCGAGCACAAGGTCGACCAGGAAGAGGAGCGTGGTGGCTACCACGTCAGGGAGCGCCGCTACGGTTCGTTCCGAAGGAGCATGACGCTACCGGAGGGAGTCGACGAGAGCAAGGTCCACGCCCGCTTCGAGGACGGAGTGCTGGAGGTGAGAGTGGAGGGAGCCGCTATAGAGCAGGCCCCAAAGCGCATCGAGATAGAGGGCTCGAGCGGCTAAGGCCCCGGCGATAAGGTGAGGCAACGTCGGGGTCGCTGCACAGCGGCCCCGACGTTTGCGGCTCGGAAGCTTCAAACAATAGCCCGGGCTTGACCTCTTGCCCGTTGACAGAACTTCTCGCGTAAGCGGCGGCCCTACCTGCAATCTGTCGGGGAGGCAGTTTTTTGAGAAAGGGGCTTATCGTGAGCACAGCGTTTCATTTCCGGCGACCTAGAGGAACGCAGAGCAATCTCTATGTGCTCGGGAAAACCTCTAAGGACGGATCAAGGTTGCTCTGCGTTACTACTGTTTCCGGTATCAAGACACTACCTCTTTTCTCCAACCGGGAGGCGGCTCGCAGGTTCTTGAGGGCCACTCCGTTCCGCTTCGGCCTGGTTGGGTCCGGTTGGCGACCGTGGAGGATCTTAGGATCGGAGCTAGGCTCCCTTTCCCTGCTTGGGCTCCCAGCCGGCATTCGGCAAATCGCGCTGGATTTGTGTCCTGAAGAACTTGTTGGGGAGTGCTCTGCAGAGCCCCTATCGGAGGTGGCTTAGCGACAGCCGAGACAGGTCACCGAAGGGCAGCCCCTAATGATGAAACGTAGCTTCCTGAAGAACGTTTAGCGAAGAGAGAGGATCGAATATGGCGACGAGGATGTGCGAAACGTGCGGTGTGAGGCCGGCGACCGTGGCCATCAGGCGCATAGTGCCCGGCGAGTCACCGAGGATCGAGCACTTGTGCGAGGTGCACGCTGCGGAGGCTAGGGGTAGACGTTCGCGCTTCGGTGGATCTCCTTTCGGGGGTGGGAGCCTCTTCGACGACTTCTTTAGCAGGTTCTTCGAGGAGGGCGCGGCCGGTGGCGTGGGACGCAGCAGCGCGGAACGCAGCAGCGTGGTGCCCGAACGGAGGGCGGAGCAGGTAGACATTACTCAGCTCTTCTCCGATACCACAGACGAGCTGCTGCAGAGGGCTGCCCGGCAGGCCGCGCAGTGGGGAAGCGCGGATCTGAACACCGAACACCTGCTCCACGCCGCCTTGGAGAACGGGGTGGTGCGACGGGTGCTCGAGGGGGCAGACGCCGACCCCGACCAGATCCGCGCCCAGCTGGAGGAGGAGACCGCAAAGGAAGCTCGCGAGGACGCATCTACTTCACTGGCCCCTGACGCCAAACGGGCGCTTCTGGCGGCCTACGAGGAGGCACAGGCTCTCGGCTCCTCCTACATAGGGCCCGAGCACGTGCTGCTCGCACTCGCCGCCGACGACGAGGGGAGGGAGGG
>Ga0196962_10000897_pt1 | contig 10610 bp, 11 predicted proteins | sample S3v_20metaG_FD_183186 | JGI IMG/M metagenome (GOLD analysis project Ga0196962, IMG submission 183186) | Soil microbial communities from Anza Borrego desert, Southern California, United States - S3+v_20 | ecosystem: Environmental > Terrestrial > Soil > Desert | place: USA: California | collected... | reverse complement strand
TGTCAGTTCCTCGAAGATGCCCAAGACGTACTACACAAGCTGACACCCATCGAACGCGAGGTCCGGGGAGCACAAGGCAGCTGGTTCCTACTGCGCATGCGCCCCTATCGCACCGTCGATGATCGGATCGACGGCGTGATCTTTACCTTCGTGGATATTAGTCGCCACAAGCAGGCGGAAGCGGCATTGGTGGAGCTAAACGCAACACTCGAGCAGCGGGTTGAGGAACGGACACGCGAACTGGATGAAGCCAATCAGAAGATCGCGAAAGCCCTCGACATGTTCTACACGCTCTTCAACGCCAACCCGATCCCGACCGCTCTCACTCGCCTGGAGGATGATGTCTTCATCAACGTTAATATTGAGTTCCTTAAGTATTTTGATTTTCAGCTTGATAAGATTATAGGTCACAGAGCACAAGAATTTGGACTAGGACTAGAGTTAGAACATGAGCGTCAGTCACGGGAGAAGTTCATTGATTATGTCAGAAAAGAAGAGCGGATTGGCAACCACGAGCTGGAGATTCAACATCCCTCTGGTGAGAGACGCAATGTACTGGCGTCTGTTCAATACATCTCCATGGATGAAATCGACGCCCTCATTACAACCTTCATTGACATTACCGATCGTGTCCGCGCCGAACAGCAGATCCGCGCACTGGCATCTGAGCTAACGATCACCGAACAGGCAGAGCGGCACCGGATCGCCCAGATCCTGCACGATGATCTGCAGCAGCGACTTTTTGCTGTGCAGATGCACTTATCCTTCCTGAGGGACGCGTATGAAAAGAACGAACTTCAGGCATTCAAGATGGATTTCCCGCAGATCGAGGAATGGCTGGCAGACGCGATCCAGGTCACCCGCAGGCTTAGCGTAGATCTTAGCCCGCCGATCCTGCACGGCGAAGGTTTGGTGGAAGCAGTGATCTGGTTAGCCGCGCAAATGGACGAGCAGTACAGCTTAAAGGTAGATATCCAGTCCAGTGGTGGCCTGATTCAGCTGGATGAGAAACTTAGGGTATTGATATTTTATGCTATACGCGAGATACTCTTCAACATTGTGAAGCATGCCGGCGTCTCCGAAGCCGCGGTGCGTTTTGAACATCATAATTCCCACCTGCTCGTGATCGTGAGAGATCAGGGGGCAGGGTTTGACAGCATAGCCGTGATGAACAATCCCACTCTTGCGCATGGCTTGCTAATCGTCCGTCAACGGCTTAACCTTTTGGGCTGCAGCCTAGACGTTAATTCTGAGCCTGGGAAAGGCACCGAAGTGCTCATTGAGGTTCCCGATGAAAAAAAGGAGGCGAACCTATGACTTCAATTCTTTTAGTAGAAGATCACGAAATTTTTGCCCAAGCCATCTTACGGGTACTGCGGGAGAGAGCCCATCTAAACATTGTAGCCGTCGCACAATCGGCGGAGGAGGCGCTCGATCAAATTCCAAACATCGATGTTGACCTGGTTTTAGTAGACGTTTCCCTCCCTTACGAGAGTGGGATCAATCTTGTGCTAACCTTGCAGAAAAAATATCCGGACCTGCCATGTGTCATGCTTTCCGGGCATGCATCGCAGCATTATGCTCATAGCTCGCTGGCAGCCGGGGCACGTGGATATCTGATTAAGGACCATATGGAAGAGATCGTGGATGGGATCCAGCGCGTGTTAAATGGCGAAATTTACGTGAGTGAACAGGTTCGATGAAGTTGTCTTTACTACTGCCAGAATTTATGGTATTAGTCTCATGAATATGTCTTCGATTCTGCTGGTGGAAGATCACGCAGGGTTTGCCAACGCCCTGCGCCATATGCTGGCACAAAACCCCAGTCTGCAGATTGCGGCGGTGGCGGAAAGTGCGGAAGCGGCGCTCCGGTATTTGCGCGAATCGAAAGTGGATTTGGTGCTAGTGGATTATTCCCTGCCCGATATGAGTGGTGTAAATCTGCTGCAAGCCATATTAGCAGAACACCCAAATTTATTCTGCGCCATGCTCTCCGGGCATCTGTCGCTTCAGCATGCCCAGCGTGCCCTGGAGTTGGGGGCGCGAGGCTATATGATCAAAGACAACCCACTGGGGATCCTTAATGGGATTCCCCGTATCTTAAGAGGGGAAATTTACATTAGCGAGGAACTGCGCAGCCTCGGCTCCAACGATTTGCTGGCGGATTTTTCGTAAATATAGAGAATACCGTTTGTACAGGGCGGCGAGTATATGTGTATGCAGAAGCTATAGCCCCTGTTTCGTGTTCCCACAATCGCTTTGATAAATCGGCGGTGCTTCCGATATAGCAAGAACCATCAGAACACTTAAGGATATATACAACGTAAGGCATATATTTCGTCCTTAGCGGAGCGATCAATGAGTGTAGTCGAAGGACGGATTTCCGAATTACTTATTGTATGGACGTATCACGCGCTTCGACTGCGGGACAGGAGAGCGTTGTCCTTCCCCTCAGCGCGAATATTTACACCGCGAGCGAGGGTGGGCGCGGGGTCACCAGCCCCTTCTCTCGCGCCTTTTCCACCGCTGCCGTGCGTGAGTGGACACCGAGTCTCAGGTACAGGCTGGAGAGCAGGTTGCGCACTGTCGAATTGGAAATGGACATCATCTGCGCCAGATCCGCAGTGCTGGCATCGGGGTAGGCGGCACAAAGCGAAATCACCTCCAACTGACGCGGGGTCAGGCGCTCCCCATTTTCTATGCTGTCCGCTTGCATGTAGAGGGTGTGCGCCTTTTTACTAAAAAATATCCCTCCATGCGCCACAGATAAGACGACATTTCCCAGATCTCGAAACGCAGCCTGGTCATCTTTTAAGACATAGCCACTTGCACCTGCCTCGATCAGCGACCGCATCAATCCCGGTTCGGCAAACATCGAAATAACCAGAATGCTGAGATTTGCATATTTCTGCAGCAACTTGGGAATGATATGAAGAATGGGGAATGGATTGGGATTCTCAGCCGAGGTACGGACACTCAAGTCCAACAGCAGCACGTCCACCTGATGTTTAACTAACAACATCTCCAGTTCCTCGCCGTAGTTGGCTGTGGCAACCACCTGAATCGCAGGGGTACTACTAAATCTATAAATATAGCCATCAATAATGCTCTGATGATCATCAAGAATGGCAACGCGAACTTTTTCTGCTGACATACCTTCTCCATGAATATTTTTGAGTGAGACAGCAAAAAGAGCCTGTGAATTTGTACGACAATATGTCTCCAACAATCAGTACAAACATCTAGACAAAATATGGTTCATAGCTATTGAACCATAGGTTTTTCTATTTTACAATGATTTTAATCTGTTCATCCTGCGACGCTGGATGAGAGAACCTTAAGCTTGGCAGGTAAAGCAGCTAAGTTTACCCTTCCAGATTTTGTATCGGTCCGAACGATACGGAAGCAAAGTAGAGAAACAATAACATTATAGTTTTGGAGGCTAACATGGATATGATCAAAGTTTCTGCAACCTCTCGTACTTCTGCCGTTGCCGGTGCAATCGCTGGCGTGATCCGAGAGCACCATCGAGCCGAAGTACAAGCTATCGGCGCGGGCGCTGTCAATCAGGCAATCAAAGCGCTTGTGCTTGCAACCGGGTATCTGAGGAACGACGGCATCAATGTGACCTGTGTGCCCGAGTTCGCAGATGTGACGATCGAGGACAAGGTCCGCACGGCAATCAAACTTGTCGTCGAGCCGCAAGCCTAGATCCCGGACTTTCTCAGGTTCCCTCTACATCAAGTTGAACTGAGTGGTTAATAAAATACGACTCAACACGGAATCCAGAAAAGACACACGAGCGCGACTCTCATAACCTGGTCTCCGTCAATATCAAAAAAGACTCCCGTGATAGAGTCTTTTTTGATTATATGGAAAAACATCATGAACTGTCATGGAAAATTATGGCGTTTCGCAATAGGGGCAAGAGTCGCTCTCTCTATTGGTCTTTCTTCCAGCAAATCCTTTAACAACGTAAGGTTTTCGCGGTATTGCTTCCTGAGCCTTCTTTCCGCGGAAACATCGTTGTGCTTCACCAGAGCACCCGGGATAATCCGGGCGAAAACATCAATCCTTGTACTCCCTTTCATGACTTCAAACGCATATAAGGTATAGACTACGATTGGCCCCGATTGCGATTTGAACCCATATTTTTTATCAGGCTCGTACTCTGTGACCTGATAAATGCTTTCCATCCGCCGTCCCATAAAATTACTTACAGATCGAAAGAGCGCGCCAACACCCATTTCAACGTCGGCGACCCTGATTGATTGCAGGGTTCCATATTGCCAGTGAAAATCGTTCTCAGGGGTGGCAACAAAAGCAAATACCTGTTTAAGGGGCCGATAGATATAGGTGTTTACATCGAATTTGATCATGACGTTTTCCTTTACCGATCATAGAACCACCCGTATGGAAGCACATTCCAGTGTTTTGAAAACCCGGCGAGGCTGGCGAGATTAGGATTTTCTTCTCCAAACATTACTAAAACCCGCGGTGCTCTCTCGGCCTGGTAAGTTTCACCATCAATTGGTGATCAGCCAGAAAATATGAATTAAACATGCTGACAGCTTTATCCGCTTCGCTTTGCGCGCTCATTGTGACAAAGGCAAACCCCTTTGATTGGCCGCTCTTGCGATCCTGAATAATATTGACGGACGTGACATCCCCCGCTTTTGCGAACAGGACGTACAATTCTTTTGGCGTCGTGGTCCTGGACAAATTTCGAATACAAACCTCAAATTCCATTCTTGCTTCCTTCCTGAACCTGACCCGTAAAGAAAAGCCGCCAACCCATAACAGGGTCGGCGGTTAAGAGCCACAAATCCAGTTATTACTTCTCAACTGTAATTTACAGTGTACCACACTTCAAATCAGGCAGGGCAACTCCCCCAGGTGTGCTATAATTGCACTATCTTATAAAAGGTCGAGTGTGCTTAAGTCGCCGTCAACCCTCTATTTGGGTTGGCGGCATTTTCTTAATCACTGTTGAAATAAAGGAGTTTGGTATGGAAGCAAAGCTGTATGTTGGGAATCTATCCTATGAAACCACAGAGCAAATGCTGCGTGAGCTTTTTATGCAAGCCGGGAATGTGGCTTCGGTAGCATTGATAAAAGAACCTGGAACGCAGCGCTCCAAAGGGTTTGCCTTTGTAGAAATGGGTTCCCAGAGTGAAGCAAGTAAGGCAATCAATATGTTCAACGGTTACACCCTGCAGGAGCGGCAGATCGCTGTAAATGTAGCTCGTCCACGTGAAGAGCGCGGTGGTTTTCGTTCGCAACAGGGTAATCGCAACAACCAGCGGCGCCGTGATTAACGGAGTAGCGCACGCGACGTTCGAGATTGGTGATCAAGTTGTCCATCCACAACATGGCGTAGGACAGGTTGTCAAGCTGGAAGAGAGGGAATTTGAGCGCGGAGTTCGCCGACAGTATTATGAGATTTCCATTCCGGGCGGCAGCACCGTCTGGGTGCCGGTGGATCGGTCGAACTCGGGGTTACGGAGACTCGCCGGACGAAGTGAGATTATGGATTGTCGCAAAATTCTGGAGTCTACTCCCTTACCGCTGACTGAGGATGGAAAGCTCCGTCAGTCTGAGTTGGTGGCACACCTAAAGCAGGGGACAATCGCCGCCCAGTGTGAAGTTGTGCGCGACCTATCTGCCTTTGTCGCTCATAAGCCAAGTTACGGCACAATCACGGGTTTCCTGCAGGCTACGCAGAGCGTTCTCTATCAGGAATGGGCCGCCGTAGAAGGAATCACAGTGCTGGAAGCCACCGACGAAATTGGTTCCTTACTTGAAAAAAGCCGTCAGACGCTGAGCTGAGCGAAACTCGGTCCTAAGAAGCTGCACTGCCCGCGTCAATTACGGTAGCGGTAGATTCCCGGCATAGCCCGTGAGTTCCACATACCCATTTCCCTTTACCGCTGCTCCCTCGCAAGTCCCTTCGAACTGCACGGCTCCCTCCCAATAGGTCACCGTCGGGAAGTGAATTTCCTGGTCTGCCATCCACGGGCGGACGTTCAAGGTGCAACCCGGATCGTTGAGCTGCACCTCCCACGAGGCAGGATACACACCTTGCGTATGTGGGCTGCGCCACTCATCCAAAATTCTGATCTCGAAATCCTCCTTTTGCAAGGACTGTGGAGTTCCATCGGCGAGGATAAATGTCCCGCTCGAGGAGGTTGACGTTCCTCCATCCCGCTCGCGCAATTGGAAGAGCATCAGCGCCGAGCCATCTTCAAACTGTAGAGAAAACCAGTCCCAGCCAATTTGATTTTCATCCAGGGCACTGGTGCTGAATTCGTGATCTTTCCATACCAGCCCGCTGACTGGATACTGAACTCCACCGATTTGTAAACTCCCATCAGCATGCAGGCGCGGCTGGCTGTAATAATACGATGCGTTAGAAGCCTGCTCGCCTTTACGGCTGTAGCCATCCTCCCCATGCAGAACAACTCCCATCTCGTCTGTGAGCGTTAAGTCCAGCGCAATTCCTTCCTGCGCCGCTTGCAGGCGATACGCGCGCCCTGCGGACTCTGTAATACTCCAATCTTCGATCCAGATGCGGTAGGGGTCAGCCTCTGCACCTGCTAGTCCGGGGCCAGGGCGAGCGTAGCGCTCGAAGGCATAAAAACGCTCATTCGCAATGTCACTGACGGCAAAATGGGCAAAATACACGCTGCGATCGTACCAGTCCGACTCTTCAGGAAGTTCCGTCCCAGGCGGCAGCAATCCCACGCGAAAGACTGTCAATTCAAAGCCAAAGTGACGTCCCTCGGGTGTTTGCAGGTTGCCGGTGTAATACCACCACTCAGTACGGAACTCTTCATGCGCGCCAAAATCCTCAGGGAAGGACAATGAGCGCGAGCCATCGGCTGTGAGGAATCCAGCAGCAATTTCTTCACCAGAATTAACCACCTCCGGCACTGTGACTTCAGCCTCTGGAACGTTTGATGGAGCGCACGAACTCAACAAAACCAGCCATAGAAAAAGCCAGAGAAAGCGAGACATTGTCACAGATTATACGTCAGCGCGAAATTATCTGATTTCTCTAATCCATCCCGACTACAATCACAATCATGACAGCATTTCTTCGTTTCCATGATTTGACCAAATCCTATTACGAGGGGGACGTGCAACGCATCGTCCTGCAGAATGCTCATGCCGAATTTCAGCCCGGCGAGATCACCGCGATCGTGGGCAAGAGCGGCAGCGGCAAGAGCACCTTGTTGAACCTGATTAGCGGGATCGACGAACCAGACAGCGGACAGATCTGGGTGGATGGGCAGGAGCTCTCTGCCCTGCCCGAACGAGACCGCACGTTCTTCCGCCGCGCCCGAATTGGTTTTGTCTTTCAATTCTATAATCTGATCCCCACACTCACCGTTGGAGAAAACGTCACACTGCCGCTGGAGCTTAACCGAGTCCCGCGACCGCTGGCGCGCAAAAAAGCACAGGATATGCTGGAAGTTGTGGGGCTGCTCGACCGTTGGGACACCTTTCCCGAAAAGCTTTCCGGCGGCGAGCAGCAACGCGTAACGCTGGCGCGTGCCCTCGTGCACGATCCACTCCTGATCCTGGCAGATGAGCCAACCGGGAATCTGGACGAAGAAACGGGAGCGCAGGTGATGTCCATGCTCACGCGGCTGACTCGAGAACAGCACCGCACGCTGTTAATGGTCACGCACAGCCTGGAAGCCGCCTCCCACGCCGACCGGGTTCTGCGGCTCTCCCACGGTCAACTCCTCGCGGAACGCTGACATGTTGTCTCTTCGAACTCTGCTCCGGCATCCGATCCAATTCGCGATCATGACGCTGGGCATCGCGCTGGGCGTGGCGGTGATGGTCGGTATCGATATTGCCAATGCCAGCGCAGCGCGCGCCTTCGACCTGAGCACCACCGCTGTGACGGGGCGCGCGACCCACGCTATCGTTGCTGGCGCACAGGGTGTGGACGAATCTCTTTACGTCCGCCTGCGCACTGACCCGAAGTGGCGCAGCCAGGTGGAAAGCGCGCCGATCGTCATTGCCCACGCCATCAGCCCGCAGTTAGATGAGGTGCCGTTCACATTGCTCGGCGTCGATCCCTTTGCAGAAGCACCCTTTCGCAGTTACCTTGGCTCAAGAGGTGCAGGCGAGGGACCGCGTATGAAGGCCATCGCTTCCTTATTGACAGTTCCTGGTTCTGTCCTGCTTTCTGCTCCCACAGCAGAACACTATGGTTTAAAGCCCTGCTCCTCAGATGTTATCAATGCTTCATGCCGCTTAAGCATTTCCATCAATGGGGAAACACGCGACGCCTATCTGACGGGTTTACTCGAACCTTCGGATGATTTCGCCCGCCGAGCGCTGGATACCCTGATGCTGACTGATATCGCGACGGCGCAAAGCCTAAGTGGCACGGGCGGCAAACTGACTCAAATTGACATCATCCTGCCCGAAGGGTTTGACTCAGAAGCCTTTGCCGCGGCGCTCCCCTCCGCAACACAACTGGTCGCTTCTGAACTTCGCAACGATCAGGTAACAGAGATGACGAATGCGTTCCAGGTGAATCTGACGGCTCTCAGCCTGCTGGCACTTGTGGTGGGCATCTTTTTAATTTACAACGCGATGACCTTTTCCGTGCTCCAGAGACGCGCGGTGTTTGGCACCTTACGAAGTATTGGATATACGCGGGAACAGATCTTTGGAATGGTGCTCGGTGAGGCTGCGCTGATCGGCGCGCTGGGTACAGGGATAGGTTTAGGCTTAGGCATCCTTCTGGGTCAGGGCGCGGTGCAGATGGTGACCCAGACGATCAACGACCTTTATTTTGTTCTTAACGTACGCGGAGTTCAGATTCCGGCTTCCAGTTTAATCAAGGGAGGGCTGACAGGTTTTCTTGCCAGTATTCTCGCAGCGGCACCTCCTGCCTGGGAAGCTGCTTCGGTTCCGCCGCGCCTGGCGCTTTCACGCGCCGGGCTGGAGAGCAAGGCACAAGCTGTCGTCAACGTAGTGGCTCTACTCGGCGTTTTGGTTGCATTGACCGGAGCAGCGATTCTCACGATCCCGACCCGGAACTTGGTCATTAGCTTCGGCGGCACATCCGCAGTGGTCATCGGGCTGGCGACGCTCACGCCATTTGTGACCGTTAAGCTGATGCAGTTCCTGGGTAAGCCGCTTGGCAAGGGCTTCGGTCTCCTGGGACGTCTTGCGCCTCGCAACGTGATCCGCTCGCAGAGCCGCACCGCCGTGGCCGTCGCCGCGCTGATGATCGCCGTCTCGGTCACAATTGGCGTGCAGGTGATGATCGCCAGTTTTCGCACAACAGTGATCCTCTGGCTGGAACAAACCATGCAAGGCGACATTTACATTGCCGAACAGGGCATAGGCACCACACGTCTCGATACGCCGCTAGACCTCGAGGTCATTGAACTTGCACGTTCGCATCCTCTGGTACAGTCGAGTGTCACTGCTCGGAACGTCACGATTGAATCGGAGCATGGTCCGGTGGAGCTCGTTGCGTCAGATCTGAAACGACCTATGGACTCCCGCCTGTTTCTAACCGCGCAGGAGAATCCGTTGCAAGCCATGAAGGATGGAGGAATCCTGCTTTCGGAGCCGCTCGCGAACCGGCTGAGAATTTCCGCGCCGGGCGAGACCCTCTCGCTGCTCACACCCACAGGCTGGAGATCTTTTCCCATCGCGGGAATTTATACGGATTATGCATCCACGCGCGGCACAGTCCGCATGAGCCTGGATGTATACCAAAGTATATGGAACGATCACCAGTTAAATGGTGTCGTGCTGTTCTTGTCCCCGAAAGCGGACTCGGATGCGGTCACCGCCGATCTGCGTTCGCAGTTGAAAGCATTCACAACGGTGGAGATCAATCCGCGGCGCGTGTTGCGGGAAGGGGCGCTGGTGGTGTTCGACCGCACCTTCGCCATCACTGCCGCAATGCAATTGATCACGACGCTGGTGGCGTTTATTGGTGTGTTGAGTTCTTTGCTTGCTCTTCAGCTTGAGAAAGCACGAGAGATGGGAATCCTGCGCGCCCTCGGGCTGACTGTCAACGAGATGCGCCGTCTCACGCTCTGGGAGACAGGATTGTTAGGCGCGTCTGCCGGACTGCTCGCACTCCCCGCCGGTTACATCCTGGCGTGGATTCTGATCTTTGTGATTAACCAGCGTTCCTTCGGCTGGACCTTACAGATGCATGCGCAACCTCTCCCCTTCATCCAGGCATTCCTGCTGGCAGTCGGCGCAGCCTTGCTTGCTGCCCTGTACCCCGCCTGGCGAATTGGAAGGATGCAAGTCGCAGCGGCACTCCGCGGAGAATAAATGATTCTGCCGTTTGTTTAGATCTTCGCCCAGGCAGGATATTCATGATCAAAATTGTAATAGAGAGTTTGCTTAGGTAAGCGAAAATCGATCACATCTTTTCCAACGGATGCCGGATCTTCACCCTCAATTAAGACTCGCGCGATGAACTCTGCAATAGTCGTCATGTCGTTTTCATTCATCCCCAAACGGGTAACTTCGATTGTGCCAATGCGCAGTCCGCTTGGGTGATCCCAATCTTCAGGCTTGTCCCCCGGCACCAGGTTCTTGTTCGTAATGAT
>Ga0196962_10000896_pt1 | contig 10611 bp, 11 predicted proteins | sample S3v_20metaG_FD_183186 | JGI IMG/M metagenome (GOLD analysis project Ga0196962, IMG submission 183186) | Soil microbial communities from Anza Borrego desert, Southern California, United States - S3+v_20 | ecosystem: Environmental > Terrestrial > Soil > Desert | place: USA: California | collected... | reverse complement strand
CCGACCCGGACGGCAACGGGATCGAGCTCTACTGGGACCGCCCGCGCGAGCAGTGGCCGCGGCGCGCCGACGGCGGAATCGAGATGTACACGGCGCCGCTGGACGTCGACGACCTCCTCGCCGAGGCGAGCTGAGCGATTCGGCCGTTTCCGCCGTCCGGCGGCGGGTAGCATCGGCCCTGATGCGACTCCTACGCCTCATCACCGCCGGCGCCGTGATCGGCGGCGCCGTTGTGCTGATCCGGCGTCTGATGGAACAGCAGGCCGAGGCGACGGCGGACGCGCCGCGGACGGAGGCCGCGGGCGGGACTCAGTCGCGCGGTGGCGAGTCGCGTCCGCAGAGCTCCGGTGGATCCGCGGGGTCGGGGACGCAGCAGAGCTCGGCGAACGGCGGCGAGCCGACGAAGGCGGAACTGTATGAGCGCGCCCAGCAGCTGGGGATCGAGGGCCGCTCGAAGATGAGCAAGCGCGAGCTTCTGCGCGCGATCGAAGCTGCCGGCTAGCCCTAGCGCAGCGCCGGCGGGAGCCCGAAGCGCGCGAACGCGTCCGTGTCGCGGAAGGCGATCACCTCGGAGATGAGATCGCCGCGGAGCGCGAGCACGTCGAGCGCGATCGGCCGGTACTCGCCCGAGCCTTCATCGAGCGCGTACGTCCCGAGCGCGAGCTGCCCGTTCGCGCTCGTCCGCGCGTAACGCAGGCCCGCCGGCTCCCGGCTCGGCATCAGCCACGACTCCCCCACCGCCTCGCGGCCGCGGCACCAGTCGGGGTACGGCGGCATGCTGAAGACGGCGTCCTCGGTGAGGAGGGCGAGGATCTGCTCGACTTCGCCGCGCTCGAACGCGTCGGCGAAGCGGTCGGCGATCTCGGCGAGGCGGCGGTCGCCGAGGGCGCGAAGCGTTGCCTGCTGGCTGCGGTCGGGCAGTCGCGCCTCGACCGAGGTCCGCGCCCGGGCGAGCGCCCCATTGACCGAGGCGACGGTCGTATCCAGGGTCTCGGCGGACTCCTTGGCGCTGAAGCCGAGCACGTCGCGCAGGACCAGCGCCGCGCGCTGGCGCGCCGGCAGGTGCTGGAGCGCGGCGACGAAGGCGAGCTCGAGCGCCTCGCGGCGCTCGTAGCGTGCCTCGGGGGACTCGGCGCCGTCGGCGACGGCGATCGCCTCGTCCGGATAGGGCTCGATCCACCGCCCCGCCGGCAGCGGCGTATCGCGCTCCTCGCCTCCGGGCCCGGGAGGCCCGTAGTCGACGGGGAGGACCCGCTTCGGGCGCCGGGCGATCGCGTCGAGGCAGACGTTGGTAGCGATCCGGTGCAGCCAGGTCCGCAGCGAGCTGTCGCCGCGGAACTTCGGCAGCGCCCGCCACGCACGCAGCAGCGCCTCCTGGATGGCGTCGTCGGCATCGTGAAGCGAGCCGAGCATCCGGTAGCAGTGGGCGTGCAGGTCGGCGCGATGGGACTCGACGAACGCCTCGAAGTCGCCGCGGTCGACGCCCTCGCCCGAGCCGATCCCGACCTGCTCTATCTCCGGGCCAGAGCTCATCTCATGGAAGTTAGACCCGATCGGCAGCCCGAATTGACCGACGGGACGGTGATTTCTCGGTCCGGTCGCGGTCAAAGCAGGCAAATGAGCGGACCCGTCGCCAATCCCGTCGTCCACCTCGAGCTGAGGACGGCGAACCTATCGCGCGCCTGCGCCTTCTACACCGAGGCGTTCGGCTGGAGCGCCGAGACCGTGCGCGCGGGTTCCCTCGCCTACCTCGCGCTCGGCCTCGGCGAGGCGGTCGGCGGCGGCGTCGTCGAGCGCGAGGGCGATCCGGCGTGGCTGCCATATGTTGAGGTCGCCGCGATCGACCGCGCGACGGAGCGCGCGCTGCGGCGCGGTGCGGCCCTCGTCGTCGAGCCGCGCGAGGGGCCCGCCGGCTGGCGCAGCATCGTCGCGGCTCCGGCCGGGGCCGAGATCGGACTGTGGCAGCCGAAGCGATGAAGGGAGCGACGCTGAGGGCGGACCACTTCGTCGAGGCGCTGCGCCGGCACCAGTCCGACGCCGAGCTGGAGAAGATCAAGCGCTACTTCAAGTCGGGCGAGGGCGACTACGGCGAGGGCGACCGCTTCCTCGGGGTGCGGATGGGCGACGTGTTCGCGCTCGCGAAGGAGTTCGTCGAGATGGAGCCCGCCGAGATCGAGAAGCTGCTCGAGAGCGACCTGCACGAGGTCCGCGCCGGGGGCTGCAGCGTGATGGCCAAGCAGGCGGCGAGAAAGCGGACCTCGGAGGAGCGGCGGCGCGAGCTCTACGAGCTCTACCTGCGCCGTCATGACCGGATCAACAACTGGGACCTGGTCGATCTCGCCGCGCGCGATGTCGTCGGCCGGTTCCTCGCCGACCGGCCGCGGGAGCCGCTGTATGAGCTCGCGCGCTCGGACTCGGTCTGGGAGCGTCGCACCGCGATCTACGCGACCTCGTTCTACATCCGCCGCGGCGAGCTCGACGACACCTACGCGGTCGCCGAGATCCTGCTCGGGGACGACCACGACCTGATCCGGAAGGCCGTCGGCGGCTGGCTCCGGGAGGCGGGCAAGCAGGACCCCGATCGGCTGATCGCGTTCTGCGAGCAGCACGCGGCGGCGATGCCGCGGACGACGCTCCGCTACGCCACCGAGAAGCTCCCGCGGCCCGAGCGCGACCGCCTCCGCGCGGTTCAGTGATCGCGGATGAAACCCGTTCTGACGCTCGGGTCGCGACCGAGGCCGAGGAGGACGCGGGGACGGTCGAGCTGCGCCGCGTCGACGGGGCCTGGAGGGTGAGCTACCTCGGGGTCCTCGAGTGAGCGGCCGGGTCGGCTAGGCCGCGGACTCCAGCAAGCGCACCGACTCGTCGACAGGGGGCAGGGCGCGCATCGCCTTGGCGATCCGCCCGGCCTCGCGCCGATGCGAGGCACCGGAGAGGACCGTTTCGACCGCGCGTCGCAGCCCGTCGATCGTCTCCGCCGGCGGCAGGTCGAGCACCCCGCGGGCCTCGACGTCGTCGGCGACGATGATCCCCGCCCCGGCGCGGGCGACCGCCGCGCCGTTGGCCCACTGGTCGCCGCTGAACAGGGGCAGGACCACCAGCGGAGTGCCGTGGGCGAGGGCGCCGAGGGTGCTGCCGAAGCCGCCGTGACAGACGATCACGTCGGCCCGAGTCGCGACCGAGTCGTGAGGGACCCAGGTCTCTACGTGGACGTTGGCCGGAACCTGGCCGAGGTCGGAGAGGTCGCGATCGGCGTCGCCGACGGTGACGAGGAGGCGTACCGGCAGCGTCGCCAGGGCCTCGATCGCCGACCGGTAGAGGGCCGGGTAGTAGGGCAGGTGGGCGCCGGCGGCGACCGACCCGAACGTGAGATAGACGAGAGGATCGCCGTTGCCGCCCCACCAGTCCGGAAGCTGATCGGCCTCGGCGTCGACCTCGAATCGATACCGGCTCGCGTTCGCGGGCGCGCCCGCGGCGGGATCCTCGAGCTCCGGCGGAATCGAGGTCATGAGCGGGCCGGCGGTGAGCCGCTCGCCGTCGGGATCCGGGGGCAGGCCCGCTTCCGCGCGGGCCTTGTCGACCTCGGGCGCCGCCGCCGTCAGCGTCAGCTCCTCCATCTCCGCGACCCCGAGCCCGACGCGCGCCACCGGGATCCCGTGAAGCTCGCCGACCAGCGTCGAGCCGAACTCCCAGCTCTCGCGCACGATCACGTCGGGGCGCCAGCTCTCGGCGAGCGCCCGCAGCGCGGGGAGCTCGGCGCGGAGATCGAGCCCCGCGAAGAACCTTCCGATCATCGCCCGATCGGCGCTTGCGATGTCGAGCTGTCCGAAGCGCTCCATCAGCGGCATCCACTGGTCGCGCGTGGGCTCATCGACGGGCGCGAACGGGAGTCCGGACCGCGTCACGTTGCCTTCGAACTGGCGCTGGGCCGAGACGAGGACGTCGTGCCCCGCGCGAACGCAGGCGCGGGCGAAGGGAACGAGCGGGCCTATGTGGCCGGAGCTGCCGCGGGTGGTGAATAGGACGCGCAAGGGCTAGGCGGAGGGGGTGGGATTCGAACCCACGAGGGACCCGAAGGCCCCTAACGGTTTTCGAGACCGCCCCGTTCAACCACTCCGGCACCCCTCCGGGGCGCTGCCAAGGCTAGCGAGGGCCGTATCGACGAGATCGTCCGGTACGAGACTGTCCGAGTGCGGAACTAGTGCGGCTAGGATTGATCTCATGGAAGCGGCGACGAAGACGACGGGAGAGGCGCTCGAGGCGGCGCAGCCGCTCGCCGAGAACCTGGGATGGCTCCTGTCGCGCGCGTCGCACGTCCTCCACACCGAGTTGACCGCCGCGCTCGAGGACATCGGGATCAGCCCGCGGTCCTTCTGCCTGATGTCGTCGGCGATGACCGGCGAGCACACCCAGATCGAGCTCGCGAACGCGGTCGGGCTCGACAAGACGACGATGGTCGTCACCCTCGACGAGCTCGAGGAGGCCGGGCTCGCGAAGCGCGAGCCCTCCAGCCACGACCGCCGCGCCCGCGTCGTCAAGGTGACGAAGACGGGCGAGCGCAAGATCGCCCAGGCGGAGGACATCGTCCGGCGCCTCCAGGAGTCGGTGCTCGACGGGCTCCCGGCTGGGGATCGCAAGGCATTCCTCGACGGCCTCAGCCGCCTCGTCTCCGAGCGCCTCTCCACGCCGGCCGAATGCGGCAAGCCGGTGAGGCGCCGGGAGTGATCTCCGTCACATAAGTGTCATCTAGATAATCCCGAACGGGATGATTTGCTACGGTCCTATCTTCGACCGGAGCGATACGTCCCAGGAAGGGGTTGTCAGATGGGTGAGACCGCAGATCGACTTACCGCAATAGAAGGAGCCGGGGGGAGCGACCGCTCCCGCTGGCTCGCCCTCTACGTCCTCTGCGCGGGGATGCTGATGATCGTCCTCGACCAGACGATCGTGAACGTCGCGCTGCCGTCGATCCAGGACGACCTCGGGTTCTCCCAGTCGAGCCTCGCCTGGGTCGTCAACGCCTACTTGATCGCGTTCGGTGGCCTTCTTCTTCTCTCCGGCCGGCTCGGCGACCTGATCGGGCGCAAGAGCGTGTTCATGGCCGGGCTCGCGCTGTTCGTCGCCGCCTCCGTCCTCTGCGGCCTCGCCCAGACCCAGGAGATGCTCGTCGGCGCTCGCTTCCTCCAGGGGATCGGCGGCGCTCTGAGCTCGGCCGTGATCCTGGGAATGATCGTGACGATGTTCCCGGAGCCCCGGGACCAGATGAAGGCGATCGGCGTCTACGCGTTCGTCGCCTCCGCCGGTGCCTCGATCGGGCTCCTGCTCGGCGGCGTCCTCACCGAGGCGATCAACTGGCATTGGATCTTCTTCGTCAACGTCCCGATCGGGATCGGGACCGCGTTCCTGGCCTCGCGCCTGGTCGATCGCGACGAGGGACTCGGGCTCGAGCGCGGCGCTGACGTGTTCGGCGCGCTCCTGCTCACGGGGTCGCTGATGATCGGCGTCTACACGCTCGTGGTCAACGCCGCCGACTACGGCTGGGCTTCGCTCGAGACGCTCGGCTTCGGCGCCGTCTCGCTCGCGCTCGGGCTCGCGTTCGTCGCTCGTCAGGCGCGGATCGAGCGGCCGCTGATCCCGCTGTCGGTATTCCGGTCGCGAACGACATCCGGCGCGAACATCGTCCAGGCCCTGATGGTCGCGGGGATGTTCGGGATGTTCTTCCTCGGCAGCCTCTACTTCGAGCGCGTGCTCGGGTACGGGCCGCTCGAAATCGGGCTCGCGTTCCTGCCGGTCGCGCTCGCGATCGGGACCCTGTCGATCGGGTTCGCGGAGCGCCTGAACATGCGCTTCGGGGCGAAGGCGACGCTGATTCCGGGGCTCACCCTGATGGCGGCCGGGCTCGCCCTGTTCTCGCGGGCGCCGCTCGACGCGACCTATCTCGTCGACCTGTTCCCGTCGATGGTCCTGCTCGGGGTCGGCGCCGGGCTCTCGTTCCCGTCGCTGATGACGCTGTCGATGGCCGACGCGACCCCGGAGACCTCGGGGCTCGCCTCGGGCCTGGTCAACACCACGCTCCAGGTCGGCGGCGCGATCGGGCTCGCGGTGCTGGCGACGCTGTCGACCGACCGGACCGAGTCGCTGCTCGCCGACGGCGAGGCGGCGGCCTCGGCGCTGACCGACGGCTACCGGCTCGCGTTCCTGGTCGGGATCGGGCTCCTCGGCGCCGCGATCGTGGTCGCGTCGACGCTGCTCCCGAACGTGGTTCCCGAGGAGCAGCCCGAGCTCGCCGAGGCGGAGCAGGGCGAGTTCGAGCCCGAGCCCGCCTACTCGGAAGCGGCCTAGACCTCCCTCCCCACCCCCCAGCCGGCCGGCGCCTCCCCGGGCGCCGGCCGGCCCCTTTCAGGAGGCCGGCTGGAGTTCCCCCTCGAGCACGTAGCGGAGGATCCCGACGACCTGCTCGGGGGTCTCGGCAGTCGCCATCGCCGCCCGGTCGATCTCCTTCAGGGCGTGGGTGTGCTCGGCCGGGTGCAAGGTCACCAGCGGCTTCCCGAGGGCGGCGGCGAAGCCGGCGTCGAACGCCGCGTTCCACTGCTTGTACTTCTCGCCGAAGCGGACGACGACGACGTCGGCCTGGCGGATCAGCGTCTGCGTCCGGATCGCGTTCACGCCCGCGCCCTTGTGGTCCTTCCAGAATCCCTCGGACTCCTCGCCGAGCAGGGCGACGCCGACGTCGTCGGAGGCGGAGTGGTCGGTGACCGGGGAGGTGAAGGCGACGTCGAGGCCGGCCTCCTTGGCGCCGGTGGCGATCCGCTCGCGCCAGTCGCTGTGGATCTCGCCGGCGAGGTAGACGGTCCAGGCCATCGGGAGGAGTTATACGTGACGCCGCGCGGCGACTTCTAGACTGACTGCTCGCCCGGAGAGGTGTCCGAGTGGCTTAAGGAGCGCGACTGGAAATCGCGTGGGCGGGCTTGTACCCGCCTCGTGGGTTCGAATCCCACCCTCTCCGCTTCGCGCCGGACTCCGATCGCGCGGCCTGAAAGAGTCCGGCGCATGCCGCCTCAGCACGTCGCCTCGGCCGACGGGACCGCGATCGCCTACCGGGCGTTCGGAACCGGCCCTGCGATCGTGTTCGTCCACGGGACGGCGACGTCCGGCGCCGACTGGGTGTTCGTCTCGCGCCTGCTCCGGGACCGGTTCACGGTCGTGGCGATGGATCGGCGCGGGCGAGGGAAGAGCGCCGACGGCCCGGAGTACTCGATGGAGCGCGAGGCGGCCGACGTGCTCGCAGTCCTCGACGCCGTCGGCGCGGAGATGCTGGTGGGCCACTCCTACGGCGCGATGTGCTCGATCCTCGCCGCCGAGCGCGCCGACGGCCTCCGCCGCCTCGTCCTCTACGAGCCGCCGATCGCGGTCGAGGGGGACGCCGGCGACCGGGTCGAGGCGCTCGCAGCCGAGGGCGGCCCCGACGCCGCGGTCGAGGGGTTCCTCCGTGGCGCCGGCGCGCCGGATTCTCAGCTCGAGCAGATCCGCTCCTCGCCGGCGTGGCCGCTGCTGGCGAGCACCGCGCCGACGCTGCCGCGCGAGCTTTGCGCCGCCGCCGAGTGGAGGCATCCGCGCGGCCCGATCGAGGTGCCGACCCTGTTCCTGCTCGGCGCCGAGACCCGCACGCGCGCCTACCTCGACGGCCTCGACGACCTGCTCGCCGCGTTCACCGACCTCCGCCGCGAGTCCGTCCCCGGCCCCGAGCACCTCGCCCACGTCTTCGCCGCCGACGGCTTCGCCGAGCTCGTCGCCGATTTCTGCGCCGAGCCGGACTGAGAGCTCGCCGCTCAGACCCGGCGCTCGGCGAAGAACGAGGCGAGCAGGACCCCGCACTCCTCCGCGAGCAGCCCTCCCGCGACCGCGGGCAGGTGGTTGAGGACCGCGGCCGCGGGGGGCCCGTAGGCGTCGATGACCCCGCCCAGCGCGCCCCCCTTCGGGTCGCTCGCCCCGAACACGAGCCTCGGAACCCGCGCGAGCGAGGCGGCGCCGGCACACATCAGACAGGGCTCGAGGGTGACGTAGAGCGTCGTCCCGGGCAGGCGCCAGCCGCCGAGGCGGGCCGCCGCCGCCTGCAGCGCCAGCACCTCGGCGTGCGCGGTCGGATCGCCCCGATGCTCGCGCTCGTTCCCGGCCTCGCCGACGACCTCGCCCTCCCGGGCGACGACGGCGCCGATCGGGACGTCGCCGTGCCCCGCGGCGGCACGCGCGAGCTCCAGCGCCCGCGCCATCATCCGCTCGTCGAGCTCGTCGAACCCGCTCATCGGCGCCAGTATGAGCGAGCGCGGCCGACCGCAGGTGGCGCGGGACCGGTGACCCGGTGTTACATTGGCGCGGCAGCGGGCGGGGCTACGGGAGGGAGTCGAGGATTCAGACATCGCGATCAGATCGGGGCCGGCGGCGCCCACGCGGCCGGCGGGTCCCGGTGCTCGCGGCGCTCGCGCTCGGCCTGCTCTGCGCCGGCGCGGTCGCGCAGGCGACCGCCTCGCCGCTCGCCGGCGTCTCGACGCTGGACCAGCGGCTCGCCGGCAACGAGGCCGCCGAGTACTCGGCGCTGACGACGGCCGCGGGCGAGCCCTACATCGTCCGCGAGGAGTTCGCGACCGCGGGGGCCGGCCGGACGGCCGCGCGCGACTCGCTGATCTACTTCGGCCAGCTCTCGGACTTCCAGCTCGCCGACGAGGAGTCGCCTTCCCGGGTCGAGTTCTTCGACGGCCAGCCCGGCGTCAACTTCTCGAGCTCCGGTCACCGGCCGCACGAGACGCTCGTCCCGCACGAGGTCGAGGCCTCGATCCGGCAGATGAACGCGTTCTCCGATGCGAGCCCGGTGCCGCAGGGCGACGGCACCCGTGCGCCGATGGACAACGTGATCGCGACCGGCGACCTCGCCGACTCGATGCAGCTGAACGAGACCCTGTGGGTGCGGACCCTGCTCGAGGGTGGCACCCTCAACCCCGGCAGCGGCAGCGCCGCCAACCTCGACGCGCTCTGCGGAATCCTCAGCCTCGTCCCGGGGATGGCAGACGTCGGCAATCCGCAGCGCTATACCGGCGTCCAGGACTACGACGACTACCTCGAGAGCCAGGTCTTCTGGGATCCCGACAACCCACTCGGGCCGTTCGACGATTGGCCCACCTATCCCGGCCTCGTCGACCACGCGCAGAAGCCGTTCGAGGCGCACGGCCTCGACGTCCCCTCCTATATCGCTATGGGCAACCACGACGTGCTCGTCCAAGGGAACGAGGATGCGAACGTCGCATACGAGCTCGTCGCGACCGGCTGCATAAAGCCGATGGGCCCGTTCCCGTCGGCGGGGCCGGACTCGCAGACGGCCGAGGACGTGCTCGACCCGGAGTACCTGCTCGGGCTGCTCGCGACCGACCCGGCGAAGATCGGGATCGTCCCCCCCGACCCTCTTCGCCAGTACGTGGACAAGGCGCAGCAGCGGGCGATCTTCAACTCGGGCTCGCAGCCCGACGGCCACGGCTTCGCCCACGTCGATCCGGCCGAGATCACCGCCTCGCGCGGCGCCGCGATGTACTACTCGTTCAGCCCGGAGCCCGGGATCCGCTTCATCTCCCTCGACACGAACACGACCGGGGGCGGCCTGCTCGTCGATCCGACCACCGGCGACACCACCGCCGAGGGGAACCTCGACAACCCCCAGTTCCAATGGCTGCGTGGCGAGCTCGAGGAGGCGGAGACGAACGACGAGCTCGTCATCACCTACGCCCACCACGCCTCAAACAGCATGGACTTCACGCTCCCCGATGAGCTCGCGCTCCCCTGCCTCGGGATCGACGACCAGCACGGGCATGACCTCAACCCCGGCTGCGACCTCGATCCGCGCAACTCCTCGCCGATCCGGACCGGGGACGACCTCGTCTCCCTCCTCGGCCGGTTCCCGAACGTGATCGCACACGTCGCCGGGCACTCCCACGACGCCGACGTGATCCCGCGGCCGTCGCCGTCGGGCGGATTCTGGGAGATCAAGAGCCCGGCGGTCGCCGACTGGCCGGCGCAGCAGCGGCTGCTCGAGGTGATGGACAACAACGACGGCACCCTCTCGATCTTCGGGACGATGATCGACCACGACTCGCCGGTCGACGCGCCGGACAACGGCGCCAACCTCGCCGACGCCGACGTCGAGCAGCTCGCGTCGCTCGGGCGCGAGCTCAGCTTCAACGACGAGCAGGTCGACCACAGCGAAGCCGAGGGCGCGCCCGAGGACCGCAACGTCGAGCTGCTGTTGCCTGACCCGCGCGGCGCCCCGGACGACACCGACAACGACGGCGTCGACGACGGCGACGACAACTGCCCGGAGGTCGCCAATCCCGACCAGACCGACACCGACGGCGACACCCAGGGCGACGCCTGCGACACCGACGACGACAACGACGGTGCGGCGGACGAAGCCGACAACTGCCCGGCCCTTGCCAACGGCGACCAGGCGGACGCCGACGGCGACGGCGTCGGCGACGCCTGCGACTCGAGCGCGGGCGGCCAGACCCCCGGCGGCGGCGACCCGTCGGCGGGCGCCGCGGGCGATTGCGCGAATCGCATCGACGGCAC
>Ga0196962_10000895_pt1 | contig 10611 bp, 8 predicted proteins | sample S3v_20metaG_FD_183186 | JGI IMG/M metagenome (GOLD analysis project Ga0196962, IMG submission 183186) | Soil microbial communities from Anza Borrego desert, Southern California, United States - S3+v_20 | ecosystem: Environmental > Terrestrial > Soil > Desert | place: USA: California | collected... | reverse complement strand
GTTACTGGCCGCCCTCCTCGGGGGAGTGCCGTTCCTGATCGAGGGCACCTTCCACAGCCTCATCGACTCGACCTTCGAGTCGATGAGCGGGTTCACCACGACGGGGGCCACCCTTCTTGCTGACATAGAAGCCGAGACGCCCTCCGTCCTGTTCTGGCGCAGCATGACACACTGGCTCGGAGGCATAGGGATAGTCGTCCTCTTCGTCGCCGTCGCGCCTCTCCTCGGGGTCGGGGCTGCGCGCCTCCTCGGGGCCGAGGTCTCGGGGGTTACCCAACCGCGGCTCACCCCCCGGATTGCCGACACCGCGAAGGCACTCGTCGTGATCTACATGGCGATCTCCGCCGCCGAGGTCATCGCGCTTCTGGTCGCTGGCATGCCGCTCTACGATGCCGTGATCCACACGTTTGGGACCGTCGCCACGGGCGGATTCAGCAACAAGACCGCTTCCATCGGCTTCTACGATTCCATCGCCATCGAGGCCATCATAATCTTCTTCATGACGGCCTCGGGGGTCTCTTTCTCGATCTACTATCTCCTCTACACTCGCCGCCGGCTCGACGCGCTGCTCGACAGGGAGCTTCTGGCGTACCTCGGCATCATCGCTGCCGCGGTCTTTTTCCTGTGGGGCGTGCTCGTCTTCGAGGGAACGTACGCTGACTCAGCGGGCCGGGCGGTGCGGGACTCGGCTTTCACGGTATCCAGCATCATCACTACGACTGGGTTCATCACCGCGGACTTCGATCGGTGGGATACGGCCGCGAAGATCACGCTCGTGCTATTGATGTTCGTCGGGGGTTGCGCCGGCTCGACGGCAGGGGGCATAAAGGTGATACGGGTCATGATCGTCTTCCGCACCATCCTGCAAGACGTCTTCAGGATGATCCACCCGCGGGCCGTCACCCCCCTTCAGATAGGCGGGCGCGTCGTGCCCGAGGGGGCCAGGATCGCCGTGCTCGGGCTCTTCGCCGCCTGGATCTTCACCTTCGCCCTCGCGACGTTCTTGGTTGCCCTTCAAGAGGAGCTCACCCTGACATCCTCGGTCACGGCGGTGGCAGCCACGCTCAACGACGTGGGACCGGGGTTGGACCAGGTCGGCGCCGTCGAGAGCTTCGAGATCGTCAACCCCTTCGGGCGAGTGGTGCTGACGGCGTGTATGCTGCTAGGGAGGCTCGAGATCTTTACCGTGCTCGCGCTGCTCTCGCCCGCGTTCTGGAAGCGATAAAGCCATAGAGTTCTTTCCAAACTTCGTAGAACTGCGTAAAGCGGAAGTTCAACTTCGCAGAATTATAGTTCTACGCAGTTCGGTGGATAGAGGATAAGAGAGCGCCGAAGTGCCCCGTAATGCAGATGAAGCAAGCGTGCTGCCCTAGTGCAGGCTACCCAAGCTTGCCCCTTAAAACTTGCAATAGTCGTCCCGCTCCATCGCTTGACGCCAGCGTGGGCCTCTAGTGCCTACCTCTACTTGCGATTCGCCCAGCACACCACTCCAGCGAGCTTGCAACGCTTCCGGGGGTCGTTGGGCAAGGAGTTATCGTAGAGCAGTACGGGCTTTCTGCCAAACCCGTCTCACGAGCCAGCTCTTCCGTGGTCTTGAGAGGTCCGGCAGCCGTCGCCGGACCTCCGGCGTATAGGTTCTCACCTACTCTGGCTCGCCCACCGCGTGCCTGCATAATTGCTTCGCGGCATGCAATGTGTTGTGACTGCTCAAGGTGGGTAAGCTGATGAGAGAGTAGGTTCTCATCTATCTCAGATAGCCATCACCGATACATCACTGATTTTGCTCGGTTTCTGAGCAAACTTTCCTGATTCCTGATATGACGGTGAGCCAGGAGGAGTGTCCTCCTTCGCTCTGCCCTGCGCCAACCAGCTTCTCGAAGACCACCAGCTCTAGGATGCGGGGTTAGTGGCAACTGAGCGGATGGTTCGTCTTTCGCTCGGGTAAGAGTGCACAAAACTGCTCGAAGATGGGCTCCTAGTGAGATGAGGTGTGAGTGCGGGCACGCAGGATACTCCTTCTAATCGGGAAGCTTAGAGGACTGCCTGGATGATGGAGTATCTGTGCCCGCTTTACATACAGAAATTCTCCCTATTGGCGGAAGCTTTAAGCGCCGCACATCTTTCGGTGTTCATACCCTACAAAGAACACGCGTACGTAGTTAGCATCGTCGATTGTCTCCGCGGCTTTTTGTGATTTTGTCCATTTTGTCCCCTTTAAAAAACGCGCGCACGCGCGCGTAGTTGCTCGAGGAACTCGCGCGCCTTCTTTTCACCGAGGATTATGTCCCGCAGGTGTGGCCCTGTACTATGACTCCGGGCGAGCGTGGCATCGCTCACCGTCGGGCCTTAGAACAAACTCAAAAACCTCTTGAGGTATCCCCGACAGATAAGCGCGCAGGCGAGAGTAAGGAAGGCCCCATGCTCGGTTCCGCGCCGAACGATGCTCGGTTTGACGCCGCGGCGCCGTAGCTCGCGCCGGTAACTGTCGTGGTCGTAGCCTCGGTCGGCAACGATCTGCTCAGGCCGCTGGCGTGGACGGCCGATCCTGCAGCTGAGTGATGTCGTTGCGGTTCCCGCAAGTCAACGTGCCAGCAGCGGTACCCCAGCGGCGTACACCAGCAGGTGGTGCTTGGAGCCGGTGCTAGCGCGGTCAACCGGTGAAGGTCCAGCCAGGCTACCTTGAGGAACGCGGATGTGGCTAGAGTCTACGACCCCCGCGACCAGTCGATCCGGCCGATGGCGTTCAAGCGGCGGAGAACTTCGCGGTGGATCTGGGCAGCAGCACAGAAGATAGCCCTTTCTCCGAGGGCCCCAACCAGATCAAAGAGCCGGGACGGCTCAGCCGCAAGCGCGGCCGAGGTCTCGATCCTCACCCTCTGGGCGAGGCGTGGGCGCGTGTTGTCCTGTTCTACCTGAGCCAGAGCTGGAGTGAGGTTCGGCCGAGTAGTAGACCTCTGAAATTCGCCGACGCTCTGCAGCTGAAAGCCGCCTTCGTGTGGTGTGCGGGGCAGACACGGAACTGGGAGTCTGTGTGCCTCGACCGGCAGCTGCGCACCGCCGCAGAGAACGTGGGCTTCACTGTCAATCCGTAGGGGCACAGTCCACTTACGCGAGGATCAATTCTTCGCTCCTCTGAGGCGTTCGTTGATGCACGACATCACACCGCGTACCGCAGGCACGGAGGGGCAAACCTCGATGCGCTGTGAATGCCTTGCTCATGCAGCGCGGTGTTCGGCTCGACGCCTGTATCGGGAACTGGGTAGACTTCGCGGGATGAATATAATCTGCCTTCCACACGCCAGGCGTAGGATGGATGAGCGCGGGATCGCCCAGTGGGAGGTCGCGGCGGTGCTCGAGGCTCCTGGCATCGAGTATCCCGGACACGTTCTGGAACGTACGGTGGCTGAGCGGGTTCCGCCGGGTAGGAGACTGGCGGTGAAGGTGGTCTACAATCTGGGCGCGGAGGACGAGCGTATCGTCGTCACTGTGGAGCTGGGCAGGCCCACGCGCCGGAGTCGCGGCCCGGCAGAGCCGGAAGGAGGCGAACAATGACCTACACCTTCGAGCACGACCCCGAGTCCGGGGCCTTCTACATCCGCGTCAGGGAAGGCGACTACCACGAGACCATCCCTCTCGGGGAACCCGGCTTCGGCGCCGGAGTAGACGTGGACGCTGAGGGCAACGTCCTGGGCTTCGAGTTCCTGTCGTTCGAGGAGTACGTCGAAGCGATAGACCACGTCGGCGTCCTTGAGGTGCCCGAGCGGTTGGAGACGACGCCCGACGAAAGTGGGGCTGGCGAGAACCTCAGCCCCGTAGAGATCATGGCCACCCTCACACCGCGTGAGCGTGAGGTCTTGCAGCTCCTCGCCGAGGGCCTGACCCTAAGGGAGATCGCTGACCGCTTGTCCATCTCTCGGGACACCGTGAATCGGCACTTCCGCCGCGCGATGGAGGTCTTCGGGGCAAGCAGCACCGAGGAGTCCAGCACTCGCCTGCCTGCCCACGACCAAGGATAAGGTGCGCTCCTTACCCCGGTACAAGCTGCCGATAGCAGGACCACCGTTCTCCCCATCCTCCCCAGAGGTCCTCTTCCTATGTACGTTTCTAGTTAGTGTCGGGGAGCGACCTACATAAGACGCTCCGGGAGCGCTGCGTAGCTCCCAGGAACGTCCCGACCTGGCAGTTGATCGTGTGCTGCGCCCGGACGGCTGGCGCAAGGAGATCGGGGAGCCGAGCTGGTCGGCCTTGGACCGCGCCAGCGTGGAGGCGGTCTAAGGGCGGCCAGTTCGTACAATCGTGGACAGGGTCGGGGTTAAAAGTGGGCGCCCAGGTCCTTTTCTTATGTACGAACCTAACGCATAGGAGGGTACGCTTACATAAGACACGCAGCGATGCTTGTTATGGTACGTTGTCCTCCGTTCCGCCTCGAAGGACACCCTGCGGGCCGGCTCGATGAAGCCGTGCCCCTCCGGGTTGGCAGGGTCGGGCCGGTAGAGTCCAGTACCCCCGGAAGATCTTCGGTATCTAGCTCGAAGACGGGTCTTTACCCGTCACGCCAAAGTCCGGTGGCTACGGTGGTCGACCAGGTTCTCCACGGGCGGCGAGACGACGCTCATCCCCTCCGTAGCAGGAATCCACGAACCCGTCCGGCGCGACGGGGATGTCCACGCCGGGGCGAACACCCAGGTAGCGGCCGGTCTCGCCGACCGCAGGCAGCCCGGCCGCTTGGTCGGCCCTTATGCCCCGTTGCACCCTCAAGGCGTGTCGTGCCGCACGCCGAGACCCCGCCGTATCTCCTCCTCGGTCGAGCCTCCGACGTAATCTTCCTGGCTGAGAAGCCAGTCCACCGCAACCCGGATGAGGGTGTTCTCGGTGATTCGCTCGCCCCCGCGCGACGGCTTTTGCCGGTTGACACGGCGCGCCAGCGACGCTAAAGAGTCCACCTGGTCCCCCCTCAGGCGCGCCTCCTTGCGCTCGAGCGCGAGGTACTTCGGGACCCGAGGTGGCACCTTTGGCGTCGCGGCCTCATCGCGGCTCTGCTTCTGCACGGTGGCCTCTCCCCCGCTCCTCGGCCGGCTCTCGTGCGCCTCCTCACGCCTTTCCGTTACGGCTTCTGTCGCCGTGCTCTCGCGGCCTTCGTCCTCGTGTTCCTGCGGCGCGGACCCCACCTCGCCTATGAGGTCGGCCAGGCCCCGCCGGCGCCTCCCACCCATCAGTCGTGCCCCCCTTCAAGGTCCGCTAGCAGCTCGCCGGCCACCCGCCTGTAGTCGTCCTCGGCGTTGCGGCCCCTGCGCAGCCCGAGCCGGCTTACGGGGATGCCGAGTAGCGAGGCCGTGCGGTGCGCCTTGTACTCCCTGACCATGTCCTCGAACACGGGGATGCCCGCCCCCGCCAGCGCCCCGCGCGCCTCCTCGGCCTCTCTCCTGCTCCTGGCGTCCACCCGCGTGAGCAGAACCCGGTGGCGCACACCCGTCGGGCGCACCTCCTGGCGGACCGTCTCTATTAGGGCCACCATGTCCATCGGCGCCGGCGGGCTTGGCAACACCACGTAGTCCGCCGCACCTATCACCGTCCCCAGGGCCTCCGCCCTCAGGGCCGGCCGTGTGTCCACCAGCACCACGTCGTAGCCCCCCACCTCGCGCACCCGCCCGAGCATCCGCGAGTCCGTCTCCTGCACGACGTCGGCCGCCCCCAGTCCCTCCGAGCGCTCCATCCACCACGTCGCAGATCCCTGCGGGTCCGAGTCCACCACCAGCACCCGCATCTCTTCCGCAAAGATCCCGGCCAGGTTCACCGCGGTCGTGCTCTTCCCCACGCCGCCCTTGCCGTTCGCCACCGCGATGATGTTCACGTGCCCTCCTCCCCGCCGGCTTCGCCTTCGACGACGCAAGCCTAACAGAGCCGCTGAAGTCTGTCAGGTACAAACTCTGTAAGTCTGCAACTTTCACCGGCTCGTGGAAGTAGCTTCGGGACGCGCCCGGGCCATTTGCGCAGACCAGGATCCCTGCCGGCGTCGTCGGCCGGTTCGAGACGCTACACGATGCTTCCGGTCCCTCCGGGCATCGTTTATCCTCCGATCGCTCTCGAGACGCTCGTACGGGCGTACAGGGCCCTCTCGCGGCAGATTTACAACGCTTCCTCGATCTGCTGTGCGCCCAAACCTTCCGATGTTCGGCGGGGTGCCGCGCGGGCGCTACGATCGGTAGCGAACGGCTAATGGGAGGTCCAGGTGCAAGGTGGTTCCTCGAATCGTCAGTCGCCAACAGAGTTACAGACTTACAAAGTGACGAAGTATGGGGTAAGGATCCACGTATTGGACCGGGTTCCGGTGGGGAGGGTTTCACGGGAGATGACCCTTGGAGCTGATCTATGTCGCGTTATTACTTATAATACTTACAGGGTCTAGTGGTATTGCACGAGTAGAGAGAAATACGAGCGCAACACCAGAACCAGGGCAAGAGATAGAAGTATACCGCGAAGGAGAAAACTCCCTAGTATTATGTTGATTCCTATCCTCTTCCGTTCTATCCACCGGCACTGACAACAACGCGCAGGGCCGCGTCTTGTGAGAGCTCCTGGCGTAGCGCGTCTTCGAGTGTCGCCTTGAAGCGCGTCTCGATGTATTCCTTGGCGAAGGGTGTGGGCAGCGAGATCGTCAGGGAGTTGGGGCCTAGGGCGACCGCGGTGACGGCCTCGAACCACACCCGGAGGGAAGAGGCGTCTATCTCTTCCTCGGCGTGCTCGAGGACGCGGCCCCAGAGCTCCTCGGCGGCCGGGTCCGACGGTGGGGGAGGGGTGGGCTCGATGGTGTGCGGCTTCGTTTCTCGCTCCTGGGGGGCGTCTGCGATCCGGGAGGTCTCCAGGGTCTCCTGGGCTGGCTCCGAGGGCTCGGGGAGGGCGTAGCCCTTGCGGATGGCGCTAACGAGGAAGCTAGCGCGGTTGCGGATGCCCTCCTGGGCGTCGAGGGCCTCGGCGTAGCGTAGGCATTTTTCGGCGCCGTGGGAGACGACGAGGTCCCTCGCCGTGTCGCCGCGCACCCCCTCGCGCATCAGGCGCTCTATGGCGAACATCTCCTGGGGAGTGCCGGAGAGTTCGAGCGCCTTCTGCCGGCGGGCGAAGGCCTGCGAGATGCGGTAGAGCACGCTGGCGTTTCCCTTGTACTCGACCCCAGAGAGAAACCCTTTCTCCTCAAGCTCGGCGTGGGCCTTACCCAGGGCCCGTTTTATCTGCGAAGGGTAAGGGTAGTCGAGCGGGACCTGATTCCTCACGGCGAAGAGGTCCGTCCTCCACGAGAGGCCCCCCGCCCTTTGGAGATCTATGAGGCGGTAGAGGCGCTTGCTCAGTGGCATTCTGAGGGCCCAGAAGAAGTCCGCGTCTAGGCCCTTAAGGTACTGCGCCTCGTAGTTGCGGATGAAAACCGGATGGAACCTGAGGACGTGACGTTCCTGGGTCGTGCGGGCCCGCGATCCCGTGCCGCCTTTCTTCTTGCGCTGGGCGAAGTGCACGCTCCAGACGTTGAAGGAATCGGCGATCAACTGCTCGTCGGCCGCCGAGTAGAAGGCGTTCGTGCTCTGGACGCCGGTCAGCTGGATCCTCAAGAGCGCGTCCCGGATCTCGCGGTAGGCGCCCCCGGAGTCGTCCGACCACCCCAAGACCTTCCTCAGCTCGTAGAGCGAGAAGGCCAGCGCCCCATCCTCGGGCATACCGCCCCGCTGCTCCAAAAGCTGCAGCACCGCCAGGTAGACGTCCTGGTCGACCGGGCCGGGCATGCCGTACTCTCCGGAAGGGATGACCTTCCAGCTCTGCCTTAGCGAAACCCCGCCTTCTCCCTCGACGACCCTTTCAAATAGCCTCGCCTTAGAGCCCCTCTGCCGAGCCTTCAGCTCAAAGAGCGGGTACTCCTCTAGGTTCCTCTCGGCACTCACTAACGTTGAGTATTTCGGGAAGAGCGTCAGCTCGACGCGATCGGTCCCCACGGGTAATCCTCCCCGTTCTCCCTGTAGTTGTTGTTTAACAACATAACACTACAAGAGAAACAATAACAAAGGGACCCTGAGAGCAAAGACAAAATGTGCTGTTTTGCAGCATATTCCGCAGAGGCGACTTGTTGGGCACCCCGGTAATATTTGTCGGGCGCCCCGGTAGTACTTGTTGGGCACCCCGGTAATATTTGTTGAGCACCCCGGTAGTTTTTGCTGGGCGCCCCGGTAGTACTTGTTGGGCACCCCGGTATCGCTTGTCGGGGACCCCGGTAGGTTCTCGTAGGGTTGTGCAGGGGTGAACTTCGGCTTATTTGTGCGGATTGCCGTCGCAGGTAGCCGGCAATCACACGAAGACGCTTGTTGGGCACCCCGGTAGTACTTGTTGGGCACCCCGGTACGTGACGCCGGAGCCCCTGCGATGCCGCTTTTCTTGGTGAAGGACCCGGTTGAGGGGCGTACCCGGGCGGCTTGCTCAGAGAGTTCTATGGGGGCGAATCACCCGACAGCTAGCCTAAAGCACGGGCCAGTCGTGGGGGCCGCTTTTTCGCAGAATGTACGTTATGCACCCGAGTGCGTAGAATTAGGCTTCTCAGAAGTTCGTCAGGAAAGTACCCAAAGAATAGCCACCTGGCAGATCAAAGAATAGCCACCTGGCAGATATACCCCACCATCACGCAGGCTACGCTACTCCTGTGACGTTACGGAGCGGAGGTCTGAAACCTTTCTTCCTCTGCCCCACTAAGGAACGATGAAAGGGGTGTGGTGAGACAGACCGTTCTACTACCCGCTGCAGCACCGCGGTGCGCAAGCGGGGCCAATTGTGTCTCCTATTCCACCTTGGGAGAACCCTCCAAACTATCTCGCGCCAATCCGGGTCCGAGGTGTTTCGCTTGCGAGAAGCAACGCGCAGAGTTCGAGGAGGGAGAGGTTGCCGCGCAGCAGAAGGCCGCCAAGCACCGGCAAACGAAGAAGCCAAGCCACTCTGAAAGTCACGAGCCGGAGCTGAGCCCTGCCTCAGCGATCCTAGAACGTCGCAGAGCGTCGGTGCGTACCTGCGAACGTGGGCTGCAGTCGGCCATAGCCTCGAACGACACACGTCTCACACGCAGGTGGTCGAGATCGCTCCGAGACGCCAAGGCCCGACTGCTGTGGGCTGAAGCGGATCTCAAGACGTCAGAGAAGAAAGCGTAGTCGGAGCAGAGGCGGTAGCAAACAAACCCAGAGACGACCAGGGCTATGAGCCCTATTCACCCTAGTGCATGGAATATGGATTCTGCGAACTTCTCCTTTTCGGGGATTCTAGGAAGTTCACGCTAGGAAAATAGCAAGCTGGCATACAAAGACAGTCCTTTCGGAGGATGTGCTCTAGCCCTCCTCGGTACTACAATCAGCATATCGTTAAGCCAATCCGCCCCTCATCCCCCTCCGAGGACCAGCGGATCGGCTTTTCTGTTGCTTGCGTCCCGCTCCTGTGCGACGACTTTCTTATGTACAACAGCGGTGCATCATGGTGTGTTGTACATAAGACTCCGATAATACCTTTCGGACATATTATGGCCCTCCTAGGGTAGCCCCTCCGGACCGGGGCTGAGTAGGATTGAGAAATGGTCACGTGGTATAGCTGATTATGGTCACCTGGCAGATGCGCAGCTCTCTTGGCAGTCGTAGGGTTATAAGGGTTACAGCATTGGGGCAGTCCTCTCTTTCCTCCATTCTCCTGTACCGGGCCGCCCCCTCTTCTTGCTTCCTGGCCGGCGATCCTGGGCTGTCTGGGACGGGCCTGTGCTGAACTTCGCCATAACGCAGTTCGCAAAAGTTCCCCAACAACTCTTTGATAGTTAGTCTTTGTGCTAGCCACGAAGATAGAGCGAAGCACTCCTCTCCCGATTAGCAAACTTAGCAGCTGGGTAAAGGACTTCCAACACACTCTCAAGGAGGTAGACAACGTGAATGGTGGCAAGGGAATCTACGTGGGTGGAACCTTGATCTCGATCCTCATCTCGCTAGCGCTGTACTTCTCAGGTAGGCGTGAGACGGCGATCTTCGTAGGGCTGTGGGCTCCAACCATCCTCAACCTGGGTCAGAGCCTCCTAGACGAAGACTAGAGCCTTTATACCCTTCGGGGCTTCCTGGCCCCTCGGACCGAGACTCAACCGAACTTCGCGTTAACGCAGTTCTAAGAAGTTTGTTATCCGCAAGCAACGCCTAAGTAACCGCAAAGATAGTACATTTGAGCGATGCACCTGCCCCCACACAGGAGTATGGTGGGCCTGCAGGCGCATCCGTGTGCGCCGCGATAAAGGCAAACCCGCTGTGAAGCGGGGGCGCAAAGCCTCTATGGGCCTCTTAGCTAGCTGAGAGGTAGCCGGGCTGTCGAACGGCGATGGTGGCGGGTCGACAAGGCCCCGCCCTCATGCGGAAGGGAGGTTCTTAGCTTTAATCGTCGGGAAATGGAGTAGGGACTTGCTTTGGGAAAGGAGAAAAAGTTGAGAAGGTTGATGGTGCTTTTGGGGTTGTTGGCGGCGATGATGCTTTTGGCTTCTCCGGTCCTCACCCACCAGGATGGACCTCATCACGGCAATAAGTACTCCAAGAACTACTACCCAAATGGTTACTTCAACTACTGCGA
>Ga0196962_10000894_pt1 | contig 10620 bp, 4 predicted proteins | sample S3v_20metaG_FD_183186 | JGI IMG/M metagenome (GOLD analysis project Ga0196962, IMG submission 183186) | Soil microbial communities from Anza Borrego desert, Southern California, United States - S3+v_20 | ecosystem: Environmental > Terrestrial > Soil > Desert | place: USA: California | collected... | reverse complement strand
GCAGCGGTGCGCCTGAACAGGCGGCCGCCACGCTACGGCAGGCGCTCGGTCTGTGGCGGGGCCCGGCGTTGGCCGACGTGGCTCATGGGCCGATCGTTCGGGCCGAGGCCGCCCGGCTCGACGAGGCGCGACTGGTCGCCACCGAGGAACACGTCGACGCCAACCTCGCCTGCGGGCGCCATGCCGAACTGGTCGCCGAGCTCGACTCCCTCACCCGGGCCAACCCGCTTCGGGAACGCCTCTGGGGTCAGCGGATGCTGGCCCTGTACCGCTCCGGCCGCCAGGTTGAGGCGCTCCGGGTCTACCGCGAGCTGCGGCGGTTCCTCGCTGAAGAGGTTGGCCTCGAACCGAGCCCTGCACTGGCGGCGCTCGAGACCGCCATCCTCCAGCAGGCGGCTCATCTCGAATGGCAACGACCGGTGTTGTCGTCCATGGCTTCCCGAGCCGCCCCATCGGCGGCGAGGGCTCAGCCGCCGGCCGGTGGGCCGACCTTCGCGGCGCGCACGCCCTACGTTGGCCGGGAGAACGAACGAGCGGAGCTGTTCAACTGGCTCGAGCAGGCCTGCCACGGCCGCGGGAATCTCGTGCTGATCGGCGGTGAACCAGGTGTGGGGAAGACCCGGCTCACCGAAGAGGCCGGAGTTGAAGCCGCCGGCCGCGGGGTGCTCGTCCGCGTCGGTCGCTGCTACGAGATCGAAGGTGCGCCACCGTACGTGCCATTCATGGAGATCCTCGAGCAGGCGCTGGCCGCGGCCTCCAACCCCGCAGCGTTCCGCGCCTTCCTCGGCGACGAAGCGCCCGAGGTGGCCAAGCTCCTTCCCGTCCTGCGCCGGCAGTTCGCCGACATCCCCCCGCCGCTGGAGCTGCCCCCGGAGCAGGAGCGTCACTTCCTGTTCAACAGCCTCCGGGACGTCCTCGCCCGGAGCGCCGCGGAGCGGCCGTTGTTCCTCGTTTTCGAAGACCTGCACTGGGCCGACGAAGGTACCCTGCTCCTGCTGGAGCATCTGGCCGAGCACATTCCCCGCCAGGCGGTCCTGGCCGTCGGGACGTTCCGCGACACGGAGGTCACTCCCGACCACCGCCTGGCCAGATCGCTCGAAAATCTTCGGCGTCGAGGCCTGGTGCGCCAGATGAGCCTGAAGCGGTTGTCGAAAGAGGGCGTGGCCGCACTGCTGGGTGCGCTCAGCGGACAGGAGCCGCCACCGTCGTTCGTCGGTGCAGTGCACGCCGAGACACAGGGCAATCCGTTCTTCACCGAGGAGGTGTTCAAGCACCTGGCCGAGGAGGGCCGCCTCTACGACGAGGATGGCCGCTTCCGCTCCGAGGTGACCATCGGCGAACTCGAGGTTCCCGAGAGCCTCCGGCTGGTGCTCGGCCGGCGCTTGGAACGCCTCGGGGAGGATGGCCGCCGCGCCTTGGCCGCCGCGGCCGTCGTCGGGCGGGCTTTCACCTACGAGCTCCTCGAAGCGCTCGGCGAGCTGAGCGCGGAGCCTCTCCTGGACGCACTCGAGGAAGCACAGCGCGCCCGTCTCATCGCGCCGCTGTCGGATTCACCCGACGAGGACCGGTTGCTGTTCTCCCACGAACTCATCCGTCAGACCCTCCTCGCCGGGCTCTCCTCGCCGAGGCGCCGGCGACTTCACCTACTCGTGGCGGACACGCTCGAGCGCCTGTACGCCACCACCCTCGACGAGCAGGCATCGGAGATCGCCCACCACCTGCATCAAGCCGGTCCGGCTGCCGAACGTCGGCGCTTGCTGAGCTTCCTCACGCTCGCCGGCCGGCAAGCCATGCGGACCGCGGACTACGAGGACGCCCTGCGCCACTTCGAGGCGGCGGTGACGATGGCGGATCCGGCCGAGCCTCGCGAGCGGGCGGACCTGTTCGCCCAGCGGGGGTTCGCTCGGCGCTGCGTCGGGCGGCTCGAAGACTCTCTGCCGGACTGGGATGAGGCGCTCCGGCTCCACGAGGGTCTCGGCAACGCCGAGGACGTCGCCCGCATGTGCCGCGAGGGTTCGCGTGACCTCTTCTACATGAACCGGGACCGCGAGGCCATGCAGCTGGCCGAACGTGGGTTAGCCGCTCTGGGCAACAGGGAGACGTCCCAGCGGGCCGAGATGCTCGCTTGGGCTGGGCTGTCCGGCGCCTATGTTTCTCCGTTCGAACCGGGCGCGGTGCTCATCGACGAAGCCCTGGCGCTTGCAGAGCGCCTCGGCGACAAGCGGGCCGTCGGGTATGCGCTCATCACCCGGGCGAACCACCGGTTCGCCTTTGCGATGTGGCAGGAGATGCTCGACACCGGTCAGGAGGGAGCACGCCTGCTGGGGGCCGGAGGAGACCTGTGGGAGGTCTGTCCGGTCATCGCCCTGATGGAATTCGCCTCCCTGCAGCTAGGCCGGATGCAACAGGCCGCTGAGTTCGGCGAGGAGGCGGTGGCGCTGGCGTCGCGGCTTGGTCACGCGTTCGTGCTCGAGGTGGCGCACCCGATCTGTCTCTGGGCTTACGAACTCATGGGCAACGCCGACTTCGATGTGTGTGAGGCGATCGCCCGTCGCCACCTTGAAGTCGCCGGAGAGCTCGGCTTCCGCTGCCTATCGGCGACAATGCTCGCCCAGGTCGCCTTTCTCCGAGGCGACTGGGACGAGGCGCTTCGGTGGGCGGAGGACGCGGCTCGCAATTCTCCTGAGAACCACCACAACAGCGGACCCGACTGGGGCTGCTTCATGCTTGCTCTCGCCTACTCCGGCCGAGTGACTGACGTTCATACGGTCATCGACGGCCGCCGAGCTGGCCTTCCGCAGCCTGGCCGCCCCAACGGCTTCGGCCCCTGGTACCTCCCCGTGGGTGCCGTCGAGGCGCTGTGGGTGATCCGTGACCGGGAAGGAGCGGCGAGCTTCTATCCGCTGGTGCGGGAGTTCAAGGAGGCTACTCACACGGTGTTTCCGGCACTTGGCTCCGGATTGCTCGAACGAATTGCCGGCATCGGCGCCACCGCCGGACGGCAATGGGACCTCGCCGAGGAGCATTTCCGCACGGCACTGCGCCAGGCCGAAGAGCTTCCGTACATGATCGAGGGCGCCGAAACGCGCCGCTTCTACGCCGAGATGCTCGTCGACCGGAATGGCCCGGGTGACCGCGATCGCGCCCGCGCGCTGGTGGAGGAAGCGCTGGTCGTCTACCGGCGCGTCGGCATGCCCCGCCACGAGGAACTGGCCCAACGGCTCATGACGACCTGACGGACATACGCGGTGCTCGTACGGCCGAACAGCGGTTCAGCACCGCCGGGTGGTGGTGATCACCTTCGCCAGCTCGGAGAGGTCCACGTCGTAGTGCTCCGGTGGGATCCACTCCCACCTGCCCGGGCCGCCGCGGTAGGTGTAGCCGCAGAAGGTCTTCAAGTAGTGGTGGAAGGGGCAGAGGAGGGCGAGGTCGTCGAGTTTGGTCACGCGTGCCCGCCCGAAGGCGTTGCGGTGATCGATCTGGACCCGCCGGCGGACGCCGCAGCCCGGCACGATGCATTTGTCGTCTCTCACCGCGACGGCCGTGCGCAGATGGGCGGGGATCGTGTAGCCCCCGTGGGCCACGGTCATGACGTCGACACCCTTGGTCAGCAGCACGTTGAGGATGCTGTCCTCTGCCATCTGGCGGGCCAGCGTGACCGGGATGGGGCCCAAGCCAGGGATCTCACAGCGCTCACCGGCGATGGTGTGGCCTCGCATGAGCGCGTCGTAATCGACGAGGACGTGGATGATGTTCGAAGGCCTGGGAGAAGGTGCGTCGTCGGGCAGGAGAAGCTCGACGAACGCGTCGAGGCGGTGCGCCTCCCAGCTCTCGAACCACCGGCCCCGGACGGCGCCCTCCATGATGTCGCCGGCGCGGCGGTCGATCTCGCCCATCACCCGGGCCAGCTCGTCGGGAGTCATGGTCGCACTCAACCGGCCGATGCCGTGCCGGTCCACCCAGCTCCGGACCCTGCGGCGCCGGTGCACCTGGCGATAGCGATCGTCCTCGTCGACGGCGGCCGCCGCCTCGACCCTGCGGCACTCCTCCTGCAGGTCTCGCAGAGTCAGCTTTCCGGCCGCTTCAATCAACTGCTCCTCGGCGTCAGGCAGTTCAGAAGCGACCGCGGCGATCTCGCGCGCCTGTGCCTCGGACAACCGCCCGGACCGAAAGGCCTCAGCCAGGGCGGGCAGCTCGGACAACAGCCCCACCATCTCCATCGTGGCGATCGACGGGCCGACAGCCGTGCCGGTCTTCGAGGCCATCCAGGAGGCGACGGACCGGAACCCCTCCCGCCGCCACAACGCCTTGTCCTCCAATGTCGCCGCTGCCGACACCCGCAAGACGCCGAGCAGCCGCTCGGCCTCGGCGCACTGCTCTACCACCTGTGCCGCTTCGTGCGCGGCGAGCCCGTCGACCTCGAACCCGGCTACCAACGACCGGACCGCGACCAGCACCTCACCCAGCGGATCGACCCCAGCGTCGAACATGCCCGGATCCTAAAGGGAGGCTGTGACAGTTATCGGTGAGCCCGCGGATTCGTGCCGGCGTTCACCTTTGGCGGGCGCGCTCGAGCAGGCGGGTGACGAGGGGGCGGAGCGGCTCGGGCAGGTCCTCTTCGTGGAGGACGATCCGGCCGGTGGGGAGGTCGAGGTGATACTCGAAGCGATCGGGCTGCGGGGCACGGTGGTGTGGTCGCGCCGCTTCCTGCTGGGCGGCGATCGCCTCGGCTTCCGGTTCGGTCAGCTCGCTGGGGGTGAAGGTCGTGCGGAGGACGACGCCGGCGAATCCGCCGTGGCGCTCGAACGTGATCGGGGCGTCGGGGGGTAGGTCAGCCAAGCCGTCGGTCCTCAGATTTTGACGCCGACCTGGTCCCAGGCGCCTTCGACCGCGCCCGCCTCATCGCTGTCGGCACCGAAGCGACGGGTGGCGCTGCGGACGGTGGAGCGGGCGAAGGACACGAATTTGGTGCCGGGGCGCAGCTTCGGGTCGAGCAGCGTGTCGTACCAGATCTGGCCGGCCCGCTCCCAGGCGTGGCCGCCGAGGGCGGTGGCTGCCAGGTAGAAGGCCCGGTTGGGGATCCCGGAGTTGATGTGCACCCCGCCGTTGTCGGCGGTGGTCTTCACGAAGTCGTCCATGTGGGCGGGCTGGGGGTCCTTACCGAGGACCGGGTCGTCGTAGGCGGTGCCGGGCGCCTTCATCGACCGCAGGGCCACACCGTGGACCGACGGCCGGAGCAGTCCGGCGCCGATCAGCCAGTCTGCCTTCTCGGCTGTCTCGTTGTTCAGGTACTGCTTGACGAGGGAGCCGAACACGTCGGAGATCGACTCGTTGATGGCACCGGCTTCGCCCAGGTACTCCAGCCCGAGCTCCGCCCCCGTGACGCCGTGGGCCAGCTCGTGCCCGATCACCTCGACGGCAATGGTGAACCGGTTGAAGAGGGTGCCGTCCCCGTCGCCGAAGACCATGCGCTGTCCATCCCAGAATGCATTGTCATAGTCGCGCTCGAAGTGGACGACGCCCTCCAGGGGCAGGCCGTGGTCGTCGATGGAGTTGCGGTCATAGACCCGGGCGAAGAGCTCCCAGGTTGCCCCGAGGCCGTCGTACGCCTCGTCGGCCGCTTCGTCGCCCGAGGCCTTGCCGCCTTCCCGGCGCACGATGGGACCATCGAGGTCCCTGGTGTTCTCGGCGTCGCGGATCGTGCGGTTGGGATGGTCCTTCGGGCCGACGACGGAGCGCAGCGCATCGATCATCGGCGATGCGAGCCCGAGATTGTGAAGCCGGGCGGTGCGGACGGTCTGGTCGAGGGCCAGCGTTCGCAGCGCCGCGTCCCGCTGCGCATCGTCTCCCCGCCGGGCGATCTCCTCCAGCAGCGGTGGCGGCACGAAAGAGCAGCGCTGCGGCATCATGACCGCGACTCTACGGGTCGCCGGTGGCGTCCGCTGGGCCTCCGGTCAGCCCCGGCGTGCGTGATCAGTGCCGCACATCATCTGTCATGGGCTTGACAGAGCGACTGCACAGGGCCGCCTAGCGTCTCGGCCGGGCGCACCCGCGAGGGGAGGGACATGCGCGACTCGGCGGGCGTGGTCGCCATCCTCTTCACGGACCTGGTCGGCTCGACCGAGGTCCTCGACCGCCTCGGCGACGACGCCGCCGAGGAGCTGCGGCGCGCCCACTTCCTTCTTCTTCGCGAGGTCCTGGCGGAGACGGACGGCGCGGAAATCAAGACGCTGGGCGACGGGCTGATGGCGAGTTTCGCCAGTCCGGTGCAGGCCGTCGCCTGCGCCATCGGGATGCAGCGGGCGATCCAGGAGCACAATCGGGCCGAACCGAAGCGGACGTTGCAGGTGCGGATCGGGCTGCACGCCGGTGATCCCGTTCGGGATGAGGATGACCTTCACGGGACGGCGGTCGTGGTGGCCAAGCGGCTCTGCGACCAGGCCGAGGGAGGCCAGATCCTGGCCAGTGAACTGGTCGCCGCGCTCGTCGGCACCCGCGGTGACTTCCGCTTCCGCTCGGCGGGGCACCGCAAGCTGAAGGGGCTGAGCCAGCCGACTGCGGCGGTCACGGTGGAGTGGCGTGATGCCGAACCCTCCGGCCTGAGGAGCGCTCGGCCGATCCGGGGCCGCGGGCCGGGTCATGACTCCACTCCGTCACCGGCCCGCGCTCTGGTCGGACGGCAGCTGGAACTCGATCGCGTCCAGCAGGCACTGGCCGACGCCGCCACCGGTCGCGGCCGGATCGTCTTCGTCGTCGGCCAGATGGGGATCGGCAAGACCCGCCTGGTGGAGGAAGCCCTCGGTCCGGCCCGGAGCAGCGGCGTATCGGTGCTCGTCGGGCGCACACCTCCGGCGGGCAGCGGCCTCGCCTACGCTCCGCTCCTCTCGGCCTTCGGCACGACGCTGCGCTCGCTCGGCCCGGTTGAGCGGGACGAACTCATCGGTGATCTCCCCCACCTCGGCCGGCTCTGGCCCGAGTTCGGGCTCCCACCGCCGACCCCGGTGCAGGACGCCGATCTCGAACGCGCCCTGCTGTTCGAAGCCGTGGCCCGCCTCCTCGACCGGCTCAGTTCGGAAGCGCCGGTGCTCCTCTTCGTGGACGACCTGCACTGGGCCGACGGGCCGTCGCTGGCGCTGCTCGGCTACCTGGTGCCGACCGTGGCGGCCCTGCCGATCACCGTGGTGGGCACCTATCGCCCTGAGGGAGTGCTGGAGAACAAGGCGCTCCGCCAGTTCGTCACCACGGCACGGCGGGCCGGGGTGGTGTCCGAGGTGCCCCTGCGCGGGCTGGACGCCGACGAGGTCGCCGAGCTGGCCACCGGCCTCCTCGGTGATGCCCCGCCGCCGGCCCTGCTGGAACTGTCGCGGCGAGCCGCCGGGACCCCGCTCTTCGTGGAGGCATGGATCCGCGGTCTGCTCGACGCCGGTGGCCTCGTCCGGTCGGCGGAGGGGTGGGAGCTCGTGGGCGACCATCCCACGGCGTTGCCCCGGAGCGTGCAGGAGCTGGTCGTCGACCGCCTCGACCTGCTTGGAGAAGTCGAGCGTTCCACCGTCGAACTGATCGCGCACGGCGCTCAAGGTCTGCCGCATGAACTCCTGCAGCGGGCCGGCAGCGTGGACGCCGACGACCTTCTGGCGGTCATCGGCCGGCTGGCCGAGGCCGGACTGGTGGTCCAGGACGACGAAGGGCCGGAGGTCGTGTACCGCTTGGCCCACCCGCTCATCCAGGAGGTGGCCGCCGCCAATCTGCCCGCCATCGCCGGCCGGCGGCTCCACGCCCGTTTGGCCGGGGCGGTCGAAGCGGTGCGGCCCCGCGACCTCGACCGGCTCGCCTATCACTACAGCCGGGCGGGATACGAGGTCGATCGGGTGCGGGCCCTCGAGGTTCTCTTGGAGGCGGGCGAACGGGCCCACAACCTGGCGGCCCACGACGACGCCGCCCGCCACTACGGTGCTGCGCTCCCATTGATCCGGGACGGCCAGCGGCCGGAGCTCCTCGCTCAGGTGCTGGAACGGCTCGGCGAGTCCTGGGAACCCCTCGGCGAGGCGGCGGTGGCGACGGAGCTGTGGACCGAGGCGCTCGAGGACCTGGAGCGGCGAGGTGACGTGGAAGGCGTCGCCCGCCTGCACCGCCGGCTGGCCTTTGCCGGCCATGCCAGCGGCGACATGCCGTCGGCCAGCCGCCACCTGGCTGCCGGGATCGAAGCCCTCCGGGAGCTTCCGCCGTCGGAACAACTCGCGGATCTGCACAGCGCTCGTCTCTACATTGAGCTCGGCCTCTTTCTTGACGACCTGGACTGGGGTCATGACGCTGTGGCCGAGCTCACCCGCCTCGGGGAGGCTCTCAACTCAGCTCGTGTCCAGGCTCAAGCCCGTCTGTCGGCTCTGCAGGTGACATTTGTCAGCGGCTACGCCGGGCCTGTCGAGCGGCTGCAGTCCTTGGCCGAAGAGGCACTGCGGATCGCCGAGGGCGCCGGGGAATGGGCCTTGGCCCGCCGGATCCGCCGTGAGCTCGGCTGGGTGTACATCTGCGTGTCCGGCGACGCTGCGGCCCTGCGAGAGAACGCCCTCGCCCAGATCGACCTCGATCGACGCTTGGGCGACATCGCCCACCAGTCAACGTCCCTGCAACAACTGAGTTATGCCGCCCTCCTGGCAGGAGACTTCGATGCCGCCGTCAGCCATGGCGAGGAGGCCGTCGCCCAGGCCCGGCGCTACGACCAGCGGCGGACGCTGGCCATTTCCCTCGGGGTGCTGGGCCTGGCCCGCGTCCAACGAGGCGAGCTTGACGACGCCCGGGATCTCCTCACGGAGGCATGGCAGGTCGTCCCACTCGACGCCGAGCCCCGCGCCGCCGTCCTCGTCGCCTGGCCCGACGCGATGCTCGCGCTCGAAAGCGGTGATCCGGCCCGTGTCCTGCCTCTGCTCGCCCCCTACCGCTTCTCGATGTGCCGGATCCTCATCGGCACCGCCCAAGTCGCTGTCGGCGACATCGACGGCGCACGAGCGACGGCCGAGCTCCTCGCCAGCATGTCGCCACCCGGGCTCTACGCCAGTGGCTGGGCTGATCGTCTCTTCGGACTGATCGCCCTCGTGGAAGGGAAGGCGGATGTGGCCCTCGGCCACTTGGAGCGCTCGATCGCCACGTTCGACGCTCTGAAGCTCCCCTTCGACGCCGCCGTCTCCCGCCTGCACGCCGGGACGGTGGACCATGTCCGGCAGGCTTTGGCCGCTTTCGAAGCCCTGGGAGCGGCCCGCTACGCCGACAAAGCCCGCCGGGCACTTCGGAGCCTCGGGGTCCGGCAGCCGTCCAAACGCACGGGCCGAGGAGCCGAAGCACCCCTCAGCCGCCGGGAGATGCAGGTCGCCACCCTCGTGGCCCAGGGGCTCACCAACGCCGAGATCGCCGAGCGACTCGTGGTGTCCGTCCGGACCGTCGAGAGCCACCTGGATCACGTCTACACCCGGCTCGGGCTTTCTTCCCGGGTGGCGCTGGCGCAGTGGGTGACCTCCGGCCAGGCGGCATCGGGTACGTAGCCGGCGGCGGGCGAAAAGTTACGTAGTTCCCCGGATGATCCCATCCGCCCTTCTCCCGCACACTGGCGGCAGGTCGAGACACAAGGAGGACGCTCGTGGACACCGGGACGCTTCCCACCACCATTCCCGTCCCCATCGAAGTACCGCCGGGGTTCTGGCGTCGGGAGAACACCCACTGCCCGAAGCCGATGTCACCGTTCATGCGCAGCGCTCTCGCCGTCGTGACCGAGTGCTTCCGGAAGGCGTTCGCCGAACTGGGCGTCCTGGCTGACCGGCTGGAGTACCGCGAGATCGGAGGATGGATCTACACCGGCGTCGTCCCGCTGGGGGGTGGGGACGGCCCTCCCGATCCCGAACTGATCCGGGAACGAGTGGAGCGGGCCCGCGACACGATCGAATCCGACCGGTTCGCCGGCTACGTCGACCAATGGCCCCAGTGGCGGGAAGAGTCGATCGCGGGTGTGGACCGGCTCCGGAAGGTCGATCTGGCCGCCCTCGATGACCAGGGCCTGGCCGGCCACTTCAACGACATCCTGGAGTTCTCGGTGCCGGTCTTCGACCTGCACTTCCTCCTCCATTGCATCGGCGCCATGATGCTGGCCGATCTCGCCAACACCTGTCGGGAACTGCTGGGCTGGGACGACGCCCAGGCGCTCGAACTGCTCTGCGGTCTGTCGCCGGCCTCCACGGAACCATCGGGCGCCATCGCCGAACTGGCGGCCATGGCCCGGGAACGGCCGGAAGTCCGCAACTTCATCGAGAGCGGCCAGGACGACGCCGCCGCCCTGTGGGACATCGACCCGGACTTTGCGGTCGCCTTCAGCACCTACCAGGAGCGGTTCGGCTTCCGCTCGATCCGGTACGACATCGTCGACCCTTCCATCCAGGAGACACCGTTCATGACGCTCCGGCTCCTCGGCGACCAGCTGCGCGCCGGCTATGACCCCGACCGGCGCGCGGCCAACGCGGCCGAACGACGGCGCGCCGCCCACGACCGCGCCCGGGCCCAGCTGAGCGGACACACCGAGTCCGACCTCGCGCGGTTCGAACGGACGCTCGAACGTGCCCGGCGCTGGTATCACGT